>JYMV01048230.1_pt1 | contig 41318 bp, 56 predicted proteins | sample 338911 | NCBI WGS metagenome assembly JYMV01 (sample SAMN03354496, study PRJNA234377) | hydrothermal vent metagenome | biome: Deep sea; feature: Hydrothermal plumes at the Eastern Lau Spreading Center, Western Pacific Ocean; material: Seawater | place: Tonga | collected 2009 | depth 2000 m m | reverse complement strand
TTTTCAATTCTAATTTTTTCTGGTTTGTTTCCCAAAACTTTTTCCACAATTATACGAAGTGAATTTATAATAATTCTGTCACCTTCTTTTGGGATATCGGCGAGCTTTTCATGTAATAAACCGTTAAGTGAAGCATAGTCATCACCTTGTGGTATATCTGTTCTGAAAATTTCATTAATTTCACCAATTTTTATATCACCATTTGTAATGATCGTGTCGCTTCCATCTCTTAGAAAATTAGATTTTTCGATATCAGTTTCATCATGTATTTCTCCAACAATTTCTTCTACTAAATCTTCAAGTGTTACACAGCCTTCGACACCATCAAATTCATCCAAAACTATAGCCATGTGTGATTTTCTGCCTTGCATTTCTCTTAACAAATCACTGACTTTTTTTTCTTGTGACACAAAAATTGGTTTTCGTGCCAATTTTTGCAAACTAATAATTTTTTGTTCTTTTTCTAAACATTTTAGAACATCTCTCACATTGACAATACCAATAATTTCATCATGATCTTTTCCGTATATCGGTATTCTAGAAAATCCACTTTTGTTGATTAATGGTAGAGCTTCGAAAAGTAACATCTTTGAATTTAAGGTAAACATTTTAGTTCTTGGGGTCATTACTGAGCGAATTACGATATCATCGAAATTTAATGCTCCATGAACTAATTCACTTTCTTGTTTTTCTATTGCTTTATCTTGTAGTCCTTGCTCGATCACACCTTTAATTTCTTCTTCAGTTAATCTTGGTGGTTCTTCACTACTACCAGTTAGTTTGATAATTCCTTTAGTTATTCGTTCAAAAAACCAAACTAATGGATAAAATGCATAACTAAATCCAAGTAAAATTCTGCTGTATCTTAGCGCAATTTTTGCAGCGTTTGCATTACAATAGGTTTTTGGAGTTATTTCACCAAAAACTAGGATTAAAAATGTCATTGCACCAATTGCGATTGCTAATCCACCATCTTCAAATATTTTTAATGCGATTGAAGTTGCAAGGGCGGTTGCAGCTACATTAACTAAATTATTTCCTAGGTTAACGCTTGCCATCATTCTGCTGGGGTTAGATTTTAATTTATGAAGCGAAGTTGAACCTGGTAACTTTTTATGAAGCATTTGTTGAACTTTTGAACGTGTGGTTCCAACTAACGCAACTTCTAGTCCACTAAAAAATCCGGATAGACCAATTAAAATAATTAATACTAATATCTCATATTCTAATTGCATAATATCACCACAAAAATTTTAAGACCACCAAAATGGTTGTACATTAATTTAAAATCCACCACATTTCTTGTTATTAAGATTTGAACAAGGTAACTTTTAAGCCTTCACATATGTAGCTTAAAGTGAAAGAAGTTTTGTATTATTTTGGCGGTCGTGCAAATAGATTTGATGGTTCATTATGATAATTTATTGGTAAAAGAGGTTCTTTTTGCCTGCCAGTTAAAATTCCAATTATTTTATCATCTTTTTTTATTATATCATTACCAATTAATTTTTTTACACCAGATGGAACTGAACCAGAAGCCATTTCACAATCAAATCCATTTAATCCCACTATAGTCATTCCATCTAACATTTCATTATCCGTGACAGTGATAACTACTCCATTTGTGAATTCCAGTGCTCGTAAGGCCTTGATAATATTAGCAGGTTTACCTATCTGTATTGCTGTGGCTTTAGTTTTTGGTCTTATATCATCTTTTTGCATTTTGGAATAATATCTTTCAATCAATTCCATATCGGGTTCTCCCTTATTCCATCTTAATTTAGTACCCTCAAATTTTCCATTGTACAAAACGTCTAGTGTATTAGCACCTTCAGCATTTATTACTGCTATTCGTGGGATTTTTTTTATCCATCCCCATTCATATAATTCCATTATCGCTTTTCCACAACTTGATGTATTACCAAGTGCACCACCAGGATAAACTATCCAATCAGGAACTTCCCAATTCATGAATTCTAGTGCACGATATAATATAGTTTTCTGTCCTTCAATTCTAAATGGATTGATTGAATTAACTGTATAACCATTTGATTGACTGGTTACCTCTAATGATTTTGCATACGCATCATCAAAATTTCCTTTAACTTGTATTAACTGTGTGCCAAATTGATATGCTTGACTGAGCTTACCCGGTGCAATTTCCCCTTCTGGTATATACACATCACAATCCATATTCTCGTTTGCTGCAAACATACCAGCTGAAGCAGATGTGTTGCCAGTAGATGCACAAATAATTTTTTTAGCCTGAACCATTTTTGCATGTGTAACAGCAGCAGACATTCCATTGTCTTTGAATGAACCACTTGGGTTGTATCCTTCTGGTTGCAGCATTAACTTTTCATTTTCAATACCAATAAACTTTGAAACCTTTGACATATGGTATGGTTTTGATTGTCTGCCCTCTGCCCCATCAAGTGAAACTAAATGTTTTGAACATTGAGCGAGATCATTAGTTTCTATCGCACAAAAATTCAAAAGTTCACGAAATCGCCAAACTCCACTTTCATTAAATATACTACCCTGCGGATTTCTTCGTTGGTAAAAAATGTCCTTAAGATTTGTCGGTGGATTGCTTTTATACTTAACATCTAAAAGGTTTCCACATACACATTTGAATTCGGTAGATGTAATAGGATATTCTTTACCACATTTAGGAATCGAGCATTTTAAATATGATTTATTTTGCAACGTGACAATATATTTACTGACTAATTTAAAGATAAGAAAACTGACAAATTTTTTTGCTATTTTAACTTAATATTACTAAACTTTTTGAATGCCTAGGATATTAGAAATTGTTTTGATAGATTTTAATGAATATTTAAAAGGGATTTTACAGCAAATACTGGCGTCTTATAAAATACTAACTGAATTAAATGATAATCCGAGTGACCTTCATACTATGAAACAGGAAATATCTAAAATAATTGGATTATCTCTGGTAGTAAAAAATAAACTGGAAGGAAAAAAAAATCAGTCTGACAGTTTTGTAACCATTTACAAATTATTTTCATATTACATTGAAACTTATGACTTTTCAAGAGAAATTGATATTTTAGCACAAATTTATTACAAGGATTCTAATAGGTTAAAAAATCTAAGGCTGTTAATAATTGATTCATTAAATGATAAACATTTGATTGAAAAACTCCAAAAAATATTAAATGAACTATAATTTTTTCATGATGAAATTTTATTTTTTTGTGTTTTAGGTCCAGATCTTAAATGAAAATTACTACAGCATTTGCACTCATTTTTAACACATTCATTTTCGTCAAAATGTCCACAAATACCACATTCACAATGTGTAACCATTAGAAACATTATACGGTGTAGAATATAACTAAAGCGTAAAATGTTATTTGAAATAAGTAATTTGCTGCAAAATTTTCAATTATAAAAAATAAAAAATTTATTTTTTATGTCTAGATTTTCTGGTTGTTTTTCCCCTTATTTTTTCACTTGAGGTATTTTTTATTTCTGCAGTTTTATCGTCAACTGTTTTAATTATTTCTTGAATTAAACTGTCTAAATGTGTATCATCAGCCTTTGGTTCAATCGCAGTAGAGATTTCCTGTATGACATTTGAAATTTCTGTGCTGAGTTGTTCAAAACTTTCAGGATCCTCATATGCTGTATTATAAAGGGATTTTAAATTTTTGACTTGGCCGATAATAGGATCAGTAAGTGTGAGACGAAATACAGTTCCATTCACTTGAATTTCTTTTGTAATCATATTTCAGATTTTTTATTAGTCTTCTTATACTTTACTTGTATGTGTTAAAGTAAAAAAATTATAGTGTTATGAATTAAAATATAAGATAATCCAGCGCCATAGAATCACTAATCAGCGACGTGTGTCTTGTATTAACTATATAGCCACTTTTAATACTCTCAGTTGGAATCCATCTATTCGAAGATGTATAGTGTCTTTTTTCTATTAACTCTCTTTCAATCTCTTCAATATCAAATTCAGCTTCTTCAATTTTCTGATTTTCCAAATGTTTTATTGTGATTAAAATTTTATTTATTTTTACACGATTGCCAAATTTTGATACTAATAAAGGGTTTTCATCAGAGATCTCAATTATCTTGATCTTCATCTCCTTATTCCCAAATGCATTATGACTGACTAATATACGCTCATCAACAAATTCGTCGAATCTAGTTTTTGTATCATGCTCGTATGTTGGCTTGAAATTTAGTTCGTTAGAAGATTTCATTTGTTTTGTTGGCTGTATTTCGTTTGTAATATGTTCTGATTCAGGAAATAGTTGTCTTTTCATTTCAAGATAATCAGACGCAGTTAAGCCAACAGCTTCATATATAGTAAAATTTGGAAAGTTACGATTAAACCAATCTTTGTATTTTGGTTCATTAAGATATCTTTTAAGATATTCATGTGGATTTTTATCTGGATCAACAAAACTTAGAATTTTTTTCGGCTTAGTCTTTATTTCCTTAGAAACATCCTGATTTACCTCAGTCTTTCGTTGGATTTTATTTAGATATCGCCTGAAATTCATGATATACTTTATGAATTTATTATTAAAAAATGATTGTAATGTCTATATTATCTCATAAAAAACTGGTGCCTTGATTTGAATGGCATTAAAAAATCTTTTAGATATAACTCCTTACGCTTTCCATTATCTAATGCGTACATTTTTCCATCATAAGTACATACACAGTTTATAGGTTTCTTTTTTTTATTCCAAACTTTGTAAAATTCATGTAATTTTCTATTTTCATATATACCAGAACCAATTCTCTTTTTTGAGAGAAATTTAAAGGCCAAAATCACTTCGCGCTTCTTGTAAACCTGAAAATTATGTGTCCATAGAAGGCATCTCTCAATTTGGTCCAATGGAACTTGTAATGTAGTACCAGTTCCGGATTTTGCCTCAATTGTAAAAATTGTGCTTACAATGTTATTTACAACAAGAACATCTGGCAAAGCAACACTTGGAGATCCAAGTCTAAAGGCTTTCCAGTTTTCTAACGAATTAAATCTTTTAACAAGCGTGTCTTCCCAATTATAACCACGTTGCCTTCTGGTTTTTGCGATTTTTTGATTCTTTGATTTTTTGCTAAACTTCATCGCCAACTTTTTTTCTAAAATGATCTGACTTGATAATACCATCATTCATTGTTAATAATGAAGAATAAAGACAAGTTGGTTATTATGATATGACTTATGACGTATTTGATGCAAGTATTAATCTAGTGTAAAAAAAAACCTGGGTTTATCATTTAAAGTACATTTTGTAAATTTTATTAATTGACCGGGTTTTGGTATAACATTTTTTGAATCTAATTTTCCCATGACACGTATTGAATTTTCAAATTCTGCGATGCATAATATATCATTATTTTTTTTTGACCATTCAATCAATTTACCATTTGGAGAAACTTTACGCCAATTAACATCATTAAAGCAATTATCGCAGTAATCACTTGGTGGCCATATAATTTTGTTGCACTTGATGCATTCACTGGTAACAAAATTTCCTGCCTTTAACTCAGTCTCAAATTTATTCATGATTCCAAAATTAACACAGTACTAGATGTAGCTGCCGCTGACATATTGTGAACTAAACCCTTTTTAGCATTTGAGATTTGTCTCTTTTTTGCCTTATTTTGTAATTGTTGTGTAATTTCTACAATCTGAGAAATACCTGTGGCACCTAATGGATGTCCAGCTCCAATTAATCCTCCTCTAGGATTTATTTTTCTGTCTTCCGTATTGAATAAATTTCTAACATATGATGCGCCTGTATTTTTTTCTGTTAAACTAAGATCTTCTACAGCCATTAACTCACAAACTGAAAAGGCGTCATGTATTTCAGCGGTATCAATTTCTTGTGAGGTTGTTTTAGCCATTTTATAGGCATCAATTGCAGCTGTTACAGTGCTAGATAATGTTGTTAACTTACTTTTTGTAAAACTTGCGGAGTTCGTTTTTTGTCCTATACCAGATATCCAAATTGGTTCATCAGTAAATTTTTTTGCATTTTCCTCAGACGTTAAAAGAATTGATGAACTACCTGAACATGAATAGGAACATTCTAAAATTCGTAAATCATCAGTAACATTCTTTGAATTCATAATCTCAGAAATTGTATATGGTTTGTGCGAATATGCGTTGGGATTATCTATTGCTTGTTTGTGATTTTTAGCTGATACTATTGCTAATTCTTCATCGGTTGTACTAAATTGTCTTTTGTGTGCCTTTGTAAACATTGATGCCCAGTAAATTGGATGGTTGTATTCACCCCTAGATTTGTCCCACTCTAAAATTTGTCCAGGGTTGCCAATTTTATCTGCGCCAGTAACTAAAACAGTATCAGCCAATCCAGACGCAATATACGAAAAACCAGAAATCACTGCATTAGAACCAGAACTACATAGATGTTCAACTGTATGAGAAATTTTTGGTTTGATTCCTGATAATTCAGATAAGATAGCACCAAGATATTTAGTATTATCATTGGTTGAAACTATAACACCATCGATAAGATCTTGCGATAAATTTTTTGTGGTATCAAACACTTGCTTTGTTGATTCCAGCAATAATGATTCAATTGGTAATTCATCCTTTGTGAATTTTGTATTCCCATATCCAACCACAGCGACTTTTTTCAATCAATTCCCTCCGAAAATGTTGAAGTAACTAAATCAAATGAATCTTCTACATTATCTGTTGGATTAAACTGTATGATTGGTAAGTCTATTCCCGTTTCACGGAATTGTTTTAATTGACTTTTGCACTCATCTGATGTTCCAGCAATACATAGTTCATCAACCATTGATTCAGGTACCAATTCATGATTATTTTGTAAACCATTTTTTTCATATTCTTCATAGATATTTTTTGTTTCATTCTCAAATCCATTTAATGCTAAAAATTCCCGGTAAATTTTTCCAACAGAAACATAAAATGCCAATGTCTTTTTTGCGCGAACCATGGCTTTTTCAGAGTCTTCATTAACACATGTAATGATTTGAAGTGTTGCGTCAATCTTTTTTTGATTTTGCATCCTTGCAAGCGTTGACTTAATCTCACTTTTTGGTCTGAGGTAAAAAATAACACCGTCCGCAATTTCCCAGGTAAGTTCTACCATTTTTTGATTAACTGCTGCAAGATAAATTGGAAGTGTATCTCTAGGCGGTTTGATAAGTAATGAAAAGTTTTTTAGTGAAAAAATTTCCCCTGAATAATTTATCGTCTTACCGCTAAGAACTGATCGTATAATTTCTACATATTCTTTCATTCGTTTAAGTGGTCTCTTAAATTTATCACCATGAAAATCTTCAACAAGTGGTTGGCTGCTTGTTCCTAGTCCTAAAACCAAACGTTTGTTTGAAATTGTATCAACAGTTGCAGCCCCCATCGCGATCAAGCTAGGACTTCGCGAATAGATATTAATTATAGACGAACCAATTTTTGAAAAGTTATTTTCTTTACTAGCCAGACTAAGCATTGAAAAATTCTCCATTCCCCATGTTTCGGGAATCCATACTGTGTCAGGCTTGAATTTGTTTAATTTTTTTGAACACGTAAGAACCTGTTCAACTGTTAATAATGAACCTAAACTATACGACAAACGCATTTTGGTTCATCTTTTTGAAATAAATTTCATATATTTTTTTTGAATCATTTCCTTTGCACATGTTTCAACATCCTTATGGGAATCTATAGAACGCCATAAAACATTCTTAAATTTTACCGTGTTTAATGAATTTTTTTTGGCAAGTTTTGGGAAAACTATACCTTCTATACTGCCCTTTTTTGGTAAAATTTTAGCAATATCCGTATTAAGGTGATAAATTCCCCCATTCATCCAAGTATTTTTGACATCAGTTTTTTCGTTGAACTGTATAATTTTATTATTTTTAATTTTCATTGTTCCATAATTTGTTCTTAATTCAATTGCGGCTATACTATTTGGCTTAACCATAATTCTTTTTAAATTGATATTTGTAATTATATCGCCATTTAATACAATAAATGAACGATCAGCAATATTTTTAATTGCTTTTTTAATTGCACCTCCGGTGCCAAGCGGAGTTGATTCAACCGAGTATTCTATATTGCATCCAAAGTTATTTTTTTTACTAAGATAATTCTCAATCTTTTTTCCCTTATAGCCACTACAAATGATAATATCCTTGATTCCAAATTTTTTCAGATAATTAATCTTCCATTCGATTAACGGTTTATTATTGATTCTAATCAACGGTTTTGGAATAGTATCTGTAAGTGGACGCAATCTTTTTCCGCGTCCACCAGATAATATCATAGCTTTCATAGAAATCTATATTTTTTTGTCTTAGTTACCAATTTCGTATATTTTTTGTCTTGCATCTCGCATTGAGATTTTCCTTCTTATATGACCATTCTCCATTAAATGTTTTAGAGCTAGTCTTACTGTTCTACTTGGTAACAATGTTTTAGATGCTAATTCTTTCTGTGTCATCGATCCTTCATATTCCAACATTTTTAACAATAGTTTTGAACTTGGTGGCATAGCAAGTAATTCTTCTGCAAGTTTTACTTTTTTTGCAAGTGCAGAAACAACTGTAGAATCAGCATTCATACGTACTATTCTTGCAGGAGATGTAAACCTTGTCACTTCAATTTTATCAGTAATTTTGAATCTATCTATTCCATCCAAAACTACATCACAGTGCAAATGTGATGAAATCTCATCAATTTCTATAATACTGTTATCAGAAACAATAAGTGGTCTCCTAGTAGTATCTAACGAATTAACTGATATAATTCCAAATACATTTGCGCCTTGAAAAATAACTGGTCCACCTGCAGACATCGAATATGCTGAAGAACCGATTGGTGTCGAAATAATAACACCATCACTATTATCATGCCATATTTCTTCGCCATTAACACGTAAGACATACTCCATTAACGTAGCACTTTTTGATGAAAAAACAGCAACATCGTTAAGAACAGGATAAGCTTTTTTGCCATCTATTTTTACGTCTATCCTTGGAGCATTTTCAATCACATAATCCTGTTTTTTTATACGATTAAGATAAGATGATAAATCTCTTAACTCAATTTGTGATAAAAAACCACTAGATTCTGATTCGCTTACTCCTAAAACTGGCGTATCTACATCCAATGAACGATGAAAATAATTACGAACACCGCGATCACCACCAAGTACAATAATTAAATCTGCCATCGTTATTTGTGAGTTATTTTTTAAATAAAATGAATCAATGCCAGCATCAGAAAATGTTTCTTTGATTGATTTTGCAGTTAGTTCAGTAGTTTGCATCCTTGCTATGCCAATACGCATAATCTTTTCGTATTGAAGTTTGACTAAAACGTTTGTATTAAGTATCAAGTGGTTTACACGATATTTCGCTAGGTAGAATCAAGGATATTCAAGGTAGGACTTTTTTTTCAAAAAAAAAGGATGGATACTGTAAAGTTAGTGACTTTATAGAAATTAAGAAAATTAACTTAAAAATTATTGATCTTACTCTACTTGTTTTACTTTAACTGCATTTGGGCCTTTGTCGGTTTCTCCAACGTCAAACTCGACTTTGTCTCCATCATTAATGTTGCCTTCAACCTCTGTCTGGTGGACAAAGAGGTCTTTCGCCTCGCCTTCTCGTATGATGAAACCAAATCCTTTTGATTGGTTGAACCATTTTACGGTACCTGTTTCCATATTGAGATTCCTCTAAAAAATACTATGTATAAATCATGAAGCTGTTTATGCTGAAGGGTGACGGACTGGTTTACCTTCTAAGGTTAATTGCTGAGACATTCAGAAATCACGCTCTTTGAAAATTGTGATGGTTCTAGAACATTTAGGATAACCCAAACAGGCGATAACACAATACGTTTTTTGTTTGGAAATTACCAAAGAATAATCATGTTCTGAATATGTTAGCCATTTAGAACATTTTTTATAGTGTTCAAGAATACAAGTCATTAGGATTATCGGATGAGTGAGCGATAATACGCTCATTCATTCGGTTTGTTTTTCACCTCTTTATTATGATAAAATAGACATTCTAACGCCTATTCAGATTCGGTCAGCACCATCACTAGAGACTTTCAAAAAAATAGAGGGTGGGTACTGTAAAGTTAGTGACTTTATAGAAATTAAGAAAATTATCTTAAAAATTACTTTTGATGTGGACATTTGCCTAATTTTCCTTTAGCAAAGTTACAATTCATACACAAGACCTGAAATCCTTTAGCAAAATTATTTTTAGAAATCTTTTGGAATGTGATTATTTTGTTTAAGCGAATCTGCTTGTGATAATGTATATCGCCATAGAATATCACCTCTTTCACCCTGTCCAAATTCCCATGGCGCAATTATCACTATATCATTATCACGTATCCATACTCTGCGTTTTAGTTTTCCTCTAATTCTTCCTCTTCTAGTAACACCATCAGCACATTTTACCAAAAGGTTTTCACCTCCAAGAAGCTTGATTACTCTTCCAAACATCTCACCTTCTTGAGGCAGTTGCAATTCTTTTAATGCACTTTCGTTTAGAACTTTTCGTTTACCCATAGAAAAAAGTAAAAATTTTTCTATATAATTGTGATGTTTTACATTTTGAAAACAATTAAGAAAGGAATACCATCAATATTTTTGATAATGCGCTTTGCGGTAGGCTATCTTTTCAGCTCTATGTCTTTGATAGTAATCACGCATGTATTTTTTTTATGATCAGGATCTTTGGACTTGAGCATTATCATAGATTACGAGTTTATAGAATATGAGTTTGATCTTGTAATATGTAAGATGTATGTAAGACATTTTATTATTATTATTATAACTAAGCTTAATGATTAAGCTCATGAAGTATAATAAAAATTAAATCTGCCTGAACTTGATTGTATTATAAAAATAATATGCATTAGTCTCTACCGCGCCCTTAGATGGGATTTTTTCTAAGCCAATTTGCTTACTTTCTAATGCAGCCTGTGCAGCACCTCCTGCAAAGCTAAGTGCCCAAAGAATATCATTCTCTTTTATCATTGTACAACAAAATGTAGCAGAAAATATATCACCTACACCAGTAGTATCAAAAAGTTCAAGATTTGGTAGTTTTATAGTGTAAATTTTGTCGTTTGATAATAATGATATGTATTGTTTATTAGTTAAGATTACATTTTCTATTCCTTTTTTTTGTAGTTCTTTCATACCGGCATCTTCATGTTGATTTGTCAAGCATTCTAGCTCATCAGGACTAATTTTTATGGCAGATATACCTGATAAGTCTAAGTCTGTTTTTTCTAGATAAATTTTATTTTCTGAATCTTTTCGTCTCAAAAATCCCTGAGGATCTAAAAAAACAAAATTAGCATCTTTTTTAATTTTTTCAAAAGCATCATTTGATATTTCATCAAATATTGGACTAATTAATACACTATCAGAATTTAAGCGAGTGTAATTAATGGCATCACATTTATTTTCCAAAAATAAAGTTCTGTCTGAGGATAAAATTTTTAGAATGAATTTTGTAGTAGGCTTTTCTGATAATGCATTTTCAATTAAAATTTTTTTCTTTGATAAATAATCAAAAAGTGAAAAATCGGGACCAAATTTTGTGTGTAAGATAACATCAAATTTTAGAGTCTTAGCCATAAGACTACAGTAACATGCAGCACCTCCAGGAACTATATGATTTGTATCATTTATACAAATAGTATCAATTGCACAATGTGAAAAAATATCTAATTTCATCTAGTTAATGTTTCAACATACTCAAGATTATAAATGGGATGAATACTCAAAATTTATGCCATTAAAACGTGCAAGTAGGGGTAGAAAGAAAGGTGGAAAAGGTTCTTCTGGTGTAGTTCAGTGCACAAATTGTGGACAAACTGTACCTAAAGACAAAGCAAAGAAAGTCACATCACGTTTAAGCCTAGTTGAACATCAATTAGCAAAGGAACTTAGAGCACAGGGAACTTACATTTCATCTCCAACTGTTTTAAAATGGTATTGCATATCATGTGCAATTCACTTTAAGATTCTAAAAATTCGTTCAGCTTCAAAAAGAAGAGAACGTACTAAACTTAGATAAGCTTTCTAGTACATTTGTACTAAAATCATAAAGGAATCAAGGCGATAACGAACCGATTTAAATCAGATTATGATCTTAGAATATTTATGATTTGTGATAAACTTAGTAAAAAAAAACTCATTGGTTCTATTATTGCGTTAACGATTATTGCTCATGTAATCATTCATCTTTCTTATCAATAAATTAGAAAAAGGAAAAATGGACAAAACAAACCCAATTCGTAAGTATTACGTTGTGCCAATTGTGATAATTATTGTATCAATACTGGTTTTTCTGGATTTTAAATGATAACAAGAAAACGAAAAAAAGTTTTCCGCCTCAAAAATTCTTCAAAGTTTAGTAAGTTATTTCTAAGATGAGATAAGATTATTTTCTTAATGCTTTTGCTGTAACAACAATTCTTTGAATGAATGTAATACCTGCAATTATTATCACAATAATTATTGCATACTCCATAAAGCCGATAATTCCAATAATAGCAATTACAAGAAGTCTTTCCGCGCGCTCACCAATTCCAACACCCTGTAACTTTACACCTAAAGATTCTGCCCTTGATCGTGTATAGCTTACAAGTAATGAAAGTGTAATCGCTAAAAATACCAAATACGGTTCCGCAAAACCACCAACCAGTATTCCGAGAAATACAGCAATCTCTGCTATCTTATCAAATACTGAATCAAGAAAACCGCCAAATCTAGTAATTTTTTTAGAAACTCTGGCAACCTGCCCATCTACAATATCAAAAAATCCTGCAACAAGTAGAATTATTCCACCAATAATCAGTGAGAATTCAACATTCCAACCATAAATGAATGCAGAAGCAAACGCAAAGGTCAAACCTATACATGACCAACCATTAGGTGAAATGCCAGTTGATGCAAAGCTTTTGCCTAATTTTTCAAGATGTGGTTGTACTGAATCTCGTAATTTATTTAACACTAATCTCACCTGCTTAGGTTCATTGCAATAATTGTTGATATCATTTTTGCAGCCATAGATGCTGTAGAACCGTTATCATAAGTTGGATTAAGTTCTACAATGTCTGCAGCTACTATCTTTTTGTTTTGTAGTATTGTAACCAAATCATATAATTCTCTGGATGAAATTCCTACAGCTTCGGGATTACCAACACCCGGTGCAAATGCGGGATCTAACACATCTAGATCTATACTTAGATAAAGACTGTCAAAAGTAGATGTGATATCTTTGAGTAATTTAGTCCCCTCACCATTACGAATTTCTTTATCTGATACTGTTGCAATATTGTGTTCTTTTAGAAATGCAAGTTCTTCCTTTACAAATGCCCTTGCTCCCACATGAACAATGTTTTCCGAACCACGTTTTTCAACTATTCGCCTTAGATATGCGGCATGACTAAGTTTAATGTCTGCATATTGATCCCTTAGATCATAATGTGCGTCAAACACTACATATCCTGTATCCATCGGAAAGCATGTAAAACTTCCTAAAGTAATCAAATGTTCTCCGCCCAAAATAATCAATTGTTTGTTTTGTTTTTTCAATTCAGAAGTAATGTTTTCAACCATTTGTAGCATTTCCGTTGCAACAACTGTATGTTTGGTATTACCAAGATCATTGATATTTACTGTTTCAAGGTCAATACCAAAATCCGGCTGGAAAATTTCAATATTATTAAATGCATCACGTATTGCATTAGGTCCAAAACGACAACCTGGTTTGTAAGAATGTGTTGAATCAAATGGTACACCAAAAATAACAGCAAATGATTCAGAATCATCATTAGGATTAATAATCAATGGCGAATTTGTCATGTGAAGGTCCAGAAAACTCATTTTATTACACCATTATCTGTGGCCTTTGTGATAGCAAGACTGCTGAGTTTAATTTTGAAACAGGTTTACCACTTGTTACATCCTTAATCTCCTTTACAAAGTCTTCAGTGGAAAGTTGACGTACATCACCAGTTGTTCTATCACGTACACTCAAACTAGGAGTATTCACTTCTTTTTCTCCAATAACCAATACATAACTAATCCATTCCTTTTCTGCATCCCTAATTCTTTTACCGATTGTATCATTTCTATCATCAATATCAACCCGTATATTTTGCTCAGTTAACTTGTTAGCAAGTTCACTAGCAAATTCTAGAAAATCATCTTTGAGAGGGATTAATCTTACTTGCGTAGGTGCTAACCAAAGTGGGAATTGTGGTCTTTTGCCTTCTTTTATTTGCTTAGCGAACTTCTCCAATAATGCATAGATCACTCTTTCAACAGCTCCAGATGGAGAATTATGCAAAATTATTGGGTTCTGTTGTTCATTTTTTTCATCGGTAAATGTAATTCCATAACGTTTAGCATTTTCAATATCTATTTGATCAGTTGACAATGCACTTGCCTTACCTAAATTATCAATAAAATTAAATTCCCATTTTAGTACGAAATAAAAGAATTTCTCTTTCCACATCTCAACTAAAACTGGTTTTCCTACCTTTGTAACCATCTGTTTGATCAACTCTTTGTTTTTATTATAAAAATCCTCAGTAAATCTGATACCAACTTCATAGTCATTTTCTTCAATTCCTAATCCTGACAAAACTTCACGTGAAAGATCAAATCTTTTTATAAATTCGTCTATGGCCTGTGGAATATCTTTACAAAATGCATGACAATCAGGCATGGTAAATGCCCTTAATCTTCTCAAGCCAACAAGTTCACCGGATTGTTCTCTTCTAAAACTATAACGGGTAAGTTCATAGAGTTTGTATGGCAGATTTTTGTATGATAATTGAAAATCACTTACCATTAAAAATTGCCCAAAACATGCTGCAAATCTTAAGAAAAGATGCTTACCTTCTGAATCTATACTATATTGCCTTGCAGGAAATCTGTTAAAGTAACTTTTCATACTTGGATGGTATGAATCATACATGATTGGTGTTTCAACCTCAACGCCACCATAATCACGAATTTTATCTGTAACGTACTGCTCAATCAGAGATTTAATTAGCCTACCATTAGGATAAAATCTCATATTTCCTGAATCAGATGCAGGTTCATAATCAGCAATTGCAAGTTTTTTCATAAGGTTAACATGTGGTGGAGGTTCATCTACACTTCTTTTTTTTGCTGATTCATACTTTGCAAGTATTTCTAGCTGTTTATGATCAGAGAAATTGAATTTTTCAATCTCCTCCATTTTGCCATCAAGTGTCATTATGTACCAATATGATTTGATCTTAGATTCTGATTCTAACGCTGTAGATGTTTTTTCCTTAGATGAATCTTTAGAAAAAACTTTAGAACTTTCTGCAAGAGGATGTCCCTTAACTTTAATGCTAAAAGCCTTTGTCCAACCAAATGGCGCACGTGTAACAGAAATATCTATTGCGGATGATTCCATTTCTTTTAAAATGCTTAAACCCGTATTTGGTGATGCGAGATCTGAGCTTAAATGAGCATATGGATAAAGCAACAATTTCTTACAACCGATTTTTTTCATTGATTCCTGAATTTCACCAATAGCTGTTTTTCCTACTGTTGAATCGTCATCATTTTCAACAGCAACAAAACATACAACTACTTCTTCTAAAATAGTCTTTTTTGGTTCTATCTCTTCCGCAGATTTAATTTCTTTTTTTATTGGAGTGTATTCTATACTATCACAATGAAGCTGTAAAACGCGCATAATCTCACACAGATTGAATTATTGAATTAAGTGTTAGGATCTGATTAATTTTAGTAATATAATACAAAAATCCTACCCCATCTAGTATGTATGGATAATCTTAATTCAAAATGTAAACCATGTGGGTTTTTTGATGATTGTGAACATGCACTTTGATAATATTCCAAGATAATCCTCATTGATTAAATTTTAGCAGATAATATCTAAGAAGTTAAGATTTTTCTGATTTCTTCTAATTTATTTAACAAGATGAGACTTCATATGTTTTCGTAAGGAAATGATGCTGTCAAATTTTTCCTTACAAATTAGACAAGTGTGTTTCATATCCTAAAACCTGCTAGGAAGTCATTTTGTCAAGTTTTGAAATTTTTCTATCTCATTCTGTGATACGGTCTTAATCATTCTGAAAGGATTTATCAAATCCTCAGTTATTTCATAGAGTATTCCGTCTCCATCATCTAATTCAACAACTAATTTATCTCCTGATTTTACAATGCTAATTGAACTAATTTTTTCATTATCATTCATACCCAGTTGACCGATGTCACGATAGTAGCCCTCGATTTTTCCCTTTCTTTCTTTCCATTCTGGATTATCGCTCATAACATTCTAAGATAGTACTTATCTAAAAATTTTAAGGCGTTTATATTCTGCTAGTAGTCAGAATTAGATAACTAATTCCAGTTAGAATCTAATTAAAATTAATTATTCAAAAAAAACTAGAAATGATTAGTTGCTAAGTTTTGACTTTTCAAGTATCAAAGAAAGTTTTGCCACATAATTTTTTGATAAAATCCTTCATACATTGATTAACTTGAGCTAGGTCATGTGATAACATTTGCTTATGACAGACAGGACATTTTTCAAATTTATCAGACATAATATTCTAAGATAATACTAATTCATTAATTTTTTTTTAATTATCTTTAGGCCGTCTAATAATATCACGCAAATCTTCTACAAGAAGTTCTAAACATCTAGTACAGGTAAACCAATACTTGCCATTACATTCTTTGATTTTTTTCTTATCTGTCATTTTTCAAATAATACCAGTCATCCATAAATTTGTAGTGAGATTCCTTATGTTTTTGTAATAATTCTTCTGAATCAAGCTTCTTATGACAAATTGCACAAGTGTAATTCAATCTAAATCATACTAAGAAATTAATGATGCTTTAATTTTTTCTAAATCCTTGATGAATTGACTGGTATTACTTACCTTTTCGGTGTGACGTTGTTGCCAAAATTCAATCAAATCATCAATAATATCTAAAGTCTTTTGAATTGAATCCGTACTCATAACATTCTGAGATAATAGTAGTTACTTTAATTTTATCGCCTTTTCTCAAACTCCTTTAACATCTTTTTAAGTTCCCTCGAAAGTATTTCATGTTCTATTCTATTCTCTCTAATTTGAGATGAGATAAAATCTATTCTGCGTTGAATGTCAATTTTTTCCTTATCATTCATAATACTATGAAAATGTGATTATTGTTAAATTTTAGCAGATAATCTCTAAGAAGTTAAGATTTTTTATTCAATTTTTCAGATATCAATTATCCATTAACTCATTAATGCCTAGCTTTTTTTCATTTTCTTCTTCAGTTTTTTTCTCATTTACCAAGAATTTTTGTATATTGTTTGTTTTCACGTGAAATAGATATCTTATACGTCTTATATTTCATTAAGTAGATTTAGCTAGAAATTAAATGGTAAATTCTTCACAATCATATGTTAGGATTTGATTAATTTTAGCAATATAATACAAAAGTTAGCTAGTTCCTGAACGTTGGTCTTAGCGATTTTATGCATGGGTATCTATATGGGAATATATCATAATAGATATGAAATACATGTGTAAGAGTTGTAAAACAGTTTGTAAAGATATTATAGAACATATTAGAAAAGTACATAATTTTTCAAAAGCAACTATAAAATCAGATCTGGAAAAAAACCCAAACACTTACAAAAATGCTTTTCAAGAAATAAAATAGGTCATTAACTACAAAAATTATTCTAAGATAATACTTGGTGATTAAATTTTTTAAAATTTTCTTGAAATTATGTTATCAGTTATAGACAATGTGATGTAAACAATTGACGAATGTTTATGTCACTAACTAAAACCAGCACCAAATTGATCACCCTTTGTTAACGGATCAATATCAATTCCTTCTTTTAGTTTTAAGTATAAAAATGCCTCATTAACCAACTCTATAGCATCATCATCGTCAAGACCATAATTCACTTTAGCAAGATCATGATACTTTTTGAGTTTGTTTTGATCCTGCTCATCAATTGATATGTTATCAAAGGTAATTATTTCTGCAATTTTTTCAATTCTTAAATTATGATCAGGTTTTTCCATTGATAAACTATCATTTTTGTCTTTTAAAAATTGTTTAATTATTCATTTTCATCATGTCCTAAAATATGATTACTGCAATAATATTCATCATTCATAGTACAATAATAAAGTGAAATTTGATTACATGATGAGCAAAGCGGTTTTTCGTCTTCTTTAGCTAGTTTACGATGATAAAATCTGCTTGACATCACAAAACAAGTTTATTTATGTACTTTAAATTGATTTTATGGATCATCATAATTTTGAAGGTAGAGATATTCCACACATCAAACTAAATTCAAATATGACAATTGAAGATCTGGTGGACGTTTATGCTTCAACTGGTTTTAATGGACGACAACTAGGTGAAGCGTCAAAACTTTTTGCAAAAATGATAGAGAATGACACTACAATTTGCCTAACTATGGCTGGAGCAATGACGCCAGTTGGTTTTGGCGGAATCGTTAAAACACTTATTGAAAAAGGGTTTATTGACTGGATTATAACAACTGGTGCTAATGTTTATCATGAAGATCACTTTGCATGGGGGCTTCCTGTAAAACAAGGTCATTATGATGTAGATGATAATGTGCTCTATGAAAAGGAAATTGTACGTATTAGAGATATCTTCGTAAAATATTATGAAACATTGGAAATACAAGATCAAGTAATTCAAAAAATATTTAAAGAAAAATTTGTTAATGAATCATTTACAACTGCTGAATTTTGTAATGTACTAGGAAAAATTACCAAGGAAAAAGCTAAATTTCCTGAAAAAAGTTTTGTAGCATCTGCATACGAATATGATGTCCCAGTTTATGTCTCAACAATAAAAGATTCTTCACTTGCGTTAAATCTAGCAGTTCATAGATTAAAAAATAAGCAATTTAACTTAGATTTTGTTCGCGAAATTTTAGAGCAAGCTGCGATAGTTTACAATTCAAAAAAGTCTGGAATTCTTGAATTGGGTGGTGGCGTTCCAAAAAACACAGCGCAGCAAACCGGTCCATTGCTTGATCAAATATTAAGAAAAGGCCATGGTGGCCAAGATTACATTATTCAGATTACTGATGCGAGACCTGATACAGGTGGTCTTTCTGGTGCAACTTTACAGGAAGGTAAAAGCTGGGGCAAAGTTCAAGATTCACATAATGATTTAGTAACAATTTATGCAGATGCAACAATCGCTTTTCCAATTCTTGCCCTGTATGCTCTAAGTAATCAAAAGCCAAGAAAACACAAAAGACTCTATAAAAAACTTGATAAATATTTCAAAACATTACAATCAGATGTAATCAAGGTTCCAGACAAATTTGCAAAATTGTTAAAAGAAAGTAACATTAATTTGGATTAATTACCTGCGTTTTTTTTGCTTCTCTCGACGACGTGTTGCTTTTTGATCAGCCCGTCTCATATGTTTACCCTTTTTTCTTACTGGCACAATTAATACACATTTTCTCTATGTATTAGGTTTTCTTAAAATTTATCATATCTTGCACGTTCTAATGATCTGTCATCCTTAGTTTCTTTTTTCCATTCTTTGTAATGTGTCTTACAAAGAACTGATTTTTTCCCACTAGATGAAACATCTAATCCAGCATTTTCAACTTTGGCAGTACTAATCGAGCGTACTCCAACATCATCACACCCTGAAACATGACATTTTCCACCCTTTGCAATAATTCCCATCAATGATTTTTATAATTAAATAATTAATAAACAAATCATTTTACAATTGTTCGTTTATAAAGAGGAATTATGATTTAAAATTAAATGGGTGGATCAAAAAATAAATCACCTGCACAAAAAGAAAAAGCGCAACAAAAAAAAGATGCAGAGCAAAAAAAAGGAAAAAAATCTAAAGGTGAGGACTCAAAGACTGAGATTTCTGTTTTAATTGATGAATCCCAGGCCCTAAAATATATCAAAAGTGCTAATGTAATTACTGCACATGATTTAGCAAGAAATACATCAGTTAAAATTTCTACAGCAAACTCATTCCTACAAAAATCACTTGATAAGGGAATTGTGAAAAGAATTGGTGGTTTTAGTGGCCATCATATTTATCAAACGGTTTCAGAATAGAGTGTCAAAATATCCCCAGTTTTTACATCCTTTAGGTTTTCAATACTAGAAAGCAATTTACCAATTGGCGTCATCGGTTGTCCATCTAACACATCGTTAAGAAAAAAACAAATGCATCCGCCAGTTGGAAAATATGCTATATCACCTTTCTTAAAATCAGTTTTTTTACGTTCCATACCAGAATCGATGTTTGTTTTAATGTATACAACTGATTTGTTCATACGATGTACATTATCATGTATTGGCATTGATCTTGTAATCAATCCTATAGTTCTAGGGGAAAGATGTCGTTTTAATTGGCATGAAATTCTTGCCTTTCCTTTTATCTCTAAAAAAATATTAATGATAGAAACAGAATCAGTAGACATTTTCTATCATCTAACTAGTAGAATATATAACCGCATTGATGGATTTTGTTATGCCAAGCGTTATGCCAAGCGATGATGATTCTAAACTCACCGAGGCATATAGAAAACTACGTGAAAGTGAAGTAACTAAAGACGATAAGATATCGGAAAAAGATCAGATAATAATTGATAAAGAATGTGAAGTGATTAAAAACCGGGAGATAATAGCGCATGACCCTATACATGAACCAGTAGAAATTATTAATAAAAAAGGTCCAGTAAGTACTGGGCCACCCACGTTAACTAGGTTTGAAAAAGCACGTATAATGGGAGCTCGTGCACTTCAATTATCACATGGTGCCCCAAGCTTCATCGAAATCCCAAAAAATGCAACAACATCGCTTGAAATTGCAATGGAAGAATTAAACAAGAGAGTAATACCAATTATAATTAAAAGAACATTACCTAATGGGGACTTCCAGAATATTTCATTAGATCAATTCGAATAGACGAATCGTCTATAAAATTTAAAAGAACTAAAAATTCTTGTAAACATACATGATGGATTACATCAAAACGCAAGAATCAACAAACAAATTCAACGAAACACCATTTTTAGTAAATAATGAACCTGTTATGATAACTGCATTAGAGGTACTATCTATATTAGGAAATACTGATGAAATTAGTATCAAAGGAAAGGGAGAAACTTGTCCTAATACAGTTGCTGTGGCTAATATAATTACAGAAAATATATTAAAAGGAAAATCAAAAACTGAAAAAATTATTGTTGATAGTGATATTACAGATGATGGTTATATGATTTCAACAATAGAGATTATTATTAAAAAAATTAATTAAAAGACGCTTCCTGGACCTTTCAAAAGCATATTTTCACACTCTTTACAAATCTCATCATCAATATCAGTTTCTAAATTATGATGGATATCACAGATCAGTAAACTTGATTTTATGTAATTACACAAACCAATAAATTTTGACAAATTCGAAGGGGTATATGCTTTATCAGATGATAAACTGTCACTGATATCATCAAGCATTTCAGCAACTTGTTTATCTTCTAGAAGTTTTTCAATCAGTTTTGGGTCACCGCGTGTCCCTCGAATATAATTACTAATTGCAGCTTGAGTTACACCTAACATTTTTGATATTTCGTCTTCACGAATGTGATAATTATTTGCAAGATCCTTAGCCAAGATTGCACGTAATGCAGGAATCAGAGACTTTGATTCTATTTCAGCAGGTAATAGCATTATAAAATTTACTTAATTAATTATTTAAATGTAATACATGATTAACAAACAGAACACAGTGAATAATAATGATATTTTGCTATTAATACATACTTCAAAATATCTTTATTGATTCATTATCAGTAAACATATTGAACAATAAATTCAAGACATTATACGAAATTTTGGAAAAATCTGTTTCAGAATGCAAATCACCTTGCATTTCACTATCGGGAGGACTTGATAGTAGTATTCTAGCATTTTTTCTTCAGTCAAGAAAAACCAGTGCCATCAGTATAATTTCAAAAGAATTTTTTGGAACAGATCTAACATTTTGTCAACTGATTTCTAAAAAATTTGAATTACCTTTAACAATTAAAATGGTAGAGCATGAAGAGTTACTCACAGCCATAAATGAAACAATTAAAATTTTACGGGTTTTTAACGATATAGAAATTAGAAATTCGATAGTTATGTATTTATCAATACAAGCTGCAAAAAAAGAAGGACATACATCAATTATCACAGGTGATGGTGCTGATGAACTATTTGCTGGTTATAATTTTTTTCTAAAAATGAATAAAAATGAGATTAAAGATAATTTAAAACGAATATGGAAGATAATGCATTTTCCCACGCAAAAAATTGGAAAATCATTAAAAATCACAATCGAGTCTCCATTTCTTAGTAACGAAATGCTGAATTTTGCAAAATCTTTACCAGTAGATCATAATGTCAGGAATGAAATGGGTCAAAAATTTGGTAAGTGGATTTTACGTAAAACGTTTGAAAAAAAAATTCCCAGCTCAGTTGTTTGGAGGAAAAAATCAGCCATGCAAGATGGGGCTGGTACTACTGGATTAAAAAATATGTTTAATGTAATAATACCAGATAGATTTTTTAAGGAACAGTTAAAAAAAATTAAAAAATCTGAAAATGTAATTATAAGATCAAAAGAATCTCTTCATTATTATTTAACGTTTAGAAAATATTATGATATGCCAGCAAAACTACACACTTCAGATTTCAAATGTCCGTATTGCAAGTATATGATAGAACAAGATTCAAAATTTTGTAGTATGTGTGGCGCATTTCCTCTCTAGGTATTTTTTTTATATTTTCTTGGCTTTTTCAAAAAAATTCTTTTGCAGCCATTACAACAAAAATAATATTTTTTACCCTTATATTCATGTACGAGAGCAAGACTTTCATCCATTTCTATTCCACAAACAGGATCAACTGGCACAATTATTACTTAATTATAATCTATAAGTATCTATTTTTCTAATTAGTTCAAAAAATAATGTAGCCGGCTGCATTAGCTCAGTAAAAATCCAACAACAAATAATGCACCAGTTATTCTACTGTATACTAATGTTGAACTCATGATTGGTATTAACCTGTTTATGTCATTATAACCAAATTTTAGTTTTTTATATGATATTGTAATTAATGGAAAAGTTACAATAATAATTAGGCAAGCAACTGGAAAGATTTGAGCGATAACTGTACTGATTGTTATCCCATAAACAATAGCTGGAAATACCCATATTATAATAGATGCCCTTTTCTTTCCTATACCTATAACAAGTGTTTTTCTTCCTTTTGCCTTGTCTGCATCATGATCAGGAAATGACGTAATAAATAAAACAAGCGAAGATAATACCCCAACAACAATCCCCCCCAATATTACAGATTCATTAATTTGTGATGTTTGGATAAAATAAGTACCAATTACAATTAACGTTCCTTTTATACTAACAAAAACTTCTGCTAATCCCCAATTAACAATTTTTGTTGAGTAAAAATAAATAGAAACTACTGCAAAGGCAAGAATTATCCCTATGATGATACCGTCTGTAATAACAAAATATACTCCAATTATAGTACCAATTACTAGAAAAATTATACCACCCGCATAAACTTGTCTAGGTTTGAGTATACCCTCAGGTAAAACACCTGAACCACCACTCATTTTTGTCCGTTTAGTTGCAGTATCAATCCCACGCTTGAAATCCCAGTAATCGTTAAACAAGTCAACGCTTGCATGAAGTGCAAGTACACCAGCCATTGTCAATATGGCATCAAATACAGTTACGTTACTACTATGCCACCAAGTAATGGCTAAACCAACTGAAACTGCTATAACAGAAGCAAGTAAAAACCGAATACGAATGACACGAAACCAAGCAGATATCATTAAACTAAAGATTCATTACTTACACTAATTGGTTTTCTTCCCATAAATCCAGAATCCTTTTCATGCCAAAATTTAATCTCAGTTTCTCCTTCTTTCCAACAAAGCCAAATTTCCTCATCAAAACGTTTTGCAGGAAAATCTAGTAGGCCCTGTTCAAGTCCTTTCAATACTACACCAATACTTTCCAAGTCTTCTATTGACTGATAAAATTCAGTAACTTTTGCATTCAATTTTTGCTTCAGAATAATATAGTCTTTCATAGAAGTTTTTGACGTAAGATCCAAACTCATTTGTTTCTCCATTTTTATTATCTCATTTTTTAACATTTTTGAATAATTAAATTTCTTAATTACTGATGGGAGAATTTTATTCGCATCACTTATAGAAAAATATGTAGTCATAAAATACACTGCTCCATCAATAATTTAAAGCATCAAAATCATAATGAGATACGATAATAATCCCATCGTTCAGGATCAAATTTTGTAACAAATTCCGCCTTCTCCATACCATTAACACGACTTGCAATAACATCCCTAAAAGCAAAACTTGTAAGATAATCATAATTCATTGTGTGTGCCTGCATCAGAAATGATTGTCTTAATCCGTGTCCAGCACCGAGTCCCCAATAACCCATACTAAGTGCAATCGGCTCCAAAAATACAGTATTTCTTTTACCATGATTCAAATCATTAATTTCAACTCTTAAATTATAATTTTCTAGTGGTCCACCCTTTGCAAAGCCAACAATCGGCCCATCCAAAGTATTCAATCGTAAAGTTGTCAAAATGGTTTCTGAATAAGTTAATGATTCACTAAAATTATTTTCATTAAATCGCAATGGTCTTGGTAGCTGTAAGAAAATTGAATTCAAACTACTAACAATTTTGGCACCCTGTTTAGTTTTCATATGCTCCATTTTAGTAACAAATTTTAGTTTTTTACTTGCAAAGTCATTTTGGTTCTTAATTTCCTGGTCGCGCAATTCGGTAAAGCCTTGAATATTTTTCATAAAATTCTCATTCATCTCTTTTGAGAGGCATTGTAAAACTAAATTAGACACTTTGGACTCATTTTTAACTAAATCATCAAAATATGCTACAGAACGCTGGACCAGAACTTCCGGATGCCAGCCAAGAGCATGTGAATTCATTTTTGCTACGTGCATAGCTTTTGAAAAGTTACCAAGTGCATAACTTGTCATTCGATCAATTACTGAAAGCAACCAACCTAACCAGGTGTAATGTTCTTGTTTTTTTGGGTTATTTTTTGTAATTTCAGAAAGCTCAAAACATTTTTGCATAGATTTTTCACCATTCTCTTTTAATTTTCCACTCCAAGGATATGCAGTTCTAAGTATTATAGCCTTGATAATTTCAAAATCTGTTCCTGATTGTGCAATTAAATTTTTAATTATGTGATCTGATGATAAGTTTTTTAAAACATTGTCTTCAGAGGGTTTATCAATAATTTTATCTGGCTCAAAGTCATGAAAAATAGCTGAAACAAAAAGATACTTTAAATCTTCATCTGATAGATTGGAAATTTGCTTTGAGTGATCAATATTATGATATCCGTAATATTTTTCTCCCAAGCCACTTGATTGAAGGTTATTAATGGTATAATCAAGCATTATTTTATAACACGGTGCATTAAATCCATTTTTTTCAGCCATCCTGATAACTTCATTCTTAAGATATGCAATATTAGAAATGCCGGAAGACAACTTTGTCATTTAATCACTTTCAGTTGATACTTCATCGATGGTGTATGCATAGATAGGATACAATTTGCCTGTTACCCTATGATGATATTTCCACTTTGTTTCACTGAATGTTTTTTTCTTGAATGATTTTTGCGTTTCCGGATGCAATTTATTGTAAACATCTCCTCCAATGAGAAGTTGGTTAGGTTCAGCCATGTTTTGAATTTTAGCTGCCATATTCATTGATGGACCTAAAATATCAACATGAGATTTTTTTATGTCTGAACCATAACGAACAATAATGTTTTGACCATGATCAATACCGATCTTTGCTGCAAGAGGAGGATATCCACTAATTGTCAGTATAGGATTAATACCAACAGTTATGACCTTTAACATGGATTTTGCACAGTTTATTATATTATCAGCAGGATAAATTAGCTCATTTTCTGCATTAAAATACGCAAGTACAGCATCACCTACAAATTTTAGCATGTAACCACCAAATTGAGTAACAGTATACGCCATTTCTTGAGCAAATGAACTTACGATAGTAACAATTTTTTCTACCGGTAACGATAATGTTAGATTAGTTGAACCAACTAAATCTACATACATTACGAAAATATGTACTCTAGAATTAACATGGTTACGCAAAAACTCCTCAGACTTGTCAACAAATGGAGGATATTCTATACCATTCTTTACAGAATTTAATACTCGATTCTGAGCTTTTATAATTAATGTATTTGAGTCGACAGTTTTTTCTCCATCTTGAAAAATCATGTCAACATAAGATTTGGAATTTATATTTTCACTAGAAGTTTTTATCAACTCTTTTACTTTTTTAGCCTTTTTTGAAACTGCTTTTTTGATTTTATATGGGTTCAATTTTCATCAATCAATCTTTTACCATACCAACAATATCTAAAATAATCCAAACACCATTCATGAAACATATCATTATCACTGTAAAACATTTCGGTAATGTCCGCTTCACCATTACTATTTGGAAAAAATAGGCATGCCTCTTTTTCATTTAAAACAGTAACCACCTGAACAGTTTTCCTCATTTTTCTTTCTACAAGTCCATTTTTCATTAATTCATAAAAACCTGATTTTTTGAGCATTGTTGTTCTTCCTTCTGGTACAATTGCAGACTCCGAAACAATGTATTGATACTTAATACCATTTTTAATTTTCTTAACAACGGGATCAAAAAGATCTGCTGGGATTTCCGATAAGATTTCATAAATGTACTTATTTGCATTTTTATAAACAGATTTCCATTTTTCCAATGTTTTAGTTATACCTTTAATGTGTGAACCAGTTGCAAGCTGACCCGCTCGCATAACAAACTTTACTGGAATATCACCAAAGTCATGATCTGAAAAATAATCTCTGTATTGTGACAAAAATAATATGGATGGTATTTGAGCACACATCGTTCGTCCAAAAGTTGTAAGACTGTATTTACCTTCCCTGTCTTTTGTTATTAACCCACTTTGTTCTAAACGTACTAAATTTCTATGAACCTCTTGTTTCGTAGCATCTAATTCTTTTGCTAATGGCTCAATTCTTTTACGACTCCTTTCTAATAATTTAAAAAGAATGTTGAGTCTCTGGAGACTAGCAAGTTCTAGGAAATTTTCTGATACTTTCTCATATATTTTTGTCATTTGACTATTTTTCCCGAAATAATAAATAAAAAGTGACAATTTTAATTTTTGTAAAAAGGTAAGCTATTGTAATGAATTATCAGCTGATCAGCTTACGAGAATATATGATCAAGATAAGAAATATCACTATATGGTAAAAATAACCACAAAAAGAGGCACTTCAACTGCAGATGCAGAAAATGTCAAAAACTGGGCGGGAGAGACGTTCAAACAAATCCAGAAAGAACGACTTATCGCAGCTGGACCAAATACTGATCTAGTTCAAAAAAGAGGAACTAGTACAATGAAGGTAAAAGACATACCAGATGTTCCTCAACCTTCAGTGAAAGGTCAAAAAATAACCACACAAAGAGGCACTTCAACAGTGACCCTTTAATCTCTTTTTTTTGAAAAATCTTGTTTTAATTCAATGTGTAAATAATAAATAGTTGGATTTCTCTGTTAAATCATGCCAACAGTATCAACAGGAAGAGGAACCGGTACTAGAAAAGTCAAGAAGGCAAAAGCATGGGCTGGGTCAAAATATGCAAAAGCCCAGGCAAAGAAAAATGTCGGAAGAACAATATCGACTGGAAGAGGAACCGGTACTACAAAAATCAAGGCTACCAAATCAAAAACTAAAAAGAGAAAACCAAGTACAAGATCTGGTAGAGGATATGTTAGTCGCTGAGATTATTATTTTTTCTTAAATTCAGCCTCTTTACTATCCATTTTTATAAATTCATATATTGTTTTTACATTTTATAAAAAATATTATGGGAAATAAAATAAAATGTGCACATATTCTTGTACAAAAACAAAGTGAGGCCATTTCTATACTTGATAGAATAAAAAAAGGTGAAAAGTTTGGTAAACTTGCCAGAGAACTTTCTAGTGATACTGGCAGTGCAAAAAGGGATGGAAATTTAGGTTTTTTTGGAAGAGGAAAAATGGTTAAGGAGTTTGAAACTGCAGCATTTGATCTACGAGTAGGCCAAATTTCAGAACCAATCAAAACACAATATGGTTATCACATAATCAAAAGATTGTTGTGACTAAAAAAAGTCATCAATAACCCGTTCAGTTTTTTCAAGATGTTTTGATAATTTTTCAGCCATGTTACTTGCTGATTTAATCTTGCGCTGGCCAATCCAATAATAAGCCTCATCTATAGTGTCCTTTGCAATTAATACTACTAAGCGACCGCTTTCTTTTCTTCCAGTTCTTCCCCTTCTCTGAATAAATCTAATTGAACTTGGAACATTATCATAAAAAATTACCAAATTTACTTCTGAAATATCCAGACCTTCCTCGCCAACCCGAGTTGTAACAAGTACCCTAGTTATACCATCTCTAAATTTTTGAACAGTTTCCACCTGTTTTTTTTGCTTTAGTCCAGTATCACCAGCCTTACCAATTAGAATTTCAGCATGAATATTCATATCAATTAATTTTTTATGTATAACATTAACAGAATCACGATAACTAGAAAAAATCAAGACCTTTGATTCGATATTACGTAAAATTTCATCTAACTTGCTAATTTTAGGATGCTCAATTCCTTTCGCCTGTGCGTCTTTTGCTAAATTAATTGCAGTGGTAAAGTTTGGATCAGTTTCAAAGAGCTCTTTGATTCCTGCACCCTTTTTAATTTTTGTTCGCTCACAAAATTTAAGGAATGATGTAATCCCATGTGCCTCAAAAATATTTAATGCGTATGTTATTCTAATTGCTGTAAACAATGGTTTTGCGGAACGGCGATTTTGCTTTAAAACAAATTGCCTAGCGTTTAATAATTGTGACAATGATTTATTATCAGAAAGTCTGAGGCCATTTCTTCGAAGTTCTGTGTAGCGTTGATCTTGTGCAAGTTTTATGTATCTTTGAATAATTTTCATCTCAGGTGGCAGATCAACTTTAACCCACTCGGTAATAGTATTCTGAATATATGGTTTTACATCAGGGCTTGAATCACTGCGTTCAGCTATGCCTTTAATATGCAAGTTATCACAAACTTCCTTAGCTTTTTCCTTTTCACTTGGTAAAGTTGCAGTCATCCCAAGTATTCGTGTATTATCAATATTCAGTTGTTTTGCAATTGTAGTATATGCATAATCACCTACTGCTCTATGGGCTTCATCAAAAATTACTAGACTAAATTGGCTAACATCAACAATCTTTCGAATAATATCATTTCTTACTATTTCAGGTGTTGCACAAATTATGCTATTTATCCAAAGTTTTTTTCTTTTTGCTAGCAGATCCTCACCGGTTATCAATGTAATATCATCCAATCTTACCGTATTTTTTAAAAATTCATAGTGTTGATTTGCTAAAACTCTAGTTGGTGCTAAAAACAATATACCTCCTTTTCTCTTAGAAAGAAAATGAGCAATGACATGTAATGCGATAGTTGTTTTACCTAATCCTGTTGGTAACACAACTAAGGAATTTTCAGTTTTTGCCTGTTGAGCTAGATTAATTTGGTAATCTCTTACTTCGATCGAATCTGGGACGATAAATTCATGCTCAACATTTTTTGTCAACACACTATCACTACATACTAATTTATGATTATTCTGATTTTATAGTTTTGAATCAAATATTTTACAGATTATGACAATTGTTTAAGGTTAAACTTCCATCTTATATTAGAGAACATAAAATTACTTTCATGACAACACAGTTTGAGAGACCAACGTGGGATGAATATTTTATGTTACAAGCTGAATTAGCTAAATTACGTTCAAACTGCATAACAAGACAGGTTGGTGCAGTTATTGTACGCGAACATAGACAAATCGCTACAGGTTATAATGGAACACCTCCAGGTGTTAAAAATTGTTTTGAGGGTGGATGTAAAAGATGTCAAGATAGGATGGAAGGTAAAATAAAATCCGGTGCATCACTTGATCGATGTTTATGTAATCATGCTGAGGCTAATGCAATAATGCACTGTGCAATTTTAGGTATTCAGGCTGGAAGTAAAGATGCTGTTTTGTATACTACATTTGTCCCATGCCTAGAATGCAGTAAAATGGCAATCACTATAGGAATTAAAAAAATATTTTCCCTTAACGAATATCCTGAGACAGACTATAAACTGCTTGAAGAATCAGGCGTTAAAATTGAAAAGCTTGATAGAATGAAAATCCAAAAATGGGCAAAATCGTTAATAGATCAATAAGATGTCTAGCCTTAAGCATGAAAACAGTTTTGAAAACATACCTTATGGGTTATTAATTTCAGCCATATATGATAGCCAAAAAAAAGTAGCTGTTTTAAAATTTTACGACCCTGCATCAGAAATGATTTTTTTATGGGCAGATAAATCAGGGCATAAACCATATTGTTATTCTAAACTAGCCATTGAGGACATACCAACTAATATTTCTGAACGTGATGATGTTCTTGAGATAATACCTGTTGAACGAATGAATATATTGGAAGACAAAACAATTACTGTCTCAAAAATTTTAGTTAAAGATCCTTTAGCAATTGGTGGCACTCAAACTAGCAAAAGTATAAGAAATTTAATTGAAACGTGGGAATCTGATATAAAATATTATGAAAATTATCTCTATGATAATCAACTGATCGTTGGTAAATATTACAAAATAGAAAATGATCATGTAGTACCATTTAATTTGAAAATTTCTGATGAAACTAAATTGTCATTAAATAACATGTTATGGGATAAACTTGATAATTCCAATCTGCCTAATGCAAGTGAGTTTGAAGATCATGTTTCTCAATGGGCAGATCTTCTTAATCAGCCAATACCAAAAATTAAAAGAATTAGTCTTGATATTGAGGTTGAAACAGAAACTGGGCGCTTGATTATTCCTGATCCTAAATTAGCAGAAAAAAAAGTTACAGCCATAGGTGTTGAGGCAAGCGATGGACTAAAGCAGATATTTGTTTTACGTAAAAGTGGCGTAGAGGAAGGGATCAATGAGTTACTACCGGATGTAAAAGTTGTGTTCTATGATGAGAATAAAGAAAAAGAAATGATTTCTGATATTTTTGAATTAATTCAAAAATATCCGTTACTAATTACATACAACGGTGACAGTTTTGATCTTCCATATCTGTATAATCGTGCTAACAAATTAGGTATTACAAAAGAAAAAAATCCATTGTACATGATGAGAGATTCTGCCACGCTCATTAAAGGCGTACATCTGGATTTGTATAGAACAATGTCTAATCGTGCCTTTCAAATCTATGCGTTTGGACAAAAGTACACTGACTTTAAATTAAATACTGTTGCAAAGGGACTACTAAATGAAGAAAAGATAGACTATGGTGTAGAACTTAGTGAACTAACATTATACCAAACTGCAAAATATTGTCAAAACGATGCTAGGATAACTTACAATCTTACAAGCTTCAACAACGACTTGTTGATGAATTTACTGATAGTCATTAGCAGAATTGCAAGAATGCCAATTGATGACATATCTAGAATGGGTGTATCACAATGGATTCGAAGTTTATTATATTATGAACATAGAAAAAATGGTATTTTAATCCCTAGAAGGGATGACTTGGATAAAAGATCAGCTGGTGTTTCAAATGAAGCAGTGATCAAGGACAAAAAATTTCGCGGAGGATTGGTTGTAGAACCGAAGGAGGGAATACACTTCAATGTTACGGTAATGGACTTTGCAAGCCTGTATCCTAGTATTATAAAGGTAAAAAATCTCTCATATGAAACAGTGAGATGTCCACACGAAGATTGTAAAAAAAATATTATTCCACAAACAAATCATTGGGTGTGTACAAAAAAAAATGGGTTGACTTCTCTGCTTATAGGTTCACTGAGAGACTTGAGAGTAAACTATTACAAAAATATGGCAAAAGAAAGCACACTTACGGACAAAGAAAGACAGCTTTATACCGTAGTTAGCCAAGCACTTAAGGTCATACTTAATGCGAGTTATGGGGTTATGGGTGCAGAGATTTTTCCGCTATACTTTTTACCCGCAGCAGAGGCCACAACAGCAACTGGCAGACATATTATTTTAGACACTATTAATGAATGCAAAACTGCTGGAATTGATGTACTTTATGGTGATACTGATTCACTTTTTTTAAAAAATCCTACTGCTAAACAAATTCAGGAGATCATCAACAAAGCAAAAATGAAACATAATGTTGAATTAGAAATTGATAAGGAGTATAGGTACATAGTATTAAGCGGTAGAAAGAAAAACTATCTAGGAGTAACAAAAAATGGCAAAGTTGATGTCAAAGGTCTTACAGGAAAAAAATCCCACACACCACCATTTATCAAAGCATTATTTTTTGAGATCTTAAATGTATTATCAGAAGTTAAAACTATAGAGGAATTTGACAGAGCCAAAAATAAAATTGTTGATAAAATTTCAAATTGTGTAAGAAAAGTGCAAGCAAAAGAAATACCGTTATCAGATCTGGCATTCAATGTAATGCTAAGTAAGGCACCAAATGATTATGTTAAAACAATACCTCAACACATACGTGCGGCAAAGCAGCTCGAAAGTATTAGAGAAATTAAAAAGGGCGAAACTATTTCATATGTCAAAATTTTAAACAAACCAGGAGTCAAACCTGTAGAATTAGCACGTCAAAGTGAAATTGATTCATCAAAATATATGGAATTTATGGAAAGCATGTTAGACCAAATTATATCATCAATGAACTTAGATTTTGATACGATTTTAGGAAAACCTAAGCAAACAGGTCTGGACCAATTCTTCTGGAATTAAAAAATGTTAGAATTAGATGATACAATGATGGGGGTTATTGGCATTCTAGCCGGCATCTTAATTTTATCTGGATGGGTTCCACAAATTGCAAAAGGCTATAGAACTAAAAAACTGACTGACGTATCTTCTTATCTAATGATCTTAATTTTTGTTGGTGCAACATTGTGGTTAATCTATGGGATGGCACTTGATGATGTTTACATTATAGGTGTAAACGTAGCTGCAATGTTTCTAACTATGCTACTACTAACTATGAAATTAAAATATGAGAAAAATGCTCAAAGAACAAGTGAGTAACATATTCGTAGCTTACACGTTAAGCTCTTTTGTACCAATATTCAGTGAATCAGCATATCTTTCTAAATCATCAGGCATTCGTAAGGTTTCTCTGATTTTTTCCTTATCGTTCATAACACACTATAATATTCTAAGATTCTAAGGTAACTTTTACTTTTTCTAAGATTCTAAGATTTTTTTGATTTGTTTTGTCAATTCCATGAGGAAGGGCATATGTTCGTAGTTCCTTTGTTGAAAGACATCTAACTCTTTATCCAACTGATCAAGCATTCGTAAAGCTTCTGCGATTTTTTCCTTATCGTTCATTCTAAATCCTGCTTGGCAGAGATTTGAGACTTACCTTTCTTCTCTTTACGTCTTTTCTGTTTATACGATCCTCCAATGTTATGTCCACGGGGTTTTTTCTTAGTCATTTCCATTCATTTTTTCCTTATCGTTCATAATATCATTTTCTAAGGCATTTTTGAGTTCTTTTAGTGATTTTATATAGAACTTCTCAATTTCCCCTAGCAAAGCTTCTTTTTCCTTATCGTTCATTCTAAATCCTACTAGGTAGAGCTTCTACATAATCTCTTTTGAATCTGTCAGATTTATCAAAAAATAATTAAAATCATAAAGGAATCAACTTCTTAGTCATTTTATTATCTCAAAAGAATGTTTGTAGCTGTTTGAGTTTGTTATGACTGAATTTTTTATGTAAGATTCTGAAAAACCATGTTCTTTTCTAATATGTTCTAAAATATCGCTACAAGGTTTTTGGCAATTTTTACACATGTATTGCATACCCAATACGATATATCACACTATACATATGCATCTAATCTCACTAGCGATTTACTGATCCTAGATAGCAAATATTCATCAAATTATAGCGAAATATTGTCGAAAATGTCTTATAATCAATATAAACATGTAAGCTAAATGTTCATAATTAATTGTAAAAACTATGATGAAGTTGCAGGTGAAAAAATTATTAAGCTTGCCAAACTTTCAGAAAAAATTTCAAAAAAATATAAAACTCCAATCGCCATCGCACCACCACATCATTTGATCCCACTAATAACAAAATTCAGGATTACGATTCTTACACAGCATCTTGATGACAAAAAAGTAGGGAGTACCACAGGGTTTATGGTTCCTGAAATTGTAAAAAAATCAAAGATTGATGGCTCGATAATTAATCATAGTGAACATCGTATTACAGAAAAAGAGATTAAAAGTTTGGTAAAACGACTAAAAAAGCTTAAACTGAAAACGGTTCTTTGTGTAAAAAATGTCAGCGAAGCAAAAAGATATGCAAAACTAAATCCAACATATATAGCAATTGAACCACCAGAACTAATAGGGACAGGACGTGCAATCTCAACTGAGAGACCGCAACTTATAACAAATGCAGTTGATGCCGTACGCTCTGCAAAAAATTCTACAAAACTTCTCTGTGGTGCAGGAATTGTTTCTGGTGATGACGTAGCACGTGCAAAGGAGCTAGGCTCAAAAGGAATACTGGTAGCAAGCGGAATTGTTAAAGCAAAAAACTGGGAAAAGATAATTGGTGAATTTTCAAGGGCATTAATTTAAAAACAGCTCAAATCGAATCAACCTAACATGGCAAAATTAAAATCAGTTTACTCTTTTGAAGAGGCAAACAGTAAAAACAGGATGCTTCTTGGCGGAAAAGGAGTAGGTCTAAGCGAGATGACACGCCTAAAGCTTTCAGTTCCGCCTGGTTTTACAATCACAACACAGGTTTGTAATCAATACTATGAAAATGGAAGAAAACTTCCAAAAAATGTTATTCCTGAAGTAATGCGAAACATCACAAAGATTGAAAAAAAGACTGGTAAAAAATGGAATTCTGCAAATAACCCACTTTTGGTCTCTGTTCGTTCAGGTGCAGCAATTTCGATGCCGGGAATGATGGATACAATTTTAAATTTAGGATTAAATGATCAAACAGTTTTAGGATTAGCAAAGAAAACAAACAATCCTAGGTTTACATGGGATTCCTATCGCAGATTCATACAACTATTTGGAAAGGTCGTGTTTGGTGTTAGTGATGAAAAATTTGACAGGGTTTTAGACGCAGCAAAGAAGAAACAAAGCGTTACAAATGATAGCCAACTTGATGTTGATTCACTTAAAAGAGTTGTAACTGAATACAAAAAAATTTGTGAAAATCATACTAGGCGAAAATTTCCATCAAATCCTAACGAGCAATTACAGTTAGCAGTTGAAGCTGTCTTCAAAAGTTGGATGGGTGAAAGAGCTATCATATACAGAGAGAAAAATAACATTACTAGGGATATTGCAGATGGAACCGCAGTAAATGTTGTAACCATGGTATTTGGTAATATGGGAAACAACAGTGCAACCGGTGTCGTATTTACAAGAAATGGACATAATGGTAAGAAGGAGATTGAAGGGGAATACCTACTAAATGCACAAGGTGAAGATGTAGTAGCAGGTGTCAGGACTGGTAATGACATATCACAGTTAAAGACTGACATGCCAAAATCATACAAGGAGCTAACTAACGCATGCCATAAGCTTGAAAAACATTTCCGTGAGGTTCAAGATATAGAGTTTACAATCGAACAGGGAAAATTTTATCTTTTGCAGACAAGAACTGCAAAGATGAGTGCTGGTGCATTGGTGAAAACATCAGTTGAAATGGTGAAAGAGAATCTGATTAACAAAGATAGGGCACTTACAAGAATACCAGCTCAACAATTAGAGGCATTACTACACAAAACTATTGATCAAAACAAGGTAAAAGGATTTGAAAGGTTCGCAAAAGGAATTGCGGCATCACCTGGTGCTGCCAGTGGTGTTGCTGTATTTAACGTAAAACGTGCAATAATGATGGGCGAGAATAACAAAAAAGTTATCCTGTTACGCAGGGAAACAAAGCCGGAAGACGTTCCTGCGTTCTTTTCCTCAGAGGGAATATTAACCAGTCAAGGAGGCAAATCATCACATGCTGCTATAGTATCAAGAGGCATGGGAAAACCATGTATTGTTGGATGCTCTGACCTGAAAATTGATTATGATAATAACAAATGCGTTGCTAATGGAATTACGGTTTTAGAAGGTGAACCAATCACAATTAACGGAAGCACTGGTGAAGTTTACATTGGTAACCTACCAACAGTAGAACCTCAAGTAACAAAGGATTTTCAGACCATCTTATCATGGGCCCAAAGTAAGAAAAAACTTGGAGTTAGAGCAAACGCTGACACGCCAGATGCAGCAAAGCTTGCAAGGAAGTTCGGTGCACAAGGAATCGGTCTTTGCAGGACAGAAAGAATGTTTAACGCAACTGACCGAATTGGGCTATTTATTGATATGATTATGGCTGCAAACGTTAAACAAAGAAAGGAAATTCTCAAAAAACTTGGTCAACTGCAAAAAAGCGACTTTATTCAGATACTAAAAGCTATGGAGGGTTATAAAGTGACAATTCGACTCTTAGATCCGCCACTACATGAATTTCTACCAAACCCAGAAGATCTTATGGACAAAATCTACAAAAATAAAAATAGTGAAGACCTTACTGAGACAAAAAAAGTTTTAGAAAGAGCAAAAGAACTCTCAGAAATCAACCCAATGATGGGACATCGTGGTGTTCGTATTGGAATCACATATCCAGAAATTTACAGAATGCAGATTACTGCAGTTTTTGAGGCAACGGTGGATCTTGTAAAGAAAAATGTGAACGCTAAACCACAGATAATGATCCCACAGGTTGGAAGTATTGCTGAGCTAAATCATATTGAGGACATTTATCGTGAAGTGAAGTCTGAAATACAGAAAAAATACAAGATGAAAATAAATGTTAATTTTGGAACTATGCTTGAAGTTGTCCGTGCCTGCCTTACAGCAAACGAAATAGCCAAAACTGCAGAATTTTTCAGTTTTGGCACAAACGACCTTACACAAGCAGTATTTAGCTTTAGCAGAGAAGACGTAGAAGGTAAATTTCTCCCAGAATACATTGAAAAGGAACTACTTGAGACTAGTCCATTCCAATCAATTGACGTAAATGGTGTAGGCAATTTAATGAAGATTGGAATCAAACAAGGTAGAGCGATTAAGAAAGACTTGGAAATTGGCATATGCGGTGAACATGGAGGAGATCCAAACTCTATCAAATTCTGCCATTCAGCTGGAATATCATATGTAAGTGCATCACCACACCGAATTCCTATTGCAATAATTGCAGCAGCACAAGCCACAATCAATCAAAAATCAAAAAAAATCTAGATAACATACTATTAATCATCACTTAACTTTTTATATTGAAAATTAAGTAAGTTATAATGTGTCATTACCCAGTTTAGAAACCATAAAACGTCAACGAGAAAAACTACGCATAACTCAGAAAAAATTAGCAAACATGACTGGTGTTAGCACATCAATGATTAATCAGATTGAATCTGGTAGAAGTAAGCCATCATATGATACCGCAAAAAAAATCTTTGAAAACCTTGCGATACTTGAAGGTGAATCTTCATCCCATGTAGCCGGTGAAATTTGTCAGACACCTGTTGAAAAAATGAAACCAACGCAAACAATCAATGACGCGGTAAAAAAAATGGATGAAATGGCTATCAGTCAAATTCCAATTTTTGACGGTTCTGAACCCGTAGGAGTAGTGAGCGAAGAAGGACTTGTTAAAAAATTAGCGACAACTAATGCCAGTCAGTGGAAAAAAACACAATTAAAGGATGTTATGACGTCAGTTCCACCAATTATAAATTATGATACGCCAGCTAATACCCTAGGACCACTATTACAATTTACAAAATGTATTTTAGTTTCAAAAGATTCTAAGATTGTTGGTATTATCACTGCATCAGATACATTAAGAATGATGTAAAATAATTCAAGTTTTTCTAATTTCAGTGAACGATACTCCAAGTATTTCTTTTCTTACAATCCTAACAATATTATAAATTTCAGTTTTGGTTATTTCTGAAGAGTTACATAGTAGTCTTATCAATAAGCCATGGTTATCTGGAAGAATACTCGAACCACCATAAATTTCAGCGTTGATTTTCAGCATAGAATTTATTTTTTGATTAAGAATAGTAACAAATTTTTTCGGTATTAAAATATATACAGATGCCAAAACAGTATGACTACCAAAAATACCTAACGTATTCATTTTTCGGTTTTTTGGATCCAATATGCTAGTATCAACAAATTTGATTACACCCTTAGTATCACTTCCTATTGTCCTTAGATAACAGATATCATAGGAAAATAATTCTCCCATTGCAACCCTACCCGGTACAATTATTTCTGAATAAATTAGTGACGCGGAAGGATCTACGTTTAATAAAACTTTTTGATAGTATCTGGAATTTTTGTATGGTATTATTTGGTCTGGGATGAATTCCAAATAACAATCCTTGTCAACATTAATGTTGATCAACTGTGTTGCATAATTTGAATCCATTTTGTATATTCTTGTAGCGCCCTGTGTGGTAATGTGACTAACAGCATGATTTGTTAGTGATATATCCATTCTGTATCGATCTCCCTGTAACACACCTCCCGATGGTGACATGATAAACAAATGTGCCATTTTTGGAAGTGATTCATCATAATACAATGCTTTTTGTGTGTAAAGTGGGACTTGGGAATATTGTTCAGTAACTACCGTCTTATCATCCTTTGAATCATTTTCCAGCTTTATTTTTAAATGACCAACTTTTCCCGCTTTGCCAACTTCTAACTGAGCGATTTTTTCCTCATATTTCAAAAATTCTGATGGGAGGTCATCAGGCTCACAAAATTTTAGATCAGTCATTTAACATTCGTAATTAGTTTTTTTGGTGGCTGCTCGAACAATACATCCTCTATAATATGACGCGCTACTACATCAACACCCTCATCAGTTTTACAGTTAACAAGCACATACGGCTTGTTTTTCCTAACAATTTTAGCGTCCCTTTCCATTATATCCAAATTAGCATCAACCAAAGACGCAAGATCAATTTTGTTTATAACCAAAAGATCAGACGTTTCAATACCCAGCCCCCTTTTTCGCGGATATTTATCGCCGCCTGAAACATCAATGATATAAATAAAGTAGTCAGCAAGTGCGGGGCTGAATGTTGTTGTAATGTTATCACCGCCACTTTCAATTATGATTAAATCTAAATCACTATGCTCTTTTTCTATCTGCTCGATTACAGACAAATTAATTGATGGATCCTCACGTATAGCTGTATGCGGACATCCGCCAGTGGCAAGACCAATAACTAAATTCTCGGGCAGCAATCCCTGATTGGTTGCCAAATTTTGGCGCATTCTATCAGCATCCTCTTGAGAGATAACATCATTTGAAATTATGCTAATACTGTAATTCATTTTTGCCAGAATTGGGACGATTCTTTCAATTAACATGCTCTTTCCACATCCAACGGGTCCGCCAATTCCAATTCGTGGTATTCTTTTGTTCATGTCAGTAAAACTAATTACGTAATAAACATCTTGGAAAATTTTTGTTCGTGTGTAATCTGTATAACATCATATTCGGGTGCGAATTGCCACATATCATTCAATGATTTTGAAATGTATTTATCACAAGTTTCTGCAATAACAGGTTTTAATAGATGCAATATTTTTTGGCTTTGAAGATGTTCAATTATACCTAATCTCAGAGCTGCGCCTACCATACTAACAGAAAATCCATAAAGAAAATGTAGTATTGCCTTTTGTTTTTCAATTTTCAACACATTAGATATAACACCTGAAACTACAGCATGTGTCCCTGGTGTTTGAGAGTTTTTTATAGCGTCATGATAACTGAGCAGGGCGTCATTAGTAACAAAAGAACTAATACATTTTATCATTTGTGTTCCAGATCTACATGTCGCTTCACGTAATTCCTTTACAAGTTTCATTGCAAATAATGATCTATCACACATGATTATTTTTTCAACATTATTCAAGCTAGTAGAATCATAAGCGTTTGAAAGTGCTACACAATCAGATGGCCCGATTTGCTGCACAATGTTTGTCTGTATTAATTCCCAAAGTTCATCCATTCCCGTTATCCTTTTTTCAGAAAATAATGTTTCCAGACCATTAGACATTGTATAAAGCCCAGTAGGAAAAAAGGAATCAGAAATCTGCATCAAGCTTAAATCGCTAAGATCAGTGTTCATGTACATCCATACTCGTATGTGGAATAAAGCGTTGCTCGTCTATTGACAAATCGATTTCATGAATTACTTCATGAAACAGTCTTTCAAATAACTCCATTTCTGAATTATCGTGAATTGGAAAGGAAATAGTTTCATTTCTGATTGAAATCGGTCTGTGTCTATTTCCGATAATATGACCCACTAAAAGAAACAAATTCTTATCGTTTTGCTTAAATTTAACAGTGAGTGTTTTTTCTGGAAGTTGTTCTATTAGAATAGTTTCATCAGATTCTGAAATAACATCACCGTGTTGTAATTTTGTGCCAGGTTCAAGAATAAACCCGATATCAAATCCATCATCAGTTTTTTTTCTCAAACGTGATTTTTCCATCTCAATTCTAGATAATAACAAACGTCTGAATTTCCCCTGTTCTTTTGAATCTTCAATCTTTTTTGCCAGTTGATCATCTTTGTATATATTTCCTAGAACAGTGTTAACAATTAGCATGAATTATGTAATATGGCTATGAAATTATATTTTTTGATTAGAGCTTAAGCGTTAAGCTAAGCTATAACACCATTTTATGAATAACTCATACCTAGTTTACCTGCTGTTTCTTTCAAATGCCCACATGAAAAGTAATTTTTAAGATAAAGTATGACTAGTAAAATTATGAACGATAAGGAAAAACTTAAAGAAAATGTAGTATTGCCTTTTGTTTTTCAATTTTCAACA
>JYMV01023879.1_pt1 | contig 41327 bp, 33 predicted proteins | sample 338911 | NCBI WGS metagenome assembly JYMV01 (sample SAMN03354496, study PRJNA234377) | hydrothermal vent metagenome | biome: Deep sea; feature: Hydrothermal plumes at the Eastern Lau Spreading Center, Western Pacific Ocean; material: Seawater | place: Tonga | collected 2009 | depth 2000 m m | reverse complement strand
ACGGGATTGGGGAGTGGCTGCCCCGTCTGTGCAGAGCATGGTTACCAGAGAGATAAGGATGGGTTTATCTACCTGATGGAGCGTTTCGGTGAGCAACAAATTGGCATAACAAATGTTCCAGAGCAACGAATCAAATATCACCAGAGAGACGATTGGGAACTTGTTGAGTTGGCGGGTCCATTTTCTGGCGAGCTTGCCTGGAGCCGAGAGAGAGAAGTTAAAGAATGGCTGCGGGATTCCATCGGAACACTCGAAGGCACAAGGGAGAACTGGGATACCCATCTCCTCAGGGTGAACAGCCTAGAAGAACTGTATGCACGCGCTGGTCTGACCAACCTGAGTTCCTGAAGACGAACTAGGCAGCGCCCGGAGAAACAATCCTGGTATCTCGCAGGTTGGATTCTGGTGAAAAAAAGCGGGTAATGGAATTCATCAGAATGCAGCCGGCTCAGTCGACCAGATAGATGTCGACGCGGAACCAGGCCTCCCCCTTCGGAGTAACGACCGCGACGCCGGAGCGACCAAGAAAACGGCCGGTGCCGCAGATAATTGGCCGGCGCACGTGGTTGTCGAGTCTGGGCCTGCTGTGAACGTAACGTTGCTGACCACTGAAGACGTGGGAATCGGCATTCGAATCGTCTCCGGGTTGCAATACTCCTTTTCTCCAGCTCGCAACTCTATTCCACCCGCGGCGGAGTAACTTCCAGTCCATCCTCCTGAGGGTGCATGACCGCCCATCCCTTCCCCCGATGTCGGTCTGTGGTATTTTGACTCCATGAAATTCAATCTTCTTTTCTCTCTGCTCTTTCTTGTGTCCGGTTGTGCGGGGATTCCTGGCGGTTCTTCCGAATCTTCTCTTGAACTTGCGGAGATCCAGCAGGTGACCAATCGCTACCTTGCGGCGTTCAATGATGGGGATCTCGATACACTCGCTGGCTGCTGGCATCTGCCTGGCTGGGCTTCGACGGGGAAGGGCAGTCACCCCCTGCTCGACCGATCGGCTGCGAAAACACTCTACGGCGACCTGCTCAAGAAGATCCGCGCAGAGGGGTTTGATCATTCCGAGCTGTTGAGCGAAGAGTTCGAGATGGTCAACAAGGGATACGCCTTCTGGCGCATCACCTTCACTCGCTGGGACAAGGATGGCAACTTCATGCCGCCGGAAGTTCATGGCGCGGTCTATACGTTGCTTCTCAAGGATGGCCGGTGGGGGATCACCACTCTCGTCCTTCTTGCCGATCCCGTTACCGAGGCGATCACCACCCAATGAAGGGCTCTCACAGCCCGTCTGTTTCGACCGAGAGTCCCCGAAATTTCAAAACGTGGTGCCAGGCGGCCTCCTGAACCTGCCCCTGATGGTTAAAAAGAGATGCGGGTATCGGTGTTCAAGTCGTCTCCGCGTTGCTGAACTCCCTCACCCCACTGATCACTCACTCTCATCCAGCGGCGGCGGAATCACCTTCAACTCCCCGTTCTGGGGGCGCAGGGCGAGGCGGCCGGTGTGGGTGGTTCTGTGGGTGGTTCCATCGCTGGTGGTGAGTTTGAACGGAAAATCGATGGAGAGTAGGTTGCTATAGGTAATGGCGCCGTATTTTACCGAGGCGATGGCGTACTTCGGGGCTTCGTGGAGCTCTTTTCCGCAGTCGGGGCAGAGGTTTGTGCTGAGTGGGATGATGCCGTCGCAATTCTTGGTGGTGCAACGGAAAGCGCCGGGTCCTGCCGCCACTGCGCCCGGCCCCCTGCTGAGCCCGGTTTCGATGACGAAATCGGTGACCTGATTCCAATCGACGGTTGGAATGCGGGTCCTCGATATCTTCCGAAGCCCTTCGGGGCAGTCGGCGATGGCGAGGCGGCCTAGCTCCCCTTTCTGTTCGATGATCCTTTCGAGGTAATCTCTTGCGACGACTTTCGGCGCCGGCGGCTTGGCGTTGATGCAAGCGCTTGTGAGGACCAGCAACCCCATGAGGACCATCCAATGCTTCAATGAACAACTCCTTGCAGGTTTTTTGTGAACAGCACTGACCACTGGCGAGCAGGAACATCCTGCCGGGTGACAACCGTCAACTGCATGAAACCGGGCTGACTCTTGCTTGCGAGACGTATTCTGGACCCCTGGTCGTCGAATTAGGAGGCAGTAGGCGGGAACTCACCTTCTTTCGCGGACGTTTTCACACTGGAAGTGCAACTTCTGGGCTCAGATTTCACGATTCACGGGTTGCCCGCAGGGAGGGGGAGGGCTTTGTCTCTTTCCGATGGTGTGCGTGGTTTCGTGTTCTGTTTGTCTGTTCTCGGTCTGGTTTCGGAGGCGGGTGCAACCATCGTGCTTGTTCCGGGCACGGCGATGTCGGCGGTGTGTGTCACCGAGTCTGAAGCGAGCGATCTCGATGGCGATGGCTTTGTCGATCTGATCGCTCTCAACGTTCCGGTGGCGGGAACCAAGTTGCTCTATATCTATCCGGGTACCGCGCCGGGGGTGTTTTCGGCGATGCCGATCATCTATCCCCTCACCGCCCAGGGTCAGCCGTGGGGACTCGAGATCGGCGATGTTAACCTCGACGGCATCAAGGACATCCTCATCGGCGATGTCTTCAGTGGCAACGTTGTCATCATGCTCGGCAACGGCGCCTTCGATTACACGACCAACATGGTTTCCCTCCCTGGCTCAGGTTCATTCGATCTGATCGCCGCCGACTACAGCGGCGATGGGATTCTCGACCTGCTGCTTCCGGGCTCGTGGAACCTCTCCTTCAACTACGCCCGTGGAGATGGCACCGGCCAGTTCTCTCCGGACGACACCATTACGGTGGGGGCATATTCCGCCACTGCAGCGGTGGGAGACCTCGACCTTGATGGTCTGATCGATCTGGTGATTCCGCACATGAACGGGGGGTTCATCGGGGTCAACGTCTACCTGGCGATTAGCCCCGGTGAATTTGTTCTGTCAGAGGATCTTTCGGTGCCGGGATCCTTTTCGATGTGGAGCATCGATCTGGCGGACTTCAACAACGATGGCTATCTCGACATCGTCATTCCCGATGAGCAGATCGGGGGAATCCGGGTTTGGATCAACGATGGCAGCGGTAATTTTGGAATGTCGACTGCTTATCCTGGGGGCGGGATTCTCTCCGCCAATTCCACCACCGCCGATTTTGATCTCGACGGCAACGTCGATGTGGCAGTGGCAGGAAACACACTGGCGCAGGGGGCCACCAACATCGTGATCTTCAAGGGCGATGGCATCGGCGGCTTCACCGCCGATAGCGCCATTCCCTCGCAGGACTGCTACACCCTCAATACTGCCGACATCGACCTCGATGGCAGGCCCGATCTGATTGCCGCCAATGGGCCCGTCAACACCGTCACCCCCTATCACAACGAAACAGACGTCGGTGGAGGAGGGGGTGGAGGGGTCGATTTCAAGAGGGGTGATTGCAACATCGATGGTTCAAACAACGTCGCCGATGCGGTCAGCGGCCTTCAGATTCTCTTCATGATGGGGGGAACTCCGCTCTGTATCGATGCTTGCGATTTCAACGATGACGGCAGCTTCAACATCGCCGACCCCATCGGCACGCTGTCGTACCTCTTCGACGGCGGACCAGCACCGCCGCCGCCCAATTTCAATTGCGGAGAAGATCCCAGCGCTGATTCGCTCACATGTATGACCTTCTCCGTCTGTCCATAGAACCCTAGCGGGTTGGACCTCGCCCCTCGCCGGACTCCGGTGGGGGGCATTTTTTTGTCGAGGTCGAGGATGGCGCGTCCGGGTACGGACTCTTGTGCTGGCGACGGCCGATCGGTAGATGTTGGGGCCCGCTTCGGTGGGGATGGATGCCTGGCAGCCGATTCCGATGACGAAAAGACTCAGATGCGATTTCCTGCGCTCTTTCTGCTGGGGTCGCTGATGGCTCTGGCGTTTGGCGTCCTTGGGCTCGGGCTGTGGTGGAGTCCGCCAGCAGATCGGTCGCCACTGGATGAGTATTTTGATGCGGTGTCGTTCGACGCGAAGCGCGCTGCCGTGATGAAGATGACGGACGAGGAGGATGTGCTGCTCGTTACCAGCAGCGAGGACCTTATCGCTTCTCCCGTCGGTACTTACGCGGCGCTTCGGCTTGCAGATCTGTGGGCTGGAGATTCCAGAGCCATCGACAGGGCGATGGATCGACTCCTGAGCGAGACCGACCCCGGGATGATGCTGGCGCTGCTCACCGCCCTCAACAGCGAAAACACCCTGCGAGCTCTGGCGGGGGAAGCAGCGCCTCTCCCGCGGCTCGATGACCTCATCTTCAGGCTGTATGAGGACTCACCAGAATTGGCGTTTCGATACCGGGTGCTCGCTGCTGCCGCTACTTTTTCTGTGGCGACCACCGATGCTCTCCTCGAGGACGGGTTTGCTGCGCCCCGGGAAGGGTTGCCTGGGCACCCGCAGCTCTCAAACCGCGTCGCGCTGTCGCTGGCCCTTCAGCAGGGACTCCGCTTATCGGAGGATCCACACGGTGACGTCGCCATTTCCAGCCGCTGGCAGGAAGAGAGAGGGCGGATTCTCAACCGGGTGGAAGCGCTGGCGCGGATGCCAGACATCGATGTCGTCGCCTTCGACAACGCCGTGACGTGCCTGAGGCGCTTTGGCAGCGGAGGTGAGCTCGAGGCGCTGGTGCGAGATTTGCCTCCCTCGGCGAGTGCGGCCTTGCACCGGATACTCCACGATGCCAGTCAGCGCTGATGGCTTGTTGTTACTGAACAAGGAAATCTGCAATGATGGGCTGACTCATGACGGCGAGGAGCGAGCGATGACGGACGTGGCCAATTACTCCTACCGGGGTGCCGGTGCGATGGTGCAACTTCACCAGCAGCACCTGCGCTCTTTTTTCGATGTGTGGCAGCGGGCGCGTGAACTCGGCGTGGCGATGCCGACCACCGAGGATCCCGACTGCGCTTCGCTGGAGGCGTTGCTCAGTCATGTCCTGGCGGCGGCGCGGGGCTACATGATGTGGATGTGCAAGGTGCTCCGACTGGGCAATCCTGAAATCGAAAAGGCACCCACTGCCGGCGAGGTCGAGGGGAAGGCTGGCGAGTATCTGGAGCATCTCATTTCCAGATGGGACGGCCCGCTGGTGGGGGTCGAGGAGGAGGCGTTTTTTAGCCCCGCTCACAGCGCCCCCTGGGGGGTGGAGACCTCGGTCGACGCCATGCTCGAACACGCGGTGATGCACGCCATCCGCCACCAGTTCCAGCTGGAATCGCTGCTGAAACAGGCGGAGAATTGCCGCTGAAAGGCCGATCCGGGGCGACGCAGTCGATGCAAGATTCCCCCGGTGCTGGGGTGTTTTAGCCCCTTCTCTCTCGCCGATTGGGATGCCACAATCCCCCCCTGGCCCGGCCCGGTCGTGGGGAGTGATCCTTCGCGGGCCGCGGGCGAGAGAGGATACCGATGATGGTTCAGAACCCCCCTGCGGACATGGCCCGGGTCAACTCCGGCGTTTATTACCTCTACGTCGATGCGGCGATCGATTGGCTGGAAAAGACCTTTGGTTTCGAGACCCGGCTGAAGATACCCGGCGAGGATGGCAAGACGGTCCACGCCGAGTTGACGATCGAAGGCGGGGTGATCATGGTTGGGCCCGCCTGCCCCGATGAGAAGAAGACGAGCCCGAAGATGCTCGATGGCGCCAAGACCCAGGGGGTCTACATCTACGTCGATGATGTCGACGCCCACCACGAGCGCGCACAGTCGGCCGGTGCGGTGATCTTCAGTGAGCTGGAAGATATGTTCTACGGCGACCGCGTCTACACCGCCGTCGACCCGGAAGGCCACCACTGGAAGTTCGCCACCCACACCCGCGATATTCCGCTAGAAGAGATGATGCCACCTCGATAGGGAGAATGAACCGTGATTCCCGAGGTTCCTGGCTCGCTGGCGAGTTTTGGTTTCTCAGAGATGTGGCCGTTGATGGCGATAATGGCCGGCGGTCTTCTCGCCGGGGCCATCATCCTGTGGCTGATTCTGGGCTGGGTGATGAATAACCGCGGGAGCGCGGAAGGAATCAGGAAGGCGGCGAAGATCATCGCCATCTGCTGCGTGATCCTCGTGCCCTTCGCTTATCTCGGCATCTATCCCATCGGTAGCCAGGAGGGAACCCAGGCGATTGTCATCGGGGCATTGGTCGCCCTTCGCCTGTGGCACATCGCCTGGCGCAGGGAGAAAGCGACGGCTTGACAGCAGTCACTTCTTTTTCGAGTGCATCGCCTGGTAGACCTTGACGAATTCCTCCATCGGCACCGATGCGATCGCCTCGGCGATGAGATCGGGCTCGCATTTTTCCCAGCTGGCGATGCGGATACAGCTCTTGCCCATGTCGAGGCGGGTGCCGCGCTTCTTCCACTGACTGACCAGTTTTTTCTGGATGGCGGGAATCGAGTACATGCCGCAGAGATAGACGCCGTAGTGGCGCTTCTGCGAGGCGATGGCGGCGTACATCAGGGGTTCGCCGTTGTAGGTCTCGGGACAGACCTTCAGCGGCACCTCGTAGGTGATAAATCCCCAGCGCATCGCCTCCTTGTAACCCTTGGGCAGGTGTTTGCGGATGAGGGAGCGCAGCTTCCTGATCGTAGGCTGGCGATCCTCGGGAAGCGAATCGATGTATTCCTTGGGGGTGGCAGCAGTGCTCTGCATCGGTGGACCTCCTGTAATGGATGTCGGTGGAAAACAGCGACATCCAGGAGGGTAATCGCATCGATCGCCTGGGGCAATGCCCGGTTATCGAGAGTCCTTCCAGTAGACCCAGTCGAGGGGATTGTGAAGGGTACATACCAGCTTCAGTTTCAAATCCCTGGCGCGTTGATCTCCCTCTTCGATGGTTTCAGCGGGATCGTAGAATTCGAGCAGGAGCAGTTCGAGGCACTTTCGTTGCTGCTCATCGTCGCATCTGGCGAGGGCATCTTCGAGGCGTCTCTCGATACCTCGGCCCAGCTGGTAGAGAGCGGTCAGGCTCATCACCGCATCGTGCTCGATGGAGTTGTTGCACAAAGCATCGAGAAGCGGCGGCATCACCAGGTTCAGAGAAACGATTGAACCCGAATAGGCGAGCAAGAACGCGTAGATGAAGCGGTCTTCTTTTGCGACGCTTTTGAGCTTTTCGATCAAGAAAGGTCGAGCTCTGTCGATGTGGCGCAGCAGAAAAAGCGCGGAACTGTGGTCACAGGCCTGTTTTCGGATCCAGACAGGCCGAGAAACGAAGTCGTAGCCGATGACGAAATTGGCCGTTGCTTTTAGCAAGGCTTCGCTCGGCCGGGTCTGGTAAACCCCTGGAAAGGTCAATTCAGTTGCCCATTGCAGGGTGCCGATGGCGAAATATCGCAGCTGGTAGTCGTCGGAGGTCAGATGGGGCTCGAGGAGACGGACGATTTCCTCGTGCTGGAAAGGGTCCTCGAGGCGTTTCACGAGAATATCTGCGGCGGTGGTGGCGTTCCCGCGGATGTCGTCATCGCGCACCCAGTCGATCAACTCGGCGCTTCTGGTTGCCTCTGCCCGCACCTTCCTATCGACGGAAGCCGGAGACTGGCCGCAGAGAAGACCCCCAGGTGCCGAAGCGGGAATCCAGGGCAGCATTGCGTGAGGGGCGAGAAGGAAGAAGGCAAGAGTGAGGAGAAAACCTGTTCTGAGGAGAAGAGTGGTTTTGAAAAGGAGAACAGGTCTTGGTGAAGCGAGCCCGATCATGGAGGCAAACTATCGAATAGCGTTTGCAATTGCAACGGCCATTTAATTTCTCTTGCGGCAGCGAATTTCGAAGACGCGGATCTGTTCTGAACCCCAGGTGGAGAGCACATGTAATCGAAGCGATTTCACCTGCACTTCATCGAAGTTGTGACGGCGCTGGCGCTGGTAGTTTCCTCGGACTTCCGCGACAGTCAGGGTACCCTGGTCGGTGACGGCGGTGATGTTGTAGTCCTTTACCGTCTCTGGCTGAGGGCCGCGAATCATGGTGGCGGTCACGGCATCGGAGGCGGACAGGGTTAATTGACGGTGGAAGGCGCTGTCGAAGGTGATCTGGACCTCGTCGATGAGTTGCGGCGTGTCCCAGCGCAGCTCGATCCACTCGCCGCCTTTTGATACCTTCGCCCCCCAGCGATGGCTCCACTCGCCGGGGACATCGCGAACCTCGCCGTCGATGACGTGGACAGGTTCGGCGCCCTCGAGTGCTGACGAGGCGAACACCATTGCCTTGCGCGCGACATCGTCTGGATCGGCGTTGCTCACCCCCCTGATCGACTGGTCATCGCGCAGCAGCGTCTGCTGCAACTCGGCTATCGCCGAACTACGTAAACCCATGGGATAAATACCTTTATCTGCACACATGGCGGCTGCCGTGCCGGCCGCCTGGCCACAGCAGGCACAGGTCGCCATCACCCGTGTCGAGGTGAAGGCGACGTGGGAATTGGAGATGTTGCGCCCCGCCATCAGCAAATTGACGATGTTGGCGCTGTAGAGCGCTTCGAAGGCGATGTTGTAGGGCTCCTTGATGGGACGGGAGTAGAAGGGCGGTTGATCCCAGTCGTCGAACCCCCCCGGGGGATGCTCATCGAAGGCCCAGCCGCCGATGGCGACCCCATCATCGCGGTCACGCCAACCGTCGGTCAGGTCCTGCTGGGTCTGGATATGGGCGCCGGTCAGGCGGCGGCTCTCGCGCTTGCCGGGGAGCATTCCGACTCTCTGGAGCGCCCAGTTGGCGGAGTCGGGACGCTCGCCGGAGTTTTTGATCCAGTCCCACAGCCCCATGATGATACGTAGCAGCTCGAAGCGCAGCTCCTCGTTGTCGTGGATGACGTCGCGGGTTCCCCCCAGTTCGATCCACCAGTAGCCGTACTCGTAATGGCCGCGAGGGATCTTGCGAAATAGCATATCGTTTTCGGTGATCGTTCTCGCCCAGGGAGGAGCAACAAAGGCGATCGGCTCGTCGTGTTTCCTGGCGGTGAACAGAATCGTAGACCCCTGGGAATGTGAGTCGCCTTTTTCGAGGGCCAGAGATTCGTCGTAAGTGGAGCGCGGCTCGCGTCCCGTGCGGTAGTTGGCCCCTGCCTCCAGGGCCAGGCGGCAATCGCCGGTGCAATCGCAGAAGGCCCTGGCGGTGACGCGGTAGATCGTCTCGGTCTTGTCGCAGCGGGCCCACACCCGGGTGATCCGGTCGTCGGCGACCTCCGCCCGGTAGACGGAGGTGTCGAGCTTCAGGTCGAGAAGCGCCTCTCGCTTGCACAGGTCATACAGGGTCAGATCGAACAACTCGAAGGCGCGGTGAGGGTTACGGACCGCGTCCTCGAGGCGGATCTCGTCGATCAGGCCGCCCTCGCGCCAGCCGGGATGGGTGCCGTGGCAGTCGGCACCGACGATATGCATGCCGATCTCACTCGAGGCGTTACCGCCGAGGCGGGAGCGGTCCTGCACGAGCAGGGTGCGCGCGCCGTTGCGGGCTGCAGAGATCGCCGCGCACACCCCGGCCATGCCGCCCCCTGCGACCATCACATCGACGTCGATGTCGATGATGCGCATGTGGGGTTCACTGGCGGGGGCGGAGGAGTTTTTTGGTGTCGGAACTGGCGCGGGCTCGTCGGGGCGTTCTTCACTCAACCCATCGCCCTCGACCGCCGACAGGAATCGGCGGCCATCGATGCCGATGGTGCAGCTGGCCATCAATCCGGCGCCGAGGAGAAAACCGCGGCGATCGATCTCCGCCGGAGTTTCTTCGGGAACAGTTTTTTCAGTCACGACTGCTGGCTCCAAGATGATGCGAGTTGCCGCTGTTTCGCACCTGCTTCAGCAGTTCGCTGAGTTTCTCGACGACCTCTGGTTTGTCGTTGTAGAGGTTGTTCATTTCACCCGGGTCATCATCGAGGTTGTAGAGCTGCCCGCGAGGGGCATCGGCGGCGGGCTTGAAGCGGGTGAAACCGCCCGATCCCTTGCCGAGAATCAACTTGAAGGGCCCGCGACGGATGGCGAAGACGCCGTTGCCGGAGTGGTGTACCAGGTGGTCGTGAACGGGATGGTGAAGTCTCTTGCCCTCGAGAGCACCGAGGATGTCAAAACTATCCTCGGCGCTGTCGGCAGGCAACGGATGGCCGACCAAGGAGGCAAAGGTGCGCATCAGATCGGTGAGGATGATCGGCTCGTCGGAGGTCTCCCCTGCCGGGGCCCTTCCTGGCCAGCGGACGATGAAAGGCACGCGGTGGCCCGCTTCCCAGGCATCCGCCTTCATCCCCCGCCACGGCCGCGAAGGGTCGTGGCCGAAGGCTTTCACCGAACCGGTGGGACCGCTCATGCCGACGCCGTTGCGCTGCGGTGAACCATTGTCGCTGGTGAAGATGACGAGGGTGCGTTCAGCGGCACCGGTACGATCGAGTGCAGACAGAACCTGGCCGAGCACCCAGTCGACCTCGTTGACGAAATCACCGTAGAGCCCGGCCTCGCTCTTGCCGGTGAAGTGCGGCGACGGTGCGATGGGGGTGTGCGGAGCGGTCAGCGGTACGTAGAGAAAGAACGGTTGCTCGGGATGTTTCGCACGCTGCTCGATGTAAGCGGCGGCTTTTTGGGCCAGAGTCGGCAATACCACCGACAGATCCCAGCCAGCCAGCGTCGGTCCATCGTGGCCGAACATCCCCTTGGGCTTGTCGACGCTCGGAATGCCGACGGTGTGATCATTCTCGATGAAACAACGCGGTGGGAAATTCGGCACGTCATCGCCGAAGTAATAATTGAAACCGCGAGAGGTGGGACCACTGGCGATCGGTCGCGAGAAAGCGACGCGCTTGCCCAGGGGGACGCGCTTGTTGGCCGCAATGGCGACCCCATCGAACTCATCGCTGACATGACCGTCTGCATCGATGGGCCAATCCCATCCCAGATGCCATTTGCCGATACACGCGGTGTGGTAGCCGTGCTGCTGGAGCATCGCCGGCAGCGTCAGACGATCCTGCTCGATCAGCGGTAATGACCAGGGCCACAGGACGCTGCGTTTCAATTTTGTCCGCCAGGCGTAACGCCCGGTCAGAAGGCCGTAGCGAGTCGGCGAACAGACACTCGATGGCGTGTGAGCATCGGTGAAGCGCAGTCCTTCGGCGGCGAGACGATCGATGTTCGGGGTCGGGATCTTCGACTGGTCGTTGTAGCAGCCGGGATCGCCGTAGCCGAGGTCGTCGGCCAGGACGATGACGATGTTGATGGGAGCGACCGCTGGGTTGGCAGCGTCATCTACAGGCTGTGAAAGAGACAGCAGTAGCATCCCCAGTAGCATCATCAACAACACCTCCTGATTTTTGGCGCCTTCAGTCGGAAGCGGTCTTTCGGATGAGGGTCATGCCCATGTCGTGGCTGTGGCCGTGCTCGTCTTCCTCGATCTCCCAGCCGTATTTCCAGTGACCCCAGAGCAGGTCATCGACCTCAAGTTTTGACTCGCCGATAGCGGCGACAAAATCGGAGTAGTTGGTGGCGCGGCCGAGATGGATCACGTGATAGGTCGTATCGCCGATGAGCAGAGAGTCCTCGACACTGACTTCCTCGATGGCCCCCAGAGCCGCGATCACCTCGGTGGTCTTGACCCCCTCCTTCGAGGAGAGGGAAATCCCCAGCATCGTTCGGTCGACCTTGAATCCGGCCAGTTTCACCGCCGCCGTCACCTTCTCCAGAGTCAGTAACGCCTTGAACCCACCGCCGCCGCCGTAGAAATGCAATTCACCGTCTTTGATCTCTGGGTGCAGGAAGTTCCTGTCCCCGAGGAGTTCATGGAAAGCATCTTCCAGTACCGGCACAGAGTTTTCGCTGATGCCAACGATGGGGATGCTGAACAGAAAGGGACCAGTCACAACAGGCGGCATCGCCAGGCAAAGACAGGTTGCGACGAGGGCCACCAGGAGAAACAGGGTCTTCATGAAGATCTCCTCTTCGCGGGTATCCTTGGAATGTCGATTGTAGTCGAGTGTCGGGGCCTGAGGGTGGGGCGTCAACGGTCTTCTACCCGACAAGGGTAGGGGCCGGCTAGCCTGTCCGAGAGACGGCGGTCACAGCCTCAACGCCATCATCGTCACTTCTCCCTGATCAGTCTTCGATCACCTCGATGAAGACCATACCCATTTCGTGATCGCCGTGTTCGCCCTCATCTATTTCCCAGCCGTGTTTCCAGTGACTCCAGATGAGGTCATCGACCTCGAGTTTTGACTTTTCGATACTGGCGATAAAATCGACGTAGTTGATGGCACGGCCGAGATGGATCACGTGGCAGGTCCGATCACCGAAGAGCAGCGACTCCTCGACGCTGATCCCCTCGATGGAATTCAGAGCAGCGATCACGTCGGTGGTCTTTATCCCCTCCTTCGAGGAGAGGCAGACCCCCATCATCTGCTTCTTCAACCTCCAGATGGTGCGATCGACCTCGAGTTGCGCTTCCTTCAGTGCCATCGCCACCTCCTCGAGGCCAAGCAACGCCTTGATACTGCCGCCGAAGTATAAGAAGTGAAGCATGCCGTCTTCAACCTGGGGATAAATGAAGCTCTCTCTTCCGAAACGCTCATCGAAGATCTTCGCCAGAATCGGCAGCGAGTCCTCACTGATGCCGTCAACAGGGATACTGAGGTGAAAGGGGCCAGTCACCAGAGGCGGCATCGCCAGGCAGAAGCAGGTTGCGGCTACCGCCAGCACCAGAAGCAGGGTCTTCATGATGATCTCCTCTTCGCGGGTGGTCTCGATTCCAGAATCTCATCGAGTGTCGGTGCCAGGACACAGGTCGTCAACGGCCTTCCACCAGGACCCACAGGTCACACTGCCCTTGCTATGATCTGCTCCGAGGAAGGCCCTGGCCATGCTGCTCACCTGCCCGCGAGATCACCAGATTCTCGAGCGTAAGCTCAAGGACGGAATGGTCTGCTACCGGTGCCCCGGATGTCAGGGAGTCGCAGTCACCATCGGCTTGTTGCGCCGGCTTATCGACCGCGATTTCGCCAATGACCTGTGGAACCGGGCGCGCTCTGGAGGCAGTGGCAGCGGAGTTCCTTGCCCTTCTTGCCTGGGAGAAACGAGATCGGTGGTGGTTGCAGGCGGGGAGGGGCAACAACCCACAGAGATCGATGTGTGCCCGTCGTGCCAGCTGATCTGGCTCGATCCAGGAGAACTCGAGGACGCCCCAGCGAAAGAGATGCCGCCAGAGGAAGAGCGTCTGTCGATGGAAGCGCGCGAAGCTCTCGGACGCTTCGAGTTGTCCTCGAGGAAGAAGCGCAAGGAAGCCAGCGACAGTGGACTCAAGTACTCGGAGGAGCCGGGGAAGGACCTTCTCAAGGCGCTGGTTCTCCAGGGGATGCCGCTGGAAGACAAGAAAGAAAAATGGCTCGTGATCCCCTGGGTGACCTGGAGCGTGATGCTGCTGGTCGCCTTCGTCTCGACGGCGGTCTTGCTCTCCTTCAGTCCCGAGCAGCGCTTCGGGCGCGAAGCAATACCACCTCTGATCCCCCAGGTGATTGGCTTTTTCGAGGTGTGGGGGTTTGTTCCCGCCGACTGGAGCCGATTCGGCGGAGCGACCATCTTCACCTCGTTTTTTCTTCACGCCGGCTGGGTGCACCTCTTTGGAAATCTCTACTTCCTCTGGCTGACCGGCGATGACGTCGAGAGCGAACTGGGCTGGCGGCGTTTTCTCCTGCTGCTGCTGGCTGCGACCCTCGTCGCGACGCTGCTGCGCTACCTCTCCAACCCCGCCTCGGCGGTCCCTGGAATCGGCGCCAGCGGCGGAATCTCGGGAGTGATGGCCTATTATGCCCTCGCCTATCCCCGCCGGCGGCTGCGGATGGTCTTCCTCTACTACTTCAGGCCGATAGTTCTCACCGCCAAGGCTCGATCCCTGTTCATCGTCTGGGTCGTCCTTCAGCTTTTCCTCGCCTACCGGGAGATCCAGGGAAGCAGCATGGTCAGCGGAACCGCTCACCTCGGCGGAATTGTCGCGGGGGTGTTCGCCTGGATCTTCTGGTGTTATCGATCGGACGAGCGGGGGAAAGAGGCAACGCGCAGCTAGACCGGCGGAATCCGTCGGCAGTACCAGACGAACCCGTGGGGGATGTCGCCCTCGACGAGAGGCTCCAGTTCGATGTAATTGTTCTTCGTGCGCACGAGGATGGCTTTGATCTCGGGGATGCCCGAGTCGTACTTGCCATGTTTTTCCACCGCTTCGTCGAGGTCGCTTCCGATCTTCTTTTTTTCCGCCTGAAGTCGGTCGCGCAGCGCCGTCTGCTCGGCATCGAGATCGGGTGGCGGTTGATGCATCCACTGGATCCCACCGACGAGCAGGTCGAGCCAGCCATCGCCGTCGATATCGCTGACATCGACCTTGGCACGAGTCCCGCGGTCGGTCGGTTCGCTACCCTCGTTGGGCAAATTGTCCCAGTCGAAGCCGGGAGCCTCGAGAAGAGCGATCCCCTTGTCGTAGACAGGCTCCTCGCCGGTCTTGCTCTTGTTGCGGTAGAACCAGACGGAGCCATCGCCGGCGCCGACGATGAGGTCATCGCGCCCATCCCGGTTCCAGTCGGCGATGACCGGGCCGGAATCACCATCGGGAACCTCGATGAGATCGCCGTTCGCCTCGAGGGAGCGCCTCTTGGTCGAGAAAGAGGGCTTTCTTGGGCTGCCCTCGTTGGTGATGAGGATCACGGTGCCGGTGATGTTGCCGACCAGCAGGTCGAGATCACCGTCGTCATCCCAGTCGTGGGCGCGCGGAGCGGAGGCGAGACTCTCGAGTTCGGGTCTTTCGTCGTCGGCCCAGGGAGGTCCAGCGTTGAGGTCTCTTCCCGAGGCGTCCTTCATCGGGTGGCCCTTGGCAAAGCCGGTCCTGGTGCCTTCGAAGATGTAGATGTCCCCGGGCCAGTAGGAGCCGCTGATCATGTCGTCGATGCCATCGCCGTCGAGGTCCGCCAACTGCGGACCGAAGCCGATGCATCAGCCGGAAGGGATGGTGCCGATCTCACCACCGGCTTCGAACCAGGTGGGGCCCTCGTAACGCGGTTTCTTGTCGGTGCCGACGTTGGTGTAGATCCTCAGCTTGCCATCGCCGAACTGGCCGACGAGCAGGTCGCGGTCGCCATCGGAATCCCAGTCACACAGATACGGAGCGGCATGTCCGATGTCGGTGTCGATCGGCTTTCCCGAGGCCTCGAGAAGGATCGGTTTTTCCAGCTGGTTGGAGGCGTCCTGGGCGTTGTCGGCGGCGAGAAAAGAGCCGAGAATAAGAGTGAGCGAGGCCATCAACGCAGCTGTAAGCGCAAATTTCATCGCCAGTTCCTTTCTCTGCTGGTCGTCGGCAGCCAGCTTCTCTGGGTTCAATCTACCCGCTGGTCCGAACGATGGTAAGCGGTGAAAATATCCTCTGAATTGACTTTTCCAATCGTTCTTGCCCAACTGTCACCGCCGCGTGACCCGGGGGCCCACCCGTCCGGATTCCCCGGGGCTGTCGTCGGTAGAGGAGAATGCTCATGACGAACGTTCTGGATAACGCTCAGCGCAACCGGCTCTTCTGGGCCAGTTGCCTGGCGCTAATTTCGACCTCGGTCGCCTTCGGGGTCATCACCGAGAGTGCAAGTGAACTTCCAGACCAGTATGGCCTCGAAGGAAACCAGCTCGGTTATGTGCTGGGTGCTGCAATTTCTGGATTTGCCTTTGCAATCATCCTTCTGGGACCGGCAATCGACAAGATCGGAATTGCCGTGACCATCCGGATGGCGTTTTTCTGTCATCTGATCGGAACCTTGATTCTGATGTTCTCCGGTTCCTTTGTGATGGCCTTTCTCGGGGCATCAGTCATCGCACTTGGCAACGGTGCCGTCGAGGCCGGGTGCAACCCGCTAGTCGCCACTCTGTTCCCCAATAACAAGACAACGAAACTCAACGTTTTCCATGTTTTCTGGCCGGTAGGGATCATTGTCGGGGCGATGTTCGGATACTGGATCAGCGGTGTTTCTGCGGGGGTCGAGGGGTGGAGTCTCTTTGGGCTAGATGCCCTGCAGGCCAAGCTGGCCCTGATTCTCGTCCCTACTCTCATCTACGGATACATGTTTCGAAATCAGATCATTCCGCAGACGGAGCGCGTCCAGTCCAAGGTCTCAGACGCTCAGATGTGGGACGCGGTCAAGTCTCCTTTCTTCATGTTGATGCTCTTCTGCATGATGCTCACCGCCAGCCTTGAGCTGGGACCGAATCGCTGGATGCGACTTGCGATGGGCCCGTCGGTGGAGAGCGCTTTCAACGTCACAGACAGTGGGATACTAGTTCTGGTCTACGGCAGCGCGCTGATGGCTGTTCTGCGCTTCTATGCCGGAGGGTTGGTGAAGAGATTTGCTCCCACCGGAATACTCTTTGCTTCGTCGATACTGGCGGGTCTTGGCCTGTACGCGATGTCGGGGGCGCAGGATCCCTGGATGCTGATCATCTCCGCCACTGTTTTCTACGTTGGAGTTTGTTTCTACTGGCCGACGATGCTCGGTGTGGTTGCAGAGCAGATTCCCAGAACAGGTGCGGTGGGACTGTGCCTGATGGGTGGAGTGGGAATGCTCATCGCTGGCTATGTCACGATTCCTCAGATCCAGAGTTTCGCCGTGGGCTTTGAAGCCGTGGCCGATGCAAACAACCCCACTGCCGCCAGTTTGCGCGCCAGTTTCCAGTGGGTGGCGGTGTGTGCGATTCCATTGGCGATCATCTTCTGGATGATGCATCGTCGGTTCGGCCAGGGAGGGTACAGCACGAAGTCGATTTCGAGCGGTTCCGCTTCCCAGTCGGACCCGGTCCAGGAGACGGCGGGGGTCTAGGCAGGCGCCTGATTGGTCAGTAAAGGGCGCCCCCGCGGATGTCGGCACATCTGCGGGGGCATCTTTTTCGCTGGAGTCACGCTTTTGAACGAGCCCGATCGCAAACAGAATGAGGTCGCTGCCGAGGAGGCACGGGAGGTGCTGCGGCGCGTGGGGGCAGGCTGCCTCTTCAGTTTTGGCGTGGCGCTGCTGGTGATGACGTCGGCGCTCTACTTCTGGTATCTGAGCGCAGACACCGAGGCCCAGGAGGCTCTCGACTGGCCGAGTGTTCCAGGGGAGATCCTCGAGAGCGAGATCTCTCCTCGTCTCGCCGCTGGACCCGGCAGCGACCAGACTCACAGCCTCTCCATGCGCTACCGGTACCTGATCGATGGCCAGCAGCTGGAGGGAACGCGGCTGCACACCTTGCCGTCTGAATTGCTCAGCGGCGACAAGGCTCGCGAGATTCAGGCGCGGTTTCCCGTTGGTGCCCAGGTCTCCGTCCATTACGACCCCGAGGATCCCCAGCGAAGCCTGCTGGAACCGGGAGTGGCTCTCGATTCGGAGTTGGTCACCGATACCGAATCGGCCACCATCACCCTGATTGTCATCGCTCTGTTGCTTCTTGTCCTCGCCTGGAAGGTGTGGCCGAGCGTTCCGGGTCCCCCTCAGCGAGGGGTATCGCTCGAGGAGGGTTCACCTCCCTCCTGAAGAGGGTGGAGTTCCCCGCTCCAGCCACTATCGGTTACCATCACACCGGCTGGCCATTTTCGATGAAGTGGGAGCAAGACCCGTGTCTGAGCAAGGTCATTTCGATGAGAAACCGCCCCTCGAGGATCAACCTGCCGGGGAGCACTGGAACGCCGAGGAATTCCGTCGCCGCGGTTACCAGGTGATCGACTGGCTCGCTCGCTACTTCGAAACGGTCGAATCGCTGCCGGTCTGCTCACAGATCGAGCCGGGAGAGATCTTTGCTGCCCTGCCGGAACATCCCCCCGCCAGCGGAGAACCCTTCGAAGCGATCCTCGCCGATCTCGACAAGATCGTCATGCCGGGTATCACGCACTGGCAACACCCCTCCTGGTTCGCCTACTTCAACGCCAACACCTCGGGGCCATCGATTCTCGCTGACCTCGTCTCATCTGGGCTCGGGGTTCAGGGGATGCTGTGGCAAACCAGTCCCGCCTGCACCGAGGTCGAGACCCGCATGCTCGACTGGCTGGTCGAACTCCTGGGGCTGCCCGATACCTTTCTGTCGACGGGAGAGGGAGGCGGGGTGATCCAGGACACCGCTTCTAGCGCGACCCTCTGTGCGCTGGTGGCGGCGAGAGAAAGAGCGACCAACTTCGAAGTCGACCGCTCGGGTGTCGACGGTCCGCTGGCGGTCTACGCCTCGAAGGAGGCGCATTCTTCGGTGGAGAAATCGGTCAGGATCGCCGGGATTGGCCAGCGGAACCTGCGCCTGATCGACACCGATGATGACCTTCGGATGGATCCCGGCGCCCTGCGAGTGGCAATCGACGCCGATCGCGATGCCGGCATCACCCCGGTGATGGTGGTCGCCACCATCGGAACCACCGCCACCACCGCCATCGATCCGGTGAGGAAGATCGCAGAGGTCTGTTTCAAGAGCGGGATCTGGCTCCATGCAGATGCGGCCCACGCCGGCACCGCTGCGGTCCTGGAGGAGATGCGCTGGATTCACGATGGTCTCGAACTGGTCGACTCTTACTGTTTCAACCCGCACAAGTGGATGTTCGTCAATTTCGATTGCAACGCCTTCTGGGTTCGAGATCGATCGGCGCTGGTCAGGGCACTCAGCGTCCTTCCCGAGTATCTTCGTAACAGTGCGACAGAATCGGGAAAGGTGATCGACTATCGCGACTGGCACATCCCCCTTGGCCGCCGCTTTCGCTCGCTCAAGTTGTGGTTCACCATGCGTCACTACGGAGTCAAAGGCCTGCGGAGATACATAAGCGAGCATATCTCCTGGGCTGGGGAACTCGAAGAGCGGGTGCTGGAGCACCCGGATCTCGAGCTGGCCGCACCGCGTACCGTCAATCTCGTCTGCCTTCGCCATCGCCTGGGCGATGAGGCGACACGGCAGTTGATCGAGACGGTCAACGCCGATGGCACGATGTTTGTGACTCACGCAGCGGTCAAGGACTGCCACGTGATGCGAATCTGCATCGGCGGTACGACCACCGGCAAGGAACATGTCGACCGAGCCTGGCAGCGCATCGATAGCGCCGCCCGGAAATTGGGATGAGGAGAGCGATGCCGAAGGAAACACAGCGAGTTCTTTTCTTTCGATGGGGTGGAGTCTGGAGCTTGCTTGTCCTGCTGACGGTGATTTCCGGCTGTGGAGAAGGGAGCCCCTTCACCTTCAACCTCGACAGCGATGGAGACGGTTGGACCGATTCGGAGGAAGCCCTCTGCGGCACCAACCCGTCCGATTTCAACTCGGTGCCGGTCGACAGCGATGGAGACGGCGATTGCAACTTCGTCGATGTCGATGATGACAATGATGGATTCAACGATAGTATCGAGAACCAGTTCGGATCCAATCCACTCGTTTTCGATGGAACCTGTGTCGTCAGTGGCACCATCCTCGACTTCGACCTCAACGCGGCGGTGGGAGCGGTTGTTACTCTCAGCATCTTCGGCCCGATAGCGACCGCCGATTCCAATGGTTTCTTCACTTTCGAAGTGCCGGCGGGGCTCTTCCAGATCGTGTTGCAGGTTCTGTTGATCTCCCCGGCAGGCGATGTCCAGCAGCTGGCAATGCCCCTCGGTTTCATGATCAACGGCATCCTCGTGGTCAACACCCCGATCCTCCAGCTGTGCAAACTGGAGGTGAACCTATCCATCAATGGCGGTATCTCCACCGGTCTCGGCTCCGAGGCGGTGGCGATCGGCGATGTCGATGGCGATCTGGACCTCGACGCCGTGGTGCTCAGCCTCGAACCTGGAGGCGCAGGAGTCCAGACCAGCATCCTGATCAATGACACCAGCGGCGCACTCACCATCGGAAGCACCATTGCCGCCTCGGGGATCTCACTGGCGCTCGGCGATGTCGATGGCGATGGTGATCTCGATCTTCTCAAGGGCGATGATGCCAGCGATGGAACGGGGCTCCTGGAGGTCTACATCAACGACGGCAGCGGTGGGTACACCCTGTTGGGCTCCATGGACCCCATCCCCTTCGGCGATGCCCCTGTCGAGGCGATCACCCTCGTCGACGTCGATGGCGACAGCGATCTCGATGCCCTCGTTTGCCAGGGTCAAGGTACAGTCAACGCTCCGAGGTTTTTCTCGCTGCTCAACGACGGATCCGGGAATTTCTCGGTTGATGCTCAGGCGGGACTTCCCGGGATTCCGAGAGCGATAAGTTCAGCTGACATCGATGGCGATGGTGACAGCGACGCCCTGGTGGTGGTGCAGGTCAATCCTGGTTCCATCGGAATTCTCGTGGTGCTCGAGAACGGCGATGGGATGGGGGCCTTTGCGATCACGTCGACGCCTCCCATCTTCTCACTGGTGGAGGATCTCTCGGTCGGTGATATCGATGGCGATGGCGACATCGATGCCATCATCGTCGGCGCCAGCGCCCCCGGGGCCAACGGCAGTGCCATCATTGTGCTCAACGATGGCGCCGGCGTGTTCTCCATTAATTCCACCCTCACCGTTGGGATCTCCCCGCAGTTCGTCGGCCTCGGGGATCCGGACGGAGACGGGGATCTCGATGCCTTCGTCCTCAACAACATCAATTCCTCTGGAACCAGCGGCACGGTGCATGTCCTCATCAACGATGGCACCGCCACCTTCTTCAACGTCAGCGAGACCGAGGTCGGCTCCGATGCCACAGGCGCTGCCCTCGGCGATCTCGATGGCAATGGCGACCCTGATATCGTGGTGACGAATCGGGGCGCCTTCAGCGGCGGAGGAAACGATATCGAGACCCTCGGTGGCACCGTTCTGATCGATTGCCCCTGATTTGAAGGAAGATAACGAAATGGGGAGGAGTTCTGGCCGTGAGGGAAGAGGCGAAGGGCCCATCGATCTCTTGCGCCTTTTCGGAGGTTGCTTCACTCTCGCTGGCGGCCTGTTCCTGATCGGTGGCATCCTGGGCTTCAGCTGGTGGACCGGGGAGAAGAACCTGTCCGAGGAGAGCCTCCACTGGCCTTCAGCCAGAGGAGTTGTGCTCGAGAGCCGGCTGATTATCTACACCTCGAGCGGAGAGAGCAGCAGTTTAAAGACTCACTATCTGCCGCGCATTCGCTACGAGTTCATCCTCGATGGTGATCGGTACGAGAGTAATCAGCGCTCGATCATGGGCAAGAATTACGACCGCGACGAAGCCCAGCGGATCGTCGACGCCTATCCCGCTGGCAGCGATATCACCGTCTACTTCCAGCCGGGGAACCCTGAAGAATCGGTGCTCGAGCGGGGGGGATCGGAGGGACAGGCGCTGATCGGTAATCTAGTGCTGGCGAGTTTCCTCGTCTTCGGCTCGATTGCAACATTCGTCGGAATCCGGTTGTTTCGCCGCCGCCCTCACCCCTGAAGAGGCATTTCAAGCATCGAGCGCCCGTTGAAGGATCTCGATGTCTTCGGCGAAGGACTCCGGTGCCAGCGGGCCGAAGGAGAAGCGGAAGAAGTTGCGCAGTGGCGAGAGGCTGCCGAAGCGACGCATGTCGCAGTCATTGCCACACAGGATCGCGGCACCTTCCGGGAAGAGGCGCTGGTTGAGTTCCGTGGCGGTCATCCCGCCGGGGATCTCACACCAGTGATAGAATCCGCCATCGCCGGTGAAGAGTCGCAGCCCCATCTTTTCGAACGCCTCGCCGTAACGCTGGCGCTGACCGCCGTAGAAGGCGGGAACCGCGCTGCGCACCTGTTCGATGCGATTTTTTTCGAGGAGTTCGAGGGCATAGCACTGGGATGGGTGAGAGACCCCGCCCATGCCAAACGATGAAAAGTTGCCGAGGATTTCGATGTGACGCCTGGAGGCGATCGCCCAGCCGATGCGGATCCCTGGGGACTGCAGACCTTTGGTGGCGGCCCCGACGACAAAGATGTTGGTCTGGTCGATGTCAGGGATTTTGGCGAGGGCACTGACGGGCGGGTCGTGAAACATCTCGTACGCCTCGTCGATGAGGAGCCCGCAGTCGGGTGAACTGGCAGCGGCGACGAGCGATTCGATATCGGTGCTGGAGCGGGTGACGCCAGTGGGATTGCACGGGTTGCTCACAAGCATCATCGATCGTGAGTGCGTGGGGGGGGATGTGTAGTTTTCGATCGGCGGGCAGAAGCGGTTTTCTGCATCACTCTCCACCAGATCGTAGGGCACACCGAGCCGTTCGAGCATGTCGTAGTAGGGTGTGTACTCCGTCGATGCGACCCTGACCCCGACTCCTTTCTCGAGAAAGAGCAGCACTGCAAGCGTCGCCGGCCGACCACCGGCAAAGACCATGACGTTCTCGGCGTCTATCGAAGCGCCGTAGTGTTCACAATAGTAGCTAGCGATCCTCTCCCTGAGAGCCGGCATTCCCCATGCCTTCGGATAGAGCAGGTTTTCGGAGGTGACTTTGACATGGGCGGGCAACTCCGGTCCACCCGGCAATTGAACCGTTCTCGGATAACCCTGACTCCAGGGATGGGTTCCCTCTCCTCCCATCGGCTGGCCGAAGGCGGCCCCAAAGGCGTAGAGGGTCTCGTAGATTCCCATCGGAGGCATCGGCTTGAGGAAGCAGGGGCCACAATCGGTGGCCGTTTCCACGCCGCGGAAGTCGGAAACTTTCGACTGGAAATCGGCCACGGATCACTCCACTCCACCCGCCCCTGAAGGAGCGGGGATGATCCCCAATTGAGAACATCCTTTGCCCGGGTCGCGGGGCATTTTGCCACAGGAGACGCCGGAGGAAGAGCCCCAATTGTGAAGAAGTCCGGGGTCAAATGTGGTCGATGGCGCGTGCAACCTTGTAGACGGCAAGAGCGATCTGGAGATCCTGGATGGCGACCCCGGTGAGATCAGCGACGGTGATCTGGTCGTCATTGCTGCGTCCAGCGGTGCGACCGCCCACGATGTCCCCGAGCTCGATAACACGGGATTCGTCAAAATTCCCGGAAGCGAGAGCGCTGGCGATCTCCCCCCGTTGGCGACACTGGCTGAGGCGGTCGGCGACGACAAGATCGGCGCCCAGCAAGACTTCTGCGTCGAGTTCCTGCTTTCCCGGTGTGTCGGAGCCGATGGCAGTGATATGAGTACCCGGGGCGATCCACTCCGAACGGATCAACGGCTCTTTCGCCGGAGTCGTGGTGACGATCAGATTGCAATGAGCGCAGAGCTCTTCGACCGATTCTACCGTCGAGGTGTCGAAGCCAAGCTCTGCGATGTCGGCAGTGCAGGCGTTGCGGTGGTCGGTGTTCCGTCCCCAGACAACCACCGTCCTGGAGTCGGTGACACAACGCAAGTATTGCGCCTGCTTGCGTGCCTGGATGCCGGTGCCGACGATACCGATCTTCCCGATGGCGCTAGGAGCGAGGAACTTGGCAGCAACAGCCCCGGCCGCTGCGGTTCGAATGTCGGTGAGATTGCCTTCATCGAGAAGCACCACCGCGAGCTCTCCAGTCTTCTGCTCGAAGAGCAGCATCAGCCCCTGGCTCGATGAGATCCCGAGCTCGGGGTTGTCGTAGAAACCGGAGGCGATCTTGACCACGTAATGGGAACCACCCTCGATGTAGCCGTACTTGATGTGCACATCACCGGGGGGGTCTTTGAAAGTCATCTCACCTACGGGCGGAATGACCACGTCACCGCGAGCATCGGCATCGAAGCCGGCAGCGATTGCGCCGACGACATCGATGTCGCCAAGGAGATTGACGATCTGGTTCCACGTGAGGATCATCGGATTCATCCGATCACCTTTCGAAGCGTGTCGATTCCGATATTGGCGCCGCAAATGACGATTGCGACCCGTTTCCCGGCGAATTCCGAGGCGATCTGCCGCCAGCCGGCGATGGCAACGCCTGCTGCACCCTCGATCAACTGGTGATGGCGGGCGATGTGGTCAGCGGTGCAGTCGCGGATCTCCTTCTCGCTGACGAGAAGGGAACGGTCGACCACCCGCTGGCACACCTCGAAGGTGACAGAGCCCGCCTCGACACCTCCGGCGGTTCCATCGGAGAGTGTGTCGTGACAGGGGACCTCGATGATCTTGCCCGCCTCGAGGCACCGGTGCATCGCCGGCGATCGTTCAGGCGAGCAGGCGATGATCTCGGTTTCCGGACAGGTTTCTTTCAGGTAAGTGCCGACTCCGCCGATCAGACCGCCACCGCCGAGGGCGATGAAGACGGCATCGAGGTTGTCGAGCTGGCGCTCGAGTTCGACACCGACGCTACCCTGGCCACGCATCACTTCGATGTCGTTGTAGGGAGAGATATAGGGCAAGCCCTTGCGGGCTCCATGTTCCCTGGCGCGACTTTCGGACTCGAGGCAGTCAGCGCCGTGAAGATGAACCCTGGCACCGTAACTTCTGATGGCCTCGATCTTCGCTGGAGAGGCATGGTTTGGCACGTAGACGGTGGCCGGGCATCCCAGCCGTGCTGCCGCCCAGGCGACCGCCGCCCCGTGGTTTCCGGAGGAGGCGGCAACAACCCCGGCAGAACGCGATTGGCTGTCGATGGAAAGGAGCTTGTGAAGAGCGCCACGAGCCTTGAATGAACCGGTGACCTGGAGGTTTTCGCGCTTGTAGAAGACCTCTGCGCCGGTGGCAGCGCTATCTTGGAGATCTGGATCGACGGGAGTTTCCCGGGTGGCGCCGCGGATCGTCCCTTCTGCGGTGGCGATGGCACCGGCTTCTGTCGACAGGGTCATCCCTCCTCCTTCGAAGTCACTCAGTCTGAGCCACCGAGGCGATGGGGGGAAGCCCGACCCGAGGGAAATCCAGTATCCTGTCGGCCATGAGAGGCTGCTCACTTCTGTTCCTGCTCTTTCTCTCGCCACTCCTGTGGGCGGATGGTCCCATCGGTTCGTGGAAGGACCTTCCGACCATCCCAGTTCCGATCGGCCTCGGCGGGCCCTTCGTCGGCAGCAGTGGCGACATGTTGATGGTCGCTGGCGGCGCGAACTTCCCGCACGGAGTGCCTTGGCAGGTCAGCGACAGCGATCGCGAAGCGAATCCCCTCGCTGGCGAGAAGATCTGGCACCGCGAGGTCTACCTCCTCGATGGGAGCGTAGACGAACCCCGCTGGATCACGGCCGGGGAGTTGCCCCTTGCGAGTGCCTACGGCGCCACCATCTCGACTGCCGATGGGATCATCCTCATCGGAGGTCTCGATCGAGAGCGCTGCCACGACACGGTGCTACATCTCAGGTGGATTGCCGATGAGACGGGTGAGAGGTCGCTGGCCATCGACCATCACCTGCCGCCGCTACCGGAACCGAGTGGGTTTCTCTCGGCCGGAATGATCGGCGACACCATCTACGTTGCGGCGGGGCAGAGGTCCCCCGATCCCCTCGATCTTCAGCATCGATTCTGGGCTCTCGATCTGAGCGAGGAGGGAATCGCCGCCGGCTGGCGCGATCTGCCGCCATGGCCCGGAGGAGGCCGCATCAAGACGGTCGGCGTGGTGCAGGGCGATGGCAACGTCGATCGTCGCGGCATGAAGCGACGCCTCTTCTTCCTGATCTCGGGCGAGATTCCGACGGCGGGGGTCGATGGTGCCATCGAGCGGGAATACCCCGCCGATGGTTTCCGTTACATCCCCGAAGAGGAGCGCTGGGAAACAATCGCAGCGCCGCCGCGCCCCTGCGCCGCCGCCGCCGCCATCGGAACAGGCGATGCTCACATCATCATCTTTTCTGGCGCCGACGGTGCCGGCATCGAACGGGCGCCGGCGGAGCGCCCTCCTTTTCCGAAGGACCTCCTCGCCTACCACACCATCACCGACAGCTGGGTCGTCGCCGGCGAAATGCCCCAGGAGGTGGTGACCACCACCGCTACCTGGTGGCGTGGAAACATTGTCGTTCCGACGGGGGAGGTGCGCCCGGGAGTGCGCACCGATAGAGTTCAGTCCCTCGCTGTCGCACCGGCACCGGTGCCGCTGGGTTTGACCGGCTGGGGGGTGCTGATCTGCTATCTGGTGGTGCTGGTGTGGATGGGGGTGCGCTTCTCCCGCAACAACACCGACACCGAGAGTTTCTTCCTCGCCCGCCGCAGGATCCCCTGGTGGGCGGCAGGGATCAGCATCTTCGCTACCCAGCTCTCGGCGATCACCTTCATCGCGCTCCCGGCCCTTGCTTTCGCCCAGGACTGGGTGCTCTTGCCTGGAAAACTGATGATCACGCTTATGGCGCCGATCGTGATCTTTTTCTACCTGCCCTTTTTTCGTCGGCTCGACATCACCACCGCCTACCAGTTCCTCGAACAACGATTCGGTGTGACCACGCGACTCTACGGCAGTTCGACCTTCATTATCTTCCAGCTGCTGAGGATGGCGATCGTCACCTACCTGCCGGCGCTGGCGCTGTCGGCGATCACCGGCATCGACATCTACCTGTGCATCGCTGGCATGGGAGTCCTCGCCACCGTCTACACCGTCTTCGGTGGGATGGAGGCGGTGGTCTGGACCGATGTGCTGCAGACGGCGGTGCTGACCGCTGCGGTCATCTTCGGCATCATCCTCTGCCTGGTCGATGATGGGGCAGGAGCGATGCTTTCGACCGCCGTCGATGAAGGCAAGATGCGTCTCTTCCGCTGGCAGGGTGGTCTCGCCGACATGACCACCTGGGTAATACTGATCGGCGTCTTCGCCCTGCAGTTTCACCCCTACACCACCGACCAGGCGGTGATCCAGCGCTACCTGAGCACCACCGATGAAAAGGCGGCGGCACGCGGGATCTGGCTCAATGGCCTGCTGGCGATCCCGGTCGGTCTGGTCTTCTTCCTGCTTGGAACGGGGCTCTGGATCTTCTTTCGCCAGCACCCCGAGATGCTACAGGTGGGGATGAAGAACGACTCCGTCTTTCCCCTCTTTGTCGCGTCTCAGATGCCCGCACCGCTGGCGGGCCTGGTGATCGCCGGGATCTTCGCCGCTTCGATGTCGAGTCTCGACTCGAGCATGCACTCGGTGGCGACCGCGTTCACTCATGATTTTTGGCGCAAGTTCCGCCCACTCACCAGCGATCGGCATCTGCTCCGCGTTGCTCGCGTGACGGTGGTGGTGATGGGGACTCTCGGTTGTCTGGTGGCGGCGATCTTCGCGCGGATGGGTGACATCCCGGGGCTCTTCCAGTTCTTCCAGAAGGTTCTCGGTCTGACCACCAGCGGGCTGGTGGCGATCTTCATCCTGGGGATCTTCACCCGTAGAGCGACCCAGACCGGTGTGCTCGCTGGTGCCATCGCGAGCATCGTCGTGCTGGCGGCTCTCGAGGGTGTGATCCAGGTCGGAGGTCTGCCGCAGGTGAACTTCTATCTTTACCCGGTGATCGGCATCGTCACTGCCCTCGCCACAGGCTGCGTTGTCAGCTTGCTCACGCCGCCGCCGAGGGTGCCGGAATGAACTCAGGGACAGTTTGAGGCGAGGTCGCAGCCGAGAAGGTCTGCAGTCGGATGTCGACGCCGCAGCCGGGGAAGGGCTCTCAGCGGAGGCGCCAGCGGCGAAGAGATACGCGAGCAGCGAGATGGGATCGGCGAGATCGAGAGTGAGTATTGTGACTACTCGCGGAGGCAACAGGAGAAGAGGATCGCGTCGCCGGGAAGCTAGGAGCAGCTGGTCAGTGTGCTACACCTCTGAGAGTCAACCGTCGGATCGCCACCGCAGGAATTGAAGGGCGGTGGCAATGGCCCGTCGCCGCCAAAGAGGTAGCCGAGAAGAGTGATCGGATCGGAGATGTCTATGGCCCCATCGTCATTTGCATCGCAGGAATCGTAACAAGCCGCTTCGACGGAGGCGAAGAGATGCGATAGGGCGCTGATCGCATCGCTCAGGTCGACGGCCCCGTCAAGGTTGACGTCCCCGCGGATGAAGTCGGAGGAGCAACCATCGATCAAGCCGTCACCGTTTGCGTCGAGACCGGGGTCGGCCGCGATTTGTTCGGAGTCGGGGATCAAATTGCGATCGCAGTCGAGTTGAGCTCCGGTCACGTCTCGATCGATGACCAGCACCTGATTGGCACTGATGTTTTCCAGCACAGAGATTTCCGCATCTGGCCAGCGAACGGTAATTCGATCAACGGTGGCAACATCATCGAGGCCGAAGTGGAGGACCATTTCGGAAGAGCTTTTCATGCCGTGCCCGGCTTTCAGCATGCGTCTCTGGTATTCAATGCCGTGTTGGATCTGAACGAGCGCACCGACGCTGAAAATATTTGGCCCTGGCTGCCTTAGTTTCAGACGCAACCAGTTCCTCAACTCACCCTCGTGATTGATGTAGAGAGCCAGGGGTTCGTTCCAGGTCTGGACCAGGAGGTCGAGGTCTCCATCGAGGTCGATATCAGCTTTTGCAACGCAGTAGGTGTTTCCTGGGAAAGTTCCAGGTGCCTGATATCCGGCATCGTGAATATTGTATTCAACGGCAACGTCCGTGACGGGGAACACTCCGTTGTTGGAGAACAAATAGTTGTTGGCAATGTTGTTGGCGACAAAGAGGTCTGACCAACCGTTGTTATCGAAATCCCAGAAGAGGCAAGCCCAGCCGCTATCTCCACCGAATAATCCGTGGCTCACATCCTCGAGGGAATATGTTCCATCGTTATTGTTCATCATGTATCGGTTCCCGCTGGAAGGGACGTTGGTTACGTAAAGATCGAAGTCACCATCTCGATCAAAATCGGTGAAGTCCAGACCCATCGAATCGATGTGGACGTTGGAACCTGATTCCTCGCTGATTTCCGACAAGATTCCGGCCCGGTTCTCGAAGAGTCGGTTCTCGTTGGTGCCAATGCCGTTCCCCTTGTCATTGGAGACGTAGAGGTCGAGATCCCCATCGAGGTCGTGATCGAAGAAGGCCGCCTCGATGGTCTTCCATGGGTCGTCGACGCCGAATTGCTCGGAGACCTCGGTAAAGGTCCCATTTCCTTCGTTGTGGAAGAGGCGATTGGGGGTGGTGTTTTCGAGGTTATCCTCGCTGGCGGTACGATTGCAGACATAGAGGTCGAGCCAGCCATCGCCATCGTAATCGCCCCACACCGAACTGGTGGCCTGGCCTGAATCGTCGACCCCAGCCTCTTGGCCGACATCGAAGAAGAGAAAATCACCGGTGTTTCGCATCAACAGATTGGGTAGATCCCAGGCACTGATGTACAAGTCAAGGTCGCCATCGCCGTCGTAGTCCGCAACCGAAACCCCACTGTAGAGGTAACCTGGGGGCCAATCGGTGACGAGGGTTCGGTCGATGAAATTCCCTGTGCCGTCATTCTCGAAGAGGCGGATCCTCCCGATCCCTTCGCTGGTCAGGACACAGTCTGCATCGCCATCACCATCGAGGTCGTTGAAGGCAATTCCAGCTCCGAACGGCAAGGTGAAATGACCGAAGTATGTGATGCCGACGATGCCTCGACTGACAGCTTCTTCAGTGAACGGCTGAATCTGCGCCGAAAGGGGCAGAGCCATTGCGAGGATGGGAAGAAGAAGGCAGCGGGCGACGAACGACATTACGGCAATATCTCCCTCGTTGGTGTTTCCAGGAGCAGGTATTCGGGGCATCCGCTGCCAGAAGGAACCACTACAGTTTCGAGGGTAGAAGATGAACCCGGTTCATCGTCGATGATATCCGCAAGTGGCTCCTGCGCAAGGAATCGTGAGTTGCTGCTACCGCCTCGCTGGACGACGTTTGCAGCGGTTCCGGGGAAGGCCTCGATGGTTGTCGCTCCACCCTCCCCCGGGAAAAAAGGGCGCCTTGTCGCTTCAGGGATCGTGGGTAGGATGATACTGGGTTGACGGTGCCCTCAGCAGAGAGGCTCGTGTTTTCCCACCACTCGCGTCGAGGAAGACCTGATGCCACGTTCCTGGCTGCTGTGCCTGTTGTTGTTGCAACTCTGCTGGTTTTCCTGCGGGGCGAGCGATCTCGCTGCCCAGGCGACCAACGGCGAATTCCGCCGGGGAGACTGCTTCACCGACGGTCGGGTCGACCTCGCCGATGCAACCTTTGCTTTCAGTTACCTGGTCAATTCTCAGCCCCCAATCATCTGCGAAGATTCCTGCGATGCCGATGACAACGGCATCATCAATCTCTCCGATCCGATGGCGATCCTCTCCTATCTCTACCTCGACGGCCCACTTCCCGCTCCTGTCGGTGAGTGTGCTGGGGACCCGACAGCCGACAGCCTGGGTTGCGACGTCGGCTGCTCTCCTCTCGATCCGGTGGGGCCGTCGCCGCTGCATCTGATTTTTCTGGAGCAGTTCGGCAACAATCCCGACATCGTCAGTTCCAGGATTTGCATCAATACTCCCGACTCTCTCTCTGGCTGGGCTTTTGGTATATGTCACGACAGCACCTTTCTGGAGATCGATCAGCTGGATGAGGGAAATGCACTCAACAACACCGGTGGTCCCGAATTTCTCGCCTACGAAATTTACCCCGAAGGCTTCACCGCTGCGGTGGTGATCAGTTTCGACGGATCAGCGGTGCTTCCTGGAGGAAGCTTCCGCGAGATCCATAGAGTCGAATACACCATTCCCACCCCTGGAATCTCGACGATTTGTCCCTGCAGCACCCTGGGGGACCCGCAGGTGGTGACGAACTTCATCACCGACCAGAATGAGCCGATCATTCCGATGGCGACCTGTAGAACCATTGATACGTTGCCGTTTTCCATCGATTTTTCCAGGGGAGACTGCAACGGTTCGGGAACCTTCGACATCGCCGATGCCGTGGTTCTTCTCGATCTACTCTTCGGTGGTGGTGGAGCGGTTTTCTGTCGCGATGCCTGCGACATTAACGACGATGGTGCCCTCGATATCTCGGATCCTATTTACTGGCTCACCTATCTCTTTTCTTCTGGTGACGCGCCTCCGGCACCGAGTCCTGGAATCTGTGGAGATGATCCCTCCGCCGACAGCCTCGACTGCGACTTCTCTCCCTGCCCCTGACAGAAACCGACGGTTATTTAGCGGTTGAATGCCTCAGGGCTGCCTCGTTTGATGCTCAGCGCACCTCGATCCACGCGCTATTTTCGATGGCGAGCCGATCTTCTGCGAGAGCTTCGAGATCCTCCGCGGTCACCCGGGCGAAAGCTCGTCGCCACTTGTGGCCCTCGATTTTCCACAGGTCATGGCGTGCGAAGATGAGAGCGGGGAGGTAGGGGTTGGCGAGGGTGATTCTGATGGGGACGGTTTGCAATCCGGTGTAGAGCCCCAGCAGGGACTGGGTGCGGGAATGATCGATGTCTTTGATGGGGCCCTGGGTTGCGGCTCTCATCCTGGCATCGATGCGCTCGACGGCGGCTGCAACGTCTTCTCCATCTTCGAGAGGCTCCGTCAAGATGAACAACTCGGGGTCATCGACGGGGGCCCAGAAAGCCGGAGGAGGGAGTTCGGGGATGCCGATGCCACGATGGAGGAGGCGAGCGGCGGCGATCAAGAATGGAAGATAGTCGTCATCGAGGGGAGTTGGCGCTCGCCATCCCTTGCAGACAAAGGGTTTGAAGGCACCGGCGTTCTGCGGAAATGGAATCCCAGGTGAGAGAGTTCCTCTGACAACCTCCAGCCGCTTCGCCTTGACCGGAAGAGGGCAACCTGCTGGCAGCGGCGCGACAATTTCTGCGATAGCAGCTCTCACCACTATCGGATCGAAGGGGCCGACGAGGGCCAGTCTCATCCGGCTGGCCTTGTAGTAACTGGCCAGCCTCTCCTCGACTTCTTCGAGAGTGATTGCGGAGACCTCATCGGCAATCCCGCCGTGGCGGCCATCTCCAGGAAGGGGGTTGACCGCAGTACGGATGCGGTTGGCCGCTGCAAGTCGGGGGATTCTCTGCTGCATGTTGGTGAGTTCCACCAGCAGACGCGCCTTCTCGCGCTCGAGGATCTCCGCTGTCGGTTTGAGATCGCCGAGGCGAGCGGCCATCCGGGTGATCGCCTCGATCGTCTTCTCGGGAGGAACCATCTCGGCGATGAGGGTGGTGTTGCCAGAGGTCTGGGCATTGCACTGACCGCCATGGCGTGCCATCCACTCGCCAGCGGTGGTCGCCTCGAACTCGCCAGCTGCTGAGGTGATGAGCAGGTGCTCGATGAGATGAGCGAGCCCGGATCGTCCTTCGGGGTCGTGTTCCTCGCCGATGTCGAGGAGGAGAAGCACCGCCACCCGTTGTTGCTCGGGAGGGAGGATCGATGAAATGTGAGACAAGAGGATGCGCGCGCCGTTGTCGAGTTCCTCGAATTGCCCCGGCAAGTCCCCGGAAGCGAGGAAGATCGCCACCATCGCCACTACCAGGATGATCGATCGCCGTTCTCTTCTGCCCGCCACCGAAGGTCCTTTCCACGGGAGCCCAATTGCACCTCAGGGGCGGTCGGGTTCAAGGGGAATCCTCGCCGGTGACGAAGATCGACATTCCTTTCGATCGGGTCAGCGCTTTACGGAGCCGTTGCCATCCTTCGTTGCCATCCTCCTCGAGCCGAAGGTCAAGGGTGGTGAGGGCTCTCAGCAGGCGACGTTCCAGCCTGAGTAAGGCCTCTGCTGGGGCTTCATCGCTGCGAAGGGGCTCGGCGAGAACCAGCACTTCCAGGCGGCGAGCCGAACCACCCAGGTGACCTGGCCAACCCTCCGCTGGCGACGGGAGTTCCCCGACCAGTCGCTCGATGAGTGCATCCCTCTTCTTCCCCCTGGGAGGAAGGCGCCAGCCGCAGGCGACGAAGGGGCCGAGGTCTCCCCTTCCGAGACGAGGGGGGAAGGGGATGTCGGTCGCTGGCAGAGGCCCAGTCGAGGGCATCTCCAGCCTTTCTCCGGGATCGATGGAAGCCAGGGTTTTTCTGAAGGAGGCGATGGTCGTCGGCAGAAGGAGCGCCCCCTCGATCCGAAGCGATGACCTGCACGGTCGATGCCAGCGACGGCGCCACCCTTCGACACTTGCCCAGTCGAGACCCGAGCGCAGGGTGGGGTCTCCTCCCCGCGGGGAAAGGGATGGCAGCGGATCGAGGGCGTCGAGGAGACAGCGATGGGCGCGGAGAAGTGCCGATCGACGGATTGGGCTCACCTCGATGGGGCGAGGCGGCAACGCTCTCCCATCGAGAAGGCTGGCTATGGCGCCAAACAGCGGATCGAGGTTTCCCCTGGGAATGGCGAGGTGAATGATGGTGCGATCGGTCTCGACCTCGGCGATGACGATGGGTTGATCGCAGCAACTCGAGAGGGCTTCTGCGAGATGAACCCTGGCCAGCTCACCGGCGCTGACCGCACGGCCGTCACCGACCTCGTCTCCTCGCTCCCCTGCAGCGATTTCCAGGGTGATCTCGACCATCACTGGCAAGGACATCCTTCGAGGACCCTTCTCCTCGATGTGCCAGCGCAGTCCCGAGGGCAGCTGCCCCGAGGAGGAATCGCCAGGAGCGGGGCAAGGAAGGGTACAGGAGAGAAGAAAAAACAGGGCCATCGCCATCGGATCTCCTCGCGGGGAGGCTTCACCGGGAGGATGGACGCCGCTGGAAGGCAATTCCCGCGCGTCGGTATTCGGACCCCGGATCGATCGACGTCGTTGACAGCGCCGTCGCCGTCGTCGAGCATCCGGGACATGCTTTGAAGACGAGGTTCCGGCGGCTGTACCGGCCCAGATCAGGGGGAGGCTCTCGTGCGTGGATCCAGTTTCAGCCTGATTGCGATGCTGGCCCTGGGCCTGTGGCTCCTGCCGACAGGCCAGGGGCGGGCGACCGTTTCCAGCTGGGCCTACCCCGGCCTCGATGCCGGCCTCGATGCGGGGATCCGGCTGGTTCGAGACCACGGCTGCCTCAATTGCCACCGGGCTCCAAGCCCCGAGGTGGCAGCGTGGCTGCGGCCCCTCGAGGCACCGGCCCTGACCACCGTCGGGTCACGGCTCCTGCCCTCTTTCATCGAGCGCCGGCTCAGCAACCCCTACGCCGTCGATCCCCAATCACGGATGCCCCACATTCTTCACGGCTTCGATGTTCAAGGTGGCAGGGAGAGCATCACCGACCTGGTCCAATTCCTCGTCTCTCGCGGGGGTCCCATCGACACCTCCGCTGCCGCTCTCGACGGTGCCTGGTTCAAGGAGGGGGAAGCGCTCTACCAGTCGATCGGGTGCGCTGCCTGTCACGAACCCGATGAGCCCGCCATCGTCGACCAGTCTCGACGAACAACTCTCGCAGGGCTGTCCCAGCGCCTGATGACGGCGACGGAGGTCCATCGATCGGGAAGAATGCCGGCGCTCGGTCTGGAAGTGACCGAGGCGAAGGCGATCGCCGCCTGGCTGCTGCGCGACCAGGGCAACGGAGCCGATGGCAAACCACTGATGGATGTCGCATCGGGGGTTCACTACGAGGCCTACGAGTTGAAGGTGCACAGCGTTCTCGATTTCGATGATCACACTCCGGTCGAGAGTGGCACCGCCAGCAAGATCTCGGTCGATCCCCGCACCCGCAACGAATACTTCGGTCTGCGCTTCACCGGAGAACTCGAGATTCCAGTCAGCGGTGAGCACACCTTTGGCCTGTGGTCCGATGATGGCTCGCGGCTGTGGATCGATGGCGTCGAGGTGATCGAAAACGATGGCGATCACGCTCCCTCCGAGAAGAAGGGCAAGGCGACCCTGGAGGCGGGCTGGCACCCATTCGAGGTCCGGATGTACGAGTTCGGGGGTGGCGAGCACCTCGAGTTCCGCTGGCAGGTCGCAGGATCTGGGACCTACGGCGAGGTCCCCCCCTCGGCGATGCGATCGGTAACACGAGTGCTGCGTCCGCCGGAAGAACCCTTTTCTCTCGATCCTGACCGGGTCAAGAGAGGGAAAGTCCTCTACCAGATGCTCAATTGCATCAGTTGCCACGATGGACCCGGAATCGCCAGAACTCCCCTCGCCGAGCTCAAACCGGCGCGAACCGGTTGTCTCTCCGAGAACCCGGCGATTGTCGTTCCCGCCTACCGTTTCAACGCCGAGGAGAAGGACGCCATCATCGAGGTTCTGCGCCTGGCATCGGAGCCGACAGCGATGCCGACACCCGCTGAAGGGGTCTCCCTGCGTGTCGGCGACATCGGCTGCACCTCCTGCCACTCCCTCGATGGAAGAGGGGGCCCCGATGCCGAACATGCTCGTCTCTTCACCGGCACCGCTGAACTCGGTGACGAGGGCCGATTGCCGCCGCCGTTGACGGGCGTCGGTGGCAAGCTGAAGCCTGACTGGCTGAAAAAGGTGATCGCTAATGGCGAGAGTGTGCGTCCCTACATGGTGACGCGCATGCCCCACTACGGCGACGAACGCGCCGAAGAACTCGCCCAGCTCTTCATCGCAGCGGGTGCCGATGCTCATGACAACGTCGGCCCGACCTTCACCATCGAATCGCAGCGAGCAGGCCATCAACTGGTCGGCACCGACGGCTTCCGCTGCATCGACTGCCACAATTTTTCCGGCCATCACTCACTCGGCGAACCGGCTCTCGACCTCGCCGACACCACCGACCGGCTGCAACCCGGGTGGTACCGCCAGTACATGTTCGATCCGCAGTCAAAGCGCCAGGGAACGCGGATGCCCGCCTACTGGGCCGAGGGAATCGAGCTCTTCCCCGACCTCCTCGGCGGCGATCCGACTCGCCAGATCGATGCCACCTGGACCTACCTCTCAGGGGGTGAATCCGCGCCACTGCCCAAGGGACTGATCGTCGACCGCGGAAGTTTCGACGTCGTGCCGTCAGCCGAAGAACCGGCGATGACAGGGATCTTCCTGCGCGGCCACAGCGCCCGGACGATCGCGGTCGGTTATCCCGAACGGGTCTCCATCGCTTTCGACGTCGAAAACATCCGCATGGCCCTGGCCTGGCGCGGCGATTTCATCAACGCCCAGGGCACCTGGCAGGGGCGCGCCGGCGCTCTCGAGGTTCCCGCCGGTACCTCGGTCATCTCGATGCCAGGTGGAATGGCGGTCGCCCTGCTCGAGCGACCCGATGCCATCTGGCCCCTGGGCGATGCCCGCGAAGGCGGCTGGCGTTTCAAGGGCTACCGCCGAGATGAGGCGCGCCGTCCCATCTTCCGCTACCAGAAGGGCAGCGTGGAGATTTCCGAGGTGTCGATTCCGCAGATGACCGCCGAGGGCACCAACCTCCTGCGGGTCTTCGACATCAGAGGCAACGAGAATTCTGACGGGGTGCAGCTGCGGCTCGCCCGTGACAAGACGATCCGGCCGGCCGGAAACCATCGCTGGCAGGTGGGAGATCAGCTCTTCATCACCGTCGATGGTGCTCCTACACGGCTGCTGACTGTCGATGGCGAGCAGGAACTTCGAGTCACCGTCCCCGCCGGGGGTGCAACGATCGAGGAGGTGATCCAGTGGTGAATACCATGATCCTGACCCTGCTGCTGGGCAACGTCGTTCCCGTGGCGGACGTGCCGAAGGAATCGGACTACTACGAGATCACCACCGTCAAGATTCCGGCCGGCATCGTGCTCGAGGTCGGCGGCATCGCAGCTCCTGAAAAAGGGGTCATCTACGCCAGCACCCGCCGTGGCGACATCTGGCGCATCGAGGCCGCCTACGGCCCCGAGCCGGAGTTCAGCCTGTGGGCCGATGGGCTGCAGGAACCGCTCGGGCTGCTGTGGAGAGATGGCTGGCTGTACACCGCCCAACGTGGCGAGTTGAGCCGTCTGCGCGACAGCGATGGCGATGGCCAGAGCGATGAACTGGAGACGATCTGCGACAGTTGGACCATCTCGGGGAACTACCACGAGTACGCTTTCGGCCCGCGCATCGATTCGAGCGGCAACTTCTGGCTGACCCTCAACCGACCCTTCGGTGGCCAACCCTTCGGTGTAAAGGAGTGGCGCGGCTGGGCGATGCGGATTTCCCCCGATGGCGAGATGGTGCCGTATGCCGGCGGCTTGCGCTCACCGGCGGGGATCGAGATCTCGCCGTGGGGCGACGTCTTCTACTCCGACAACCAGGGGGAGTGGTGCGGCAGCAACAAGCTGTGCCACATCGAGGAGGGCGACTTCTTCGGCCATCCGTTGGGAATCGAGTCGGCGAAACTGCCCGCCTCGAGGATGAAATTCCCCGGCAAGGTTCCCGATGGCCTGACCTACACCGAGGCGCGCAAGCAGCTGCCCGATCTGAAGCTGCCGGTGGTCTGGTTCCCCTACGACAAGATGGGGAAGAGCGCCGCCGGCATGGTGTGGGACACAAGCGACGGTAACTTCGGCCCCTTTTCCGGCCAGTTGCTCATCGGCGACCAGCACCACTCGAGCATCATGCGCGTCGACATGGAGAAGGTCGATGGCGTCTGGCAGGGTGCGGCGATGCGCTTTCGCGAGAACTTCGACTGCGGCGTGCTGCGCCTCTGCTGGGGCGATGACAACACTCTCGTCGTTGGTGAGACCAACCGCGGCTGGGGCTCGAAAGGGACGAAGCCGTGGGGGTTGCAGATGCTGCGCTGGACCGGCGAGACGCCGTGCGAGGTGCTCACCTGCCGCGCCACAGCCGATGGCTACCGCCTGACCTTCACCACCGACATGGACACGGCAACCCTCGCCGATCCTGCCAGCTACTCGATCGAGAACTACACCTACAAGCTGCACAGCCCCTACGGCAGCCCCGAGGTCGAGCGCGCCGGGGTCACCGTCGAGGAGACCACCGTCGAGGACAAGCGCACGGTCAGATTGCGGCTCAGCGGCCCCGGGGCGATGCGCATCGGCTACGTCAGCGAGATGAAGCTGAAGGGCATCCGCGCCGCCGACGGCCGGCCGCTGCTGCACGCGGAAGTCTACGCGACCCTCAACGTCGTGCCGGGGGGGTAGGGGACGAGCGGGCTTCATCGTCGAAAAAATGAGCCCGACGTTCCGGATGACGCCGGGCTCAAGGTATCAAGGGTCACTCCTCGACAGGGGGTTTATTCCCTGCTCCTCAAGAGCTTCCCAGGTGGTGTTTCTCTGTCAGAGACCCTTCCAGGTGCTAGTTGCAAACGGTCAACAGGTTGTTACAGATCGGCAGTTCATCCTCGGTCGGATCGACACCGAAGTCGAAGGGACCTGGATAGGGGATGATCGGGCCGAAATTGAAGAGCCAGTTCATGGTGTAGACCGAGTCCGCCAGGTTGATCAAACCGTCGTCATTGGAATCGCAGGCGTCGTGGCAGTTGATCTGGAAACCGAGGAACTCCCACGCCAGGGATGCCGATGCGTCGGCCAGGTCGACCATCTCGTCGTCATTGCAGTCTCCACGCTGGAACAACTTCACGGGAATCGTTGTGATCTGGGTGCCGATCCGTTCGTAATCCTGGATCGACTGGTGGTCGATGATCACGTTGTTGTAGAGATTGACGGTGCCGTTGCCGTCGATGTTGTCGCAGAAGACGATGGGAACCGTAACATCGCAAGGAACGGTATCCTCGACCGTGACATCGATACAGCCGAGGGTCAAAGGAACGAGGGTGGTCGGCAGGTAATCGTCACCGAAGGGGGGCAGGGCGTCGAGCAGGAACGCGATGACGATCTCACCATTCTCGCCATCGGAGCAGTCATCATCGACCTGGTGGTTGACGAAGTCGGCACCGAGTTCGTCGAGGATGGTTCCGCTGATGTCGAAGGTATTGGCGTGAACCTCGAGATCACAGTCGTAACAGACGGTGATCGTCATCCCCTGAATGTTGTCATCTTCATCGATGTAGCAGAAGCAAAGCTTGCCTCTCTGCCCCGGATACGCCTCGTTCGGGTTGTCGTTATCGAACACGGGGTACATGCAGAGGACGGTGTTCTCAGGAGGGGGTGGCGGGATCGACAGGCACGTGAATGTGCCGTTGATCAGGGTCGGGTGGACGGAAAAACCATCGATCACGACCACGTTGTCGAGGGGTGGGCTGCCGAAAATTCCGTCGACAAAGGTCAGAGCGTTCTCCTGGTCCGGCTCCGGCTCGTACACCGTTCCGGTGCAACGATAGCGAAAGGTCGCGATGTGGTGGCGATCGCCGACGGGGATCACCTGATTCCCGAAGGGCGCGTTGAAGTCGAGCACGACCCCGATGGTGCCGCCACTGGAGTAGATTCGAGGTATCACGAATTCTGCCCCGACCGATTCTGTAACGGTGCCATCGAGGAGGATTCCTTCGAGTGCGATGTCGGTGGGGTCATGTTCGATGGAGAGCACGAAGCCCTGGACGTCGCCGGTGCTGTTGGTCAGCAGAATATAGGCATCGCCGGTGTGAACGGAGTCGCCTTCAGCAAAGCCATCGTCGATGATGAGCTCGTTGGCGGTGGGGGGAGTCATCGTCAGGGTTCCGTCATTGAGAAGGAGCCCAGCACCACTGCCGATGGATAGACCGGCCTGAACGATCACATTGCTCAACGGAGGGTCGTTGAAGACCTCGTCGACGAACTGAACCTGGGTAGTTGTATTTTCGGCGACCGCTGAGTTTGAGGAAACCGTGACGATAGCTATCGATTGGTCACTTCCTGCGGCGATGGTGTGGCCATCGAAAGGGGCGTCGAAGTCGAGAACGACCGCGCAGGTGATCCCCCCGTCGACCAGACTGATCACGACGAATTCAGCCCCGACGACGCTGGCGGCGGTGCCATCAACGGTGGCATCGGTCGCTGTCACGAGGCCAGAATCGTAGCCGATGGCCAGGACGTAACCTTGAACCGGAGCTTCGTTGGTCATGACGACGGTCAACTGGGTGGGTGAAAAACCCTCGACGGTGGCATCGGGAATCGTCAGGGACTGCTGGGCTAGAAGAACCGTGCTGAAGACCGATATCATCAACACCCCCTGGCAAACCCGGCGCCCGCTCCTCATGCAGGCATACAACATATAGCCTCCTCATAGACACAAATTCCGGATACGACTATTTGTAGTCGATTTATCTCATACAAACGTAATCAAGAAAAAAGACTAACCTCTTGGTTTGACACATTCAAGCGCCAGCAGGCCCTTTGTACCTTTTGTCATGATAGACAAGATTGGCGCAAGAAATCGTGGATTAGGGTGCTCACGAAGCGTTTTACTGTTCCGAGAGGTTCACCGATGACAAAACAGGAGCTTGAAAGTTTGTTTCGATTGGCCAAGAAACCCTGAAATAACCGGTGTAATGTTAAACATATACCTGAACTAATGGCATGAAATGAGGGTAGTAATGGTCGATATATTGGAAAAAAAAGGAGGAATGGCAGGGGGTTACCGGCTCCCTAGTAAGGAGTGGAGAGTCGAGTTGTTTGCTGCCTGGAGAGCCGCTCCCTTCTCCACCTCGCCACTCTCCAAGAGCATGAGGAGGTGGCGCTCGAGGGTGATGCAGCCTTCCTTGCGCTGAGTTTCCAGCTGGGCGTAGATCTGCTCCAGCTTGCCGGTGCGGATCAGGTGGGCGATGGCAACCGAATTGACCATCACTTCCATGACGGCCCTGCGCCCCTCGCCGTTCGCTTTCGGGACCAGTTTCTGGCCGATGACAATCTCCAGGGCAAATGAGATCTGACTCGCCAGTTCCTTCATCCTCTCGGCGGGAAAAAGATCGATGAGGCGGGTGATCGCGCCACGGGTGTCACGGGTGTGCATCGTGGTGAGAACGACGTGGCCTGTCTCGGCAGCGGTGAGGGCGAGTTGAGCGGTGTCCGCATCCCGGATCTCGCCGACGAAGATGACGTCAGGGTCCTCCCGAAGAGCGCTGCGCAATCCGTCGTGAAAGGTGGGGAGGTTCTGCCCCAACTCCCTCTGAGAGATCAGCGCCTTGTCGCTCTTGAGGATGTACTCCACTGGATCCTCGAGGGTGATGATGCGTTCGGCGCGGTGGGCGTTGCGATGCTGGAGAAGGCTGGCGATGGTCGTCGACTTGCCACAACCGGTGACGCCGGTGACGATGACCAGACCCTGTGTAAGATCGACGATCTCCTGCCACGTCCTGTCGAAGGGGAACCCGATCCCGTCGAGGGGCGGGATCTCCCGGGCGAGAACTCGCAGCGCACAGCAGACCCCATCGCGATCCCTGAAGACGTTCAGGCGGAAGTTCAGTTTCTTCTCTCGCCATTCCCAGCCGGCATCGATATCGAATGGCAGTCCTGCACCCAGCTGGGCACGTTTTTCCTCGGAAAGGAGCGGGGAGATCAGGTCGCAGATGGTTTTTTCATCGAGATTGCTTGCCTGGGGCAAGGAAACCAGTTCACCGTCGAAGCGGTAGTGAGCGGGCCGCCCCGCCTTGAGGTGGAGGTCGCTGAGGCGGGAAACACCCGAGGAGAGGTAGGCGGGTTCGTCGAAGCGACCGACCAGGTCGAGGATGCTCCAGTTCTTGCCGGCGACGGCGTAAACGCCGGGGAAATCGGATTCTGCTGAGGTCATCGGGACCCCTCTCTCTCGATGAGGCGAGCAGTTCCCCCGACAGGGTCAGAGCACG
>JYMV01010250.1_pt1 | contig 41439 bp, 55 predicted proteins | sample 338911 | NCBI WGS metagenome assembly JYMV01 (sample SAMN03354496, study PRJNA234377) | hydrothermal vent metagenome | biome: Deep sea; feature: Hydrothermal plumes at the Eastern Lau Spreading Center, Western Pacific Ocean; material: Seawater | place: Tonga | collected 2009 | depth 2000 m m | reverse complement strand
GCTGACAAGTTGAAAGATGCTGCTTCAAGTTTATTTGGTAGTTCTGGTTCATCTAGTCCTTACGGTGCAGGATTCTCTACAGGTGATACTGGTGACCAATATGATGCTGGTGGTGGCTCATTATTAATGAGTGGTCAATCAGGTACTGGCTTAGACTTTGCAGCTAGTTATGGCGGAGCACAAGGTGGTAGTGCCTATGCACAGGCGCAGGCCAATAAGATGAAACAAATTTACGGTTAATAGGATAACATAATGATTGAACAGCAAATTAATATGTCAGAGGGTTTTGAAAAGTTAGGGGGTGACCCCTTCGATGCTCCTGTACCAGGGGAATCACTAACAGCTGACCCAGCAGCTCAGAGACCTTATGAGATGCCACCTGAGTTTACTAATGTAGAGAAGGCTATGGCCTTTATCTTTGACCATCTGACGGAAGAAGGTAGTTATGAGGATGTACTACAAACAATGCGTGAGGGGACTCCATTGGATATGCTTGCACAAGTGTATCTTACTAAAGGATTCCACGAAGGTAAGTGGTCACCTGATTTATTATTGCTGCTTGTTGAGCCTACTATATATTTACTTATGTGGTTAGCTAGTGACGTAGATATCGATTTCCAGTTAGATAGTGATGGTGATGATTTAGATGAACGTGAGGATGACTTACGTGCTATCGCTACAGAAGATATTAGAAAGATGCAACCTGAAGAGGTTAAGAGTAAGTTACCTTCTTCATTGTTATCTAAAGTAAATGAGTTTGAAGCAGAGCAGGAGGAAGTGTAATGGGTATTAGTTTTGGTGAGGGTCTACTCCATTTTACAGGTGGTGTTGCTAAAGGAGTGGCGGAAACAGATGCTGCGGAATCAAAGCGTATTGAGCGTCTAGCTGAGATTAAAGCTAAGCGACAAGATGAATTATTAAAGACTAAGCTAACAGCTGCTAATAAGAAGTACGATGCTGCTGAGGTTAAGATTGAAAGTATTACTTCTGCTGGTGGTATTGATACACCGCAGGGTCAAGTAATTGCTGGTGGCTATAAAGATTTAGCTGGTCTTGAGACGGCACGTAAAATGGCAGGTTCTTCGTGGATACCTGCTAATATGCCTGTATTAGGTGAGAAGCCAACTCTTAAGTATTCTAACGAGGAAGGTATCTATACGAGTATGCGTGCAGAGACACCAACTGGGATGCGTGGTTTGATGAATGACCTTGGTTTAACTGAGGAGGACTTAGGTTCTGTCACTACATACCGTAGAGGCAAGTCAACACCTCTTACAGAGGAACAGAAAGCTACGATGTCTAAGTGGGAGTTTCCTTCAGACAAGAATAAAAAGTCTAATAAGAAGTTAATAGCTGAAGAATTGACTTCAGAGTATACAACCAACTTAAGTAATTATCCTCAGTTGGCAGCTCATATTGCAACAGTACCTATTGAAGATAGAGAGGGCGTTATCCAAGCATTTGCTACATCAGTAGCTTATACACAGGATGTTAGTTCAGGTATGCCGTACGATAAGCTTCAGCAGGCTTTATTTAATGCGCAGCGTAACATTCAAGAAGGTAACTCAAGCACTGTAGTACCTGCATCTGTTACAACTCCAGAAAGCGTATCTGTTACAACTCCAGAAAGCGTAGGCGACCCTGTGGCAGTTAGTAGCTCAGGCACACAGCTATCAGTATTAGAGGGTGATGTATTACGTCTTCAAGAGCTTATGATGCATCCTGATTTGAAGATTGCAACTAATGCTAAGAGCACACTAGTTAAGGCACCTTCCAAGATGAGCTAGCTAAGAATGTAGTAAAAATCTCAAATAAGACTAAGGCTTTTGATACTGCACGTAGTAGAGATGAGAATAAGGATATCAATACAATTACACTATCAGCTAGTAAAGCTCTAGGTGATGGTGATTACTTCTATCGTAAGACAGGTACTAAAGGTAAAAAGGTATATACACCTACAGAGCTAGGACGTAACTACCACGATGCCCTTAAACAAGCTATTAATCAAGCGTCTACACAAGTAAGGGAAGATGCCCGTTCAGATGAAGTATTAGATATTAAGAAGTTAGATGCTATTGATTGGACTAATGTTACTAACATTGCTAAGAAGGATTTAGCCTCTAGAACTTTTGAGTTTGATACAGGACTAACAGCTAACTCAGCCTATGTTATACCTTACAACGTAGTTCCGTTTGGTACTGCTGTAACTGACGATATGCGTATTCAATATGAAAGTGGCTTACTGAGATATGTAAAAGAAATCGGGGGTACAGTACTTAAAGATGCCTCATTAGGTGATATCTCTGCTAACTATTACACACTACAAACACAAGGTGCAGATGTGCTTACACCATTGTCTGATACATCTAGTACTATTGTCCCTGAAGTAACACCTACAGGTGACTTACAGTTGATGTCAGATGGTACTGCTACACCTCCACAAGTTACTCCTGTAGATATGAATGTTCAGTTTACTGTTAAAGACGGTGTTAAAGGTATCTTAGGTACTAGTTCTACTGGGACTGTTAGGTTCCTTCCTTTCACAGAGAAGAATAAAGTTAAGTATGAGAGTTTAGGTCTTGGTTACTTATATACAGAAGAGGTTGAAGATGTCCCTCGAATGAATGGTGACCCTAGAGATAATGAATGGGCTACTCAGCCAGCTGATACTACTACCATAGAAGATGTTAGTAGTTGGTTAGGTGACGTATCTGATGAAGTTATGCGTGCACTCCCAGGGTTACCTGGTGGAAGCGCAGCAAAACTCCCTTCTATTATTTCTACTTACCTACGTACAGGACAGGTATCCTCTCAGTTAGGTGTTGCAGGTGAGAAGCTTGGTATGCTACTTGATAAGTTAAAGATTACTAAACATCCTATGGCACAGCAAATTGTTAATGGTAAGTTTGGTAAGAAGTATGGCTCCCGTAAGGCACAGATAGCTGATAAGTTAAAGACATCTACTACAGGTAAGGTTGTTGATGCTACTCTTAATAGAGGTAAGGCTAATGTATCCTCAAGTACTAACAGGTTAAAACAACGAGCTGTAAATAAAACACGTGCTGCTAAGAACGCAGTTAAGAATGCTGGAGATAGTATCTTAAATAGTACAACAGGTACTACAAAAGGTGGTTACCCTATCAATAACCCAGCCGCTTCTAGACTACAGCAGTATACCGATAAAACTTCAAAAATAAAATAGATATGACTCAAAACTATAATCCTTTTGATGACGAGGAAGAGGTACGCAAGAAGGAACAAGAAGTAGTACAAGCGTATAATCCTTTTGATGATGATGTAGAACCTACTATAGCTACACCAGAACCTACTATAGCTGCAATAGCTCCTGTCGTGGTAGCTGAGGATGTGCTAACAGTGGAGCCTGTTGCTGCTTATAATCCTTTTGATAGTTTAGAGGATGTAGCAGTAGTTGAACAGGACGAGCCTACTATTGCTCGTAAGGTATCATATGGTACTGCCCAGGAGCCTATGATATTAGGTAGCTTAGGTAGACTAGCAGAGACTGCATATGAGACTGTAGTTGAAGGTAAGGACTGGGAAGAGGCTAGAGCAGACACAGAAGCTGAGCGACAAGAAGAAATCTTTAAAGAGTTTCCTAAGTTTAAGGGCGGTAAGTATGATACTGATGCTGCGGTAATAGGTGGACGTGTTGCTACTGCTATTGTTGACCCAGTAACGTACCTTGTACCGTGGGTCAAGGCAGCTAAAGCAGGTAAGTTAGTGTTAGGAGCAACAGGAGCCTCTACTGCAGCAGGAGAATATGCCCTACATAGTTATGCTATGACAGGTGAAGTAGACCCTGAGATGTTAGCTATCGTAGCAGGTAGTGGTGGTGTGTTAGCTGTTGGTGGTGATGCCTTCATTAAGATGCTTAGCAAGAAGTACTCTAAAGGACTAACAGAGGAGCAGGTACTTGCTAAGGTGGAGGAGCGTATCATACGTGGTACAGATGACGTAGGTAAACTAACCCCTAAAGAACAAGAGCTTATCACAGAGACATTCAAACTACCATCAGTTAAAGATTTCTATAGTCAGTTAAAGAATATTGATAATAACACACACCTACTCAGAGGGTTACAAGGGATTAGAACAGCCCGTAAGGAAGGTAATCTATCAGAAGAAACATTTAAAGATTTAGACGTTAAAATAAAAGCCAGTCTCGATTCTAAGTTTAATGAGATGACAGATATGCGGACTAAGGCACAGATAGAAATTGCTGAGTTGATGTATAAGAATAAGAGCTTTACCGCTAAAGCATTTGAAGTGGCAGTACGTCCTATGTTTGGTACATTAATGATGGGTGGTGCAGGTATTGCGTTAGATGCTGATGACTCGCAGCTATACACATTAATGGCTATTGGTTTTGGCTCGGGTGCATTGAGTAAGAAGCTTAAGCATAACACCTTCTTACCTCAAGAAGTTAAGAAAGATGTAATGAAGAGTGTATTCAAACGTAATGTTGCGTTTACACTACGTCATATCGATGTTAGCTTCTCAGGTACACTTGCTACTAAGCTGAAGGCACTAGGTCCTGAGACAGGACAGTTCTCTGATATGATGTTTCACCAGTTCAAAGCTAAAGGCGCACGTCAGCTAGCCGTAGAAGAGCGTTCTAACTTAGCGTATAACCATTGGATGATGACATTGTATGACGATGTATTACAGACTACATCTAAGGAGACACAGACATCAGCGGTTAAGATACTACGTGGTTATGCTAAAGCAGGTGATAACACTGATGAAGCTAAAGCCTTAGCGGGTAGATTCAAAGACTTCTTTGATGACTACAAAGCTTACCATAATGATGTAGATATTCGCGCAATAACAGAGCTAGACAATTACTTCCCTAGAGAATATAACTTCGACTTAATTACTAAAGATGGTAAGGCCTTTAAAGATGTGTTAGCCTTCATCCATACTAAGCAGAATCCTAAAGCTACTACTGAAGATGCTCAGAAGTATGCTAATCAATTCATTAAGAACTTCTACTTGAATAGTAATAAGACTGTATCCTCGATTAACAAGGAAGGTAAACAGGTGTTAGACACACTGCCGTTTATTAAACACCTACAGAAAGAAAGAGAACTACACGGTACTATTAAGATAGAAGGTGTTGATGTACAAGTGGAAGAAATCCTAGAGCCTTGGTTAAAGAATGACCCAGCTGAGATACTTAGTAATATGGTTAGAGAAAGTACTAAGACAGTAGAGTTTGCACGTACGTGGGGTGCTAAGGGTGAGCTGTTAGGTAGACTTCGTAAGAAAATTCACGATAAGTATGCAGGAACTGCTGAAGATAAACGCCTATATAAAGAGCACACTAGAGAAATTAAGTTTATTAATGACTCTGTGAATGCTTATTTTGGTAGATATGGTATCTCTAATTGGGGCGGGCACAATGCTGCGGGTTCTATCGCTATGTATAATAACTTAGCTATGCTAGAGGATGTAACACTAGCTAACCTTGGTGACTTGATTCAGCCTTTTCAAAACTCTACGTTCTTCAAGAGTGCGCTTAAAGGTATTAAGATAACAAGCACTACTAAAGGTAAGACAGCACGTAATACTAAAGAGCCTGCTCGTTACCTTGCAATGAATCAAACAACACAATTACAGGATGAAATACAGGCGTTATCAGGTATCACTAGCGAAGCTGCTAATGCTATCAGTAAGACTAACCAAGGTTTCTTCAAGATGATTGGTCTCCAGAACATCACATCGTATGCACGTAGATTCGCATATAACTCAGGAGCAATTGACGCTTATGATACTGCTGTAGAGTTTTCTAAATTAAACAATAAGAACATAGCATCTATTGAGAAGAAGACAGGTAAGAAGTGGGGAGAGTTCACACACAAAGAGCACGTCAAACTATTGGCTAGTTCTAAGGCAACTAAGAAGACTGAGCACCTCAGAAAACGTATGGCTTATTCAGGTATCTCGCCTGAGGATGCAAAGCATATTGCACAATTTAAAACATTTGACGCTGCGTTCGAGGGAGATGTTAAGCATCTACTTAACTCAGCAGGCTTTAGAGCTATGGAGAGAGACGCTAAGATTCCTACTGTTGGTAACAGACTACTTTATACACAGACTAAGAATCCTTGGTTAAGATTAGTAGGTCAGTTCTCCTCGTGGGCGCAGGCTAAAACAGCACAGGTTAATTCATTAGTAGCTCGTATGGAAGATGGTGAGGCTAAGCTAGCTGTTAAGATGGCAGGATTATTATCTGTATATGGTGGTGTTAAAACACTAAGAGAGATTGTAGCTGATGGAGAGATATCAGATGAGAGTAAAGATTGGGGTAAGTTCCTAGCGGATGCTAACCAGCTCTCAGGTAACACAGGTTTCTTTGGTAACTTAGCCTCACAACAGTACATTAATAAGTATGGTAATAATCCATTAGACTTTTTCCCTGCTGCCTCTACATTAACTAAGAGTGCTGAAGCTATTAGGTCAATAGATATTACTGACCCCTTTGTAGTGACACCAGAGATTAAAAAAATACTTCCTCTTCCTAAGACAATCAATATCCTTGAACGTACCTTCGGTACTGAAGTCTATGATATGCCTGAGGATAAACAAATTAAAGATACTGAGATAAAAGATGGGCTAGCTACATTCAGTAAGGGTGGTCTAGTATCACAAGTAGCACGCCTGGGTTTTAGCAAGGGAGGCGAGGCTTCAGTAGACGATACAGGAACGATTGTTCGTGATGAACGTGTTGCCTTCCCTAAAGAAAAAGGATACGAGTATGGTACACTAGCGCCTGTTAGACGTAATGTTGAGACAGGTGAGAGTGAGTGGGCAATGCCTGACATTATGAGAGAGTCTCTTAATGCTATTGATAGAGCAGGTGCTACCCTTATGGGTGACCATAGCTATGATAGTGAAGAGAAAGCTGTAGAAGATGTACTTTATTCTAACGTGACTGGTAGTGCGGTACGTACTATCCCGAAGACATTACGTAAGCATAAGACACCAACTAAAGAAAAGACTATTGCTCCTGTACCACTACCTAAAGAAGAGAAAACTATGTACATATATAGTAGCTCGTCTTCAGGTGAGCATAAATCTATTGACCCCACTAAGTGGAATACCGCAACAATGGGCAAAGCAGATTACTCGTTTACAAATGAGGCTGATGCTTCTGCGTGGTCAGGTAGCTATCTAATCAAGAAGGAAGTACCTCACGATATCCTTGAGAAGTCTATTAACTGGGGTGATGGTGGACAATCTAAGTTTGTTACTAAGGCCTTCAAAGATATTAAGAAGGAAGTAGACTTTGATGTTGACCTAGAGGATGGTGGCATTGATGTCTACCCTGCCTTGACTTCACACTTAGGGGAGAAGGAAGCACATAAGCTACTTAATAAGCACGGCATTAAAGGGAACAAGCGTGAAGGTGAATTAGCTATCTTCAATCCTGAAGATGTCAAAGTAATAGAAGTGACACGTAAGAAGTTTAGAAGGGGTGGGTTAGTTACACAGATGAACTCACTTAATCTTAGCTTGGGTGGTGAAGTTACTGAGGAGTACGTACCAAGAAGCGATGTTAAAAGAGAAGTGTTAACAGAGGGCCAAGAGATACCAGGTAAGGGACTCTCTTCGTTATTTAAAAAGAGTTACATAGCTGATGCTGTGTATGGTGCTGAAGTAGTTGGTGATGATGCGTTCAAGGAGAAATACCGAAGAGAGATAACAGAGGTAGCTGATTCTTTTGGGCTTACTCCTGAGTCTGTACATTTTAATCTTGAACATTCTGCAGCGCAGAACTATGATGGTAGGTATGGTAAGGGTGGTGGAGACATAGTAGCTTCGACAGGTTACTATTCTAACGATACGGAACAGCCTTTAAGTGCTCAAATACTATACAACATAGACCATTCTAAGGGAAGCCCTTCTGATATTATTACTTCTCATAAGTATGCAGATACTACTGCACACGAATGGGCACATAGATTCAATCAACACTTATCCGATATGGATGAGACAGGTGGTACTAAGAAAGGGGGTACTAACGAAGCACCACCAGGTACTTTATCTGGTTATGGTTTTGAGTTAGCAGGGGATGACTACCTAAAAGATTACTACAGTTTAAGTACACGAGAAGAGCGTAGAAATTTCTTCAACGACAAAGCTATGGGTGAAAAGAGTAGGATGCGTAAGCCTCTTAAGAAGAAGGTAACCACTGCAATGTCATACATACTTTCAGACCCCCTCATACATCAGGACATTGAAAGTAAAAGTAACGCAGGGAATGTTAATTATGTGGCACATCCTGGTGAAGTATGGGCACGTACGTTAGCTGATTACCACATAATCCAGAAGCGTGGTGGTATCAAGCACGTTATTAAAGAGGGGGGTATCTCTACAGTATACATAGACCACCCCACTAGTAAGGGAGTGGGACATATGCAAAAGATGTCGTTAACTAAAGAAACTTATGATGCCATTGAAGAGATGCTTAAAGAAATTAAGCAGGAGAAGTATACGATATCTAAGCTAGATGATACGCGTAAACAAAGTAAGACTTCAAAGCGAGCTTAGCTCTGCTTCTAGGTGCATAACTAACGCAGCTAATTTATGATTACACTCTTCGATAAGTACGTTATACATATGCTTATCAGGTGAGTCTTCAAATACAGCATCAACTTCATCCAAGGGGAGACCACTTAGTTCAACTAGGAGTCTCCCTTTTCTGTCTAAGAGTATTTGGAAACCAACAAGTTTAGCGTGCATTAAAAATCACCTACTATATCTTTCTGTTTCTTAAGGGCTCGTAAGTCTTTAGCATAGTACTGTTCTAACTCATACATCTGTGCAAGGTAGGGCGCGTTCTTCTCTTCATTAGTTGTATCCATCTGTAATGCAAAGATAGCTCTGTCTAGGTTAGCAATACATATTTCTAACTCTGCAACAGTAGTGTGGTCGTTGTTAGCATCTAGTGGTCTAATCTCCATCGTGTTCTAACTCCCTAATCTGTGCTTGTAGGTCTGCAATCTTAATGTTTTTATCATTGTCCTGTCTATAGGCTAACAGTACATCAATTAAACTATCTATATCCTCTAACCTAAATGGTATGGCTCTTCCGATTGAGTCTTCAATACAGAACTCCTCCTCTGTGTTACCACCTACTCTGAAGGCATCAATAGACTTACGCTCTAACCAATCAAAGTACTGACCACCTGCTAGGTATTCTGTATCCTTTGTTAGTAAGTTATACTTAAGTGGTCTACTGCCTGTTAGGCTTTCTACTGTTACTATTGTCATCTTATTCTCCTCTGTTAGTTGCGTGCAATGCACCAATGATGAATGCAAGTATTGCTATTGTTATATACATATTATCATCGTGCCACATAAATCTTACTATATCATAAAACCATTCCATTGTCAACCCCTATTGTTTCTTCCACCACTTCTCAGAGGCTTGCATATGCATAACCACCTCATCTCCTTGCTCAGTCTTAATCGCTTCTATATGAGTGAATCCTTGAGCCTTAGCATAGTTATACCTGTTACACCCACACTTAATCTGTAATACTACATCACTATCATTGAGGTGTTTAGGTGGTGCTATGTATAATATATTATGTATAGACTCTGTGCGCCACTGAGACACTATCACAGGGTATAGTATGATAGGAAAGTTCATACCTTTTGCCAGTGATTTATGTAGTTCCACTACGTCAAGATTAGTTGTTATGTCTGACATAGGATAGATATCAGTGAGTGCGTATATCTCTTGTCCTAATTGTTCTTTAGCTTTTAATATCTTCATCTAGTAGCTACTGCATCAACGATAGGAATGTAAGCTATCTCTTTATCAATCCACTCTCTACGTCCGAAGTCTGTCTGTGCGGGTAGTTTCTTAGTAAACCAACTAATGCTAAGGTCATTAGGTTTAAAGATGTATACGGTATCCTTACCTTCTTTAGCCATACTAACAGCATACAAGAACTTGTAGTTGTTATCAGTAGCATACTTAGTATTCCAATCATACTTCATCTTCTCAATAAGTGTATCATCATAGAAGGCACGCCTACATTTAATCTCTAGCATAACACCGTGCTCCTCACAGAAGGCATCATATCTAGAGAAGTTATCCTTCTCTTTCTTGAAGGTGTACTTACTTGTATCATTCAATAAATCAATTACCTGTTGCTCAGTCATAATATTTCCTTGATTGTTGTTTCATCAAACCATCTAAACTTATTCTTAGTAGCCCACTCAGCGTGAGTTAACTTCGTTCCATCCTTACGTACCTTAACGTGGGGCATAGCTTTGTTAGGATACATAAAAAGAAATACTAACTCTATGTGTTCAGGTAAACTCTTACGTATCCACTTATACTTAGAAGCTTCTGAGCTATCCATAAACCTACCCTTAGCTTCAATGATATACTTCTTATCCTTAGTCTTGAAGTCAGGTGTGTAGTTGTGAGGTATGACATAGGGTAGCTTTTCAGGGTGGTGTTCACAACAGTTAAGTACACCATCTCGCAGCATACCTTCCCACTTAGAATCAGCACCTCTTGCCTTATACATCCACTTGTTATTCCGTGCCATTAATAACCCTCCACATATTTATGATACTTGGTAATGATGTACTCTTTAACCAAGCCACTTCTAACAATATCATTCATACCAAACTCAGTGACATCGAACCAAGAATCCATCGACTCAATTACTGATATGAATCGGTGGATATTTAACTCTTTATGTTTAATCAAATCAGTCTGCATAAAGTCACCACAATAGATTATCTTAGAGTTCTTACCTAGCCTAGTGAGAATACTATCAGCTTCGTGTGCTGTCATATTCTGAAACTCATCAGCAATAACAATGACATCATCAAGTGTTATGCCTCTGACGTAGGAGGTGGTTAGGAATCTAACAACACCGTGCTTCTTTAGTATCTCATAGGCATCACCCCTACCAAACAACTCATTAGTTATCTGTCTATAGGGTAGCTCGTATATCTCACCCTTTTCTTCTAGGTTTCCAGGTAAGAAGCCAACATCTCTAGTAGGTACAGCTGACCTAACGATAACAATGCCACACTTCTTCTTGGCTAGTGTCTCTTCAAAGGCTTTGTATAGGCTTAAGAAGGTCTTACCTGTGCCAGGGTAGCCAACTAGTAAGTGGTTATCCCCTTTATCATAGGCGTTAAAGAACTTTTGCTGTGCCTCTGTTAAAGATTCGATAGGGGTTAGGTCAAAGTTAAGTTTACTAATAGCACTAACTTTCTTTTTCTTACTCATAGTGGTCTCCGTTGTTACCGTTCTGTCCTATAATATTGATACGCTCATCGTCCCATTCCTCACCTGCATCTTCAGCTAACTTCTTAAGATTAGTAAAGTAACTATTAAGTATTACTTCTAAACCTATACTAACTAAATCTTTAATCATTGCTTCTGATAGCTCTAACTCTACTTCATTCATTTTCAATTCCTGTTGTAGTTACGCAAGAAGGCATCGTGGTCATCCACTTTATCCTTCCCTTGTTTCCTGATTTGTTTTGTAAGTGCGTTATAACGTTGCTGCAACTCTTCGTATTTTCTTTTCTCCTCCGCATACAGTTTATGCCACACCACTGCTGAGTCCTCAATGAGTTGAGAGTAACGTTCCTTCCGTTGCATACTGTCATCAGTCATCTCTTTTGTTTCTCTCCTTATCAACACTACAATCAACCGTACCACACCACCAAGCAAAGTAAATGCTTAGTATAAATAGTACACCTACTAATATCTCACCCATATCCATTACTTTAATCTCCATTTATAACCATTAGGTCTCTCAATCCACATACCATTAGCACAGTTCTGTGTATTGTCCTTGTGCTGCTTCATCTTAAACACTTCATAGCAAGTCTCTACGTCCTGACATTTCCAAGTTAAGTGAGTATTCATACCATCATTCCTAATGAGATGAAACTCTGCTCGTTCACTAGGGAAAGTGTAGTTAGCATTCTTGTAGTTGTTAGCCTGAGCATCTCCAAAGATTGCAGCAAAGATAAAGAACAATCCTAGTGCTAACCACTTCCAATTGTATTCAAACTCTTTGTTCCAGTTTCTATCTTTCATTATACACATCCTGTTGGTTGAGGTAATCCACCGTACTTAGTGATGGGTTTAAGAGGCCCTGTTAGCCACTCTTTAAATAGCTTACCCTTATCAATGCCTACATACTTAGCAAAGGTTCTTATAGGGGGCACAGAGGAGTTCTCATCATAGTATTCCCTTGCCTTCTCAATCTGTAGCACTTGTGAATCTGTTAGTGTGACATCATCTTCCTTAGCCATCTCGTGCATCACATCCAGTGACCACTGTGTTGGGTCTACTAAGTACCCGTTACCTGTTCTATCTAATCCCATATTATTTCTCCTGTCATTCCTACTGCTGAATAATCAGTGACAGTCTTCTCAAAGAAGTTACTCATACTATCACCACTTGTTAACTCTTCCACCCAAGGAAGAGGGTTCTCTTTTACTTTGAAGTTACCTTTAAGTCCCATCTGTATTAATCGTCTGTCCGCCAGATAGCGAATGTACGTTTTAACTTCACCTTTGTCAAGTCCTTCAATATCCCCAGCCGAATAGGCAAGGTCAATAACTTTATCCTCAAGCTCGACAATCTGTCGCGCCATATTATATATCTCTCTCTTAAACTCATCATTCACAATCCTCGGGTGTTCGTTACAAAACTCTCTAAACAATCTACTCATACCTTCACAGTGCATAGTCTCATCTCTGATGCTCCACTCTACTACAGTATTCATACCTTTCATCTTACCCATACGTTGATAGTTAAGTAGCATAACAAAGGCACTAAACAAACTAACACCCTCATTGAATACAGATAGTGCAATAGCCCTAGCCATACCGTGTTGGGTACTAGTATCAGCATCCTTCATAAACTCTACCTTCTCTACCATCGCATCATACTCAAGGAACATACTGTACTCACTCTCGTGTAGTCCTAGTGTGTCGTTAAGTAATGCGTAAGCTCTCTGATGTACTCCTTCCCTAGCTGCAAAGCTAAGTAGCATATTCCTCATCTCATTGTTCTTGAAGTGAGGGATAAACATATCACAGTAGTTACCACCTACAACTACATCAGACTGAGTGAACAGTCGTAGTATCTGTGTGATATGATTCTTCTCTGTTTCGCTTAGTGACCCATCCTTCCACTGAGTTACATCATCACTAAGGTTTACCTCAGCTTCTGTCCAATGTAAGTCCTCGTGCTTCTCTGCCATCTCCATAGCCCAAGGGAATGCAAAGGGTTTAAACGTTTTACTTTCTTCTGTTAACCCTCGCAAGCTAGACATCCTTCTTCCTCCATAAAATCCTTAAGTGCTACTCTCGTAACCTGTTGTCCTACATTCTCAGCACTGCTAGTAGCTGAAGTACGTAAGTAGTACAAACCTTTAAGCTTAGACTTCCAAGCCTGTAGGTGTACCTGTGATACATAGTTCTTATCACTACCTGCAGGGAAGAATAGATTAACTGATTGACCTTGACAAATAAACTCTTGTCTATCACCTGCGTGTTGTACTACCCACATCTGGTCTAGTTCAAAGGCTGTTTTAAATACATCCTTCTCCCACTCAGTTAGATAATCAATATGCTGTACGCTACCATTATGGTGTCCGATACCTCTCCACTCTTTAGCTAACCAATCCTTATCTTTACCTAAGCGTAGTCTATGTTCCTCTAATACCTTCTCAAGATGTTTATTCTTAATCAAGTGAGAACCGATACGTGTCTTATGTACAAAACTATTAGACTTTATAGGCTCAATACTAGGTGATGTACCCAGTATCATTCCACTGTTTGCGTTAGGAGCAATAGCTAGTAGATGTGAGTTACGTCTACCACTGTTAGGCCCATCAAAGTAAGGGGTACGTACATCAGCTAATGCTTTAGTAGCTTCAACTGCTTGCTCCTTAATAAGCTTAAACATCTTCTTGTTATGTCCGACAGCTAAGGCAGACTCCCAAGGAATGTTCTTCTTCTGTAGGTATGCGTGAAAGCCCATAGCACCTAAGCCTAAGCTTCTCTCCATAGCTGCGGAGTTAATAGACTTACGCATATGTTCACGTGGTGCATCAGCTATGAAGCAAGTAAGTACATTGTCAAGCATAGTTATTAAATCACATACTAACGAAGTTTCTTTCCACTCGTCAAAAGTTTCAAGATTGACGGAGGATAGGCAACATACTGCCGTCCTATCTTCGTTGGTTGGTAAGTGAATTTCATTACATAAGTTACTTCCTCTAATTTCAAGTCCTTTCTCCTTTAATGTTTGTGGTAATTGTCTGTTTGCTTCGTCAATGAAGTTGAGGTAGGGTTCACCCGTTCTGAAGCGAGTCTCGAGTAACCTCTCCCACATTTCTCTAGCGTCCACAGTGTCCCTGACACTATCATCGTGAGGGTCTCGTAAATCCCACGTATCACCAGCAACAACAGCATCGATAAAATCATCGGTAATATTAATAGCATTATTAAGATTGAAACACTTACGATTACTATCACCTCCCGTAGGGATACGGATGTTAAGAAACTCCACCACGTCTGGGTGAGAGATGTCCATATACGCTGCATAACTTCCTTTCCTTGTCTGTCCTTGTTTATATGCTGTCATTGCTGAATCAGCTACTTTAATGAATGGTATTGGTGATGGTGCTTTGTCACTCACTGCACGTACATCAGACCAATGACCACCTACACCACCACCCTTAACACTTAGCCAAGCCAGTTCGGATTGGTGTTCAATAAGACCATCAAGTGTATCGGGCACGTAGCTAAGAAAGCAAGAAATAGGTAGTCCTTTCGCTTGCTCTCCTGGCATAGGAGCGTTGCTAAGTATAGGAGAACTGAACATAAAATAACCATTTGATACAGCATCGTATAACCTCTGTGACAGTTCAACATCTCCATTACTATATGCTACACAAGCTCTAGCATAAGCTTCCTGTGGTGACTTCTCTTTACCACGTAAGTAATAACCTTTGATTAGTTCTAACGCCTGTGGTGTCATCCCCTTATCCTTGGCTCTGTCTATTGTTATTCCTAAGTATTCACTCTTCATCTGATTTAATCTCCATCTCAATCATAGGGTCTCCTGAGCAGTCAGTGTAGGTAGTATATGTAAGCATACCAGTACTGTGCATAACGATAGCATCTGACATACCCTCTCGGTATGCTCTCTTATCTACATAGTAGATACTAATAGCACCCACTACCATCCAACTAATATTTATTAGTAAGAGGTCAGTCATCTTTAGTCATCTCTAACATAAGTTTTTGTAGATACCACTGAGCTTTCTTTAAATCTTCTAAACCATTCTTAGTCTTATACCTACTTACGTACTTGATGATATTACCTTCTACATATGTTAACTTCTGGTCTAGAATAAAGTCTATGACCTCTATGTTTCCCTGCTTGTAATGGCTGGGGTTAATGTTATCCTTCATCTTTTCTTCTCCTATTTTAATTTAGTGACCTGTTGCGGGGAAGAGGTAGGTCAGACCCCTAATGAAATCCTTAGTGCATCGTGTCTGTGTCTGTGTGGATGTAAGTAGCCCCATCATATAGTTCAGTACCTGCTTCGTATAGTAAATCAGGGTCATCTTCTAGTATAATACCGATACCAACTGCTAATGGATACAGTAGTTGATATGCTTTGCTACCCTCTACTGTATTGTTCACAACAGATAGCTCCATTACACCACTCTCTTCTACGAACGAGAGCTTAAGCAAGATGTTTTCATCAGACACCTGCGACAGCCTTCCAATCTTTCTGTTGCTTAGCCATTTTAACAAACCATTTGTATGAGTAGATGGATAGTCTAACTGTTCCAAAACTAAGTACGTGTGTTTGTTTAGGGGCTAAACTCTGTACAGTCTTAGTGGTTACCTTATCCTTTTCTTCACCATCAAGTAAAGATTGTAACCAACCAACCATATTTTCTGTAGCTTCTCTTCTTATTGCTTTTGCTTTTCTACCGTGCATAATATTTCTCCGTTACTTCTTCAATGTCTGAGCGAGGTCTCTTCTCTACGTGTGTAAAGAATAAATCACCTGTTGAATACTTAAATACTCTAGCGTCAGGGTTGCACGCTACCTTGTGTGAGCACCACTTACAAGAGTTATGTAACCCTCTGTTGCCTGCCTTACCAATGTCTATGATAGGGTGACAACGTTCAAGAGGTGGTGTGTCTTGCTTAAGTTCTTCACGTACCTTATTGATGCGTGTCTCTATGTTAGGTAGCTCAAGGTCATCAGGTCTAAACAAGCATAGCTCACCTGTTGATTTGTTAGCTACTAAGAACCCACCGCCTTGTTTCTTAAGTCCGTGTTCGTAGCCTGCTAACTGTGCTAGGTAACCAAACGGGTCACTCTCTGCTAACTTACCTTCCTTAAACTTCTTGAAGGAGTAATCACTAGCAGTCTTAACATCGATAACAACACCATCAATCACTGAGTCAATGTGTCCCTTGAGACCACATACATCTACCTCAGCCTGTTGCATCTCTACCTTGTGACCTGCTAAGTCTACAAAGAATAGAAGAAACTCTTCCACAACGTGACCGTACAAGAACCTGAACATAACAGAAGCATCCATCTCTTTAGCAGTAGCATCAGTGTTAACGTCATACCATAGCTGTCTGTTAGGCCTACCTACATTAGACATACGTAAGCCAGTACTCTGTCCTCTAGGTGTAGCCCATTGGTGTAGTACTTCTTCAAGCCCCGCCATCAACTTAGCTACCTTCTTCTTAGGCATCTTAAGTTCTTTGCCCTTACTTATGTTAGTGAATAGTTTCTCTACATCCTTTACTAAAGTATCTACTGTTTTCTTCTTAGCCATTAGTGTGTCTCCGCCCAAGTTAATCCAATCTTATATTCCCCATCAAGAGGACATCTCATTTCATATGCCTGACCTGCCTCACGTATAGCCTCGACAGCTAACACACCAAACTCAACAGCGTGTTCCTTAAGTACCTCTGTCTGGTACTCATCGTGTATGTTACCTACAAATTTGTAATCAAGTCCTGCTATTCTAGCACGTTCATCCAAAATTGTCAAGGCTTTCTTCATAACTATTGCTCCTGCCCCTTGCAAGAGAGAGTTAAGTGCTGCGTGTTGGTGTCTAATCCAGATTCTTCTGCCGTCAAGTCCTTTAACGTACCCTCTTTTAGCAGCCGTTCCAACTCGCTCTCGTAAATCTCTAAGTGGTGGCGTATTATTAAGGAACTTTGTCTTAAGTCGCTTACCATCCTTTGCCCCTCCGTTAACGATACTCCCGACTTTTGCATCCCCTGCACCATACAAGAATGCATAGATGAAAGTCTTTGCCTGATTTCTTGATTGAAGTCCTGCAGCCACTTGGTTTGCTGTGTGTATATCTCCGTGTAGTATTTCATTTGTGTACTCCTTATCATTCATATAGTGTGCAAGCATTCGTAACTCTAAACCACTAGCGTCACAACCTACAATAACATAACCTTCCTTAGCCTTGAAGATGTTTCTAAAGTCTGCACCATAGCCACCCTCAATACCCCATATAAGGTTACCATCTTTGTCTGACTTAGCTGATGGTATCTGCGCCATATTTGGGTCGGAGTGTGTCATCCTACCTGTTACAGCACCATTAGTATTAATGTATCCGTGTATGCGTACATCCTTACCTACCTTACCTAAGATGTTACGTAGCATAGCCTCACGCTTAGAGATTAAGAAGTACTCAGCAATCAAGATACACTCAGGTATGTTAGTGATTCCTTTAAGGACTGACTCATCTACAATAGCATTACCTTTATCAGTAAACTTAGTAGGTGTCCAACCAAAGTGTTCAAGGTATCTAACTATCTGTTGTCTTGAAGCTAAGTTAAACTCTGGATACTCAATACACCCCCACTCCCTAGCCTCATTGAAGTGTGCACCCCTTGCCATCTGCTTAGCAAACGCCATAGAAGGCTGCCTATTTTTAAGCATAGGGTTCTTTAGCTGTGTTAGTTTAATGAAAGTAGGTAGAGGTTTAAATGTTTCTAACACCTCATCTACTAAGCCTTGCTTACGTTCACATAACTCAACGTGTAGTGTAGTAGCTTCACGCTCATCTATCAACCAACCATTCAGCTGTTGCTGATGTATGATAGCAACAACTTTATGTTCTAACTCAACACAGTCTTCACTAAACCCCTTTAAGTCTTTAAGTACTACCCCATAAACAGACTCAGTAACTCTAACATCTTGCTTGCAGTACTCAATCATCTCAGGTGTGAGCCTTGACCAATCCTCATAATCTCCCTTAGGGTAGTTAAGATACTCACCCCATTTCTTAAGGCCGTGTCCCCCTAACTTAGATGGTTCAGATAGTCTAGACAGTACAAGAGTATCAGTAAGTTTAAGATTACTAAAGTCTACATCCCATAGACGTTCAAGTACAGGTACATCATAGCCAATGATGTTGTGTCCTATTAACTCAGTCACATCCTTAAGGTATGCCTTAAATAAATCAGCATCTGTGAAGGTGTAAACTTCTTTATCGCCTAAGCGTTTAGCACATACACACCATACCTGTGTTGGGTCTAACCCATCAGCTTCAATATCAAATACTACCTTAGAACTCATCATCATCTCCTGCATCATTAGGGTTATCAACCTCTACCATTCTACCAGTATCTTTATCATAGTATAAGTAACAAGCAGGGCCAGTAAGACCACTGAATCTATTCTTAAGAATACGTATAGTAGTAGTGTTACGTTTGATAGGGTCATCATCCTGTCCATCACGCTCTAATCCAATCACCATATCAGATAGCTGTCCAATACCTGCTGAGCCTCTAAGCTGTGAGAGTGAGGTCATACCACCTTCCTCGTGCGATGTGCCGCCAGGTCTACGTAGGTGACTAACAAGAAATAAAGCAATGCCTGTCTCCTGTACTAACGTACGTAGCTTAGTAACAATCTCATCAAGAGCCTTGCGTTCATCACCGTTCTGTTGGTCAGACACAATGATTGATACGTGGTCAAGGAAGATGTACTTACAATCTAAACCCTTAGCCATATAACGTACGCGACTAACGATGTTATCAATGCTGTTAGAACCAAAGCTATCGTACAAGAATATCCTACCAGTACCTAACGTAGCATCGTAGTGTTGTCTGAGTTCTTCTTTATCAATGTGTACATCAGGTAGGTGTAGTAATTGATTAGCGGATAAGGACATAAGACTTAAGCCAGTACGTCTGATAGATTCCTCCATCATTAATAACCCTACGTTACTACCATCCTTAATGTTCATAAGATAGTACACTAATTCTCTAACGAACTGGGACTTACCCATACCACTACCTGCTGTGATAGTAATCAATTCGTGTGTACGTATACCATAGGTTAGGTCATTCATACTCTGCCAAGGGTACTCAACAAAGGATTGATTAATTTCCTCAGTGACTACACCCCACATATCATCACCCCTAACGATACCATCAGGTGCAAATAGCTTAGCGTCCCACCAAGCATCCATAAAGGCTTGCTTCTTGTTTACCTTAAGCATATCATTGGCATCTTTGTAATCACCAGGCAACGTCATAATCTTAGCCTTAGATGGTGGGAATAACTCAGCTACTTTCTTAGCTGCATCTCTACCTGCCTTGTCTGAATCAAAGCATATCACTACTGTCTCAAACTTATCAAAGAAATCTAAGTTCCTTTTGATATCTCTAGGTGCTGATGCTGCACCATTGATAATACTTATTACACCCCACTTACTACCCATCAATTCATAGGCGGCCATCGCATCACACTCACCCTCTGTGATAGTAATAAACTTACCTTCCTTACGCACTGTCTGTGCACCGAAGAGGTCAGCAGTACGTGTTGAGCCCTCGATACGGAAGTCTTTATCTTGTACGTTTCTAATCTTCTGAGCTACCTGCTCACCCTCATTGTAGTAGGGGTATAGGTGTTGCTTAACACTCCCATCTACATTCCTTGTTATTGTTACACCATACTTCTTAGCAGTAGTAGATGTAATCTTTCTGTCAACTAACTCCCCTAGGATACCTGTTGTTACCATCTGTGTTACTTTCTTTTCTTCGGTCATATAATTTCCTTCTTCATATTCGCCTTCATAATGTTGCCCGTGTGCATCGCAACCGCCACTGAAACAGTGCCACGAGTTGTCTGTATTAACGCTCACCCCATCGGATGAGCCACATACACTACAGGGTAGGTGCATTACCTTCCAATTGGATTGTGTGTGGTCTAGTTTGTTCATAATATTCTCCTTACGTTACAGTCTAAAAGGACATCCGAAGATGCCCTTATGTCTAACAGTAAAAGGAAAGTACTAGAACTCAGCAGTCGCTGTACCTACAGCATCGAAGTCACTCACTCCACCAGCACCTGCAAAAGGTACGTGTTCAACTACTTGAATGGCATTCAGTCCTTTACCTAACCCAAACTTCTTAGACTTCTGGTGCTCATACGTGTAGAAACTAATGTTAACTGTCGAATCGTTACCAATTTCACCACCATCCCACGGGTTTTTATCTGCATCAACAATCGTTGGAGGTGTCTGTTCTTTACCTGACTTGATAGTTGCTCTACGCATAAACTTGTAGGTGTTAGTCTCTGTTTCACCATCATCCTTATGGTACGGACGTAGGTTAAGACCTTTCAAACGAGCCTTCTCTGCATCAGTAACCTCTAAATCGATTGACCAATACTCAAAGTCTCGGTAATCGTCTTGTGTTACTAGTTGGTGTGGTAAAACTTTTGCCCATTGGGCTTTTCCTGTTGCAATCATTTGCATTTCTCCTTTCTTATTTTTATTTATGATACTACCTTTAGTAGTAGTATCGTTCTTTGCTTTCGCCTTTTGTGTAGTAAGTATAATCGGTATCGATATCGTTATGATATATCCTTACTACTAGTACATTAAAAAGAATCTTTATGTGTTGTGAGAAGTATTAATACTACCACTTACTACTTCCAACTTCTTTCAAACTCTTAATGATTAATCAGTATAGCAGATTAATTACATAATGTCAACTACTTTTAAACCTTTATTTTCTTTTGCTCCTAACACGTTGCTTCCTATACTTGTTAGCGGCAGCACGGGAAGTTAAACCTGCAGGTACGTACTCCTTTTTGTTTTCGCTATACACTAGCTTACCTTCCTCCTCCATACCTATTAAGTAGTTAGACATCTTCGACATACGTTACCTCCCCTTCTTCTAACACATCAGCATCAGTAAACATTAACCCTACTTGTTCACCTTGTCCCTTAAGTATCAATGACTTAGCACTCTTGAGTGTGTTAGCCTCGACTTCAATTAGCGTAGTCATTGTACATTCAATGGTATCTTCTTTCTTAAACTTATAAGTAGTCATACTTTTATGTACACCTATTAAATAGTTTCCAAAACCCATCAGGGTCTCCCAACATACGTAGACTATTCTTCTCTGTTAGTCGTCTCTGTGCTATGTCATCTACGCTCTCCCTCTTCGGGTGTAAAACAAACTCAACTGAATTAGTTTTAAATAGACGTGCTGCTATAGTAGTTTTAGGACAGCCTGTGTGTTGTGATATCTCAGCTACTGTCCACACACTACCATCATCTAATGTGTATGTCTTAAACCTCTTAGGTATGCCCCTCCCTTTGAGTAAGGGCCTGAACAACACCTCCCTTACGTCAGACCTATTCAACCTATTGCGTGCCACGAATATGCTTATGCCTGCCTCGTCTGCTAACTGTTCTGATGTTATTACTGTACCATCTGTCAACTTATATATCTTAACTGTTCCCATTTTTTATCTCCACTTGTTCAAATGTTTTCCATTGTTTACTTGCCATCTCTTCGACTAACATAATAATACGTCTATACTTATCAGCCTTAGCACCACTTGCGTGGTATGTAAAGGACATACTCCTTACGTAGTCGTGCAAGAACTTACCATATGATGTTATCTTACCATCCACTACACGCATATCCTTAAGGGCTGTTACTCTTCGCTCAAGGCTTGCCCCCTTATGATTAAACCTAGCTTGGTATACCATCTTCTGTAAAGGAGTATAACCTCTCTTAGGTACTGTCATTTTACACCCTTTAATCTCTTGTTATCTTCAATCAGCTGCATAATTAACAGCATATCTCCTACGATTGTACCCTCAGGCTCACGAGGCTTCGATTTAAGAGGACTTCTTTGACTACCCTTAGCGTTGACCTTGCTTCGCATAGTTTCCTCCTTCCCTGTATAAATTAAATCTTAACATATATGCACGACCATCTATGCGTGATTGATTAGACAGCACGTAATTGTGAGTGAGTAAGTAAGCTACGGCTCTCTTAAGGGTAGACCTACTCTGCCCTTTAAAGTATGGTTGCTTTATCACATCCTCTAACCTAATCCCTGGGTTAGCTAAGATACAAATAGCCACATCGTGTGTGATAGGTAGTACATCCTCTAAATCTAAAGCACCCATCAGTTTCTTCTTATTGTTTAGATGCCACCATATTTCTTTTGCTTTTACGAAATCACTTTTCATACTAACACTCCTTGTAGTTACAGTCATTAGCCAAACCCATTATGCTATCAAGTCTAGACTCTCTATCCTTTAAGCTCTTCTCTAGCTCTCTAATACGTAGTACTAGTCTTGAGTTCTCAACAAGTCTTTCTTTAACAGAACCGTGCCAACCTTGTGCGATTAAATCTATCTCATTCTGTGAGTAACCGCTGTCTTCTAAGTAGTTAGCAAACGATGCGTTCTCCTCAGCTAAGAAATCTCTCTGTACTTCTAAGTCTTCTACTAGTGTTGCTATTTTTGTGTGTTGCTTATTCATATTAGTTTCCATTACTCCATCCCTATTAGTACAACTTCATCTTGAATGTCAAACTCTTTATCGCTATGTTGGTGGTCTATATCAACTAACCAAAAGTTCTCGTGCCTTGTGTTATCTCTATCGCTCTCAGTAACTCTAACTTCTGCGTTAGGTGGTAACTCTTTAAGGCGTTTAATTAAATCTACTACAGTCATACTGCTACCTCTCTTCTCTCCTTATGGGGGACATACTCATCATTGATTAAGTAGTTATCCTCACCCTTTACTTGTGTTACATACTCACGCTCTAATGCCTTGCTTAGTATCTCATCCTCATCTAACTCGAAGTTAAAGTTAGGTGCGTGCATATTCCATAGTTCTTGTTTAGTTACTATCATTCTGTTTTCTCCTTTGCTACAATTTCATTCAGACAGACCTCTGCTTCGTGCAGTGTGTAGAAGTCATAAGAGTAGGTCCGCTCACATACACTACCATCGCTAACTTGATACTCAGTTCGCCCATCGTCTTGCTTTACTTTAATTATTTGCCAACTCATACTTTCTCCTCTTATTTCATAGCGATAGTGTCTAATATATGTTTAAAGAAATTTGCATCATCTTTAAGTTCATCAATTAATTCAATAGCTTCATCAATAGCTCTCCACATCTCAAAGGATGTTTCATCTTTGTTCCATCTATCTACCCAATAGTTTTTATTAGCTACTAGATAGTGTAAATCAGATAATGTATTCTCTTGCTGTTCAGTCATACTTCTCCTATTTTATTTATTTAATCCCCAAGCAATCATCTCGCCTGTGCTATACACTGCTACATTAACAGCAGAAGTTACCTTATTCTTAGACACACCCTCAACAAACGTGTCGTACTTATAAGGGTTGAACCTTACTGTATGAGCAGTACCACCCTCTACTGATGGGTAGCAGGTAGTAACATCTCTACCTTTATAAGGTACAAATCCCTTAAGCCAACTGATACCTCCATTAATAGTAGCAACCACAGCCTTACGTTTCTCCCTACGGATACGCATTACCCCTGCATTACTTACCTTAAACTTAGCATTGAATACATCAACAACGTCAGCGTGTCCCACTACTAACCCAGTGCTACTATCCTTGATTGATATCTTACCGTTGTTTAAGTTTCTATATACTTTGTAATTCATAAAGGTAAACCCTCAGCTGTTACTTGCTCTATTGTGTATAGCTTAGCCGAATCGTACCTAGCTTTACAGCCCCAAGTGTCTTCATAGGCCTCGCTTTCTGCCTTAATAATAGCTTCCCTTTCAGTTTCTGCTTCTACCCTTGCTTCGTATACAGTAGTCACGTCTAAATGTATTTCCCAATGTTTCATATTGTTTCTCCTGTTAAATTGTATCAGTAAAGTCTGAACCTAACAGCTCTGTTACAGTATCACCGATGGTATCACCGTATCTATCCCACTGTACCTTAGTCTGCTCTGCAACTACCTCTGCAACATCATTATTAAAATCCTCATTACCTATGTCATCGTCATAGTATTGACCACTACCCCCTAAATCATAGGCGACTAGTGGTGTTAGTACACGCTCCATCTGTGATACAAACTTAACATATTGTTTTTCTACGTGCTTATCCATACTCATATCTCCTATTAATTATTTGATAACAAAGTCAGACGTATCTTTCTTTGCTTTACCTTTTGCTTTCAACCCAACAATAACACCTATGTCATCATCAAATCTAAAGTCATTCACGTCCCCATCAATAACTCTACGCCCCATAAAGGTAGCAGGTAGTGTATCTTTAAATACTACTGCTACATTATGAGATGTTTCTTGTATCACCTTATCTATCAAAGGCTTATACTCATCTGTCCCACTATAACTAAAGGTTAGGTGGTAGTTTGGCGGCACATCTTTAAATGCCCACTTAACATTCTTAGTGTAATCATAGAATTGTACAGTAGGAAACTTCTTTACTACTTTCATATAGTTTATGTCGGACAATACATTTAATCTTATAGCAGGTTTAACACCTAACTGCTCACACTTACGTTTGAATGCGTTGATATCCCCCTCAACAGTAGACATAAACCCCTGCTTATCGTCCCTATAAAACTCTGTCTTACGTATCCTTGCTTTCTTTACGTTAGAGAATGCACCTCTACCCGCTGTGTATAGGCATATAGGCTTACATCCTGCACATTCAGCCATTGCACACACATTAACACCATCAACTGTATCGGCAGGAGCTAGTGATAGCCCCGCTACTACATACTCTTCGCCATTATCTTTAACTAACTTATCGTTAGTCCCTGCTGATAACAAGTTACCATTCCATTTACCATTCCACTGTGTCATTTTCTACCTCTATTTATTATTTTTATTAACTTCATCACACCATTCTTTTAGAGAAACCATAACCCACCCAAGCATCACTACGATATATAGTAAACCAACGTACATTAGGTAACCTCCTAAGTCTACTAACAAACTACCACTCATAGTACACCTCGTTGTTATCTAAATCTACTACATCTAACGTATCAGATAGACTTTCAAACACTATATTAAATTCATCAATGGAATGTACACCATCAACACCATTAAAAATTACATCGTCTTGGTTGTTACTGTCAAAATCATAGTCATTCATTTTACTTACCTCAAGTTTAATTAAAATACACGTCAAATAAACGCGTTTATTCTACCAAAAGTTATTGTGTTGTTTTAAAACCCTTCTAACTTTTGTATATACATTTTCATTATAAAAAAATATATAAAAAAATTAGGTAAAACTAAAAATCTACTTTATTATAGACGACAAAAAGCACCCAACTAAGGGTGCAATTAGTGTATAATTTATTTAGATTTTAGATATAAATTCAAGAATTGTTTTTAATTCTTTAGCTGATTTTCCCTTTAAACCTTTTGAAATATCTTTTTTAACTACCTGTTCGGGACTATCTTCGCTTGAATTAATAGCATTTTGAAAGAGTTTAATATCTTCGTAGGTTGTTTTAGCTGTTATTTTTTGGTCGTGTTTTAAGTATGTTCTAATTGCAGATAGTTTAGTTGCAATTGTTTTAGGTTTTGCAGTTGCTGTATCAGAACATTTTAAACCGTTCTTAGTTCTGAATTTCCAATTTTCCCATTGGTGTAATTGAATGTTTAATGTATCAAATTTTACAAGGCTTGCACCTTTAAATTCTTGTACAAAATCAGTGACAGTTTGTGCAACGTCTTTCTCAGCATCTATCATAACGTTATAAGTCACGGCTATTGTTGGTGCTGTTTTAAGTTGGTTTTCTATGTTGTTTGTTTTTGTTGTTGTAGTCATTTTATTATCCTTTCTGAAATAAACCCGTTTATTTGAAACTCTAATATTAGTAAAATCTAATATAGAATCGGTGAGGGTCTTTAGTCACCGTCCATATGTATATGTTACACTATAAATAGGCACTTTAGCAACTATTTACAAAGTTTGAAGAGATATATATTTCTAGCCCTAAAGAGATATAAAAGGTATATCTCTAAAGAGTTGATTGAATGCTTGACAAAAGAGTATATCAGTGAATGCTTATATAGGTGGGGTGTACTCTACATCAGTACATTATAATATTATTATATGCTACTTAAGCGTAGAATACATTAAAACATTATGATACTCTTATACTGTAAACCACTTTAGATTATTATTATATTATGATATTCTTATAGACCCCATAGTGATATCAGTACATTATTATATTATGATATGCTAATGTATTTCATAGCTCAATAAGAATATCATTGTATTATGATACCCTTGTATTAGATACTCATTGTATTAGAACATTATGATACTCTTATATACATCTACATTAATTTATTATGATATCATTATATAAGAGTATCAGTATATTATGATATGCAGGGGGTGGGCAGGGTACAGGGGGGGTGTGGGGGAGTACTATAGCAATCTCATACATTTTATACCAAATACCATTGTAAACCAGTATGAGCAATCTCATACATTTTATACCAAATACCATTCTAAACCAGTATGAGCAATATCCAAGAGTTCCGCGACATCGAGATGAGCCCATTATGATAATCTCACAGATACTACTCCTAAAGCATTCTGTATTTATTTTTAAACTATTTACGATTTAGGGGTTGACAGATGTTACAAACAGGTGTATAATATATCTATAGGATATCATAAAAAGAAGTGATAAGGGTTTAGAAGGTATAATACTTCTACTGGTTTCAACTCCCTTTCCAATTATTCATATAGATATCTATACTGAACTGTTAGTTACAAAAGAATAAGAGAAGGAGAAGTAATGTCCATACCACAGACTATGTTAGATAAGAAGCGTAGCTATACCGATAAGCAACAAGCTTTCTTAGATGCGATGTATGAATCTAAGACTGGAGATGTTAGACAAGCGATGACAGTAGCAGGTTATACTCAAGAGTCCCCTACTACTTTTGTACTTCAATCTCTCTCTAGTGAATTGATAGAGATAGCACAGCACACGTTAGCTAAGAATGCACCTCGTGCTGCTAACAAGATAGTTGACATTATGCTTAGCGATGTACCTATCCCTCAAGTTAATCAGAAGTTACAAGCTGCTCAGACACTGTTAGACAGAGTGGGTATTGTTAAGGAGCAGAAGATGAACGTAGAGCATAACGTATCTGGTGGTATCTTTATTATGCCCGCTAAGGAAGAACTAACAAGTACTATAGTAGAAGGTGAGGTAGTATGAGCTTACTGAATAGGCACGGTATCGTAGAGATTAAGATGAAAGGTTCTACTATTCCTTTTGGTTATGAGGAGTTGTTAGACAAACCTGGTTACCTAACACCTCTTACAGAGGAGCTTACTGCTCTAGCAGATGCTAAAGGATATGTTAAGGATGGTGTACTCTCTTATAGAGAAGCGAGTGATTGGTTAGAAGCTACAACAGGTAGGAAGGTATCAGCTCAAGGATTACATAAGATGATTAAGAAAGAGAATGTCTAAGAGTAAGAGCCCTATATCCAATGAGAACATTCCTAAGATTACTATTGAGGAGTGTAAGAAGAAGTATCCTGAGTTAGATATAGCTACGTTAGATGTCTACTTAGATACTTATGTTAGACTTAAGAAAGATGGTACACCTAGAAAGAAGAGAGGGTTTAAGAAAGGTGTAGCTAGAAAGTATACTAAGGCTACTCTCGCTACTACTAAAGAGAACATTAAGCAGGGACATAAGAAACGTAGCTCTGCCTCAAAGAAGATTAAGAAAGCAGCAGCTAACAGGTCAGTATCTAAGCTTATTAGTGATGAAGAAGTAGCGTCATCGATAGGACAAGAAGGTGCTTCAGTAGCTTTTAAACCTAACCCTGGTCCCCAGACAGAGTTCTTAGCAGCCCCAGAGAAAGATGTACTATATGGTGGTGCAGCTGGTGGTGGTAAGTCTTATGCTATGTTAGTAGACCCATTACGTTATGCACATAGACCAGAGCACAGAGCTCTTATCCTTAGACGTTCTATGCCAGAGCTACGAGAGTTAATTGATAAGTCTAGAGAACTATACCCTAAAGCATTCAAAGGTGCTAAGTTTAGAGAAGTAGATAAGATATGGAAGTTTCCTTCTGGTGCTTCTGTACAGTTCTCCTTCCTTGAGAAAGATTCAGATGTATATAGATTCCAGGGACAAGCATATAGTTGGATTGGCTTTGACGAGATAACACATCTACCTACTGAGTTTGCTTGGAACTACCTAGCTTCTAGACTTAGAACTACAGACCCAGAGATTCAAACCTATATGAGATGTACTGCTAACCCTGGTGGTAGTGGTGCTCATTGGGTAAAGAAAAGATACATTGAACCATCACCTGCTAATGACTCCTTTGTAGGACAGGACGAAGTAACACGTAAGTTTATTCCTGCTCTGTTAGATGACAACCCTTATCTAGCAGATACAGACTATAGGAAGATGCTAGCTTCTCTACCACCTACACAGCGTAAGCAGTTGTTAGAAGGTAACTGGGATATTAATGAAGGTGCTGCCTTTGTAGAGTTTGATTTATCCAAACACGTTATCCCACCATTTGATATACCACCTAGTTGGACTAGGCTTAAAGGTGTTGACTATGGTTACGCTGCGGAGTCCGCTGTTATTTGGGCAGCCATCGACCCTAATGACGATACTCTTATTATCTATAGAGAGTTATATCAGAAAGGATTAACAGGTGAAGACCTAGCAGCTCGTATGACAGCATATGAAGAAGGTGATGCACACTCTATCTCTGGTGTGTTAGACACCGCTGCGTGGAATAGAACTGGTTATACTGGTCCTACTATTGGTGAGATACTTGTTAGAGCAGGACATAAGTTAAGACCTGCAGATAAGAATAGATTATCAGGTAAGGTACAGATACACGAAAGACTTAAGTTAAACAAGATAGATGGTAGACCTAAGATGCAGTTCTTCAACAGTTGTCCCAACATCATTAGAGAACTACAGACTTTACCTATTGATAAGACTAGACCTGAGGATGTAGATACTAAAGCTGCTGACCACGCCTACGATGCGTTACGTTATCTTATTATGTCTAGACCTAGAACTACTTCATATGATGAGATGTTTGAGTTTAAGAGGAACCTGGACATCCACTCGATGTCTGATAATACTTTTGGTTACTAGTGCAATCCTTCTACAACTATGAGGACTTCGCGGAACACCTAAAGCCTCTCAAAGATAATTGGGAGGTTATTAGAGATGAAGGCTTAGCTCTTAAGAATAAGATACTAGTAGAAGATTCGAGAAGTGATGGCTGGTCTTGGTTATACGCACCACTTAAACCTGAAGATGAAGACGTAGAAGCCCTGCCTCGTTTAGCAAAACAATCTAGAGAGTATAGTAAGGAAGCTCCCAAGACTGTTAGACTCTGTAAGGATGTGAAAGATATAGAAGCTTATGCTTTCTCTATGGTTAAGGCAGGTGGACATATCAAACCACATAGGGATAACAATCAATTCATTACCTGTATGTTAGGCTTACAAGTAGAAGATACGTCTTACATCATAGCTGACGGAGAAAGAAGAGACTTTAAAGAAGGAGAGTTTGTTTTATTTGACTATAGAACACTACACGAAGTATACAACAAATCCCCATCTGATAGGCTTTTACTGTTAGCACTCATCCCTCTCTAAACTATTTTCAAACTATTTTGCATTTAGGGGTTGACAAAACACGTAAACAGGTGTATAATAGTATATACAAGTTATAACTTTCACTACTATAAATGGCCACTGAAGATATAAAATATAATGCGAACGAAGCTGAAAAGCCATTTGTATCTGCTGATGAGATAGTTCAGCCGATAGAAGAAGCTATTGAGAATCAAGTCTTCGTGTCTAACCTTGCTGCCTTAGTGGATGAAAGATTCCAAACAGCAGAGAGAGGAAGACAAGACGATGAGCGTAGATGGCTAGATGCTTATCACAACTACCGTGGTGTCTATAACAAGAAAGTTAAATTCAAAGAAAATGAGAAGTCACAGGTATTCATTAAGGTTACTAAGACTAAAGTACTAGCTGCTTATGGTCAACTTATTGAAGTTGTATTCTCAGGAACTAAGTTTCCAATCCAAATTCAAGAGACTCGAGTACCAGACGGTATTGCAGAGTACGCTCATCTAAACCCACTACAAGAGAAGACTGGCGGTCCTATGGACACAGCCCCTACTCTAGAGGGTAACTTAGAGTACACACCTACTGAAGGTATAACCGATGAAAACAGAGGAAACTTTGACCCCTTCGATGTAGGTTTTGAAGGTGACGGTAATACATTAGCACCAGGTGCAATCCAGTCCGACACAGATAAATTCTTAGGCTCTCTTGAAGAGGAGTACCAGAATGAAAGTGGTGAGACAGTAGTATCAGAAGGTGCAGCAAGCTCTCCTGAAATGCCACAGATTCAGCCAGCTCAAATAGCTGCTCGTAGGATGGAGAAATTAATCCACGACCAGATTGAAGAGTCTAACGGTGCAACAGAATTACGTAACGCCATCTTTGAATCTGTACTGTTAGGTACAGGTATTATCAAAGGACCATTCAACCACAACAAGACATTACATAAGTGGACTACTTCAGAAGAAGGTGATAGACAGTATACACCTGAAGATGTAAGAGTCCCTAGATTAGAGTTTGTTAGTGCTTGGGATTTCTATCCTGACCCTAACTCTACATCGATGGATGAAGCTGAGTGGGCTATTCATAGACACAAGTATAACAAGTCTCAACTAAGAGCGTTAATGAAACGTCCTTACTTTGATAAGCAGAAGATATCTGAATGTATCAAGCAAGGTTATAACTACCAGAAACGTTCTTATGAGAATGAGATTACTCTAGACAATAACGCAAGCTTCGAGGACAATAACAGATTTGAAGTGTTAGAGTACTGGGGTGTTATGGATGCTGAGTATGCTAGAGAAGCTGGACTAAACATTGATGATAGCATCGATGACTTAGAAGAGATTCAAGTAAACGCTTGGGTATGTATGGGTAAGATTATTCGTTTAGTCGGTAACCCTTTCAAACCAAGTAGACTACCATACAATGCAGTACCATATGAGAAGAACCCATACTCTTTCTGGGGTGTAGGTGTTCCAGAGAATATGGAAGACTCACAACAGATTATGAATGGACACGCTAGAATGGCTATTGATAACCTAGCACTTGCTGGTTCGTTAGTCTTCGACATTGATGAGTCTGCGTTAGTTGCGGGTCAGTCGATGGACATCTTCCCAGGTAAGATATTCAAGAGACAAGCAGGTATGCCTGGACAAGCAGTACACGGACTTAAGTTCCCTAACACCGCACCAGAGAATATGCAGATGTTTGATAGATTTAGACAGTTAGCTGATGAGTCTACAGGTATCCCTTCATACTCACACGGTAACACAGGTGTACAAGGTATGACACGTACAGCATCAGGTATGTCTATGTTGATGGGCGCAGCCTCTCTTAACATTAAGACAGTAGTAAAGAACCTAGATGATTTCTTATTAAAGCCATTAGGCGTTGCATTCTATCAATGGAATATGCAATTCTATGAAGGAGATTTAAATGTCGTTGGAGACCTTGAAATCAAAGCTACAGGAACTAGTTCACTTATGCAGAAAGAAGTTAGGTCTCAGAGACTTACTACTTTCCTTCAATCAGTTCAGAATCCAGCTGTCGCTCCTTTTGTTAAAGTATCTAAAATCATTCAAGAGTTGGCTTACAGCCTTGACTTCGACCCTGACGAAATAATCAACTCTCCTGAAGAGGCAGCAATCTATGCACAAATTATCGGACTTCAAAATCAACCAACACCACCTGGAGCAGATGGTCAACAATCCCCTATGGGTGAAGGTGGAGGAGTACCTGGAGGTGGAGCAGGTGAAGGTGTTACAGGCAATGGCAATGGCACAATCGGAACAGGAAATATTCCGATGCCAGGGGAAGGTGAGTTTAGTCAAGCAGCTACTGCTCCTTCGCAATAACGTAACAAGCTAATGGCACTACTAGATAAAGAGGGAGTTATTCCCCAGCATTTAATTGAAGCTGAAGAGCGTGAGAGTGATGAGAAGACTTCTTCTTTAGATAAAGAAGTCTATAAGAAGGCGTGGTTAGACTCTAAAGCAGGTGGCACTAAAACATCTGATGCAGACTTCGATAAGTGGGTAGGTAACGGTAATGATTCAGAAACTTTCAACTATAAAGGACATACATATAGTACAGGTTTTTGGGGTGGTAATATGTCGTCACCTGGTGGGGCAAACTACCACAAGAGAGTAAACGAAAGAAGATACTACTATACTGACCCAAAGGATTCTAAAAAGAGAGCTTCAGAAGGTGCTTGGCATCTATATAAGGAAGATGAGGATGTAGGACAAGATGGTTTTACAGGAACTTATCAGTACCAGTCAGGTAGACAAGGAAGAACAAGAGAGCAGGCTGACAGACAACAACAAGTGTTAGCCGCTTGTAAAGCAGGTGATAAGAATGCTTGTGCAATACTACAGGCTAATATGCCTGGCTTCAGTGAAGAAAAATATAAAGCTAAAGAGCACTTAAATAATATGGCAACATACGAACGTAAAGGATTTGCATCAGGTGGTTTAATGGATGATTCATCTAGACTATGGAAGATGGAATCACAATACCCAGAATTTCAAAAAGGTATCGCGTCACGAGTAAGTAAAGAACGTGTACCTACACAACCAATCGAGGAACAATATATGTACAGTCCAACACAAAGTGGTTATCCACAAGGTTACGCAGAAGGTGGTTCTGTATATGATATGGAAGGTTCTATGTTAGCTCCTGAAGTACCTTTAAACTTTAACGATGAGATGCCAATGGAAATGCCGATGGAAGAAGAACCTACTGAGTTAGGTTTATCTTCTACTGAAACAGAAGTCTTGGCACAAGCTATGTCTGATTACCCTGAGTTAGAGGACATCCTTAATAAGGTTAGTCCTTCTATGGATACTGAATTTACAGGTGATGGAGAGGTTGAAGGACCAGGAACAGGTACTAGTGATTCTATTAATGCTAAGCTTTCTGATGGTGAGTTTGTATTCACAGCTAAATCAGTTAAGCAGTTAGGTGTAGATAAACTACGTAAGATGATGTCTAAAGCAGAAGGTGACTATGATGAGTCTTCTATGAAGCAAGAGTATCACCAGATGGGTGATGAAGGCTTTGCTAAAGGTGGCTTCTTTGATAGACCTACATACTCCCACGGTGGTAGTGTAATAGAGCAACCTGTCGATAGCCAGAAGAACGAAGGTTTTGGTACTCGCTTAAAGAATGCACTCTATGATTTTATAGGTGGTTCTGAAGGCAGACATACTGCAATGTATGACGCACACAACGAAGAGATGGCAGCTAAAGAACGTCAAGAGTATCTTGATAATTATACTGGCCCAGATAAGAATTATGACGATGGTATGTCTACTGAGAATAGAGCGCTCTTAGAAAGAGGTAACGAGGCTATCTATCCTGAAGAAGAGTACTCTGACTTACCAATGTACAATAAATAAACTAACTACAAAACCCCAGTCGAACTGACGAGACTAGACTGACTTTGTAGTGACAACCCCAAGGCTACTCCTTAATAGGACACCTTGGATTTAAAAGTTCCGTAAGGAACGAGCAACCCCGCAGAGCCACCCAATACAATAAAATGTATCGGCACTTAATGGAGGTCAACAATGACAACAGCAGCAAGAACGGAGGAAATCCAACAACCAGAAGCAAACCCTTATAACGCAAGTAAGAGATGGGATAACAGTACTAAAGATGCCAAACGTGGCGTTCAAAGTGCTGATGATTCCTTAGCCTACATTGCCCCTCGTAAGGAAGTATACGTATCAAACCACGAATCAATCAATGAAGAAGTCGTTGACGAAGATACAAATACTACTATAGAGGCTACCAATGAAAGCGATACTTATAAAGAAGAGCCCAATGAGAAATTCAAGAAGGTAGACTTTAAAAAGCGTTACGATGATTTGAAGAAACATTATGATAGAAAACTAGGAGACTGGAAGTCTAAAGAGCAATCCCTTAAAGCGGAGATGCTCTCTAGTCGCCCTACCTATACCGCACCTAAAACCCCAGCAGAGCTGGCTACTTTTAGAGAGGACTATCCTGATGTTTATGATGTAGTAGAAACAGTAGCACATATGAGAGCTGAAGAGCAACTGTCTGATTTACAGACACAAGTTCAACAGTTATCAGCAAAAGAGAGCGCAGCAAACCGTAGAGCAGCAGAGCAAGAGCTCCTAAACCTACACCCTGACTTCACCCAAATTAGAGAATCTGAAGAGTTCCACGATTGGGCGCGAGTTCAACCTGAAGTAATTCAGTCTTGGATTTACGAGAACAATGGAGATGCTACGTTAGCTTCGAGGGCTATTGATTTATACAAACAGGATGCTGGAATTACTACGAAGAAAGCTAAAGCTGTGTCGAAAAAAACCAGTGCACAATCAGACCCAAGGGGCTCAGCTGCAGATGCAGTATCAGTCAAGACGAGAGTCGAAGACCCAACACCTACGGAGAAGATGTGGACAACCTCAGAAATTGCTAACCTTTCTGTTGACCAGTATGAGAAGTTACAATCCGAATTGGATGACGCTTTTCGTACAGGACGCATAGTAAACGGTTAGTACTATTAAGTAATAATAACAAGGAGTAAGATATGGGTTTCGAGACAGGAACTACTAACTTCAATAAAGCCACAGCGGGACAAACAAACTCGTTCTGGTTACCTGAAGTTTTTTCAAAGAAAGTACAAGTTGCTTTCCGTAAGTCAGCAGTAGCTGAAGCAATCTGTAACACAGACTATATGGGTGAAATCGCTCAGTTCGGTGATACAGTTAACATTATCAAAGAGCCAACTATCACTGTGCAGGACTATGCTCGTGGTGCTACTTTATCAACATCTACTGGCCTATCAGACCAGGAATTGGTATTGAACATCGACCAAGCTAAGTACTTCCAGTTCAAGGTTGACGATTTAGAGAAGCGTTTCTCACACGTAAACTGGCAACAGATTGCGTCTGACAACGCAGCATACCAGTTAAAGGATGCGTTCGATGCTAACGTAATCACTGAAGCTATCGCGGGTGCAACAACTAATACGTATGGTACTGATGCAGCACCTATCGATACTGGTTTTGACTCAGGTGAGAAGGACCCTTTAGATGTGTTAGCACGTCTTGCGCGTCTATTAGATGACGCTAACGTTCCTGAAGAGAATCGTTGGGTTGTTGCTAAGCCAGAGTTCTTTGAAGAGCTAGCTAAGACTTCATCTAAGTTGATGTCAGTAGACTACAACCAAGGTGATGGTGGCTTACGTAATGGTCTAGTTGCCTCAGGTCAGTTACGTGGCTTCAAGATGTATAAGTCTAACAACGTACCTACGCCATCGGGTACTGGTGTAACAGCTACTCACAATGTTCTTGCAGGTCATATGTCTGCGGTATCTTGTGCACAAGCTTTGTCAACAGTTGAAACAGTACGTGCTACTGATTCATTCCAAGACATCGTTCGTGGTCTATTAGTTTGGGGTCGTAAAGTATTACGTCCTGAAGCTTTAGCAATCGCTAAGATTAAGATTGACTAAGTAGTACCCTTTAGAGGCTCTCTCGGGAGTCTCTTCCAAATTATATAAGAGGCAAGAATGTCATACCAAAAATATTTAGCGTTAACAAACACAATATTAGGTGAACTAAATGAAGTTCAACTTTCTGCCTCTAACTTTGATGCCGCTAAAGGTATCCAGAAGTTCGTTAAGGACGCAATTAAACGTGCGTATTATGACATAGCTAACGAAAACCCAGAGTTTCCCTGGTTATCCAATGCCTGCGCAGGTACTGATAATGACGAGTATGGTAATACTTTTGTAGACTCAGTAGAAGGAACACGTTGGTACTATTTAAAAAAACATTCGAGTGGTGCTCACGGTACGGCTAAAGACTTTGGTAGGGTAGATTGGGATAACTTCTATCTAACAACTGAGGAAATTGGTACTTGTTCTTTAGCAGGTGTCTGTTCAGACAGTACTTATACTACAGCTGAGACGTGTGTAGCTGCTGATAAGGTATGGACAGATTATGACCTTGCGACTACTTGCAATGCACCAAACTCGTGGACAGTAACTTATACACCACCATACACGCGACAGCAGTTAAAGTTTATTACTATTGAAACTTGGCGCAAACATTACAGAGATTCTGATGATTCTGCTAAGGATTCAGGTGAGTATAACTTACCTACTAAAGTTATTATGTCCCCGTGTGGTAGAAAGTTTGGTCTTTCACCTATACCAGATAAAGCATATAGAGTTTACTTCTATGCCTGGGAACAGATTAATGAATTGGATAAGGCTGACGATGAAGTACTTTATCCTGAGCAGTGGACTTCAGTATTGTCAGCACGTGCCCGTTACTATGTATGGCAGTTTAAAGAGAACATACAACTCTCTGCGTTAGCATTAGAGGAGTATAAGAAAGGTCTTCGTCTTATGAAGGCATACACAGGTAAACCACAACCGTCAATAATGACTGATGATAGAATAAGGTTTGTATAGACTATGGCAGCAGAACAAGGTATAGCAATATCAATTGGTGGTGGTCTTGATAAGACTTCTTCATCATATGACCTGTTTAAAACACCAGGTGTTGCTACACGACTAAAGAACTTTGAAGCGTCACTACACGGTGGCTATCGTAGAATCAATGGTTACCGTAAGTTCTTATCTAGTCCTATATTAAGTGTTACTGTATCTGACGGTGGTACGGGGTATGATGTTGGTACTACGGTTTCCTTCACAGATGAGGATGGTAACGGTGAAGGAGCTGCAGGTACAGTAACAGTTGTTAGTGGTGTTATTACAGCTGTGACTATAACTTCTGGGGGTGATAGATACCAAACCCCACCTACTGTAGCTTTCCATTCAACAGGACACCCAGTAGATAAGGCTGTTACTATAGCAGTACTTAATACACCTACGACACCCTCAGGCGGTATCACACCTATCAAGGGTGTATATGCATATGCAGAAGGTGGATGGGCTTGTCAGAACGGTGGTATCTACTGGTCTGAGGATGGCTATGATTGGGTACAAGTTAATAAAGATAAGGGTGCTTGCTCAGTAGCTGCACACACAACACAGCAGTCTTGCGAAGAAAATAATGGTCTATGGACAGCTTCTTGGGCTACAGCTTCTGACTTAACAACAGCATCGGTTGTTGCTTTAAATTCTGATGGTAGATATCAGTTCTCTGAATACATACCAGCAAGCGTACCCAACGCTCGTATTACGGCAGTTAACGGTAAAGATACCCCAGTATACCTAGAGACTAAAGTAGAGAGTGGTGTGCGTAAGTTTAAGTTCCACAGGGGTATGTATGATGCCTTCGGTTTAAGTAAGACACCTGCTGTTTATGCGGATATCCCTAAGCCACAGTATACTACGACACATCAAGACCACACTGTAATTGCTGGTTGGTCAGATATGCCAGAGACTTTATATTACAGTACACGTTATAATGACTCAAGCTTTACAGGTGCTTCAGCAGGACAGGTTAATACAGGTGATGAACTAACTGGTGTTAAGACATTTAGACAGGAGCTTGTAGTCTTTGGACGTAACAGCTTAGCTAAGTTATTAAACATTAGTGATAGTACACTCATTCGTTTAGTTGATATCACAAAGAACATTGGTTGTGTAGATGGCTTTAGTATCCAGGAGATTGGTGGTGACCTAGTATTCTTAGCACCAGACGGTATTCGTACAGTTGCTGCAACAGCCCGTATTGACGATATCGAGTTATCATCTATCTCACATAAGATTCTTCCTATTATTAATGATATTGTAAATAATATCCATAAGTATGATTTATCTTCGGTAGTTATTAGAACACAGAATCAATACAGATTATTCTACTGTAATGCTACTACAGGCAAGCTAGCACAGAAAGGTATTATTGGTACATTCAAGATTAGCCCACAAGGTATGCCAGTATGGGAGTGGGCGGAGACACAAGGTATTTCAGCAGCCAATCTCTCATCAGGATTTGATGCACGTAATATTGAAAGAGCATATCACGGTGACTACCAAGGTTATATCCATATGCATAACGTAGGCAACACCTTTGATGGTAGTCTAATTGATGCGGTATATAAGACACCTGATATTGATTATGGTGATATTGGCATAAGAAAGACATTACATTTTACTAAGCTCTCTATTAAACCAGAAGGCGAAACAAACATTAACTTAGATGTTAGATACGACTTTGAAGACCCAGAGATTCCACAGCCCGCAGTATTCCCCTTAGGCTCTATCTTAGCACCTTCGTTATTTGGGTACGCTATTTTCGGTACATCTAAGTTCGGTACTCCAGAAGTACCAATGAAGAGAATTACATTATGGGGAAGTGGTTTCTCTAATAGCTTTAAGTTTTCAAGTAAAGATGCACACCCTCCGTATTCAATACAGGGTATGTACGTAGATTTAATTCCATCAGGCAGGAGATAAGGAATGGCAAATTCATATACAAGGCAATCATCGTTCTCTGATGGTGATACTATTAACTCAGGTTTATTCAATGATGAATATGACCAGTTAGTATTAGCCTTCAGTAGAACAGTAGGACACACACACGATGGCTCTACAGGAGAAGGCGGTACAATAACAAAGGTAGGACCAGCACAAGATATAGTTATCTCAGGTACATCAGTATTACCTAAGACATCTAACGCTATTGACTTAGGTTCTTCTACCTATAAGTTTAAAGACGCTTACTTTGCAGGTAACATAACAGCAGATGGTTCTATTACTTATAATGGTAATGTAACTATTGGTAATGCTTCAACAGATACGCTAACAATCAATGCCACTATTCAAGGTGGTTCTTTAATCTTTGAAGGTGCTACAGTAGATGCCTTTGAAACTACATTAGCTATCCCCGATGCTACTGCAGATATTACAATAACATTACCAGACTCTACACAGACATTGGTAGGTAGAAGTACTACAGACACATTAACTAACAAGACATTAACTAGTCCAAAAATTAGTTCTATTAGTAATACGGGTACTATCACATTACCTACAAGTAGTGATACATTAGTTGGTAGAGCTACAACAGACACATTAACTAATAAGACATTAACCAGTCCAAAAATTGGTACTAAAATTAGTGATGCTAGTGGTAATGAATTATTAAATCTAACCGCCACAACTTCTGCAGTTAATGAGTTAACATTAGCCAACGCAGCTACAGCTAATGGACCAACATTAAGTGCTACTGGTGGTGATACCAATATTGATATTAACATCACTCCTAAAGGTACAGGCTCAGTTAAAATGAGCAAGATAGATATTGATGGTGGTAATATCGATGGCACTGCTATTGCAACCTCAAATATAACTGTAGGTTCAGGTAAAACACTTGATGTCTCAGCAGGTACTCTCACTACTTCTTCAACACAGAAGAAAGCTATTGTTGAGGGCGCTGCATCAAATGTAGACATTGGTGCATACTCATTAACAGCTAAGACTTTAGTATCGGATGTCGCTGTAGGTACAGCTCCTCTTACAGTTACTTCAACTACTAAAGTTACTAACTTAAATGCTGATAAACTAGATGGTGCTGATTTAGATACTACAACTACATTAGGAACTAGTGATAGTAAGATTCCTTCACAGAAGGCTGTTAAGGCATACGTAGATGCTCAGGTAGATACTGCAGATACATTAGCAGAGATGACTGATACTACTATTACTACACCAGCCGATAGTGACTTCTTAGTGCACAACGGAACTAATTGGGTAAACGAATCAGGTGCTACAGCAAGAACATCATTAGGTGTGGATAGTTCAGGTACAGATAATTCTACTAATGTTACACTCACTACAGTTACAGATAACTACTTATCTATATCGGGACAGGCTGTTACAGCTGGTACAGTTGAAGAGTCATTAGGTGGCACAGGAATTACTTCATATGCCTCTGGTGATATCTTATATGCGAGTGCCGCAAATACCCTTTCTAAGTTAGCTAAAGGTTCAAATGGCCAAGTACTTAAATTAGCTTCTGGTATTCCTAGCTGGGCTGCTGATACTAATACTAATACAACATACACAGCGGGTGATGGTTTAGATTTATCTACTACTACGTTTAGTTTAGACTTAAAAACTAGTGGTGGTTTAAAGATAACATCTACAGAACTAGAAGTAGACTTTGGAACTACATCTTCTAAAGCTTGTGTTGGTAATGATTCAAGACTCTCTAATAGTAGAAAATGTAATAACTCATTTGACAATGCGTCAACTTCAAGAACAAACTTAGGCTTGGGTACAGCAGCAACCAAAGCTTCTTCAGACTTCGATGCTGCAGGTGATGCGGTGGCAATGGCAATTGCACTAGGCTAACATAGGAAAACATTATGGCAAATACATTTAAATTAAAAACAAGAGCAGGTATTGATACTACGTTAGTGCCTATATACACAGTACCAGCAGCTAAGACTTCAGTAGTTATTGGTCTCACGTTATCTAATGTTACAGGTAGCTCTATTACAGCCTCTGTAAAGTTAGTTACTAATACAGTAGACGTAGAGACTAATGCAGACGTATGGGTTGTTAAAGACATTCCTATTCCAACAGGGTCTTCGGTAGAAGTGATGGCAGGTAATAAGATTGTACTACAAACTACAGATGTATTACAAGTAGTTGGTTCAGTCACTAACGCGGTAGATGCTGTATTATCAGTGATGGAAAGTGACGTTTAATATATACATAGGAGAATAATATGCCATACGTAGGACGCACACCCTCAGCAGTACCAGTAACAGCAGACGACATTCCTGATAATAGTATTGATGCTTCTAAGATTGTAGATGGCGCTATTGCCGTAGCTGATATTGGTGCTAATGCTGTAGGCTCTAGCGAGTTAATTGATAACGCAGTAACAGACGCTAAGATTGCTGACGCTACTATTGTCAACCTAAAGTCAGGTAGAAAGAACCT
>JYMV01005885.1_pt1 | contig 41459 bp, 32 predicted proteins | sample 338911 | NCBI WGS metagenome assembly JYMV01 (sample SAMN03354496, study PRJNA234377) | hydrothermal vent metagenome | biome: Deep sea; feature: Hydrothermal plumes at the Eastern Lau Spreading Center, Western Pacific Ocean; material: Seawater | place: Tonga | collected 2009 | depth 2000 m m | reverse complement strand
TGATGTTGAATTTGTCGCCTATAGCAGCAGATTGCAGCATACAAATGACCAATTGCTCTTTATATAACAACGTACACTTTCTAACGAAAAGATTTGACCGCAATCAGGAAGGAGAAAAAATTCACGTGCATTCACTGTGCGGCATTCTTGGGCTAGATTACAACGAAATTGGAAAATATTCGTATGAGCAATATTTCATAGCTGCACGAAAGTTGGGATTGGGGCAAGATACACTGGAAGAGATATTCAAAAGGATGGTCTTTAATGTGTTGGTGCATAATTGTGATGATCATACCAAGAACTTTTCCTTTATGATGGATCAAGATGGCAGCTGGTCCTTAAGCCCAGCCTTCGACCTTTGTTATTCATATGATAGTTCTAATGCATGGGTTAATGGGCATAACATGACGATAAACAACAAAAGATCTGAAATTACTTATTCTGATCTGCTGGCTATAGGCGACAAATTCAACATCAAAAAACGAAAGGATATATTTGACAACATAAAAGGGGTGGTTGATAATTTTCAAGATTATGCCAAAAGAAATTATGTTAAAGAAGAGCTGATTAATGCGGTTGAAAAAACTCGGCCAAGAATAGAAAGAGACCTATAGGAAACCAAAAAATTGGTGAAACAACGTTTGCCAACAATGTGTATGGCATTGCGTTATTTATAAATTTGTAAGATGAAAGGGAAATATATATTTGAAAAGAATGATGGATACTTACAGCTAGATGTTACTGGCAGGCTTGACAAATCTGAATTGCTCTTATTTCCAGAATCAGTTTTGAATAAGTGTAAGAAAGAAAACATTAACAAGGTTCTTTTTAATGGTTTAGAGCTTAGCGGAACAGATCTGCCAACTGTAGATAGATTTATAATTGGCGAGAAATACGCGGAACTTATTTCCATGAGGCTAAAATTGGCCGTCGTGTGGCCGAAAGAACACATTGACAATATTTTTCAAACCGTAGCCAATAACAGAATGTGCAGAACCAGAGTGTTTCCGGAGAAGAAGGCAGGAATTAAATGGTTATTGGACAAGGATTAGCGATGGCTACCAATCATAAAGTCAAATTGAAATGATGTAACAAAGCAAGACGCACAACAAAAACCAAATCCATTGCGCGCTAACAAATGGAATAAGGCGCCCGGAGACACCATGAATGAATTTTTGAAGTGTGCGCAAAGAATTAACCACAAATCCATCTACCTGATACTTTATTCAGGCATTCTTTTATTAAGCACAAGCTGTAACGAGCAGCCTCCATCAGATTCCGGTCTGATTTATTATCCTTCGAATAGCCTTGATTACGCGGGGTCCCCGGATTCTTCAAAAGACAGAAGCATATTGGCATTTTCAGATTTGGGAGCCTGGTTTGCATATGGATTGCCGACAGAAGCATCAAATTATGGAGGCTTCACAGGTCCGTTTTTATTAACTCAGGAAAATGGTGTTTGGAGTAGTAAAGCATTAAGCAAACTTGAGCTTATCAACATCGATGCAGGTAAACCGATTGATTGGGGTGATTTTGAGGTAACACAAACAAGTTACAATAGTCATTTAAATCAAGTGTTTGCAAATGAACACCTGAAAGTTTCACAGACTCTCGTTTTCTCATCAGCTCACTCCGCACTTATTATTACTGATATCACAAACTTGTCTGACAATACTTTCAATTTTTTCCCTACCTGGAAAGGCTCCACTTTTTTAGCCGGAACAAAACTGGAGCAGCAAGGTGATGCCATCAACCTAATTTCAAACAAAAGCAGCGCAAAAGGTATTATTCAAGTATTTGGACATGAGATTAATAAGATAGCTGTTGGCGATAATGCCTACGCCTTCACCCTGGAAAATTTTGAATTGAAAGGAGGGAAAACCAAACAATTGATTCTTTCTCACAGTTTTATTTTCCCGGAATATAGTTTTAAAGATGAACAGCTTCATCTTAAAACAGCTGCCAGCAAGGTTGGGGATTTGCTTCAAAGACGAATTAAAGGAAAGCAGGCTCAATTAGAAAAGCTTTACGATAAACTGGACACCACCTGGAATGACTCGCCATATAAAGACCTTGTTGCTAAAGCGGTGCTTACACTGCAAAATAATTGGAGAATTCCTGCAGGGCAGCTAAATCACAGTGGTGTGTTTCCAAGCTATCATTACATCTGGTTTCATGGTTTTTGGGCCTGGGACAGCTGGAAACACGCTGTTGCGCTCGCACAATACGATACCCCTCTGGCCAAGGAGCAAATTAAAGCCATGTACGCCTACCTAACTGAAGATGGTTTTATTCCCGACTGCATCTATAGAGACACAATAATAGAAAAACATAATTACAGAAACACCAAGCCCCCTTTGTCTGCCTGGTCTGTTTGGAAGGTATATGAGAAAAGTCGCGACATCCATTTTCTTAAGGAGCTCTATCCCAAAATTATCAGGCAGCATAACTGGTGGTATATGAACCGAGATCATGATAAAGATGGGATCTGCGAATACGGTTCAACTGACGGATCGCTTGTTGCAGCCAAATGGGAAAGCGGGATGGATAATGCCGTGCGATTTGACAACAGTAAAATTCTTAAAACGTCAGAAACAGCCTACTCCCTCAACCAGGAGAGCGTCGATTTGAACTGCTACCTGTATGCTGAGAAGATCTACTTAATGAGAATGGCCAAAATTCTCGAACTAAAAGAAGATGCTGACACCTTTAGCACACAATCTGAAATTCTAAAAACAAAAATTCAATCTCAATTTTTTGATCCAGAAACCGGATGGTTCTACGACACTTCCCTCGATGGGAAAAAATTTGTTGTTGTAATGGGCTGTGAGGGCTGGATTCCGTTATGGGCATCCGTAGCTTCAGCCGAACAAGCAGAAGCTGTAAAAAGCAATATGATGAACCCCGAATACTTCAACACAAAGGTTCCTCTTCAAACACTAAGTGCCAGTTCTCCAGGCTTTAAACCAGACGGGGGGTATTGGAGAGGCCCTACCTGGTTAGATCAAGCATACTTTGGTGTGGCAGGATTACATAATTATGGATATCATGAAGATGCCTATAACGCAACCTATAAATTAATACACAATGCTGTAGGCGTTCTGAGCGAAGGAATATCAATCAGAGAAAACTACCAACCCATAACTGGAGAAGGATTAGAATCAGAAAACTTTAGCTGGTCTGCTGCACATTACCTGCTATTACTATTAGATGAATAATCTGCCGTTGTGTAAATTATTCAAGGATGTTATTAAAAGAGAGATTGAATTACGTGCTACAACAACGATAGCTGATGCGCAACCTTCCTGCCATGCCTCCGGCATGCAGGCTGCGGGCAGTTCGCAGGGGGTTCGCTGTATTCCAGCAGTAGCAAGGTATTCTTATCTTTGTGTAAGCCATCCACTCTTGCTATGAAAAAACTCCTACTCCTACTCACCCTTGCACCCTGCACTGCAATTGGGCAAAGCTATGATGTATTGTTTATAGGGAACAGCTATACTTACTCAAACAACTTGCCTCAGCAGGTAGCAGGCCTTGCTTCCTCCTTCGGTGATACGATCAACTACGACAGCAGCACACCCGGAGGGGCCACTTTTAACGCCCATTCTTCCAATGCCACAACGCTTGCAAAGATCAGCCAACAGGAGTGGGATTATGTGGTATTACAGGCACAAAGCCAGGAACCCTCATTTTCTCCAGCCCAGGTAGCAAACGACGTTTATCCTTATGCCCAGATTTTGGTGGACTCCATAGCGCAAAACTCTTTATGCACAGAACCCCTTTTCTTTATGACCTGGGGTCGAAAATACGGAGACCAACAAAACTGCATGTTCTACCCACCAATCTGCACTTATGAAGGAATGCAAAACAGATTGAGAGAAAGCTATCTGGAAATGGCAACCACTAACAATGCCAGCGTATCACCTGTAGGAATCTCATGGAAAAACTCTATAGCTCTTGATAGTATGATCAACCTTTACAGTGGAGACAACAGCCACCCTAGCATATACGGCAGCTATTTGGCAGCCTGTACTTTTTATAGCAGCATTTTTAAAAAGAGCTGCGTAGGATCTGCTTTTTGGCCGGTTGGGGTCGACTCCACTACTGCAGTATTTTTACAGACCGTGGCATCTAACACTGTTTTAGACACCCTGAGTACATGGAATATTTTCAATGCGGATTTCAGCTATGTGATTATGGGTGATTCAGTTGTCCTTACCAATAGCTCTTCCAATTATGAGAGCCTAATGTGGGATTTTGGAGATGGGAACCAATCCACAAGTACAAATCCCACACATAGCTATTCAGCAAGCGGGAGCTATACCCTTACGCTGACTGCTTACAACAACGACAGCTGTTTTACAGACACCTTATCGGCTTCGATACAAATCGGTGTTGTTAGCAGCTTAGACGAAAAACCAAAGAAAGAAAAGACTTTGCAAACTATCACAGACCTCCTGGGCAGAACCACCCAACCTGTACCTAACAGCGTTTTATTTTACATCTATGATGATGGTTCTGTGGAGAAAAGAATTCGGTTAGAGAGGTAGGGGCTACCCAGCAATGGTTGGGATTGTCTTATATTAGTGTGTCAATCTAAAGATAAACTTGTATGCCATGAAGATATTTTATTCCATTCTGGTTATGCTAACTTTATTTACGTCTATTGCAGGTGCGCAAAATAATATTTCAGTTTCACCATGTTCTGCAGATGAGATTTTGGCAAGACATCTTGAGAACAACCCAGAAGCACTATTGGAAATGGAGGCTAACGAGGATTTTACCAAAGCATTTGTCAAACAGATAGTGATGGATTGTGCCAGTAATAATGCGCTTCAAGGTACTGCTCAATATACAATACCTGTTGTCCTGCATGTTTTCCATTATGGCGATGATGGAAAAATCGACTCTGCCCAAGCTCAATCAGGAATTGACATCCTTAACAATGATTTTAATGGTTTAAATGATGACTGGAATACAATTGATCCTGAATTTGACAGTATAAAAGGAACATTGGACATACAATTTTGCCTTGCTTCCCTTGACCCTAATGGCGATTCTACTTCTGGGGTAATTTACTATGAAGACTCGCTTGCAATGCTCAATATTCCAGACTTATTTCAGTATGCCTGGGATAATTATAAATATCTGAATATCTATTTACCCAAGTATACAAGTGGTAGCCCTTCCCTTTTCACTGCCTATGCATACTATCCAAGTACCTCTGGCTCTAATAGTAATACAGGTGGTATTTTTTACAGCTCTATTCGGTGGGGCTATGGTAGTCATTCAGAGCTTGATCCAGGACAAGATTGGGCCTCTGTGGGAACGCATGAGGTAGGGCATTGGCTCAATCTCCGTCACACTTTTGAAAATGGTTGCAGCAGCCCTGGAGATTATGTAGATGACACTCCGCCAACATTAGGAGGAGCAATAGAACTCTCAGGGTGTACGAATAATGACCTAAGCTGCAGTGTTTCTACTAATGGAGAAAATTACATGGATTATAACCATGATTGCAAAAAGATGTTCACTCAAGGACAGGCCGATCGAATGACAGCCGCTTTAAATCTGCCATCCAGAATTACATTATGGTCGCCATCAAATTTAGCAGCAACAGGTTGTTTATCAAGTACTCCAATAAATTGTTCCCAGCTTGAGGTAACGGATATGGTAATTGACAATAATAATTTAACCATTGATATTACCATTTACAATGGTGATACTATTCAAATCAATTATCCTTACGTTGGGCTTGTTATCGATAACAATGGGGATACTATTCAAAATGGTTCTTCCTGGATCTTCGTGCAATTTGCAGGTGATACAGTTACCTTCAGCTATACGCTAAATAGCGTTTCTCCTGTCTTTCCTTTAACGGTATATTTTGCCTATTCTGACATGATAGGAGGCATGGGAACCGATACCTGCGTGCTATCCTATGCAGCGCCCATAGGCATCCCAGAACCACCCACAAAACCCAAAGAACTCCTTTACATCACAGATGTTCTTGGCAGAACCACATATCCTGTACCTAACGGGGTTTTATTCTACATCTATGATGATGGTTCTGTGGAGAAGAAAATACGGCTGGAGAGATAGGGTTTTTGTATAATTGAGTAAGAAAAACAACATCAATTATGGCAAAGAAACAAAAAGAGCAGTCGGAACATGATAAGCATATCCTGGAGTTAGGCAAACAAATCTTAGAAAACTTCAAAAAGATCCCGAAGCAGCATCTGACCGCCCTCATTACCCTTTGTTTTACAGTGCTTAGCCTGATGATTCTAAAATAATTGATATCTGGTTACCTGCCTTCCCTTTTCAGCAGGTCCCTTATCTCTGCCAATAGCTGTATGTTCTTGGGTGTCTCCACGGTCTCATCTGCTTCGTCTTCAGATTTGCGTTTCAGTGTATTGATCACCTTTATCACCACAAACACCGTTATGGCAATGATAATGAAATCGATGGAGGTCTGTATGAACTCCCCATAACGGATGTAAACCGCTTCCTGTATCAATGTTCCGGAATCGTCCATAAGACTCGGTTGAAGCTCATAGGCAAGCTCCCTGAAGTTCACCCCGCCAATGATATATCCGAGTGGCGGCATGAATACATCTGCTACCAATGATGATACGATCTTGTTAAAGGAGGCGCCTATGATGATGCCCACTGCCATGTCGAACATGTTGCCCTTGAGGGCAAATTCCCTGAATTCCCGTAATATTTTCATTAGCTGGTTTTTAAAGTTGTAATTAAATGCTGATAGATGATAGCGCTTTGCATGTTTAGGCCGTGGTAAATCTATAAATTTGTTTTGTGCGGCACAAAGCCGCTCTTGCCAGGCCTGTTCAGCAGTTTTAACATAGTATGGAAGAATCTCACTGGGGGGATGCACAGCAGGAGGTGGGGAAATCCCTTTCATCGAACGCCGGTCGTTTCATAACCTGCTTCTTGCGGTTTATCACAGTTACCCCTGATCTTAAAGGAGACCCCTTACTCGAGATTAGCCTCTTGCTCCAGAAGGTTTTCATATTCTTCAATAAGTGGATGGCTCCAGGTTGCTTTGAGCATGCTTAAAACTTCATTCTCAAACCATAGTTTTTGCTCTTTGCCGCGGTTAAACTTTTGCCATACCCCTGGGCCTTGTGCTGAATGTGCAATCAACAAACTTTCAATATTGTGGATCTTGTCCGCAACTGCAACAGCCTTTGCACCTTCAGGCCCGTGCCGAACGGACTCAACGTATTTCTTCTTCTTTTCCTCCCACGGCAACGAATCATCGTTGGTGACGGCTTTTACAATTTCCAACACTTCCTCTCCAAGTTCAGCTCTTATTACATCTTCTTGTAAATCTGTGTCTTCTATAACATCGTGCATCAATGCTGCAGCGATCACACTATCCGGAAAATCATACTTTGCTAACTTTAATGCGACCATAAATGGGTGAATAATATAAGGCAAATTACCAGTTTTTCTTGTTTGGCCTTCATGCGCGGAAAATGCCAGACGCACTGATTTTTCAATAATGTTGTTCATATTACTCTTGTTGTCAACCGACCACTTTGGTGTGAGCTCCTGCAAACATAAAGCTTTTTGGAATTGGCTTACACAGTTTGTGAGTCATTGAACGATACATCAGGTATTGCACTATGAATTGATCGCATCTTTGGATTAAGGCATAATTAAACCGGAGGCAATCCTGAAGGGCGTTTAACCACCCGCTAATAAAGTGCACAACAGCCAGGTTATTGACCACAGGCATCCTTGGGTACGATTTTTGCGTCTGAATATGGGGAATTTTGGCCGCCGCAGTGTCCTGAAATTATCATTATATTAGGCCTCTTGTTTCTGGCATTTACGACCTCCTAATGAGGAAACTCTTAGTATTATTGATCTTCTTGGCTCCGATGGCTATCGGAACCAGCCTCGCACAGAATTCCTGCGATTCACTGCCCCGCATCGAACAGGCTGATATAACGTCGTGTCCAGGAGACCTGGTTACGCTCAACGTTCGTAATTACTTTCAGGATTCCATCCTGGCGGGATTCAACTTTATCGGTACCTATGGCGGCAACCAGTACTATGCATCCAACGGTGCTGAACTTTGGGAAGATGCAAAGATCATTTGTGAAGCTGCAGGAGGGCATTTGGTAACCTGCAATTCGTCTGGTGAAAATGCTTTTGTGGGTGCCTATAACCCAACAAGCTTTTATTGGATTGGATACTATCAGAATTTGAGCAGTCCGAGCTACTCTGAACCGAGTGGGGGTTGGGAATGGGTAACAGGTGAGCCGACTACTTTTACTGGCTGGGCAAGCGGTGAGCCAAACCAAAACTCCGGCCAGCTGGAAGATTATACATATATGAATTTTGGAGGCACCCCTTATGAGTGGAACGATGCACCCAGTAACACTACCCAAACTGTTGCCCTCTTGTATATACTGGAAATTGAGAATCCATATGCGGTATTGTGGTCCACTGGCGAGACAACTGATACCATCACGGTAAACCCAACCGTTACCACTACTTATTACGTGACCACGAGCGATTCAGTAAAAAGCTGTTATGACAGCGTCACCGTATATGTCAATGATCCTGATCCCGGGCTTCCCGATACCATTACTACCTGCTCTCCATCAGTTGACCTTACTGCGGCCAGCGGGTATGCCGCTTATGCATGGTCAACTGCTGAATTAACGCCCACGATCACGGTTACTGCCAGCGGAATATATGGGGTAGTAATTCAGGACAGTATAGGATGCACTGGGGTGGACTCGGTAGAAGTGAGCATTGTAAGCGCCAACATAAGCCAGGTTGACACCGCCATTTGTATTGGAGATACGGTGGCGCTCAACGCTGATTCTGCTGCGGGGAACACCTTTATATGGTCCACTTCAGAAACGTCGGCTGGCATTTCCGTCTCACCAACGGCATCCTCCATGTACACCGTAATTGTTAGTGATGGAATAGGGACCTGTACGGACAGTGTAAATGTCCTGGTCTCTGACCTTCAAGCTGCAATGGCATCGCAGAATATCAGCTGCGCCGGCTCAGCAGATGGGATGGCTTCCATAACGGTTACAAATGGAATTGGAGCATACACTTACTTGTGGAATACGATGGCTGTTACGTCTGCTATCTCGGGCCTTGCAGCGGCCACGTACACGGTAGATGTTACCGATTCCATCGGTTGTGTGGTGTCAGATTCTGCACTAATAACCGAACCAAACCTGCTGTTCCTAAGTGCTGCAGTAGGGAATGTGCTTTGCTTTGGTGACAGCAACGGTACGATCGACCTGACTGCCACTGGGGGCACCTTTCCTTATCTCTACTCCTGGTCCACAGGTGATACAATTGAAGACCTTGCCAATCTGCTACCCGGACCTTATAGTGTATCGGTTACGGACACGAATGGCTGCCAGGATACCCTTGACTTAGTGGTTGCTGAACCTGCAGTACTGTCGGTGGGATCAAGTGTTACAGATCTGGTCTGCAATGGTGACTCATCCGGAACAGCCATAGTATCAACAGCTGGAGGCACTGCTCCTTTCTCCTATTTGTGGAATGATCCAGGCGCTCAAACAACGGCGAATGCAGCGGGGCTGGCGGCGGGCACCTATACAGTGCTGGTAACAGATTCTTCCGGATGCATGGACAGCAGCTCCGTAACGGTAAATGAACCCCAACCGGTGGGAGGGACATTTACAGCAACTGATGCAATATGCAATGGAAATTGTGACGGTTCCGTTACTGGCAGCCCTGCTGGTGGGACGGGTACTGCCTCCTCCTGGATGCTGCTTTGGAACACGGGAGATACGGCATTGACGATCTCAGGCCTCTGTGCCGGTATGTACAACGTATTAATGGTGGATTCCGTTGGATGTTCCGCTTCTGATTCAGTATTGGTATCGGAACCAGTGGTCATGATGGTGGCCGTATCCAGCACGGATGTCACTTGTAACGGAGATATTGATGGTACTCTTTCCACTGTGGTGACAGGGGGCAATACACCTTTTACCTATAGCTGGACCGGTGGCCTCCCGGCAAACCCAACGCATACAGGTGTTAGCCCGGGCTCGTACACGGTAACAGTGACGGATTCCAGTGGTTGTACTGCCTCCGATTCATCGGTGGTTAGCGAGCCGGCAGCTCTGGTTGTCACGGTCGCATCAATGCCAGCACCATGCACAGATTATGGCGAATTAACTGCAACTCCCGGAGGCGGTACCCTTCCATATTCCTATTTGTGGAATGATGTCAATAGCCAAACAACAGCTACGGCAACAGACCTGGCTTCGGGTACCTATTCTGTCACGGTTACAGATGTATTGGGATGTCCAATATTTGATTCTGCTGCGGTGATAACTGGCACGGGCGGGCCCGCTGTGGACAGTGTAACTGTAACCGCAGAAAGCTGTATCGGCGCTGGTGATGGATCTGCAACGGTTTACGTCAGCGGAGGGATCCCGCCCTATGCGTATACCTGGGATGACCCCAATGCGTTGAGTACTGATTCGCTTCAAAACCTGCTGGCAGGCGCCTATAGTGTTGTGGTCATGGATGCACAGTTGTGTACTGCAACCGATAGCGTTTACGTAGAAGCTGGATTGGAAATGTGTCCCGTTGAAGACTCCCTGAACATACCATCCTCATTTACCCCCAATGGCGATTTGACCAATGATACGTGGATACTCAGGGGAATTGACAAGTTTCCCGGCACGGCGGTGGAGATATATAGCCGGTGGGGCTCATTATTGTACAATTCAAATGGATATGCAGAACCGTGGGACGGCACTTATAATGGCGTGGAAGTGGCTTCAGCTACCTATTATTATATAATCGTGTTAGGCGGGGATGAAGATCCTGTCACGGGATCTGTTACCATAGTAAGATGATTAGGAAAGGACTCATATACCTGGTTTTGGCTGTCATGGTTGCGGGCAATGTCGATGCCCAGCAGCTGCATTTTCACAGCCAGTATATGTTCAACCCATATCTGCACAACCCGGCATTTGCGGGAAGCAAGGAGTACGCGGTGCTCACGGCATCCTTCAGAAATCAATGGACTGGATTTACAGACGCCCCAAGGACCGGTACGCTGAGCGGGCACTTTGCGCCTAAAGATGACATGGGGCTGGGTATGGCTTTATACAGTGATAAAACCGGGCCAATAGCCCGAACGGGGGGGATGGCCAGCTATGCCTATCATGTCCCTTTTGATAATTCGAAGATGTCCTTCGGGCTGTCTGCCATGGTATTTCAATACCGGCTCGACAAAACGGTACTTACTACAGATGAGCCAGGCGACCTGGCCATTCAGGGTGAAATGGTTTCCCGCATCGTTCCTGAAGCCACCTTTGGAATGGTTTATTCTGGCGAGAAATATTTCATTGGGATTGCGATCCCCCAGCTCATTCAAATGAAAGTAGATATAGGGCCGGATAATTATCTCAATGAGATGACGCGTCACTATTATGCATCAGGTGCCGTCAGGTTTAACGTAGCTGACAACGTGGAACTCGAGCCTTCCGTAATGCTAAAGGCCACTACTGCGGCCCCCTTGCAGCTCGACATCAATTCAAGGGTTATCTACAAAGAAATCGTGTGGGGGGGATTCTCATACCGAACGGGTGATGCTGCTGTGGCAATGCTGGGCTTGAATAAGGGAGATCTCAGTTTTGGCTATGCCTATGACATTACACTTACCAATATAAGGGCCTATTCTTCCGGTTCTCATGAAATATTTGTGGGCTATAGGATAGGTTGGTCAAAAACCAGTAAAGCGATGATGTGATTGCGGCAGCATTGGCTTAAGGTTGCCGTTGATACACATCCTTATTTATGTTCTTTGGGCGGCTTAGTGAAATTGGATGGGTGAGCCCTGATCCTTACTCGCCACCACTATCTCAAATTGCAGGTCAGTCACACGGAGCCTCAACCTATTAGCGTCCTGGCACAGGATGTTCCTGAAGTTAACGATCTGTCCAGGGCTAAGTCCCCGGATGTAATTCTTTATGTCTTGCGCTATCTTGTCCCCTTCAACGGTAAGGTGTTTCGTGACCGAGTCACGGGTCATGTTGATCTCATACACGATCACCCGGATGGTGTCATTCACTTCTATGGTTGCCGCTTCCAGCAGGATGCCTTTATGCACAGGCCCTCCTGACACTCCGCCACTAGAAGCGGTTATACGTTGGGCGTTAATATCTGGCCGGGCAACCCTGATCGTTCCGCTGTGCTGAGCGAGCAGGGACAGGGGAGCGATCAATAGGACGATATGTAAACAAAGGGTTTTCATCATTTCTGTAATGGCAGCCGGTGTAGGGTATGTACGATTGGATCTAGGGGCATTCACAAAAGTGCTAATTCACGTTCACTGTAAACCCTTTCAGCTTCACCACCTGCCCGTCTTCACGCCTGGCCCTGATATCTTCAAAGATCATCAGCCCGCCGACATTATTTCTCCTGGCAGCCCGAATGTACGCCAACATTTGCACGGAAAGGCTACCTGATTTGGAATCTAGTGAATGATACATGCCTCCTCCAACGTCCACACTCAGGAGAAAGTAGACAACATTGTCGTAGTTTTTGTTGTAAACGCCAGCCTCCTTAGCGTAATCGGTAAACTGTTTACGGCGGGTCGTATCGGTGTCAGGCGGCATTTTAATGGACTTGACCGAATCGGGTTCAGTCAGTGTTGTCCTAGCTGGCTTCTTGACAGTAATAGTGCCCTCTTTTGACACAGCGTTGTCCTGGCTCCAACCGCAATGGACAAACACAAGTACACAGAATATGATTAAGCTCCCCCTCATGACATTAAATGGCCAGTTTTATTTCTTTCTATCATATTATACTCTTTTCCAGGGTATGCATGATTGGATTAACAACCTGTTAAATACAACTTCCGTACTAAAGGTGCCAATACAAATTTCACTATTTAACCGTGATGGTAATACCAGGTATCTGTTCTATTGGCGTCTCGGGTGACATGGCTTTAACATTCTTAAAAATTACGATGTCACCCCTTTTTGCCCCTTTTAGGTATTGTCTCATTTCTGGCGTCAACCTGTTGCTGGTAGATGAAAATGTTTTAACGGTGCCATCTAAGGCATCCACAGTGAGGTCGAAGGAAGTAACCATATACTTTAACGGCCCCACGTAGTTCGGCATCTTGGCCATAAGTCCCTGAGCTGCCTTAAGTCTTCCAGGAGTTAGAGCTCCTTCACCTTCAACCTTCATGAACGAAGCAACTACTTGTTGCCTACCATCCTCCTCAAGTTCCTGTTCAGGTTCCTTGCCAACCGTGATCGTGATACCCGGTATCTTTTCTATTGGCGTCTTGGGTGACTTGGCTTTAACATTCTCAAAAATGATGATGTCACCCTTTTTTACATCTTTTAGGTGTTGCATCATGTCCGGTGTCAATCTGTTGTTTGTAGATGGCAAGGTTTGATACATGCCAGGTCCAGTTTTCAGAGACAGATCGAAGGAAGTAACAACGTGTTTCAACGGCCCCTTGTAGAGCCCCCTCTTGGCCATAACTCCCCGGCCCGCCTGGAGTTTTGCAGGAGTTAAGCTACCTTCACCTTCCACCCCCATAAACGAAGCGATCGGAGGAGGCAGCCGTGTAGCCCAGTACTCCTTTACATCCATAACCTTCCACTGCCCCGGTGAGCGCTCTACCTCTGCGGAAATATAACAGGTACCCTGATGTTGCACCTTTACGAGATACTCGGAGGGCTTGTCACCTTCCCTGATAGATCCCCGAACCCCACTCAAGGAAGCCCTTACCTGCCGTGGAGTGAATCCTGGTACTGTTACGGTTATCAGGTTATCTACCACAGTATACAACAAGGGCATCTTGTCAAGTGAAACATCAACAGCCGGCTTTGCCGCTGGCTTCATTATAGTAATGGTACCTGCCGTTGACGCGGGGCTGTCCTGCCCCCAGCTGCAATGGCCAAACACAAGTACACAAAATATGATTAAGCTCCCTCTCATGATATTATATAGCCAGGGCATTTTTAATTTCTTCCACCGTACTGAGCTGTTTTTCCAGGACCTTCATCTTAAATGTGTATTTCCCATCCTTGATGTCCTTGAACCTGTCGGCAGAAAATACAGCCAGGCGGTTGTCAGATGTTACTCCCAAGAGTACGTTTTCCCGGTTGGGGTTGAAGGCAACGTAGTGGTTACAGGGGAACATTGAATTGCGCCTTGGCTGTAACAGGTACACATTGCCAAACACGAGCTCGTTCCCGTCCTCGTCGGTGAAGCTGGCGCTTACTGTTGTTCCTCTTGGCCGCGGCACGGGGCTGTCACAATTCCAGGATCCGAATTGGGTGATGGCAAAGGCCCTGATAGCCTTTTGCATGGTCATAAAGCGCTTTTCAAGAAGCCGCTCCGCTTCAGCATACTGCCTTGCCCTCTCTTTGAGCCTTTCCAGATGTGCTGCCTGCTGGGCCTTGTATGCTGCCTTCCTGGCCTCATACAGCTCCCTGGCAATTTTCTCTTCTTCCTTTCTGGCTTTCAGCTTCTCTTTGTACGCCTCGTTCTTCTTCCTGAACACGTCCATGGCTGTTTCCAGGTCCTCCCCTTCAAATACGGGATACACCACCCAGGTGTACCGGGCGTCTCCCTTACTGAGTGTCAAATCGTAATTCACACCGGCTACTTTTTCTTTGAGCAGTACATCCTCCCAGGCAATATCGTACATCCTCTCGTTAAAATCCTTGTTTTCATCACCGATCTCGAAGCGTGTGTTTTTGTAAATGGCAATTTCCGGGAATTCTTTGGGGTCCACTTCAATGTCAAAATTGTACCGCTCTTTACTAATGCGCCTGGGTTCAATAGGTTCCGTTTTTTTGAGCTTCTTAATATTGTTCTTTGCAATATTGACATTTCTCTTCAGCTCTTTTACCTCAGGTTCCTGCTCAGGAGCTACGGCCTTCTCCACAATGCCTAACAGGCCATCGCTCCCAGCCACATCCTCACTAAATCGTTCTGCTTCCTCCACGTTCCCACCGGGCCCGGCAGGTACCGGCCTCTCGCTGAACCCCTCCACCGGGGTTACCCTGTCCTTGCCCTTGAAGTCCCACTTTTTACCGGCCTCGTCTAAATGATAGAGGTTATAATGTTCCCCCTCAAAATTTGAGGCCATTTCTATCTCTATCTCCTTGTCGGGCTTTAGGAAGACGGGTTTCCCATCCTTGTAAGCAAGGATCTCCATCATGCCCGCAGATTCAAAATGGTACTTCACTCCGGCTGAGTCGTAATCCATCGGTATGCCGCTGGTAAAGATATCAACCACATCGTGAAATTCCCGGTATTTAAGCTCAACCGCTCCCTCGACATCCCTGCCGTCTTCATCCATGAAAGCACCCTTCGGGATCTTAATTTGGGTGCCCGATGAGCCGTACTCCAGCCTGGATCTTTCTTCAGCATTCACCTGAAAATGCTCGTAGTCCACGTTTATCCCGTCCATTGGTGGATTGATGAAGGGAACATCCGCCATCAAATCCGGCTGTGACGGTTCATAGACATAGCTCTGCTCAGCATGCCTGCCTGGCCTTGGTTTGTCGATAAGAACATTGGCAATGATGAGAGCTGTAGCAGCAACCACCAGCGCTGCCGTTGAAAGGAACCAGGTCTTTAAGTACACAGGCTTCGTCAACGTGGAATACCTGCTCAGTACCTTGCTGAAATCCTTGTTTCGGGCAATTTCCTCAGGGGTAAGGTCGGGTCTGTCCATATTGATTTTATATTCTCTCATAGTTGTTCGTGTTTACGGGCATCATTTCCCGGAGCTTATCAAGCACCCGATAGAGCTTAACCTTGGCATTGCTTTCAGTTATTTCGAGGATGTTCCCAATTTCCTTAAAAGGGCGTTTCTCAAAAAACCGCATCTCCACAAGGTTCAGGTCTGTGTCTGATAAGCTGTTTATCGCAGATCTCAAAAGGGGCTTGTAATCTTCTTTTCCTTCTTCCATTTCTTCAATGATCTCATGCACGCTGGTGCTGTCAATGTTTATTGTTCGCTTAACCTTGTTGGCCCTGAATGCCTGGTTGAGCTCGTTGAAGGCAATTTTGTATAACCAGGATGAAAAGGGCACGCCTTTATACTCAAACCGGGACAGGTTGAGCATGGCTTTCAGAAACACTCCCGATGTTAAGTCGGATGCTTCTTCTTTACTGTCAAGCCGCTGATACAAATACCTGAATATCTGCTCGTAATACCTGTTGTAAAGCACCTCAAACTGAGCCGGATCTTTCTTCGCAGCTTCGACCTCCGCCGCCTCTGTGTCCAGCTGATCCTTGGTTTGATGGTATTTAGACTGTTCTGTCATTTATTTTTGCTGTGCTTTCCCTCTTATAATGCAAGAACAATAAAAAGATACAAAGGAATTTTTCATTTCAAATAATAATGGGCGTGTGGAGGCATGGGTTTGTATCATAACGAGACGTCAGGTTTCCTTATTATGAACAGAATTTAAGAAAAGATACGAAATAAGTATACTCGTTTGCCCTTACAGCACGCATGCGCTCACTCTAAAGCAGCGGAGTTGTTCTTGCGGCTTAGTGAAACGTCGTCCTGGTCTTCGCCTCTGGCAGCGGCTTCCTCGGCATCTTCTTGTCCAGCATTGCGGTGTGGTACACCAGGGAAGTGATAATGATGACAGACTGTATCATGTCACTCTCAGACAAGCGCTCATAGGTGTCCATATTGGAGTGATGTGTGCGGGAGGAATATTCCAGGGGATCTTGAATGAATTGAAATCCTGGTAAGCCCACGTTGTCGAATGCCACATGATCAGTATATCCCGTATTGTTGATGGAGATCGTCTCCGCACCAAGATCCTTGAAAGGTGCAAACCACGATTCGAAAAGAGGACGTGCCGCGTCGTTTCCCTGGAGATAAATTCCCCGGATCATTCCAGCTCCGTTGTCGAGATTGTAGTAGGCCGACAATTTGCCGTGCTCAGGTTTCAGGTCCATCTTATCTGGGTCAGCAAAGTGTTCCTTTACATAACCTTTTGACCCATACAGCCCTTGCTCTTCACCCGTCCATAAAGCAAGACGGATGGTGCGCTTTGGCTTGAGGTCGAGTGTTTTTATTATCCTCATGACTTCCATCATCACAGCGCAAGGAGCCCCATTGTCAGTTGCGCCGGTTCCCCCATGCCAGGAATCGAGGTGGCCGCCAAGCATTACCACTTCAGATTTGAGCTTCTTGTCTGAACCCGGTATTTCTGCGATGACATTGTACTCCGTGGTATCACTTTCAAGTATGTCATTGGTAATATGCACTTCTACTTTCACTTCCTGGCTGTCGCGCAGAAGTCTGATAATGCGGTTGGCATGCTCAGAGGCCATTTCAATTTCCGGAACACCTGCTTCTGTACCTGTTTTAAAACCGGAAGCACTGGAGGTAAATACGGTCCCCATGTCACCTCGGCGTTTGCTCAGGATTACACCTACTCCCTCTTCTATGTAAAATAGCCTCAGCTTACGGTTAAGCTTACGCCGCTTTCGATACCGTGCAATTTGTTCAGGAGTATAATTGTGCCCGCTGCCGTCGCCAAGCAGGCTGTTCTCCAATTTCCCGTCCAGGTCTTCATCAGTAAACCGGGAAGCATCAGCCTCAAAATTGAGGTCATCATCAGGATCCGAGTCAACCATGATCATTTTGCCTTTAAGCTGGCCCTTGTATTTCTCCATATCAGCTTCGTCATCAATGCTGACCAATAATGGAACGCCTGTAACTTGCCCTTCTGTACTGCCTGTCCAGGGCTTTGCAATTCCAATAAGTGGTTGGTAATAGGGACTGCTCATGGCTATATACGTGTGTGTGTTCTCCCAGCTCTTTCCGAAAGTTCCCCAGCGCTCAAGAGCTACGTTGCTCATTCCCCATTCCTCCAAAGTCTTCCTGGCCCGGTTTTCTGCACTGCGGCATCCGGGAGAACCAGTCAATCTTGGCCCGTTCAATGTTGTCAGTTGATAAGCCAGTTCCATCACCTGGGAGTTCTCGGTGGCCTCTTGCCTTATTCTTGTAATGACGCTTAAGTCCGCCTCGTTTTGACCAATTGCAAATTGGCTGGCGAATGTCAGCAGCAGAAAGAGGAGTGTGCCTTTTCTCATGATTTGTTCTTATTAATTGTTGAAGTTCTTATGGAGCGTTAAAGGTAGTTTTAATAAAGGAAAATTTGATTGTCCTGGACGATGGATGAATATGCTCGTTATGCATAACAAATCGTACATTTGGCAACACAGAAAATCCAGGATGTCGAAAGCAATTATTTATGATGCTGTACGCACTCCCCGGGGAAAGGGGAAGAAAGATGGTTCTTTGTACGGAACAAAAGCGGTGGAATTATTGGCCACTGTGTTCAGGGCGATCAAGGAGCGCAACGGGCTTGATACCTCAAAGGTAGAGGATGCAATCATAGGTTGTGTAACCCAGAGCTGGGAGCAGAGTGGAGATATCGCCAAGGCAGCAGCCCTCCATGCGGACTATGATGATAATGTTGCAGGGGTAACGCTCAACCGATTCTGCGGTTCAGGACTTGAGGCGATCAACCAATCGGCCGCGTATATAATGTCAGGCCAGGTTGATCTCCTGGTAGCTGGCGGTGTTGAATCAATGTCCAGGGTGCCCATGGGATCTGATGGCTCAGCATTGCTCACCGATCCGGATATGATAGCCTCCCATTATATTGTGCCCCAGGGAATTTCCGCAGATCTGATCGCCACGAAGTTTGGATATAAGCGGGATATGCTGGATGAATTCGCCACAGAATCGCATAAGCGCGCAGCAGCGGCATGGGAAGCGGGTAGGTTTGATAAGTCTATTATCCCGGTGAAGGATCCAAACGGAATTGTAGTATTGGACAAAGATGAAACAGTACGTCCGCAAACTACTCCTGAGATCCTGGCAGGACTCAATCCCTCCTTCTCTCAGATGGGGTCAATGGCAGGATTTGATGATGTTGCCATTCAGCGCTATCCGGAAATTGAAAAAATTGAGCACGTACATCATGCCGGAAACTCATCAGGTATAGTAGACGGGGCAGGATTGGTTTTGTTGGGCAATGAAGCCATTGGCAGGGAGCTCGGTTTAACGCCACGGGCACAGATCAAGTCATTCGGAATAGTGGGGGCAGAGCCAACAATTATGCTGGAAGGGCCGGCACCTGCTTCCAGGAAAGCACTCTCCAAGGCGGGAATGGATGCTAAGGATATTGACCTCTTTGAAATCAATGAGGCATTTGCCGTGGTTCCAATGCGTTTGATGGAAGAGTTAAAAGTGTCTCAGGACCGGGTAAATGTCAATGGGGGATCAATAGCCATGGGGCATCCCCTGGGTGCTACCGGAGCTATTATTACAGGAACATTACTCGATGAACTGGAGAGGCAGGACAAATCAACCGGGCTTATCTCACTGTGCATTGGTGGTGGAATGGGAATAGCCACAATTATTGAACGCATCTAATGGTTGACTACACGGTTAACGGTGACGGCATAGCGGTAATAACCCTCAACAACCCGGGTTCTGTCAATGTGATCAATGGAGATTTTATTGATGCGTATGAGGGGGCAATTGATAAAGTGCTGGAGGAGAAGGTGCTCAAGGGGGTGATAGTTGCATCTGCCAAGAAGGACTTCATGGTTGGAGGAGACCTGCAGCTCCTATTGGCTGCTAAAGATGCGCAACAGGTCATTGACATTGCCAATCGCCTGGATGCCATCATGAGAAAGCTGGAAACCTGTGGAAAACCTGTAGTAGCCGCCATGAACGGCACGGCATTGGGCGGAGGATATGAGCTGGCTTTGGCTTGTCATCATAGGATACTCATTGATGGCAAGGCGGTTCGCATAGGCCTGCCAGAGGTAACGCTGGGCTTGTTGCCCGGTGGTGGGGGGACTCAGCGCCTGCCAAGAATGATTGGTATCCAGCCTTCATTAGAGGCCTTGTTGCAAGGCAGGCGTTACCGGCCTTCGCAAGCTTTGGAGAATGGAATGGTTGACCAGCTGGCGGCAGATGGTGACGACCTGATGAAAAAGGCCACAGAATGGGTGCTCAATTCAGGTACTGCCACACAGCCCTGGGATGAAAAGAAATTCAGAATACCAGGTGGCGGAGTGCAAACACCGGGTGCGGTCATGGTCTTCGCAGCCTCAGCGGGCTTATTGCTCCAGAAGACTGCGGGAAACTACCCGGCGCCGAAAATCATAATGAACAGTGTATATGAAGGACTCCAGATGCCTTTTGACAGGGCATTGGCTCATGAATCCCGGTATTTCGCCAAATGTGTTACCTCAGGAGTGGCTAAGAACATGATCAGGACGCTCTTTTATAGTTTGAATCAGGCAAACAAGGGGAAAGCCAGGCCTGAAGGAGCAAAAGAATCTCAGCTGGAATCCATTGGCATACTTGGAGCTGGAATGATGGGTGCCGGAATAGCCTATGTAACAGCTAAAGCTGGACTCAATGTGGTGCTCAAAGATGTGTCTTTGGAGGCGGCAGAAAAGGGCAAAGCTTACAGCAGTGAATTGTTGGGTAAACAAGTGTCCAAAGGCAGGATGGAGCAGGCTAAAATGGATACAATTTTAGATAGAATCAAAACTACAGATAATTCATCTTATATTTCAGATTGTCAGTTAGTTATAGAAGCTGTATTTGAAGACAGGGAATTGAAGGCGGCCGTTACAAAAGAGTCAGAAATAGCCATGGCTGAAACGGCCGTTTTTGCTTCAAATACGTCGACGCTGCCTATCACGGGTTTAGCGGAAGCTTCTTCGAGGCCGGGCAGCTTTATCGGGCTTCATTTTTTCTCTCCCGTGGACAAGATGCCGTTGGTGGAGATCATAGTGGGTGAGAAGACTGGTGACGATGCAATTGCCTTGTGTGTTGACTTTACAAGAAGGATTGGCAAAACACCTATTGTCGTGAATGACGGCAGGGGCTTCTTTACATCCAGGGTGTTTAGTACCTATTTATTTGAAGGTTTAGAGTGTTTGGCGGAGGGTATTCCGGCAGCAGTGATCGAAAATGCCGGAAAATCAGCTGGCATGCCCGTTGGCCCGCTTGCTATTGCTGATGAGGTGAGTATCGAGCTGATGTACAAGATCAATAAGCAAACTGAAGCAGATACGGGAAAAAAATACAAAGGCAAGGCAGTTGAAATCGTAAATCAGTTCATGGAAGAATTGAACAGGCCGGGAAAGAAGGCAAAAAAGGGATTCTATGAATATCCTGACGGGGAGAAGAAGTTCCTATGGCCAGAGTTAAAAAAGCTATATCCCGAAGCAGAAGAACCCTTTGATATTGAAGAGGTGAAGAAGCGGTTGCTGTACAGGCAGGCAGTAGAAGCGGTGAGAGCTCACGAAGACAATGTAATTACCTCTGCCGTTGACGGAGACATTGGTTCCATTCTAGGGATTGGATTTCCACCCTATACTGGAGGGGCATTCTCTTTTATTGATTGGATTGGCCTTGAAGAATTTGTATCTGAGTGTTCACGGCTGGCTGATCAATACGGCGAGCGCTTTGCACCGCCTGAGCTCCTGCAGAAGATGGCGGCAGAGGGTAAGAGCTTTTATAACGGAGGATGAAAAACACAATAGCCAGCATGGCTCCACCCCTCTGTAATACCTCCGGTTATTAATCGATTAATGTTAATTTTGCCTCCCATGTATCTGGAGATTTCATAAACGAAAGATAGTCAGCACAATCGACATTAATAAGCTTTAACACCTCATTTTATCATGAGTGCAAGACCACTGGACGGAATTACAATTTTAGATCTATCGCGCTTGTTGCCCGGCCCGTTATGTACCCTCCATCTTGCCGATCTCGGTGCAGAGGTGATTAAGATTGAACAGCCGGGAGATGGCGATTATACCAGGGCAATTCCTCCTCTCACAAAGAATATCTCCACTTTCTTCCTCACGGTCAATCGAAACAAAAGGTCTGTCACTTTGGATCTTGGAAAAGAGGAGGGTAGGGAGGTACTGCTAAAGATGGTGGAAAACGCACATGTTGTTGTGGAGAGCTTTCGCCCTGGCGCACTGGACAAAATGAACTTGTCTTATGAGGTGTTGGTAAAGAGAAATCCGGCTATTATTCTCTGTTCCATAACCGGATATGGGCAAACAGGCCCCTATAAATCAAAAGCCGGCCATGACCTTAATTACCTCGCCTATGCCGGCATCCTCCGCCCAACTCTTGGTGGTGGAGGGAAGCCTGCCATTCCCAATTTCCAGATCGGGGATATCGTCGGTGGAACACAGAATGCAGCGATGGCAATCCTTGCAGCCCTCATTTCCCAAACTTCAACCGGGAAGGGGCAACACCTGGATGTTTCGATGCTTGATGGCCTGTTGGCGCACAATGTTGTTGCACTGGCTCAAAAAGAGAGTGTTTCATCCATTGGCATGGATACGTCAGATATACTAAGCGGACTCCTGCATTGCTATAACCTCTATAAGACAAAGGATGATAAGTATATCGCCCTGGGCGCTCTTGAGTTTAAATTCTGGGCGAAGTTTTGCCAGTCAATCAATAGGGATGATCTGGTGAGTAAACATATGGTAATGGGTGAAGAATCTGAACATGTAGTTGCAGAACTCAGTGTTATTTTTGCTTCAAAGACCAGGGATGAATGGACAGATGTGCTGGATGGGGCAGATTGCTGCATCTCACCGGTGAACACAATGGCGGAGGCCCTCGAGGATCCGCAAGTACAACATCGGAGATTGGTAAAAGTTCATGAGCACAGCGCGGAAGGTGCTGTAACGTACTTTGATTTGCCCTTTAAATCAACAGCGCTGGCAGCACCTGAAAACACCCAGGCACCACTGCTTGGTGAGCATACTGAGGAAATACTCAAACGCCTGGGGTATGACCAGCAATCTATTGAAGCTCTAAAAGAGTCTGGAGCCATCTAACCCTTTACAGTCTGACTTGAGTAGATGACCCGGAAGTAACCTTGAATTTCTTCTGCAGGGTATACAGCGACTGCCGGGAGTTTGCGGGCCTGTAAATGAGTCGATAATAGCCCGGCTGTAGTACCAATGTCTCGCGCACCGATAGAGGAGATAGGGTATATATGAGTTCCAGCTTATTGTCCTTTTCAAGAAAAATATCCGCCTGACCTTTCGTCATTAACAATATAGAAGCAATACCTGGCTGTGGTATTTGAATGGTATTGGTATGGCTTTGCTTTATGTCGATACTGAACTTAAGGCGGGGTAATGATAATACTTCCAAATCGTATTTGCCAACAATGTACTTTGTAGTTGTATTGAAATCCTGAACATTCAGTGTCTGCATGCTACCATGCTTGCGTATGATACATTGCAGCTGCTTGTAATCGCTGAGTCCGCGAATTTTCAAAAATAGCTGGCCTTGTGGTGCATTTACCGCAATCACATTATGAATACCGGGAGTTATCTCAATGCTGTCCAGGGTCACCGGAGGTATGGTATGCACCACCATTTTGTACCTTCCGAGAGGATCGATCATTAACGTATCCGGATTTCCACGGTGATTGATGGTGTGTATAAAGTTGTACTTCATGGCCCCGGAGAATTGTTCATAAAAGGTCATGTTCACATCGGTCTCTGTCGGCTCGCCCGACTGGTCCAACAGGTTAACCTGCACAGAGGTTGAATTCATGGCTTGGGAAATCACAATGCTCAGCACGTTTTTAAATACCGCCTCATTGCTGGCATCATAAAAGTTGCCCACACATTCAAACTGTTTCATGATATCTTCATCAAGGCCCATTCCAATTACAAATGGCTTGAGAACGATTCCTTTCTTTTGCAGGGCCCAGGAGACTGCACAGGGGTCACCATCACACTCTTCAATCCCATCAGTGATCAGGATGATGATGTTCCGGCAATTATCACACGGTGGAAAGTCATTGGCTGCTTGCCCCAGTGAATAGGCGATTGGTGTTGTGCCCTTCGGAACGATCTCATCCAGTTTCTTCCGAATGAAGTCAGCATTGCCAGTACCAAACGGAACTTCTAATTTAGTGTCCTCGCAGTCTCGCTGCTCCCTGGATATTACGGGTGACTGGTGCCCGTATGCCCTGAAGGCCATCATTATGTCTGGCCTAACTGACAAACTGTCTATTACTTCTCCCAGCAAGCGCTGTGCAATCTTTATTTTCATGCCGCTCTTCCACCTCCCATACATACTTTGAGATCCGTCAAACACAAATAAAATACGGGTCAAAGGTTCGTCGCTTGATGTAGTAATTGGTCGCTTAACCTTTACCTGCGCAAGCGTTCTCAGCGATGGAGTTAACATCAACGACATTATGCAAAAAATCCCGATAACTCGGGAAATTTTGATCAATTTGCTATTGGACTTTCTATGCTTCACTTAATAGTTTAACGATTCAACATCATAAGAAATTGCTGCCTGCGGCAGTATCCCTCTCAATAGTCACCAAGCGTTTCCTCATTCTGGGCGAGTGCACTTTCAAGCTGCTCATCACTTGGCGGAATACCGTGCCATTTATGGCTGCCCATCATGAAATCCACTCCATTGCCCATTTCTGTTTTTAACAAGATCACAACTGGCCTTCCTTTGCCGGTTTTGTCCCTGGCAAGCTTGAGTGTATTGAGAATCTCTTGCATGTCGTTTCCTTCTTCAACTTCAATGACTTCCCAACCAAAAGCATGCCACTTAGCGGCCAGATCCAACAGTGGCATTACATCATCGCAGTCTCCGTCTATCTGGCGGCCATTATAATCTACGATGGCTATGAGGTTGTCGATCTTATGGGCTGCGGCGAACATCATTCCTTCCCATACTTGCCCCTCCTGCAATTCTCCATCTCCAGTAAGTACATAAACCAGGTTGTTGTCCTTGTTTAGCTTCTTGCCCAATGCAGCACCGTTTGCGACAGAAATCCCTTGTCCCAGGGAACCCGAGGCAATGCGAACACCAGGTAATCCTTCTTCTGTTGCGGGGTGGCCCTGGAGCCTGGAGTTGATTTTGCGAAATGTGGCCAGCTCTGATAATTCGAAATAACCGCTCCTTGCAAGAGTACTATACCATACTGGCGATATGTGACCGTTGGAGAGGAAGAACACGTCTTGCCCGGTACCTTCAATGGTAAAGTTGCGTGGATCGTGGTTGAGAACCTCGTTATAAAGGGCAACAAAAAGCTCTGTACATCCTAAAGAACCGCCCGGATGTCCAGATTGTGCTGCATGAACCATGCGAACGATATCCCTTCGCACCTGGGAACATATTTTATATAAGTGAGCTACTTCGGGCATGGAAATTTTTGGTTCTTTGACAGTTGACGACATAATTAGGAATTTTTTTGGTTGGCCAAATGTAAATCTTAATTAACGGCTAACCTTTAAATGTTGAAAAGAACAGGGGATATGTTGAAAACTTTAGGTCAATTTAGAATGGCCTTTTATTGGTAGTTTTGCACCCGCATACCCTGCGTACCGGCTTTGCTCACTGAAGTTGTAGCGAAAGTGATGCAGGCAGATTCCGAAAAATATTATAGATGGCATTAAAATGCGGTATAGTAGGCCTCCCGAATGTTGGCAAGTCAACCATGTTCAACTGTTTGTCCAATGCAAAGGCGCAGGCCGCCAACTTTCCATTCTGTACCGTTGAACCCAATATTGGTGTGATCACCGTTCCGGATGATCGGTTGAACATATTATCTGACCTGGTTACACCGGAGAAAGTGGTACCCACCACTATTGAAATTGTAGACATTGCCGGGCTGGTAAAAGGTGCCAGCAAAGGTGAGGGATTGGGTAATCAATTCTTAGGTAATATCCGTGAGACGGATGCTATCATCCATGTCATCCGTTGTTTCGATGACGATAATGTGGTGCATGTAGATGGTTCTGTAAATCCCGTTCGCGATATGGATGTTATTGACATGGAGCTTCAGCTCAAGGATTTGGAGACGGTTGACAAGCGCGTAAGTGCCCAGCAAAAGGCCTCAAAAACAGGAGAAAAGGAATCGATTAAGATCCTGAAAATTTATACGCAGCTCAAGGAGGCATTAGAAGCGGGTAAATCTGCTCGTACTGTTACCATAGATAAAAAGGACCAGCATTATATCGATGAGTTGATGCTGCTCACTACCAAGCCGATCTTGTACCTATGCAATGTAGATGAATCTTCAGCAAATCAAGGCAACGCCTATGTGGAAGCAGTGAAGAAGGCGGTAAAAGATGAAAATGCTGAAGTACTTGTTATCGCAGCAGGCATTGAAGCAGAGATCACGATGTTGGACACGGCCGAAGATCGGCAAGAGTTTCTGTCTGAGATGGGACTCGAAGAGCCTGGCGTAAACAAATTGATAAGATCTGCTTACAAGTTGCTGGACCTGCAGACCTATTTCACGGCAGGTGTCAAGGAAGTACGTGCCTGGACAATTACTAAAGGAATGAAGGCACCCCAGGCAGCAGGTGTCATTCACACTGACTTTGAGAAAGGCTTCATTAGAGCCGAGGTGATCAAGTACAACAACTTCATAGAGCTGGGCTCAGAGAGCGCCTGCCGGGATGCCGGAAAACTAGGAGTAGAGGGGAAGGATTATGTCCTGGACGACGGAGACATCATGCATTTCCGCTTTAATGTGTGACGAATTAGGGTTAGGAATATTTCTGCGTGTTGAAAAATTGTTGAAAACTCTCCTGATAGCGACAGATTTCAGTACTGATATTATATAATTTTGAAGGTTAGCAGTTTCGCTCCTGATAGACACATTTTATTTTATTCTAAAGCATGGCCAGTAATTATACGGAAGATGACATAAAATCTCTCGATTGGAAGGAACACATCAGGTTCCGCCCTGGGATGTACATTGGTAAATTGGGAGATGGCTCCTCTCAGGACGACGGAATTTATGTGCTGCTGAAAGAGATTATCGATAACTGCATCGATGAACATGTAATGGGGAATGGTAAGACCATTGACATTGTCATTAAAGACAAAGTGGTTACGGTCAGAGATTATGGCCGGGGTATACCGCTGGGTAAAGTGAACGATTGTGTGTCCATCATCAACACTGGTGCAAAATATGACACGAAGGCTTTCAAGAAGTCTGTGGGATTGAATGGAGTAGGAACAAAGGCAGTGAATGCCTTGTCCGCTGAGTTCATGGTTCAGTCCGTGCGAGACGACAAGGTTAAGCTCTCGGAGTATCACCAGGGGGAGCTTGTTAACAATGCTACAATCGTCAAATCTCCAAAGAGAAAGGGAACGAAGATTGTCTTTACACCAGATGAAGATATCTTTGGCAAGTACCACTACATCAATGAGTATGTTGAGGCAATGTTGTGGAACTATGCCTATCTTAACCCGGGCTTGACGATTAATTACAACGATAAGAAGTTCCATTCAGAAAAAGGCCTTTATGATCTACTTAGTCATAATTTGAGTGGAGATATTCTCTATCCTTTGATTCACCTTAGAGGCGATGATATCGAGGTGGCGCTGACACATGGGACTACCTATGGTGAAGAGTACTATTCATTCGTAAACGGACAGCATACTACGCAAGGCGGTACACACCAGGGTGCGTTTCGCGAGGCGGTGGTAAAGACAATCCGGGAATTCTATGGCAAGGACTATGAGGCTGTAGATATCCGTTCATCAGTTGTTGCCGCTATTAGTGTGAGGGTCATTGAACCCATTTTTGAATCACAAACAAAGACCAAGCTGGGGTCAAATGAAATAGAGCCCGGTGGAAAGTCAATGAGGGCATTTGTGGGTGACTTTCTCAAAACAGCGCTTGATAATTTCTTGCATAAAAATACAGAGGTTGCTGAGGCGCTTCAGGCTAAGATCAATAGATCAGAGAAAGAGCGTAAGGAGATGTCGGGTATCCGAAAGCTCGCTCGAGACAGGGCTAAGAAGGCCAGCTTGCACAACAAGAAACTCCGGGATTGTAAAGTACATTACAATACGGATCAGGAGAGGAGACTTGACTCTACCATCTTCATAACAGAAGGTGACTCTGCAAGCGGCTCCATTACAAAGTCGAGGGATGTAGCAACACAGGCCGTGTTCAGCCTCAAGGGCAAGCCGCTAAATTCCTACGGACTCACTAAAAAGATCGTCTACGAAAACGAAGAGTTCAACTTGCTGCAATCAGCACTCAATATTGAAGACGGACTGGAAGGGCTTCGCTATCATAATATTGTATTGGCAACGGATGCAGATGTGGATGGCATGCACATTCGTCTGCTATTGATCACTTTCTTCCTGCAGTTTTTTTCTGACCTGGTGAAGAATGGACACCTGTACATTTTGCAAACACCACTATTCAGGGTAAGAAACAAGAAGGAAACCATCTACTGTTATTCAGATAAGGAGAAGCAAAAGGCCATTAGAAAGTTAAAAGGCAATCCGGAAATTACAAGATTCAAGGGGCTCGGAGAAATATCGCCTAACGAATTTAAGCACTTCATAGGCAAGGATATCCGGTTAGACCCAGTAATCGTCGGAAAGGAATCATCCCTCAGTGACATGCTGTCTTTCTACATGGGTAAAAATACCCCGGAACGCCAGGAGTTTATTATTGATAACCTGGTAGTGGAAAAGGATTTGGCTGATGATGGTGAAGAGGAGGACGAGGAAACCGCAGAAGAAGTCAGCGAAGAAATGGTTGATTAAATTATTTGAAAAGAATTGATGTTGGATGACCAGAACATAGAGGAGCCTGAAGACGGATCAGGAGAGGAAGAGGGTGAAGACGCTGATGTCAATGCGTCTGACGACAGCGGGAACGGCACATCTGACGTACCCCATGATACCATTCACCTCAGCGGCATGTACAAAAATTGGTTTTTGGACTATGCCTCCTATGTTATACTTGAGCGGGCAGTTCCCAGCGTGGAAGATGGCTTAAAGCCAGTTCAGAGAAGAATACTCCATTCCTTAAGAGAGCTTGACGACGGTCGATATCATAAAGTCGCCAATCTTATAGGACATACCATGAAGTATCATCCCCATGGCGATGCTTCCATTGGTGATGCCCTGGTCGCCCTGGGACAAAAGGAGCTGCTGATAGATACACAGGGTAACTGGGGAAACATACTCACAGGAGACCGGGCAGCTGCACCCAGGTACATCGAAGCACGGTTGACCAAGTTCGCATTGGAGGTCGTGTTTAATCCAAAAACTACGGTTTGGCTGGCATCTTATGATGGCCGCTCTAAGGAACCAGAATCATTGCCGGTTAAGTTTCCGCTTTTGTTGGCTCAGGGTGTTGAAGGTATTGCCGTCGGGCTCGCCTGTAAGATGATGCCCCATAATTTCAATGAGCTTATAGATAACAGCATCAAAGCACTAAAGGGTAAGAAGGTCGATATTCTTCCAGACTTTCCGACAGCGGGGATGGCAGACTTCTCTCAGTACAACGAGGGGTTAAGGGGTGGAAAGATACGGGTCAGGGCCAAGATTGCTCAGCAGGATAAGAAAACGCTGACCATAACAGAAATTCCGTTTGGCTCCACAACTACCAGTCTTATTGATAGTATCATTAAAGCCAACGATAAAGGAAAGATCAAGATCAGGAAGGTGGAGGACAATACCGCTGAGTTTGTGGAAATATTGATTCACCTTCCTGCAGGCACATCTCCTGACAAGACAATAGATGCATTGTACGCATTTACAGATTGTGAAATATCGATCTCACCAAACGCTTGCGTGATTCAGGATGACAAACCGATTTTTATATCTGTCAACGAGATTCTAAAGATCTCTGCCGCACACACGCAGGATTTACTCCAAAAGGAGCTGGAAATTCGAAAGGGAGAGCTGGAGAACCAGTGGCATTCTTTATCGCTCGAAAAGATATTCATTAAGAATAGGATTTACCGGGATATCGAGGAGTGTGAAACATGGGAGGCTGTAATTGCTGCGATTGACAAGGGCTTAAAGCCACATGTAAAGAAATTGAAACAGCCAGTTACTGAAGACGATATCGTGCGGCTGACGGAGATTAAGATCAAGCGAATATCCAAATTTGACTCTGATAAAGCCGATAATATTCTCAAAAGGATTGAGGACGATCTTAAGGAGGTAAAGAGCCACCTGGCCACTATTGTTGACTATGCTATTGACTACTTTAAAGAGCTTAAGAGCAAGTATGGCAAAGGGCGGAAGAGGAAGACTGAAATAAAATCCTTCGATACAATTGTAGCCTCCAAAGTAGCCGTGGCCAATGTTAAACTTTATGTCCACAGGGAAGAGGGCTTTGCCGGATATACGATGAGAAAGGATGAGTTCGTTTGCGATTGCTCGGACATTGACGATATTATCGTATTCAGGGGAGATGGGACAATGATCGTAACAGGAGTTCAGTCCAAGGCATTTGTGGGTAAGGATGTGCGATATATCGGGATATTTAAAAGGAACGATAGCAGGACGATCTTTAATATGATCTATCGGGACGGCCCCAGAGGTAATGTAATGATGAAGCGCTTTGCTGTAAAGGGGGTTACCCGTGATAAGGAATATGTGCTAACCAAAGGTAAGGAAGGCTCTAAAGTGCTTTACTTTACCGCCAATCCCAATGGTGAGTCGGAATTGGTTATGGTAAATCTCAGGCCTAAGCCCAAATTGAAGAAAACGCGAATTGAAGTTGACTTCGGAGAGTTAGCGATAAAGGGCAGGGGAGCAGGAGGAAATATTCTCACCAAAAACGCAGTATCCAAGATCATTCAGAAGGAGAGAGGTGTGTCAACCCTAGGAGCGAGGAAGATTTGGTTCGATGATTCGGTTCAGAGATTGAACGTAGATGAGAGGGGAGATTTCCTTGGGGAATTCAGCGGAGAGGATAAAATACTCACCATTATGCAGTCAGGGGAATATCAGCTCTATTCTTACAGCCTTTCAACCCATTTTGAGGAGGATTTGGTACTCATTGAGAAATGGTATCCGCAAAAGAACATCTCGGCGATCTATTATGATGGCGGCAAGAAAGAATATTTTGTCAAGAGGTTTGCGCCGGATCTTCCAGGTAAAAAGGTCCTGTTCATTTCGGAACACGAGGACTCATTCCTTGAGCGGGCGGTACTTGACAAATTCCCGATAGTGGAGCTGGCCTTCGCCAAACAAAAATTAGGAAATACCAGGAAGAAGGAGAAGATAAATCTCCATGAATTTATTGCTGTGAAAGGTGTCAAGGCCCTTGGAAACCGTTTATCTGCTCATAAGGTGAAGACCATTGAATTCCTTGACCCTCTGGAAGATGACACAGATTACGCTGCACTGACTGCCGGTGACGCTGGCACTGTGGATGAGGCATCTGAAGAGCAGGGAATTGAAGATGCTAAAGTAATAGCAGAGGAGGAAGACGATGGTGACAAAGGATCAACTGAAACTAAGGAAGAATCGAAAAATAATGTGACAACAGAAGAAGAGCCAAATATATTACCAAAGACAGCCGCTGCAAAAGTTGAGCCCGGATCAAAAAAGGACAAAAAGGACACTGATCAATCTCAGATAAAATTGGATTTGTAATCTAATTTCTCCAATTTGCATGGCCTTAACACGATTTTATCCGTCTTAATGGATATGCGTTCCCTGCCGTATCTTTTACATAAATAGAATAGGAGAGTCCTTATTTTGGACATAATATGAATGATATGAGAAAGTACTTGATTGTTGGAATAGCTGCCGTGCTGGGTGGAATCGGAACTTCATTGGCCCAGTTGAACATGACCTTATTGGGCACGAAGACCTATTCAAATGAGCTCAGTGACATCTGGGGTTACGTTGACTCCCTTGGCAATGAGTACGCCTTGGTTGGGGTTCAGGACGGTATTTCCGTAGTTGATGTGACTGACCCTGCTAATCCCAACGAGATATGGTGGTTCAACGGCCCTTTTACAACCTGGAGGGACCTTAAAGTATGGAACAAGCACATGTATGTTACCAATGAATCCAGTCAAGGACTATTTATTGTAGATCTTAGCGGGCTGCCTGATACTGCATTGCCTGCAACCGCTAATTATACCGGAACTACATACCCCTTTGGATCAGCTCATAACCTGTTCATTGATGAGAATGGAGTGGCTTATGTAATTGGATCAGATTATGGAAATGGGGGTGCGATCATGCTGGATGTGGACACAGACCCAATGAACCCCATGGAATTAGGGGTGTTTGATACGTACTATCTACACGATGCGATGGCAAGAGGAGATACCTTGTGGGGCGGAGCGATATCCAATGGGTTTTTTGTGGCTGCAGATGTGTCCAACAAAAATGCACCAACCGTACTCGCTACGCAGAATACACCCAGCAATTTCACCCATAACTGCTGGATATCAGATGATGGAAACTATCTCTATACCACCGATGAGAAGAAAAACGCCTACATAGCTGCGTATGACGTCTCGGATATTGCAAACATAACCGAGGTGGATAGGATCAGGTCTAACCCCGGATCTGGTGTCATCGTCCACAACACGCATTTCATGAATGATTATATCATAACATCCTATTATCGGGACGGAGTGACCGTGCATGATGTTACCTATCCTGATAATATGATAGAGGTTGCCAACTATGACACATATGCGGGTTCAGGTGACGGGTTCAATGGAGCGTGGGGAGTATATCCATGGTTGCCTTCAGGCAATGTCATTGTCTCCAATATTGAAGATGGACTCTCCGTACATGGAATCACCTATATGAGGGGATGTTATTTGGAGGGCGATGTCACGGACCTGTTTACCTCCAATCCAATCCCTAATGCCACTGTTTCTATATTGAGTAATTCAATCACGGCCTCAACGGATTTAACTGGCGGCTACAAGTCTGGATTGGCCACTGCGAACACCTACCTCGTTAAATTTACTGCTCCTGGATATATAGCTGATACATTGCCGGCTGTTCTCAGCAATGGAGCAATTACGGTGCTGGATGCTCAGTTGTCCTCGTTGCCATCCTTCGCGCTGAGTGGAATGGTGCAGGAAACCAATACGGGAAACCCAATTGCAAATGCGAAGGTAAGTATCATCAATGCTGAATTTACCTTTAACCTTACCACTGATGGATCTGGTAATTTTGCCATTCCGACATTCTATTCGGGTTCATACGATATAACGGTAGGTAAGTGGAACTACATTACAGATTGTTCTAACGGCATGACGATCGACACTGCTACGGGTAATTTGCTTTTTCAACTGGACTCAGGCTACTATGATGACTTTAGCTTTGATTTTGGTTGGTCGATTTCCAGCACTGCAGCTGCCGGATTGTGGGAAATTGGAGAACCACTGGGAACAGACTACAATGGTGATCCAGCCAATCCTGAATTGGATATGCACGGCGACTGTTCGGATCAGGCCTATGTGACAGGTAATACCGGACAGGGAGTTGGTGATGACGATGTTGATGACGGCAGCACTCAGCTGACTTCACCAGGCATGAACCTAATTACCTATGCTGATCCCTATGTGGAATACTACCGATGGTTCTTCAATGATGGAGGATTCGGAGCGGTTGATGATACGTTGAAGATCAGCATTACGGATGGAACGAACTCCGAAGTGGTTGAAGAAATTACAGCACCTACAGGCGAGTCCTCATGGGTTTATAATAAATTCAGGGTTCTCGACTACATCCCACTTTCAGCAACAATCCGATTGGTCGTGGAAGCATCGGATCAGGCTAGTAGTGGTCACCTGGTAGAGGCCGGGTTGGATAGGTTCCAGGTGTTCGACTCAATCGTCATTTCCACTCCTGAAATTACCGTGGACAAAATGAAGCTAAAGGCTTTCCCAAATCCCTTCTCAGAGTCGTTAGATATCTCTTATGATCTGGACTTGAATGGTGCTGGTGGTGGTGAGATCATACTGCTCGATATAGCTGGTCGAATCGTCTATTCTAGGTCCTTGAATGAAAAGTCTGGCACGGTCACGCTAGAGACCAAACTTGGTAGAGGCATGTATATGCTTCAGCTAATCAGCGGGGGAGAGGTGCTGAAGACTTTGAAGGTGGTTAAGGCTTAGCGAGTATAAATCTGAGCGCCATTCTTCTTGTTCTTTTCTTTTAAGGAATCGCTATTGTCTTTAATAAACTGTTTGAAATCTTGGTAGCAGTCAATCAGTTCAAACCTCCTTGATTCTGCTCCTTGATTCCAGGTTAAATATCCGTTTTCCTGAACAAGTTCGATCGAAACCGAGGCTTTTCTAAAGGTGTTAACGTGAATTATCTCATTTTTAATTGTTCCACTCAACGGAGCCGACCATTTCGAGCCTTTACCGTTCTGTGAAATAGTATATTCGTAGTAGGCGTGAAACTCTCCATCTTGCAGGTATCCGGAATTGTCAAGATCTTGAGCACATCCGGGGATATAAATTTTCTCGACCTCTTCTCCCAGGTCGGTAATTACATGGCGTTCATAACAGAATGCATATTGAGCCTGAGATACATGAGGGATTACCAGTAAGAAGCCTATAAATATAAAAGCAACCAATGTTATTGTTCTAGTCATATAGTTTTCATCTGTGAACGAAACTCATCATTATAATGTTTATTGCATAATTGTTCATGACTATATGCGCAATTTTATCCATCAATAAGCTGATTTTGCAGCTGTCTAATATGATTTGGCCCTATCCGACAGCACCCTCCAATAATATCCGCACCAAGCTCAAGCCATTCTTTGGTCATGTTCACGAATGAATCTGGTTCTGCCACATTTGACCACGTTTTAGTCTCAGCATTGTAAGCCTCTCCCGAATTAGCGTAAACAACAATCTTCTTGTCATCTATACTTCCTTTGATTGCCCTGATTAAGCCTGAGATGTATTGCGGTGCTGTGCAGTTCACTCCGATAGCAAAGATGTTTGAATGACCCTTCAATATCTCTACACCTTCCTTAATGGAGCTTCCGTCATTTAAATGCATTTCATCTTTACATGAGAAGCTTACCCACCCTTGTTTCTGGGTGTCCTGAAGAATTTCTCCAAGGACTTTAGCTTCCTGTAGACTCGGTATCGTTTCACATGCAAAGAAGTCTGCATTGGAATCATCTAATAATTGTATTCTGGAGAGGTGAAACTCTTTGAGTTCATCATCAGAAACGCCATAGTCTCCAGTGTACTCAGACCCATCTGCTAAACAAGCTCCATAGGGGCCAATGCTTGCAGCAATTAGGGGTTTGTGGCCACTCAAATCTGTTTCCATGAAATATTGCACTGCCTGTTCCGCTAACTGAACAGTTCTTAAGATCAGTGTTTTGGCAGTATCACGATTGTAGCCGTTGGCCAATAACCCAGGCATGGAAGCCTGGTAACTGGAAGTGATGATGCACTGGGCGCCCGCCTTTAAATATGCCAGGTGCGCTTGAAAGATGGCCTCAGGATTTGTTTCCAATAGCCTTGCCGACCATAAGCGGTGATTGAGATCACATCCTTGAGCTTCGAGTTCATTCGAAAGGCCTCCATCCAGTAGCAAGGGATACTTAATATTCATTGACTGGTTCTTGGCTTGAAATTGCGTGTCAATATTTACACTTGCACCCCAATAATACAGATATCATCAACCTGGTCTTGTTCGCCCTTCCAATCCTCAATACCCATGTTAATTCGCGTTCCCTGGTCCTTTATCTTGGCGTCTTGCATTGAGTCCAGAAATTCAAGTACTCCCTTGTTGCCGTACTCCTTGTTTTCTGGCCCTCCTAATTGGTTTTGCCAACCATCACTGCACGTATATACATGGTCACCGTCCTTCAACTGGATCTCATGTGTGTTGAATGAAAACTCCTTGCCTTCAAACATGGATATAGGTTGATTATCTGTTTTAAACTCCACAAGGTCATCTCCGTGATACCTCATCGTATCATCATCGGCAGCTTTATTGTGAACCCCTTTCCTGTACAGATACAGAGAGTTGTAGGCCCCCGCAAAATCCAGTGTATTCTGTTTCTTATCCCACATGCATATTACACCGTCCATACCGTCCCTGGTATTGTCTTCATCTCCTCCGCCCAGTGCGTTGATTACCCCAACTCTCAATAGGTCAAGTATTTCGCCGGGTTTGGTAAGGCGTTTTTGAATTACAATTTCATTCAATAGACTATTGCCTATCATGCTCATAAATGCTCCTGGGACTCCATGTCCGGTGCAATCAGCAACCATCCAGATCACCTTGGAATCTGGTGTAGCGTAGAGCCAGTAGAAGTCGCCACTAACAATATCCTTCGGCTTAAATAGAATAAAGTGCTCCTTTAAATGATAGTTGCAGTACTCACTGGAGGGCAGAATGGCCCGTTGGATCCGTTGGGCATATCGAATGCTGTCAGTGATATCCTTGTTCTTATCGTCGATGATTTCGCTAAGTGCTTTGATTTCCGCATTCGCACGCATCACTATCTGTTGCTGGTCTTCGATAGTCAATTTCTGTTTCTTAATGAGACGGAAACGCGAGTACAGCACTATTGCAAAAAGCAGCACGGGGCCAAGCACTCCTACTAATGCCAATTCCAAAATATAATTGAGGGAATCCGCTGTGGCGTTCTTTCCCTGGGCCATGGTCAAGGACGAACTAACAACAATAAATATGTATGCCAATGCTCCCCGGACCACTAAAGCGCGTTATGTGTGCCATCGCAATATGGCGGATTCTTGGTTTGCTTGCATCCGCAAAACCAAACGGTTTTGGCTTCCGTGAATTCAATTTTTACAGACTTCAAGGTGGAGTATTCTCTGTGGGTATTGTCACAACGGGGCTGATTCTTGCTCAGTCCACAGGAACACCATGAAAATCTGCCTGGTTTCACCTCCACTTTATACGGTGCCTTCTGTGCAATTTTAGACTCTTTTAACATAATATATATCTATTCTTGATACGTCAGATTATTGATAATCCTAATATAGTAATATTTATCTTGATCGTGCTTCAAATCAAAACTTCAAGTTATAAACCTGCCTGCCTTGCTCACTGAAGCTTTAGCGAAAGTGATGCAGGAAAGCCCGAGCTCGAAGTTCCGAAATTCAATTGTGAGATACGTGTTGAAAAGTTTGGTCAAATAACCTGTGCCTCTTCCTACGAGATAAGCGACTTTAACCTAATTTAGAAGGTGTAAATCACCGTTGAGCAATCATGAAGATTAAGAAGGTACTGGTAGCAAATAGGGGAGAAATCGCTATTAGAATATTTCGCGCATGCGTTGAAATAGGCATTAAGACCGTCGCCATATACACGTATGAGGATAGGTATTCTCAACACCGATACAAGGCAGATGAGTCGTATCAAATTGGTCAGGACAACGAACCATTGAAACCCTACCTGGATATCGATGAGATAATCAAGATGGCGGCGTCTAAGGGTGTTGATGCAATACATCCTGGATATGGATTTCTGGCTGAGAATGCTGAGTTCGCCCAAAAATGCGGTGATAACAACGTCATCTTTATTGGCCCGTCACCTCAGGTAATCTCTCAGATGGGAGACAAGCTCAAGGCAAAGGCCATTGCTGTGAAAAATGAGATTCCAATCATTCAGAGCAGCGAAAAAGCGCTCAAAAATCATAAAATAGCAATAGCAGAAGCTAAGAGAATTGGATTCCCGGTAATGTTAAAGGCCGTGTCCGGGGGAGGAGGGCGCGGTATGCGGGTTATCCGGGAAGTCTCTGAGATAGAAAATGCATTCCATGAAGCTCAGAGAGAAGCCATTAATGCTTTTGGCGATGGTACCTTGTTCCTGGAGAAATTTATTGAGGAACCCAAGCATATCGAAGTTCAGATAGTAGGAGATAACCATGGCAACATAGTTCACTTATATGAGCGTGATTGCTCTGTTCAGAGGAGGTATCAAAAGGTTATTGAGATGGCACCTTCCTATGGATTGGAAGACGGAACCCGTGAGAAGTTATATGAATATGCGGTGAAAATAACCACAGCAGTAGGATATAATAATGTAGGTACGGTTGAATTCTTAGTGGGTGAGACGGGTGATATATACTTCATTGAAGTAAATCCCCGGATACAGGTAGAGCATACGGTTACGGAAATGGTTACCGCTGTGGACCTTGTCAAGGCTCAGATGTTCATAGCTGGAGGTTACAAATTATCTGACATCCAGCTAAAGTTAGGCAACCAGGATGATATTCAGCTAAATGGGTACGCGATACAGTGCAGGATTACCACTGAAGACCCTCAAAATGACTTCACCCCTGATTATGGAACGATCATCACCTATAGAAGCGCTGCCGGGTTTGGAATTCGGCTGGATGTGGGAAGTTTATACCTCGGAGTTAAAGTAAGTCCATTCTTTGATTCCATGCTGGTAAAGGTCTCGGCACAATCCAGAACACTTGATGGAGCATGCCGGAAAATGAGTCGCGCCCTTAAAGAATTTAGAATAAGGGGTGTTAAGACCAATGTGCAGTTCCTGGAGAACATCGTTAACCATGATGAATTTAGATCCGGGTCGGCAACAGTAAACTTTATCCAAAAACATAAAAGTCTCTTTAAGTTTGATAAGCGTCTTGACCGTGCGACTAAGGCTGTGAAATATCTTGGTGATGTGATTGTGAATGGCAACCCGGATGTCAAGTATGTCGATAAATCCAGAAAATTCAATACGCCAATCGTACCTCTGTACGATCCTTATGGAGAATTTCCCAAGGGTACCAAGGATAAGCTTAACAAGTTAGGCCCTGAAGGATTTGCTGATTGGCTCAAGAAAGATAAAAAGATCCATTTCACGGACACTACCATGCGTGATGCCCACCAGTCTTTACTGGCTACCAGGATGCGTACGTATGATTTGCTAAAAGTTGCTGAGAGCTATGCGAAAAACCATCCTCAGACCTTTAGCATGGAAGTATGGGGGGGAGCTACTTTTGATGTTTGCCTCCGTTTTCTTTATGAGAACCCCTGGAAGCGGCTTGCTGATCTGAAAGCGGCGATGCCGAACATCCTGTTGCAAATGTTGATAAGAGGATCGAATGGGGTAGGGTATTCCGCTTATCCCGACAATCTAATTGAATCGTTTGTAGAGAAATCATGGGATACAGGGGTTGACTTGTTCAGAATATTTGATTCCCTTAATTGGATGAAAAATATCGAGCCGTGCATTAAATATGTGCGAAAGCGTACAGGAGGGTTGGCTGAAGGTGCCATTTGCTATACGGGGGATATAATGGACAATTCCAGGACGAAGTACTCCTTAGAGTACTATTTGAAATTGGCCAGGCAGATAGAGGATGCGGGCGCTCATATGCTCGCGATCAAGGATATGGCCGGCCTGTTAAAGCCCTATGCAGCTACTGAGCTGGTTACGGCTTTGAAAGAGACGGTTAGTATTCCTATTCACCTGCATACGCACGATACGTCTTCCATTCAGGCTGCCACGTATCTTAGGGCGATTGAAGCAGGGGTGGATGTGGTGGATGTGGCCCTTGGCGGGTTGTCAGGTTTGACCTCTCAACCGAATTTCAATGCCGTGGTCGAAATGCTGCGATCAGATCCACGCTACCACGATTTTGACATAAGGTCGCTGAACGCCTTCTCAAATTACTGGGAAAATGTGAGGGAGTATTACTACCCGTTTGAATCAGGGCTGAAAGCAGGTACCGCTGAAGTGTTTATACACGAAATACCAGGAGGGCAATATTCTAACCTCAAGCCACAGGCTATGGCTCTTGGATTGGGTGACAAGTTTGATTTGATCAAACAGACCTACGCTGAAGTGAATGCCATGTTCGGTGATGTAGTGAAAGTTACCCCAAGTTCCAAAGTGGTAGGGGATATGGCCTTATATATGGTATCAAACGGGTTGACTAAGGAAGATGTAATGGAAAGAGGTGACCAGATTTCTTTTCCTGAATCTGTACAGTCCTACTTTATTGGTGACTTGGGCCAGCCTGTTGGAGGTTTTCCTAAAAAGTTGCAAAAGATCATCTTAAAAGATAAAGAACCATATACGAATCGGCCCAATGCCCATTTGGAACCGGTGGATCTTGACAGGGAATACACTGAGTTTTTACAGAAATTTCAGCCTAAATTTGATAGGGAACTTCACTTTACGGATTTTTTGTCCTTTAAGTTATATCCCAAGGTATATGAGGATGCCTGGAAAGCGCATCTGGAATATGGAGATATTGCCAGGATTCCTACGAAGAACTTTTTCTTTGGCATGGAGCTGAATGAAGAGACAATTATAGAGATTGCTCCTGGTAAGTCAATAATAGTCAAATTCTTATCGTTGGGGCCTCCCAACGAGGATGGAATGCGTACGGTGTTTTTTAAGATCAATGGGCAGACGCGCAATATCGATGTGTTGGATAAGTCCTTGGGTATTGAAAAGGCAGTAAATCTCAAAGCAGAATCTAATGATCCAAAACAAATTGGCGCACCGCTACAGGGCCTCTTATCCAAGGTGATGGTTACGAAAGATCAGAAAGTAAAGCGGAATGAGCCATTGTTTGTCATAGAGGCCATGAAAATGGAAACTACAATTACGGCACCTGAGAATGTTCAGATAAAGTTGATTAATCTGAAGGAAGGCGTAATGGTTAATGCAGAAGATCTTGTAATTACCTTAAACTAAAGGAACCGCTCCTTGGAAGAGCAGGATGCTCTTTAAACAACATAAACAGGGGAGTTTCCTATCTATTAGTCATGTTAGGAGCCATGCCTTTCATCTTTGTAACTCGCTTCTTGTGCTGACCTTTTGATCCACATACGTACTTATCCTGCACACAAGAGCCGAGAAACATACCCAATATTGCAAATAGAAGTAACTTCTTCATGGTGTTGATGTCTCAATTGTTTAATACCTGCTAAACTCTAAACGGTATTATTGCTCAAAGGTTGCTTTCAACCTTGTAAAGTTATCAATTAATTTGGACGAATCACTTTTCTCAACCAATACTCATTTTTTACAGTGATCGTTCATGGCGTACCTGGAAGGCTTGAAATCCATGTTTTTTGAAACTTTTAAGTCCTTGCAACCTCCCTCAGAATCACCCATAAATATTTTGCACATACCCCGACCGTGATAAGCTTCAGCATATTCCGCATTAAGAAGGATTGTTTTATTGTAATCAAGTCGTGCTTCCTTGTATAACTGTTGCTCGAATTTGGCATTCCCTCTATTAAACCAGGCATAATCCGCGTTTTTATCCAGCTCAATCGCTTTGTTGTAGGCCTCAATTGCTAAATCGTAGTTTTTCTTGAACAACTGTTTGTTCCCTTCAAAGTACCAGGTGAAAGATGATTCTTGCGCCAGTACCGAGCTTGATGATATGAGGATCAAGCCTATAATTATTAAATTCTTAAATGACATTTGTTGCGGTTTTGAACACTGACAATATACAAATATAGATATCTCTTCTATTGATTTGCAAAAAGAGTACCAGTATTGAAGGACTTAGACAATCCTTCACCTTTGATTGTATTCCTCCTTATTTAATCGTGAATTTTTGTGT
>JYMV01053705.1_pt1 | contig 41461 bp, 34 predicted proteins | sample 338911 | NCBI WGS metagenome assembly JYMV01 (sample SAMN03354496, study PRJNA234377) | hydrothermal vent metagenome | biome: Deep sea; feature: Hydrothermal plumes at the Eastern Lau Spreading Center, Western Pacific Ocean; material: Seawater | place: Tonga | collected 2009 | depth 2000 m m | reverse complement strand
AAGTGAGGCAAACATAGAGAGTGAGAAGGACATGAATAAGGAGAGCCATGACAAAGGGAGGAAAACAAAGAGCAAGACACGCAAACTAAGAAACAACTCTCACAGAACAATCCGAACCATAGTCAAAGAAATTGATGGCACATACAAGGCTAAAAACCTCATAGTGGACATTCCCATCAGGAGACAACAAAGAGCAATCAATGCAGCCAAGCAGAGGGGTATATCCACCCGAAACATCTATGCTTGGAATAAGTCCACCTCTGGTGAAAACCTCATCAAGTATAGAGATATCTCCCAATGGACAACCAATCTTCTTGGGAGCTTCCAGGACAGAAAGAGCAAAGCAGCAAATAAGGAGTCTATTGGCAATATACAGTCAGAAGGGAATGTATCCTTCCCAACACACCCAAGCCTCACAGATCGCAAACAGAAGTCACACGAACTTGCACACATCCACTATCATAGGATCATGGCCCTTGCCCAAAGCAACTCTGCCAACATCTTTCAGTCACCAACCAAGTATCGAGGCACCTACACTCCAAAGAAGCCGTCTGTGATTGTACTGTTGGATATGACAACAGATGCAAAGTTGAAAGACGTGCTGTCTCTTCACCTTCAGGATGTGGACACAGTGAATGGTGACACTTATGCAACCCTGTCTGTATCTGTAGCAAAGGCAGGGAGTTACATCACAGTTCCAGTCATCATCACAAAGTTCAATAGCTATCTGGATAGTCCACAGACAGCTTGGAAATCTGTGAAGGGAACAAAGAAGTCTACCATGAGGTTGTACCATGACAGAGAGGGCATCCACACAGGAGCCTTACAGGATTTAGACATGAAGGTGGAGAGATCTGATCACGGCTTCAATGCCAAGATGTTGGTAGTTCATGATGCCCAGATCGACATGTTACCTCTCAAGGATGTTGTTCACACAACTGTAGAAGGGCTGATAGAGTTGGTTGTCAGTAGACTAAGAGAGATGGGGTTGCACTATGTGGAATGAGAGAGTTGTAGAAATTGATGTGTACATAGAGTTTAAATAAATGTTTATAAGAAAAGATAGATATCTTTGTATTTATTTCTTTCTTGGATATGATGCAACAATGTCTTCTAACTACTTTATCAGAAAACTAGAACACATGTGTGATGAAGCGAGACATAGATCGTCTATTCTGAATTCTACAGATGTCTTAGTTCATTCTCTAAAATATTTGGATAGAGAGTCTCATCTCTTTACAGAAGATGGTATGCACATCTTTTCACTGTCAGACTCTATCCCAACAAGTTGTATGGTACATATATTCAATGCTACCAAGGAGAGTCCCTCTTATGAATTTCTCCACAGTTTAGATGCCTCATACTATTCACCCTACCATTATGCAGCCACATACCACCTTGATGATGTTTTTCACCACATTACCAAGAGTAAGATGGACAATTCTCTATCAAAAAAGGTAGATTACAACATTGTAAGATCACTTTGTCTATACACCCATCCAGATACCAAGCACACTGTCCCTTCTATACTCATAGAAAAGGATAGAATGCCCATTCTTGCATCTTGCTTATGTGAGGCCCTACATATAGACCCATTTGACAGTGAGTTTGAAGATATCTATATGACATGGTTACACGAATGCATAATGTCTGATGCAAAATCCACTGCCAACTACCTCCATAGATGTCACAGAAGGAATATGTTACACTCTTTACAAAGGGGGAGGGATGTGAGTCCGTGTGAACATCTAAGCCCTATGGATATTGTATTGACCTCTCCTCACAAGAACCAAATGTATTATATAGACATTATATTGAAAGACTTTATTGGAGGATACAAACTAGTGTCTACCAAGATTGATATGCTATTGGGTAGACTCAATCATATCAAGAAAATGACAAGTGGAAGTACGTCAAGTTTCATTGAAAAATGTTTATTCGATACTGCATCTCACACAATCATCAAATAAAATGACAAGTGGAAGTACGTCAAGTTTCATTGAAAAATGTTTATTCGATACTGTATCTCACACAATCATCAAATAAAATGACATGTTGGCAATTACATTGTGTCCTTTGTCAATTTTCTTCTTCGTTCCCAGAGTCCAGTGAGATGGTTTCCATGTCTGAATCATCCACATCTATCTGTCCCAATATTTGAATTTCTTCCAATACCATGTTGATGGGTAAAGTACTTCTTCCTCCATAGTCATACAGTATTCGAATGCAATCCTCAATATCTTGTCTCTCCTCATGTCCAATTTGGTTCAAGGGAGGATCTTCAATGCGATTGCCAAACCTTGCATGTAACAAGTCAATGGTGGTATGTACCACATCAAAGTCCCCAGTTGTCATCTTGGGTGTGGCTCCATATGTCAAGAGTAGGGAGAGAAGTTTTGGGCTTGGATGGAAGTACACTTCCACTCTGTCAAGAATATCCCATTTCCACCATTTGAGATGGTTCTGAAGACTGGAGAGATCTTTTTGTTCACTCATTCTTGGAGCAAAAAAATCACATGCTAAATTTTTCATGCCCATTTCATAATGGAATATTTCTTCGTCTGAGATAATCAAGTCATTTCTGTCCCTATGTGACAATATCTTTTGAAAGATGTAACCCAGTAATCCTGACAGTTGGGTGAAGGCTACAAATTGATGTGAGTCTGATGACAGGCAAACAGCATGAGTATTACATGCATCAATTGACAAAAGTATTGCCGTTCTACACATGTCTGTGCACAACAAGTCCCATGATAGAACAGAATCACATATGTACCAAAACGTCTTGATGACAGTCAGGCAGTCATCTATTGAGAACATTTCCTCATTTTTGATGCACTGCTCTGTAAAATGGGTGATGAACTTGAGATCATCCAATTCAATATCAGAGTCCTCATCAAATATGCTATCTCTATTGTCTTCATTCTCAATATCCCTCAGATATGGTGATAAAACAGTGTACAGTGTCTTTTTCAAGAGCTGGTCTTTCATGGTTTGTCACACAGTTATCTTGATTTCGTCAATGGTGGTTTGTGCTCACATGGTGTAGCTCTGGTTCAGTATGTGTATGACTTGGTTTGGATCCACCACACTTTCAACCCTTACATCCATCAAGTAGTCAATCATGTCTATCAGCTTATGCTTGTATTTCACCAAGTGCCAATTGTCATCCTCTTGGGAGAACCACTCAAAGAACCAATCCAGTATAGAGTACCCAGTCTTTGTCACACAGTTTGGATCAGCTCCTCCAATCTGAATAGCCCATTTCATGTACTCTGCACATGGCACAAACAAGAACGGCTTTCCATTGGGACTATTCACAGTAATTGATCTATGTCCTGACCTGTCATAATATTTTTCTCCTTCCACTTTCATGTCAAATATGTGTTGAAGATCACAAATCACATGCAGTAATGTTGCACCACATCCTGGAGTCTTAACTTGGGTTGCAAGATTTGTCAGATGTAAATGTACAAGTTTTGACTCAGTAGAGGACAGACTCATTTTATTCAATTCCCACAGGGAGAGAAAAGAACAGAGCATCATCTGTCGACATCTAAGAAAGGGTGAACCCTCTGGTTGTGGAGTTGCTTCATATTGGCACTTGATAGAAATGTCATACCCTAGTTTTGCAACTGTGAACAGGAGTCTTTTCCTTTGGTGAGAAGATAGGGATGCAACAACCTGCCTCTCAAATAAAAAGATGGCAGTAACCGACCCTACAAGATCTACCCAGTCAGAGGTTTCCAAGTTTGGAATGTCTGATGAAAAAGTCATCAAAATGCGAAAGAGTGGATTTGCTTGTCTGAAAGTTAAGAACTTCTGATTACATTGGGTGTTTTTCAACCAAAGAGGATAGCAGGATGATTTAATTATCTGACGTATCAAACTGTGGTTACTCATTTCTTTTTTATCAGAAAGGAGATAAACATCACCAATACTTTTTGTTGAGATAGCGTATCTTTATTTTTCTATTGATTACAAGTCAAGAACTTCATCAAGGAGTGCTTCAAATGTAGCTTCATCATTGTCCCTGTTCATCTCTCTGTCACCATCCCCTGTCTCAGATTGAGCAAGGCACTCATCTCCTATCAGTTGTTCATAGATCTTGATTAGTTCTTGATCATCCATGTCCATCTCCCACTCTTTTTCCCATTCTGTGGCATTGGTGCTTTTCTTTTCTGTTGAATCCATGTCTATGATGTAGTGGATAGTTCATATCTGACAGCCTCCTCATTTTGACATCCTAATTCAGGGTTGGATTTTACATCCAGTGTTTTTATACTAGATCTGACTCAAGATAGTACTTCAAATAACAATGTCCTCTTTTTTCTGAATAGCTGTTAGGACCCTTTCCAGACAACCTGCACTCAGGACAATACAAGAGGATGATCCAAACTCTAGATTCAAATCGCATTGTCTCTTTTCATAGCTATCTCTAGCCCTGGAAGTTATAATGACAGTATTGCAATTTGTTTCACCAGATGACCTAAAGACTACATTCCTCACAACACTCAGCATGATTAGAAGAATACAAGCCTTTGCTGTCTCCATGCCTTTAAACCTCAAATCTGTGCAATCCTTCCCATCATAGTTCACAACCATAGGGGAGATATGAAAGCACCTAATTACCTCATATGCATGACCTATGGATATGGCTCTATTTAATATGCTATCCTCTCCCATCATTTTGATTTCATCTCTGATCACATTTTGTCTTCCTCGATCCACAATCACACATCTGCTCTTGGAATCAAACCCTTTACTCCAGTTACACACATCATTGGTGATCTGTGTTAGTCTGTCAATGTTTTTAGGAATGGAGCTCTGTTCCATCGTCTCCCAAGTGGAAGGTGTGAATAGGTTCTCCAATCCAGTTAGATGTGGCATGGATGGAGAGGTCATCCTCTTATCATCAGATGTGAGACTGAGAATGTGATGATCTAGAGGAAGTCTGATTCTTGTCATGTCCTTACATGTCATGCCTTGTTGAGCATGTTGATATCTTGCTCTGTCTTTTCTACTTGATTTATCTGAAGATTGAAAAAGATTGGACATTACATCAGTATGCAAAGAGTGGTTAAATAAAATGACAATCTGCTTGAATCTGTCTTTGTCTTCCTGCATTCTAGACAGACAACAATCTACGGATGACACAATGAGGAGGGACCTCATCACATCACAATCTCTCTCAGTGTGGTGCAAATTTCTAAAGAGATGAAAGCAATTGTGGGATATGAGATGATGGATTGAGGCACCGGGTAGGAGAGCAATGCATTTGGGTAGCCATACAGGATAAGAAATGGGTGTGGATTGTTCTTGGTCAGGGTGTACCTCCTTCAATAACTGAGTGAGGATGAATCTCCTTTCATTGATTTGATCACAGAGTTCATTAAAACCATGAGTGGCATAACCAATCATACTCTTGTGATCACGTGTGCAGTCTTTGTCAAGTGTCCCACACTCAAAAAGACTTGAATATGGAGTGAGGGTACTCAGAGAATTCTCCCTACTGGAGCCTTGCCATGTTTCTATTTTTTGTCTTGTCTTTTCAAGGAATAGTGGAAGAGTGTGGGATACATAAGCCTTGCATGACTTTATGGCATCTCTCAAAGGGGTCAGATAATTTGTTATTGAAATGTTGTCTGCTCCAAAATAAAGACTAAGGATTGTAGTGATGCAAGTTTCTTGTCTTTGTGACTTCAACATTCGCTTCACCCTGTTCAGAAGGATCAACCTCCCTTTTCCCTCCTCCTCTAGTGTTGCATAGTACCACCTTGTTGAAAGTCCTTCAATTTTATCTGCCCATTCATCACTATCATAAAAGTAGACCAGTGCCTTTAGAAGGTGTAATGGAAGAATGAAGAGATCCCCAAAGCTTGTGCGAGGTATCCAAAAATTGGGTTCAGACCCATTTAGTACTGAGCAATTGGATTCCAAGTGATGGGATTCAGATTCACTGGGTTCAGACAAATTAGGTATAGACTTGTTAAGATTAGATCGATATGGTTGAGAATTGTTTGGTTCAGACTCTTGAGTTTGAGACTCCCTGTCTTTGTCTCTGTGATGTATGCTATCAACCTCATCATCACTGTCTTGTAAATCATCATAACAAGGTAACTCGTCATCACAATTCCCTACATCCTGATCACTATCATCCTCGCTATCCTCTATCAAAGTGATGTGACCTGTCCCTTTCTTTGCACCATCCATAGATATTGAATATGATAGGAGTTAACAAACGATAATACACCAAGTGATACTTACCTCTCCCTGATGAGAACTCAGGTTGAAAGAAGGTCCCCTTCAGTTGTTGCATCTCTTCCCTCAGGCGTGCCACCTCAGGTTCCCAACTACTATGGTCATGTGGATTGTCTACAGACTTAATCTGATTGATGAGATCTCTCATTTTCAGACATTGTTCATTTTTGTCATGGAATGCATCCTTCATTCTTCTCAGTTCACTTACTTTCTCTCTGACTCTTTGTTGTTCATCTGAAAGGGAGTCAAGAGCATCCTTGAGATCTGACTCTCTCTGTTGTTGTAATCTGTCCTTATTCAGTAGTTTATTTTTTATGAGAGATATGTCTGTTTCATGTTTCAAGTTGTTTGTTGTAATGTCATACTGTAGTTGTTCATTATCATCTAAAAGATTGTTTATTTGTTCTCTGCTCTTCTTCAACTGGTCATGAACATTACATATTTCAGATCTTTGTTTCTCCACTGTTTTGTTCAATGACTTGACAAGATCTGATAGTCTATCTGATTCACATTCCTGAAAAGTTGCACTCCTTTGAAGACTATCCATGTTTTTATTCTGCATTTTAATTTGCTCTCTATTTTCAGTTTCTTTTCTGTGATTGGAAATAAAAGTTTGTATCTGTCTGAGTATCCTATCCCAATATTCCTTGTATAGATTATCAATTCTCAGTGCAGACTTCCCATCTCTAACTTCCCCAAGCATGGCAAGATACTGAGAGTAGACCATGGCTTTGAACTGATTCTGGATTTGTCCAAGTTCGGTGTGTAGACCTTCATCTCCACTACCTTGTTCGTCTCTTCTCAACACATGCTCTGATAAGGGCACCAATTTTATAGCATCTTGTATTGTTTCAATGGCAGTCTTGTACTTTTCCATTTCCTTAGCTATGCCTTCTTCAATTTTCTTCCTCACTTGAGACATGTCATTATTGGGGGATGCCTCATCTCTCTGAATCTGCTTTCTCAACTTATCTACTTCTTCTTTCAATTCCTGGTTTTGGGCCTTTGTTTCTTTTTCATTTTGGTGGACACTCTCTGTTATGTCTTTTGTTTCAATGTGATTTACTTGCTCTTTCAATGAATAATTTTCCTGTGAAAGTTCTGAATCTCGTTTTCTTATTGAGTCTAATTCACCCAATAGGTTTTTTTTCTCCTCTTCATGATTTACTCTATGTGTCTTAATCATATTTCGAAGAGTGTTGAGTTTCTCTTCCATTAGGTCAGACTCCTTTTCAATCATCTCTTTTGCTATCTTCACATGGGCAAGCTCTGACCTCAATGATAAGAGTTCCCTATCATTCTGTCTTTTACTTTGTTCCATCTCATCTTCACTCTTGGTGATTTCTTGTCGAAGATGAGATATTTGGTCTCTCTCTTTTTCAACATGCTGCCTTAGATCAGATACTTCCCTTTCCAATCTCTCATTTTCCTCATCTTTCTGTCGTAGTTGTGTGACCATGAGAGAACCACTCCCCATTTTATCTTGAAGTATACAGTTCATTTCCTCAATATCTGCTTTGAGCTTCGTCCTCTCTTTGCGAATGTCACACACTTCTTTTGCAAGAATGGACTTTGACTCTTTCAGGGTCACATTGATTGTGTTTGTTTCATCAAGGTTGTGTTCTAATTGTTGCATCTTGATTTCTATGGCTTTCTTCTCATCTTGTACTTTCTTTAAAGATGCCAATGCACTGTCCATTTTATTTCTCTCGTCATGTTCAAGATATGTACCTTTCCTTAGTTGTTCTTCAAGATTGTCTCTCTCTCTTTGATAACTACTTGATTGTATGTGGATAGATCGATTCTCATTCTCAAGATCTTTATACTTTTTTTCCAGAACCCTAAATTGTTGCTCCAAACACTCCTTCACTGTGGTAATATCTCTCACATTTGACAACAAATCAGTTCCTATCCTGTTTTGATCGTCCAAGGTTGATGTCAGGTTTTGAATTTTAACTTCCATTGCATCCTTTTCTCTGTTCAGAGCTTCTGTTCTTTTTCCATATTCAGATAGCTTTCCCTGTAGTGTGGACACCTCACCCTTCAATGCATCACAATTTCCATTCACATCCTGGACAATACATTCTTTCTCTGTTAAAACTGACTGAAGAAGTAGGATTTTCTGTTGATCATCTACATGAGATTGGGAGAGTTCTGTTATGGTAGATTTCACAACATTGTCCAAAGATGTGGCACTTTCTGTCATGTCCTTGATTTGTTGCTGCCGTTCTTGTATCATCTTCTCTTCGAGATCTTTGTTCATCTGCCTCTCTGATTCCAGCATCCTTTCCTTCTCCCCAATCTGTCTAACAGACTCACTCATAATTTGTTGCATCTTCTCTGTTGTAGATTGTAGTTGATGTTGGAGATCTTCATTTTGTTGCTTTTGATGGACCAGACTTTGTTGATATTTAACCCTTTCTGCTTTCAACTGATTCAACTGAGCTAAGAGAGGATCTATTTGTGATGTTATTACTTTGTACTGTTCTTCCATTTTATTAACTTTCTGTTGTATTGCTGCCTGGGTTTGCTTCGATTCTTCCAAAGCTTGTTTTTTCTCTCCTAGGGAATGTTCCCTCTCATTGAAATGTTTAGTCATTACTTCAATTTTTTCCTCTAGTTTTCTCTTGGAAGATTGAAGTTCCTCAATCTCGGATGTTGTTGCCTCTTTAAAGATGTGTAGATTCTCAGTGTTAGATGTCTTTTGTATAGTGTTTTCCATCAACTCATGTCCACCACTTGGGGTTGTTTCTTTTAGATATCTCATGATATGATCCCTCTTCTCTCTTGATAACTGGGGATGTAAGGATTCAAGGTCTTCATCGGGAATCACACTCTCACCCTCATCACTGCTTTGGCATGATTCTTCTGTTATAGTTTTTGAGATGTTGAAAAGTTTTGATGGAGAAGTTTGGTACATCTCCATCAGATTTTTTCTCACTCTGTGATTTTGAGCATAAAAGTTTCTTGGTGGGATGGAAGTCGCAGCCGATGGTGTTGTTATGTCATTGCATTCATTCTTATTTTGAGGAGTTGAAGTGTGTGGTGAAAACATTGGGAAAGAGTCTGGTGTTGGAAAGCCAGGGTGAGGTTTCCATGTCTTGATAGGAGTTTTGTCGGTGCAGACACTTTCATATGATGGAGGGATTGGAGTACCAAAAGAAGGGTGTTGTGGTCTTGTAACTTTGTACTCTCCACATTCACTTGCACCATATTTTATAGTTTCATCTAAATCATCATCTGTATCTGTTTCTTCTTCTTCTTCTTCCTTGTAAACTTCTATTGTCTTATCATTTTTTTCATCATTCATTTCCTCACTAACCTCATAGTTTTGTGGATTGTAACTCTCCATCTCATTGTCACAAGCCTCAGTTTTATCCATTTTGGCAGTTGTATCATTTTTATCAGTGTCAGATTCTACACTGATACCTGCTTCATACTCTTTGGATCTGTTAGTCTCAATATCTGTGTCCTTGCTAGATGATACACAACCAACGTCTGTGTCCTTGCTAGATGATACCCAACCAATGTCTGTGTCCTTGCTAGATGATACACAACCAACGTCTGTGTCCTTATCAGATGACATGCAATCTGTGTCCTTATCCAAGCTCTTTCCCTTTATATTTTGTGTTGATTCATCTTCTCTGAGTGTAACATTTGGGTTTCTTGCATGAGACATAAGATCATCCCATGTAGGCATTGAGAGAAGGGGAGCTGGCTTGTCATCAGATTTATTCTGTAGATGTTTCTCAACACTCACATTTTCTGTGCATGCTCTGCTTTCCTCCTCACTCTCAGATAGGACTAGCACCAGATCTTTATATGTTCCAAGATCTTTATTATCCTCACCTTCAGATACCTCAATGATTGTGTTGTCATCACTATCAGCTATCTCAAGGACTTGATTATCATGTAGAGTAGACATTTTAATGTCTGTGGCATCCTTCTGTAGGGAGCATGAACAATAAAGACATGGAACAAAATGATTTGGTGGATTGTTCTTTTGGGTAGTAGGTTTGGGTAGTTTAGTCCAGGTCCACAGAATATTTAATGGAGACCTTTCATTTTTCTTTGGGGGATAAATGACCTGGTTGAGTACCTTCCTCCTATGACATACAATCGGTACTGTCCTATGAGGATAGATAACTCTGACAGAGTTATCCAATGAACATGCCAAGGCAGCAATATGCCAAAAGGTAGCCCATTGATCATTTTTCCTGAGTAGCTGATATATAAGTGATCTTCGGATGCCAGAATTGGAGATGTCACCAGTCTCGGTCAAGCCACAATAACTGGCTAGGGTTGAAAATATCTGTGGACTGGTCTCATTCATCATTGTAGGAGATGTCAGGTAGCCTACATTTTGTATGAGAGATATGATGGCTCTTACTCTCATCTCAATGTGGTGATCTTCATGTCCAAACACAAGGACACTAAATGAACGGTATGCACAGTTTCCATCTGCACCAACAGATCTGGGGTATACTCTTGACTGGAGATCTGATGGTAGAATACCAAGTGAGGGAGTGTCCATATCTGTAATTTCTTGTTGATTCCACCCATAGTAACTTTCTGGGAGTGGGTAATCTCCCATGAGCACATCTATCTCTTGAACTATGTCTTTCAACTTTCCTTCAGACTCCTTAGCTATTATTCCTATCAGTTCAGCCTTACACTTTTTGAAGAATGCCTGTCTCCTTTCTACTTCTGTTGCCAATTTTGAAGATGGGATTAATTTCATGATTGAAAATCCTTGATCATTTCTTGAGGCAAGACCACCATCTTGCTCCATGACTATATCATCGGGATCATGATCAGGCAAGATGACATCTCGACTAGCAGGTTTTAAACCATGATCTCCTTCTTGATCTCTATAACATAATGATTCCAACCCATTTGATCTCATTGCATTTGTAACTGCATCCTCTCCTGCCATCTCCATGTTTGCATGTTGATCTGTAACCGTTCCAATGGAATCCCTACGCTCTAAAAGCTGTCTGACTGTGAGTGATTTAGTCTTCGATCTCTTTACATTTGGTTCCCCCTCATTTATTTGTGGCATTCTTCCCCTTCCCTTTCCTCTTCCCTTCTTGAGAGTAGTTACCTCATTTTCATCATTTTCTTCTCTGTGGTCATCCAGCCCTAAAGACAATACAGTACAGTTGGAGGCTCTGAGTGGTCTCTTTCTGTTACGATGAATGTCAATGTTTTGCTTGTACTTGTTTGTTACCGGATCCTTAGAAAACTTACAATCTATCAGGACATCACTCACGAGCTCTTTTCTTTCTGGGGTAGAATCCTCCATTCTAGACATAATCCTCTTCCTCTCTTTCTCGATATGTTCCACAGGTACCTCTCTCATATTTAATGATGGGTATCCTGGACCATCCTTCAAACATTCCCTCTCTGTCTCCCATACTCTTTTTTCAAAACTTTCTAATTCTGCCACCTTGTGCTTTCTCTTTTTGTACTTGTTCCACAGACCAAGTGCATTGCAAACTAAAGAAATGATGTGCATCTCTGGGAAAGACCATCTGAAGTGATCTGATCTGTAAGCATTTGTTAGAGATGCATTGTATGTATGTTCACTCCTCATGAATCCACTGCCTAGGTTGTATTGTGTGGAGCATGGAAAGAGGCTTTCTGCATCTCCCAAAAGACTGTCACTGTCAAGGATATCTTCATTCTCTACCATTGACCTCTTTCTATACATAACATATGCAATGGAAGCAGTAACCAGATTGTCAAACTTGAGACCCCATGACTTTGAGTGTCCATCCTTTGCCATCAGCTTTGAGGCAGCATCTCTCATCTTCCCAACAAACTTGTCCTCTGATCTAGTGCTTCTGATTCCATCCAAGATGTTTTCATGCCACACATCTAAGGACTGTAGCTTTTCATAATTCTCCTCCACATAGATCTTAAAATTCTTTATCTCTGCACTAGTCGTATGCACTGAATTATAGAGCCATATCAGGGATACCAACCTCAAATGAGAGAGGAAAGTGGAGTCTGGATTTTTTAAACTTTCATGGTCAAGCCATTTTATCCAATTGATGGTCATCTGTTTGAGCATCCCCCTAATGTTGTTGCATGTTGCCTCTAGGACCAGTCTCTCGTCCTTACTCATGGGTATGCAATTCATGTCAGATAGGTTAACTGGAATGTGAGGGGTGAGTCTCAGTCTTCCTTCATTCCAGGACACTTGGGCAGGATGACCTCCAGGAAAACAGAAAAACATTGCAATGCCTGGAGTGGGATAAGACAGTGATTCTGGTGAAGTCCCCCTCTGTCTTTTCATCAAGTCCCCAATCTGTCTCATGAGAGATCCTCCCAATCCCATATACCACACCAGTCTACGGATCTTGGTATAGTCACTCTCAGCCAAGTTGCACTGCCATGTCTCTCGAAGTGTTGACATCTTATGCTGAAGGGAAGTGAACATGGTTGTGAGTGCACTACATGGGTGGTCGACTAAGTGTTGTCTCAGCATGTTCATGACCCTGTAGTCTGGACTGTACACACAGGCTCCAGTTCTAACCTGGTCTGACACAGAAGCCAAAAATCTGAGAAGAGCAATCTCGCAACCCTCACCCCTCATTTCAGTTGCAAACATGATTAAATCATTCTCAAATTTTTGCAAATCTGATATTTCTGAAGTAGAGTATGCACCCGTGAGGGGTACCAATGTAGACAACCCATTTGAGACTGTGGCTGTCTCAGTTTTTTCTCCATCCTCAACTTGTATGGTGCTATGGAAATTATCCATGACTCAATGTCTGATACCTGTTGGAGTGTTAATGAATGAGGAGATCATACTCAGATATGGATGAGATCTAACATGGAGGATCCTTCGATAGACATGATTATTGAAAATGAAGATTACCTCGTGCTCAGAGAACTTCAAATGAGGCAATGGAAACTGAGACATGATTATCGTCCTAGACTGGAATATAAATCTTCATCTATGGGAAGTTCACATGATTTGGGTGGTACTCAGTCTTTTGCATATTTTGACAATAAAGATAGTGGAAGCGAAAATACTGATGACCAACCCATTCATTACCAGTCACCCTTATTGCAGAAGATGTGTAATCATATTGAAGAATATTTCCATCCGCCTTCAAAAGAGGTGGAATCGATGGATATAAATATTTGTTCTAAGGTGAACTCAAATGAGGATCGGGAAAGAAATGTGAATGAATTAATCCAAAACAAGGAGATGATGGATCATTGTCAAAGTCAGAATCTGTATGCATCAGAACAAGATTCTCTCCATGACCTTCTTCCAGAAATGGACAAAGGTCACATACTTGATTTAAAGAAGGAAGATTCTGATCTTGAATATGTGAAAGAAACTGATCATGGAAAGGTAGACTCAGGAAAGGTAGACTCTGACCTTGAATATGTGAAAGACACTGATCATGGAAAGGTAGACTCAGGAAAGGTAGACTCTGACCCTGCAAAGGAGAAAGCCTATGATTTAAAAAAAGAAGATCCTGATCCTGAAAAGGAAAAGGGCTCTGATCCAGAAAGGGCTGATGATTTTGATAAAGATCTACTCAAGGATAACATCCTCCATGAAAATGATATCAGAATAAATGCACTCCCATATCCAAACCTTCCTCTGTCGTATTCTTTCCTGAAGGATGTCCAATTAAAAAAGTATGATAAACCACCATATTGCAATGTGAATGTGAAAACAGAACGAGGAAATATCAAGCCAGTGAAGTCATTGTATTCAAAAGAACAAGTTGATCTGATTATGGATCTTGGCAACAGTACTCCTTTAGAGAGGTTTCAGTTGGGGAAAGAGATCATTCACAACATAATACCAGAGGACCATCGATTTTTACTACCAAAGACAAGATCACTAATTATAGCTGAAACTGGAGTGAGATCTGCATGCCTGTATGAGTCCTTATCTGAATGGTTGCTCGAGGAAGAAGGTCACTTCTCTATTGCACCTCTCCCATTCTATTATAGAGAGTGGTATAATATCTATGGATATGAATACAGAAAAAGAAAACTGACACACAACATTAGTAAGAACTCAACATTGGCTTTACAATTGAGAGAAGCAATAAACTCAGAGATTGTTGATAATGCTGATGCTTTATTTCACACTTTTCATAGACAAATGCTAGGAGATGATTACAAAAATGCAAACAGTTTGAGGCATGCGGCTGATTTCAAAAGAAATCAAGACCATATGGGAGGGCTTGCTCAGATTGTCATGTTTTCAGTCATGGCAAAGACACCTATCTTGGTTTGGGAGCATGATGATGAATCTGCCTTTTGGCTTAGTTCAATGATAACAGGGGGTGTTACAGAATGGAACAAATTCTCTGTAAACCACAGACATGTGATACCAAACCCACACAACATGATCATTCATCTGTTGTATAACAGGAGGGCATCAGAGGCATTGTCACACTACGAAGTCCTTGTTGTCTTCAATCACATGTGAAGTTTGGGGCATCAGACAATCTTTTTACAAAGCTTTTCTTCTCCATTATATATTGTATGCACTTCATGCATTCTGCATATTTTGTACGTTTTATGTCAAACACGTCTCCTAGTGTGGTGGAGAATGGCAGGGGCCTCAAAACCTGTGTATAGGGTGGTGGTTTAAGTATTGCATCCCCTTGACTGTATATTCCATTGATGATTTTTGTTGTGAGGTAATAAATAAAGGAATGCATGTTTCTTAAAAGAAGAAGTGTCTGTTGTTTCCCATCTGTGTTTCTAAGTGTTATGTCACAAAGAACTTTCAGGTCAATTTGCAAAGATTTTTCCAATACCACCTTCCTTCGAAATGAAGTGATCTCCTCTGTGTCTTTAGAACTTCTCTGCTTTCTACATAACCTGTTATACTGCCTCCTCCTTTTTGGATTGCACAGGTTCTTTGTCACATCTTCAATTGTAGATGTGAGCCTTCCAAACAGGATCTCATTTCTCCTTGGCTGTGATGAATGAGATTTCTGAATGTGTGCACCTTTGTATCTGTTTCCATGACGGTTGTCAAAACACTCAACATCTTCTGCTTGTGCTGCATTGCCCACTGCTGTGAAAAGAAGAAATACAACATTGTTGATCATCACTTGATATACTTCCATGATTGTATGCATCATACTAACAACGAGTGTGATATGAATGAGATGAGAATGGAGTAATTACCTAATGCTCTATGTCTGGAGAGGTCGGTTCCTGAAAACTGACAAAAGACAGCTCCTCTCATTTCGTGTGTGACAGCACATGTCCTTGAGTTTGGTTTACAATGATGTACACAGAGATGCTTGCCACATACAAAGACATTGTCAAAGAGATGATCGAACAGACACCCTTCAAATCTACATGGATATAGAAAGTGCTCTGCCTCAAAACTCCCGTCATCGATGAAAATGAATGGGTGAAAGGATAAAGCCCTCATCTGCATGTGATCTCTCAATGCAGACTGTATCCTTTTCAGAAACTTGAGATGTGATGCATAACTCTTTGAGATCTTATTACTTTGAAATGCTCTTATCTCTGCACTATCCATTGTTGTGTCTATAAATATATGTCATAGAAGTGAACACACTACTTTTTGTCATATTCTGTTGAAATAGATTTTATTTTGCTATTTTTTTCTACAGAGTGCAAGAGGATATGATCCCACCTTCTGCTTGATGGATGAGGTAGCTTACATGCATACCAGCTCTGTTGCATCTGCCTTGACCTATGCCACAAACAGGGGAGTCACCATCCTCATGTTATGTAGCCCTGCCGATGCAAATCATTGGCTGTCAAAGATGGATGAAATAGTTGATGGCTCTGGTAAAGGGGTGTGTCTGATATCTCTGTGTTACCTATGCTCTGATTGTGCAAGACAAGGAAAGACTGGAATATGTGTGCATGGCTCTCTGAGTCTTCCATGGCACATAGATGCAGGTGGTGACTTGTCAGAGGATCCAGTAAGACAGATCATGGAGAGAGTTTCTCCTGGTGCTTACCAACAAGAGATCTGTGGTTTCAATGACCACACAAAGACATTGGAGACAGAGGTATTCAGTCACCACACTCTACAGAAATTGACCAGAGAAAATTGGAGAGATCTCACAGAAGTTGATCAGAGATCTGTGTCCTCCATTCTTGTGAGCATGGATCCTGTACAGGCTGGAAGCAAGGTGTCTGGCATTGGTTTTGCAATGGTGTTGGAAATAGGAGAGCTGTATGTGGTAGGTATTATATGTCTGGTCTCATTTCTTCCTATTATAGTTCTCCCTTTTAATCTAGAGTGGTAAGCAGTATATGATGATGAAAGATGTGCAGGTGTGCTCAATACAACAGGTGTGTCACTCCCTCTCTTTTTCACTGCAATGTTGATAGGTTGTTTCACAGGAGGAGAGCATGACAGTAGCATGCATCTCACTTCTTTGAGAAGAGTTTCTGTCTGAAGGCCTTGAGAGTCTATAGAAAAGTCAAAACCACACTTGTGACTAGTTATATTTGATACTATTTCACAAAGGTGTTCAACTATCCATCTCCTTCCTGGATGTGTATTACAAAGGTATTCATCCTTACAAAAATATGTCATGTTCACCAATTCAAACAGTGTGAGCACATCCAGGTAGATCTGTGTATCACATCTGACAGACTCTACAAGACCCTTTGCATCAGATACTACTCCTGTCAGAACACTTGCTTGTGCCACTCTATCTTTATTGGTCTCCATCTGTGGATGAGTCTCATTCCTTGTTATCAATCTCATATAGTCTTTATACGTGTCTTCATCATGATGAAGTAATACCTTTGAGGTACTACTCTCCATTCCAAATATTTTGTGAAGAACCTTTGAGTGGTATGGGGCATACCTTATTCGTTTCTGAGTGGTTATCATCTCAACATGGTACTTTCTTGAACAGAACTCATTGAATCTTTTTTCTAACCATGGTATGTCAACAAATTCTGGGTGAAAGGAATGTACAATGTAGTCTATCTCTACAGCTTCCATTTTTCAGTACACTTGTCTGACCACATCAAATATCTAATTCATGTTATTTCTCATTCTCAACTGGAATTTTACTTATTTTGCAGGTTGTGGGACTGGATCAATTCATGACCAAGCCATGCCATCTAGGACTTCTAAGTGATATCCATTCTGACCTTCTTATCAGCAGTTTAAATTCCCTCTTCCTTCTCTATCCCTATCTAGTAAAGAAACCAGTAAAGGTTTTCATAGAAGCCAATCTATCTCATGATCTTCCAGTATCCGTCCAAACTAAAGTTGCCAGTTATTACAATGGTGGTCCATCTCATGGTATCTCAATCAGATTTGTGAAACAACATGACAGTCATGGAAGACTTCTTCCAGGGATTCTGACAAGGCATAAGGCCAATCTTGTATCATACTTTAAAACTGCTCTAGACAAGGACCTGGTGTTCATAGCAAGACAGCTTGTTACTGTGTCTAGAAGACTTGAACTAAAATACAAAGAAGTGTCATCTGTGGGGGAAGTGGGTATGGGGTTAGGCATGGTCATCCCAGACATGTCTGATATGGAGTATATGCTGAAAGTTTTCATCGAACAAGCCACCATGTTTAGATGCTACCAAAAGGGTGTGGGCATCATATACTCTGGGAAGAGGGGTAGTGGAAGTAATGCAAGGGTAGACGATCTTGTCATGGCTGTCATCCTTGCAGTAGCCTGGGCAAGACTGCCTCAGAACACATATGTATTAGAGTGATACTTATGACGATGAGGCATGAAGACCAAAGCAAGTATGGCCAAGTATTTCTCAAGACAAGTATCAAAGAAGTTCACTGTAGCAGCAGTGGTACCACCAAGAGAGAAAGACACTTGGGTTTCTCTACGTAATGAAGACATGATGTCTCAATTGAAGGGTCAGATCTTTGCAGTAGAGTCCTTCAGTGTCCATACATCAGACTCCAGCTCTTGGTGTCCCTTCATTGTGACTTGGTCTAGCATGGATTTGGTGAAAAGAAGTGTGAGTCTCAAAAAGAATGGAGACTTGACCATGGTACATGGATTTGCAGATTCAAACCAAAGAGGAAAGAATTGGGACAGGTGCATCGATGTGCCACCCATACTTTGTCACAACATATGGCAATTCTTTCTATCTGACATTCAAGTTGCCTACATGAAACTGATGAAAGATGTATGTAGCAAGAAGGGGAACATTGCAGAATGTTGTCCACTCGGTACAAGAAAAATGTTTTATGCTGATGCTGTCAAAGAGGTTGGACTGATAGACTGTTACCTGTCTCCAGTTGACAGAAATGATGGAGGTGACCCCATCATGAATTTTATCACAGCAGTAATGGCATGTAGTCAGATGGAGGAAATCTACAATGCATTGAGTCAGCCTTATTTAGACAGACTTACTAGATATGGGGTGGACATTGAGACTTCCTACAATGACATTATACCCATATACAATGACTCACATTTCCTTTTTCCCTTGGATGCAGTACGAAAATTGTTGACATTCTTCCAGGAGCTGGAGATCCACAACTTTATGTATTGTGTTCCAGACAGCAAGCATCTTGATCCCATAACATTCAGTGTGTGCCTCCCCAAGAATGACAAACCAGTGATAGTCACTGCCAATATTGAAGTACTCATTGGGGTGGGTCAATCTGATCACTGTTGTATTGCATGCCAAGAGGACGACTTGGAAGACACTCAGATGAGATCAGATGCAAGTGTGACTGCAAATATCCTAGCCATGAGTGAAAAGTTAGATTTGGAGACCACAGAAGATGCCATGGAAAGAAATCTCACAACAGCAAAGGGGATCAGTGCAGTGAGAAAGAATGATTATGTATCTTTTGAACTGAAATAAATATTGTAGAACCAAATGCATTGTATCGTCTTTTGTGTGGTTTCATTCATGTAGGGTAGAGTTGTCTAAAAAATTAAGATGAATTGATTATATTTTCAATTTCTATCACAGTGTGATGTCAAATAAAAATTCACATGACTTGTGTGGTGTGATAACTACTACTATATTACCCATGCCAAATTACAAACACAACAAAACCATGATACCTTCACTACGACCTATATCATTTGAGGAAAACAAAGAAGCTGGTGACTTCCATGGTAGAGCACTCTTCACTGTAGTAGATCCAGACACAAATGAGGCCTCCATACTCTTTGTGAGAAACTTGGTAGAAAAGGAAAAGGATCCAAACTCATCAAACTTTCTCCGACAGGTAATAGAAGATGTGTGGACAACTCTCTCCACTGATGATGGGATAATCACGCCAGACCTATTGCGCCATGTCCTTGGAGGAATGAGTTTTGGTGACATTCTCATTGATGAAGTTGTAAATAAGAACCCCACCCCATCCAAGCAAATCCAGAGTGTAAGATCTCTGTCCACCCAGTCAGCCATCAAGTCTGCAAACACACACCCTCTGTCTATGTTCTTCTGCTCTAAGTTTGGTGTAATGGTTCTAAGGCATGTCTTAGACTTGAAAGCACAAAGCATGAAACAGATGAAAAAGCCAAGTGTGGGATATATGAGCATTAGGTCCATGAACAAGAGATTCATAGAGTCTCCATCGAACTGTCTCTATGTGAGGTCACTCAAGTCTGGATCCAGAAATAAGCAGAAGTCTGTTGGAGCATATGTGAGGTTGCAACCAACATACACCTATGGCATGTCACCTCTACTCAAGGATGCTTGTGTGAGTTTGCCATCTGATGATGCATTCCAAGCTTTGAATGTAACCAACCCAGACCATACATACATCTATGGTCAGATCAGATCAGGATACATGTCCAATCTTGGGAATCTCTTCACCTCCAATGAAGAGTACGAGGAGAGGAAGAATACCATCAAGGCCTCTATCACTGCTCGGGAAAACCATGCTCGCATGAATAAGACAACATATAAGCCAAGCCAAATGTATGATTCATATGCTGGACAGAGAGACTTGGATAAGGCACTGTATGAAATGACTTTGTTTGATGCACCACCCCACTCTATACTCTCAACTGTGTGTGCCATGAAGAGAAATATCATCATCCTGATCTACATGGGACTGTCCCATCTAGACTGTCTCAGTTCTCGACAGGGGTTCCAGAGTGGAGATGTCAAAGAAATATGTGAAGAGTTGGGTGAGGCATTCCTGACTTACTTCAGACCATCACAGGGTAAGGGAAAGAACCTGAACCAAGTCAGGTGCCCCATCAAAGTTGCGAGTGCATCAAAAAGGCCATACATCAGGTTGGATGAAAAGGTGATGAGGAGGATAGACCCAGATATGAGAAATAAGAGGTGGGCAGAGAAGCTTGACATGTTGGGAACCACAAAAGATAGGGTGAGCATTCTTGAGCAGATGTCAGACCATACATATCAGCACCTACCGATAAGAAATGTACTGTCTGGGAATGAGCTCATGGATGTGGAGAAACATAGCATAACAGATAGCTTTGATGAAGGAGACTCTTTAGTTGCAGTCCCCATGGTGCTAGGTTCCTACTGGGAAAAACAAGACATGTCAGGAGCACCACCAAAGGTACTGGGTCGGATGTGGACACACTCTAATCCATATCAAATCTCTGTGTTACCAACACTTGTGTGTAAAGCTTCATGTATCTATGGGAGGAAAGCAGGAGTGGATGTAGAGAGTCAAGACACAGATAGGAAGGATTGTGAGGAGATATATGAGCATGCAAAGGGTCTACTTGACTGTGGGATGACAAGGGATGAGACATTTCAAACTCTGTCTCTATCAGAAGCTCAAAAGATGGTTGTGTCAGAAATGCTTGACCAAACAAATGAAGAACCTCCATCAAAGAAAATCAAAGTCTGATATATGTACTGGTCTATGTAATATATGTTGGGAGAAATAAAATATTGTAAAAAAAAATAATCTGATGTATTGCTATATATTCCATCAGCATATGTTATTTCATGCTTTTATTTTCAACCACTCACCACCCATCATCAAGATTTCCATTGTATTGTTTGGCATTACTCACAAAGTCCTAGTCTGATATATATGAAAAAGACTGTTATTAGGTGTACTGTATTAAATGTCTAGAAATGATATGACATAATCACAATCACCCATCACTCATCTCATTTTTACTGAATGTAAACTAAAAATCTGCTGACTCAGAATACTGGTGCCAGTAGATATAAATATAAAGCCTTGGTGTTAAGTAGTGTATGACCAGAATAATGCACACCTCTAGATATCTAGAGGCAAGATATATCTAACCATCTTTAAGCAAGATTTTTATTATAATGTCTTTTCCTGACACAATACACAAAATGACAAGGTGAATTATTTGATCATATTCTCTTTATTTTTTGTCTGAAACAGTGTGTGGTACATTTCAATTACAACAGGATCCACGACCCCTCTTAGGTTATGGGGTAGATTTGTCAAGTATAGATAGTCGAGTGAGGTCACCCTTGTGGCAATGACATAAAACTCTCTACAATAGTGTCCAAACCCCCTTGGCATGTAGAATAGCTGTCTCCTAATGGTCGAACCTTGCAATCTATGCACCGTGATTGCATGACTCAATAACAGTGGAAGATAATATGCTTTCACAACATCCTTGGACTGAAAATAACATCTCTGCTTTTCATTCTCTTTTGAGATTGAGATGCAATGACATCCTATTGTAACAATCCGTTGATCATCCAATCGTAGTGTCACCACCAAAGACAGTTCTATTCCTCCGTACATTGGAGTATCCCCCGGGACCTCACTTTCAATGTTGAGAACTCTAGCCACTGTACCATTCACTATTCCACTGCCCACATCCATGTTGGCTGTGATAATGACATGAGAGCCTACAAAGATTTCCTTTGAGTAAACCATGTCATCACAAAGTTGTTTCACTTCGCTTTGGTAGTCTTGATTCTTTGGAACATCCACCTTGAAAGGTAGCATTACATGTTGCCTCCCTGCCATCACTGCCTTTGTAGTCATGGCATTATTGTACATGTTTACTTCCTTGTTGGTGTGGAAGACTCTGAGCGCATCAGGTAAAAATGTGACATCCATTATCTTCAAATTCCCATCTGGCACCACTCTGTCACGTAGAATCTCTATGTCTTTCTCAGTCATGGAGTTGTGGGACAGACGTAGGATCAACTCACTGAATGGCACATCTCCTGCCTGACGTAGAATGAACTCAAGAGAAAAAACACTGTCAAACCATGTGTTTTCTCTCCATTTGGGATGCAGGAAGGAATACTGATAAGTGCTCTTGCTCACCGGTGGAAGTTGTCTATAGTCTCCTACCAACAACAGTGTGAGACCACCAAACCTTTTTGATGGATATCGACGAGCCACCCTCAGTGTGATGTCCATGGCTTGAATGAATTCACCAGTTAGCATCGACATTTCATCAAGAATCAAGATGTCAGTTTGGGTGATGGTCTCTCGAGTTCCCTTTCTCCATGGCAATCTCAATTGCTGCTTCATGTGCTTCTCCAACTGCTCTAGGTCACCCTTCTCTATTATGGAGGATTCCTTTTGTCTGAATCCCATGAAAGAGTGTACAGTCTGTACCGCAATGTCCATCTCAGGAAGAAGAGTTCTGATCTGTTGAGCAGCAGATCCAGTACTTCCAGTCACTGCTACCTTTTTATTATGATCACAGATCAGGGTCTTGATCAGATCAGCAGTCATCACAGTCTTACCAGATCCTGGAAATCCTAGTAGGACACAACACCTTCTATTACACAGACATTGGAGTATTTCATTTCTGATCCTTCCATGTTGATACTTTGCAAAACTTTGAATATCCATGTTGATATAATAAGAGAGTGCTTCAATCCCACCTCACCTATGCAAGCACCTCATATCAGATCTGATCTCTATCCAACTCTCTCTTTCCCTCTATATCTCTCCACCTCTCTTTCAGTCAAAACCAAATGCCTTGTTCATTGCATTGTCCAACTTTTGTTTCTTTGCAACATTGCCCATGTCCTCTTCCCATTTCTCTTCTTGCTCCATATTTTTTACAAACTTCACATTCTCCAGGACGGATTCTTTCTGAGATGATGTTCTACTGTTTGGAAGATTTTGCATTGCTCCCAATAGTGCTACCACAAAGTTAGCCCTTGCATTGTTTAAGTCTACTTGTTCAAACTTGATCTTGTACTTTGTCAAGTCTTTAGCCTTGGCCTGGGCATCTGTTGCACCATCAAAAAGGCCCGAGTACCTAAGTTGGATGGTTCTCACATACATGCATGCTCTTATTTCTATCTTGTGGTAGAGGATGGCATCTACCATGCTCTGCGCTGTAGGGATTAGACATTGCATATGCTTTACCTCTTTTGTGACATCCCCATGACATGTCTGTAAGAGAACCTGGAAAGCACAGTTACTGCCTTGTGTAGTCTTGTCTTGAAATCTATGTCTGATGCTCTCTTCATCGTGTGAAAAGGATGAAACATATCTTGCAAATAGTTCATCATAGCTGTTGAGCACTTTAACATCTTTACATTCAACTCGATTCTTGATATCTGAGAGAGTGTCCTTCAGTTCTTGATTTTCTTCTCTCAGTCTTGCAACTGTCTCCTCCAATTTACAAACCACATCTGTCTTCTCTGACAAAGCATCTCTGCTTCTTTGTAGTGATTCTCGGAAGGACTCTTTCACTCTCTTATTTTCTTCATCCTTCTTTTTAGTCTGACCTGTGTTATGACTAATTGTCTTCTCCAGTTGAGAGATGCATGATATGAGACCAGCACGCTCCTTCATGTAGCTCTGCTCTCCTTTCTGAAGAATCTTCATTTCTTCTCCTAATTTCATCATGCATGCTTGAAGTGTTTTACATTTTTCAATCTCTTCCTTTGACTTCTCTTCTGCCTTTCTATAGTTTTGTTCCAGGAGATCAAGGTCCTTCTCTATCCTCTCTTGGTATAGTTGCCAATTCCTATAAATGTCATGGTATTGCTCCTCCCAAAAATCAGGCTCACTTCCCCTTGATGTCATCTTTGTAATACAAGGGTGGTACAAGATTTCCACTAACACTTTTACTACCAACTTCATGCACAAAACATGATGTCCGATAGTTATGGTGAGGAGGAAGACATGGATCCACTTGTCGACCTCACCATGATCAACCAAGGCTATGCCAACCATGACGAGTATAGAATTCAAAGGGGAAGTCTAGTACAGAGAATCATTTTGATTGCTGTGCAGATTCTTTATGGTCTGTTTTGGCATCCTTGTTCATCTCCAGTTTTTCAAAACAACAGGAGTCAAAAATGGGTGAACAATCAAGTGAGGAACCATGTAAACTTTCTTGATCAACTCATGTCTCTCAAACAAAAGAGGGATGGCTTCACAAAGACAGAGAATGACATCAAGGCAAGGAAGGTGAGCTTGGAGGACGAGATGAGTGGGATTGAAATGAAGCTCTTCAAATACAGGGAGGAGTATAAAGAGAAACAAGCACTACAGGAGTCTATTCATAGAGTGAAGAGTGAGATTTATTTGAGTCTTTCCAAATATGAAAGGTGCAACAAGAGCTATTCCCTTTTTAACAATGTCTTGGATGTGATTCACAAAACCCTTTCTGAGATAGCTATGACAGAACAGTTGGCAAATCTGTGTGGCACAGTTCAACGTACGAATGCACAACACTCAAATGAGTATTCATCCATGGAAGGCACTGTGCATCAGCTCGTTAGGGATATTGCAAGGTATGAACAAACAAAGAGTCAGATCGAGTGTCAACTCTCTTTGGCACAGAGTAGAAATGTTGATGTGGCACTGCATATTGGATCTGATGTTGATGTTACAAAGACACACATACTTGCAGAGACGTTTATCAGTTCAGGGGAAATTAACTTTGATCTTCATCAGGATATAACACCTTCTATATCACCTCTCATGAAGGGAGGTGAGAACATGGTGTCTGAACCTGTTTGATGAGGTGGAGGCATACTTCCCACTTTATATCTGTCCTCAAGTCTTTTCAATTGGTCTGCATCATGATTGTATTCTTCATTCTTTAACTTCTTATTAAAATCTAAGGTCTTAAGTTTTTTTTCAATTCCCTGTCTTTCTGTGGTGAGCTGATGCCTGTTTTCATAGGCCTTCGGGTTGGTGATACCCATCATTTCTAATGTTATCATTTTGGAATATCTCGCTACAAAATCATCATGACCTGACTGTTTTGCCTGGGTATGAGAAACAATGTCAGATATATTTGTTTGGATGTTCATTTTTTTATTCTAGTCATTATATAATAAACTACATTGATAATGTCAGTCCTTGTCCATCTATGTATTTTACTAGGAGTTGTCAATCCATCCATGGGGGTATATGTTTTCCATTCTGGCATTGTATCTCTTACTCTTTCAAGTAAGGTTGTCTTCTTTTCTGATGCCCATCTCTTTAGCACTGTATGTCTTAGTGGTACTGGGATATGTCGAAATATATCTATCATCTCTGGGTTATTTCTCTTCTGACGTCCAACCCCATACAAGTTTTTCCTGTAGGCATCATCGTACTCTAACAGTTGGATTGAGGAGCATTCCTCTTGAAATAACTTTGGATTATCTCTGTACTTGGCTCTCATCACCTCATGGTATACAAGTATGTGACACTTCTCTGGAAAGGACAAGTTGTGCCTCAGCTTCATTTCCCACTCCACACACATGTTGTTTAGAGAGACATCAGTGACTGCATACAACAATATGTGTGACAAAAGATCCTTAGTTGTTTTCACAAGAGATGTATCTGTCTGCCTCTGAGTGTTTAGAGCGAAGGAGTTTTCATAGATCTGATTCTGACAGACTTTCCTTTCAAAAGTGGATGCAGACTTTAGTGGGGGGAATGCAGTGTTCCTTGAAAATGTTAAAGAGTCTTTACTTTCTAGGAAGGATAAACACTCCCATCTATTTTCAATGCCATGCAGAAGTGCAGTGTAGTTTCTGTTGTTGACCATGAAGTGAGAGGATACATGAGCATATCGATCAAATGCTATACCAGAGAAGGCTGCCTGTCCAGATGAAAAGTAAAACAGATCAGAATCTCTTCCCATGCTTGTGATGTTATTGGATGCAGTTGTTGGAAATGAGAGATGTGAACTTGTGTCAAGTAAAGGTTGCACACGTCTGCTCATATTCTCTACAAAGCTACTAGAATTTGATCTCAGGTGTATACTGTTCACGTCAGCATTTTCTGTTGGAGGTTCAAGGTAGAATGTGTTGTGACTGGTAACCTGATTGACACATTTGTATGAGATGAAGAATTTCTGTGTCTGATCACAAGCGAGGACTATTTGATTCTGACCCATGTTTTCTAAACGTATCCAATCCTCAATCAACTTAACACAAATGAATGAACACCTTGCCATTGTGTAGAGCATCAAATTCTATTTCTGAATAAGGTATTATGTTTTGTCCAACCATTTCTTTAGAGTTTTGATTGTACTATGCTTCACACTTGGCCTTGATTTTTCTAGAGAAAGAATAAAGTCATGTATATCTGTAGGTCTGATTTCGTCCTTGTCAATTGTTTTCAATAAATCTAGCTCTACCTCTCTGACAGCTTGATAGGCAGCATCCTTTGTCAGGTTATACAGGTCGCTCCCAGAGTATCCATCTGTTGAAATTGCTATGTAATCAAAGTCTTCTGGGGAGAGTACATGTCTAACTTTGGAAATGAACAGAGACAACATCTCTTTTCTCTCACTCTCCAGTGGCATGTCCACCAGTATCCTCTTTGGAAATCTTCTCACAACTGCATCATCAATGTCCTGGGGTCTGTTTGTGGCACCAATAACAAGCACTCCACCCCCATCACATGTACCTGCTCCCCCAAATCTGGAGAGGAACTCTGTCTTTAGTCTCCTACTTGTGTCATGCTCCCCACTCTTCCTAGAACTCAACATTGAGTCAACCTCATCAAAGAATATAATAGAGGGTTGAAGCTCCCTTGCTAGAACAAAAAGGGTTCTCATCAACTTCTCACTTTCTCCTACCCATTTGGACATTAGGCATGAGGAGCTGATGTTAAAAAACTTGCAACCAGATTCCACTGCACATGCTTCTGCTAAAAGGGTCTTGCCATTGCCAGGAGCTCCTAAGAGAAGGATACCCTTGTTTGGAGACCTTAACCCTGTGAATATATCAGGGCGCAATGATGGTAAAATCACACTCTCTCTTAGAGCCTCCTTGGCTGAGTCATGCCCTACTATATCTGAGAATCTTGTGGTCAGTCCAGACTGCATGACCTCATTGAGGATAATGTCACCGAGATTTTGGTCTATATTTCTCAAGGAATCATCTTTGGAATGTTTGTTTTCTAAGATGTGTATCCTTTCTTCTACCTTGTGAAGGAGCTGGTGGACTTGATCTCTTCTGGGATTGTCCACTTTGGTAGACATCTTTTCTAATGCAGTTTTCAGGAGAGTCTGACTCTTTTTGTAAAGTGTTAAGCACAGAGGGTCATCACTTTTCTTTTGCTCATCATATTGTAAGGCTTCACATATCAACTTGCGAGATTCTCTACACAAATCTTTTATATTCTCCTCCATTTGAGTGGATTATTCTAAACAAATTACCATGTTAATGGTAATGGGTGGTGACTAATTTGTGCACTCTTCTATATAGACATGCCTTCGTCAACTTCCCCCATTCGTACAAGTAGACCAGCGATGTTTTCCCCGACATCCCCACTTGTTACTTCCAAGTCAATTAACTCTTTGTTGACAGAGTTTTCTGTTGCCTCATCTGCTTTCCAGAGCCATGTTAGATACTACATACGAAGCAGAAGTGCTGTTATGCACTCGGAAGCACAACAAGAGATAATTGTAGGACTTTTGTTAGACTTGTTTGAGTTGATTCGACAGATGTTTTCAAATTTGGATTACTCAAATCGTTGTGTCCAGAGTTTAAATAATCTCATGGGACCTTCAACTATGGCAAGTGGATATGCTACCCAGTACAGTGTATGTGATGATGATCCTATACATCAGATGAGTTATGATGAAGTAGATGGTGACGATGATGTTGAGGACAACACTCAGAGAGCTTTGGAGCAAGCAGATGCTTCAGCCCAAAAAGACGAAGATTCGAGCCAAGAAGATGAAGATGTACATAACAATCTATCAGATCATATACACAGTTCCAATGACACATTATACATATCATCTTCAGAAGATCCAATAGGGGATGATGTCCAAATTCAGGAATCTGAAGAAGAGTTAGAAGAATATGAAGTCCGTTCTCTTGGATCAAATGATGAAAATCATTGGAGTGACTATGAGGAGATGAATACTGACCTCTGTTCTACAAAGAAGGAGGATGATGTTATGTGTAGAAGATATGACATACAATGTGTTGTATGCCAAAATCATCTATGTGACAAACTATCTCTGATTGTGCCTTGTTGTCACACAATCCACACTGAGTGTTTTGATCAGTTGAAGATGAAAACATCAAAGAAATGTCCTATATGTAGAGTGCCTGTCTCAGATGTAAGAAGTTTGTCTAAACATTCAGCAAGCCCTCTTCTGAAAATGGACAACAATGTGGCTAGAGAAATTATAAGAGACATTCTCTCTGAACCCCAATCACCTGCAACGTACATGGGGAAGACTCATAATGTCATGAGTCCTCCTCATCCAGACACTGTTAGAAGACAACTCTTTACATCCTCACCAAGAGCTTCCACATCCACTGTTCATGGGAGACATTCCACATCCACTGTTCATGGGAGACATTCCACTTCCACTCTTCATGGGAGACATTTGGTTGAGAGTGGTATCGTAGTCCAAAAAAGACTGATACGTGTCTATGAAAAGGCGAACATGGACATTTTTGAAAATGTACTACCTTCCCATGTGCGATTTGTTGTTAGTCCAGGTGGAAAAACTAAGGTCATAAGCTCAGCCCCGTCTCGATTGATTATCAAAATCAAAGACGACTCTAACTCTGGGAGGATGGTCACTGATTTAATACGTATCATGGAGTCTGAATATATCAAAGATACAGGGGGTAATCCTCTTTCAAGTGATAGAAAAATGAAACTGAAAAAGTTTTGTATACAGATTCAAAGAGAGTGTCTTCTGGGATCTGATTCATGGACAGACTCTGAGAGTGATGAGGAGAAGTAGGAATAGTGATGATAAGAGGAATGAATATACAATCTATTTGTATTTGTAGATATTTATTGCAGTAGAACCATGACAAGTAAAATACACAAACTTGTAACAATTGTATTATATGTTGAAATAAATCCACCAGAAACCAGATTTCTTTGTGTCTGTGTGTCACTACCATTGACCTGTTTTCCACTTAGAGGCATCTTCAAATCTGGTGTCTTACTCCCCGGTTTCCCAAGCTCTGATACTTGATCATGGTGGTTCGTTTCATGTAGACCATTTCTGGAAGTAGCATGAACATGGTGTCCTGATCTTGTGGTATGCACTAATGTTGTCCTTACATTTTCTAAAAGGGGAGTCTTAGTCTCAAGCCTGCTCATCTCTAAAGTTGGAGTTGTTGTCTCAGGTCTGCTCATCTCTGAAGTTGGAGTTGTGGTCTCAGGTCTGCTCATCTCTGAAGTTGGAGTTGTGGTCTCAGGTCTGATCCCCTGTGAAGTAGGACTTGTGGTCTCAAGTCTGATCATTTCTGAAGTTGGACTTGTAGTCTCAAGTCTGATCATTTCTGAAGTTGGAGTTGTGGTCTCAGGTCTGATCCCTTGTGAAGTAGGACTTGTAGTCTCTTGTCTGGTCATCTCTATCCCAACATTCTCTCTTCCATTGACATGACTTGTGATATGTTGACTGATGATGTTTTCTCCTTGACCATGTCCCAGTTCACTCCCAGTATTGTTCACCACTGTGTGTGTAGATTCATCCACATTCTCCACATCATCCTTACAATAGAATGGCCCATCCCCTTTCAACCATGAACTACAGGATGGCACACAATTGTTGCATGAATCTGGACAGGTGTTGTACACCACATCTTGTTTGATAGCTTTCCTGGGGTTAACCATCTTTTGTGTCAGCTTGGTAGATGAACTCAATGGGGTTCCATCTATAGTGACAGTGTCAAATGTCAGTGAATGTTCATAGATTACAAGCATCTTGTTAGATGTACTCCTTGGCAGATAGGACTCAAACCAAGCACACATATACATCCTAGAGTTCTCTATTATTGCCCCCAAACTTTGACATGGTATGTTTGGACCATCTTCTATCGTGTCCACAATCTGGTATTCACTCTTATTCTTGTATAGTGATTCAAATATTACATCCATAAGCACTGGAATCACTCCACTTGATAGTTTAGCAACTTTCTGGTTATTTTGCCTGCCAATGTCCTTGGAAAAGCTGGGTCTGACTGGAATGCACAAAGCTTTATGGCTATCCACGTAGAATGTCTTTGATGACGCCATCAGTGTAAGTGAATTTGCCACAAGTTGCTGTTCTTGATTTCGACATTGATAGACTCCTCCATCACCTTGTGCCAGGGAGTAACACATTTGCTTACAAAATGTTGATGGACAACTACCCGTGCAAGGATCGACATGGGTCACATTGTGGAAGTGAATCAGTGATCCAATCTCCATATTTTGTCCCCATGAAAGACTACATCTCACCTTGTGGGATTGTCCAATGATTGTCAGAGGCACTCCATCGTTTGTGTGTAAGTTGTGAAAGATGAGGTCATGTGAGAGGTGGGCATCCTTGTAAATGTTTGTACAAAGAGATATAGTGTTCTTGGGTTGTCCACCAACTCTATTGTGTATCACAGCATCTTCTCTACAGTCCCAATTTGTCAGATTAGCAGTATAAACTCTCTCATCTCCTGGTATGGTGTAGGTGAGGCTTATCTCGGGTTGTTCCATACTATATCTGTCACCATCAATGCTATTCTCAAATGTGACTGTGCCACACATCATCTTCTTGTTTGGTATGATCCTCAGATGAGTGAGTCTCATAGAGCATGTCACATCCTCATCTGGTATGTAACGGGCATGTGTTGTAGTGATTGCACATGCCACGAGTAGCGTTGTCACAAAGATACTTGTCATAGTAGGTAGACGCATAGTTGAAGTGATTGGAGATGACTGAGAAATGTCATGCTTATATGTGAAGTTAGTTGCGAGACAAATTCCCCTTTTGCCTGGTGTGTTTTTCACTCAATTGAATGTTGTGGAATCGGATGCTCCCAACATAGGGGTGATGTCATACAATGCACACATCACCCTTTTGGGAAGCCCCAGTTTCACTTTCCCCCAAATCTAAATATGATGCAATGGTCATCTTGGTATGCATGTTTCTAATTCTGGTCATGTTATCACTTCTTCATGCAAGATCTACCTATAACAATGGCACTTGTCACTGTCAAAGTCCACCTTCCATCAACTATATTGCATTCCACGTGGTACCAAATACCACTGTGGGCAAGTTGGGCTACGCAACTAGATAAGAGTCACACCTATTATGTGCTTCCAGATGAGTACTCTCTCCTGGCAGAAGCAACAGGATACAGACCTCCACACTTCAGATGGAAATGTGGTGACATGACTTTGGTGATTTTGGGTAATGCTGATCCCAACCATGTCAAACAAGAAGGACAGTGGACTGGCTCTTTACCCCAAGACCATATTCTCACCAAATGGGCAAGGACGGTACATCATGAGAGACTGGACACTTCACAGAAAGTGGTGTGGGACTTGGCCTTTACAGAATCGTGGCAATACCACATGAAGCATCGTGAAGTAGTTCGGAAAATAGGCAAGGTGTTGGAAGTGGACATGGACTCTCACAATCTTACAAAAACTACTCTAGTGCACTATGCAATAGGATATATGTGGTTCTGGCCACACCAACATGACACAACAACTAGGGAGTTAGCAGAGAGGGTGATGAAGGAGCACCATCTGAAGAGAGAGGACCACTATCGTGAGTACCCCATGATTATGGACACAAAAAAGGTTGTGGCAGATAGGTTGGGGGCACACATACTTGTTGATAAAGGAAATGATGGTCAGAAGGGGTGGAGAATCTCATCTTGGCTTTATCCACAGGTAGTGACAGACTATGAACACATTGTGAAAGAGTTTGGTCATATAAACTTATATGATCTCAAGAATCTTCCAAAACTTCCTTTACCACAGTTGTGGTACTCCGAGAAGAAATAGAATGACATTTGACCATAAAGAAGTGTGTCATTTGACCATGAAGGAATATAATGTCCAACTTTTATTTGTCATTTGACCATAAAGAAGTGAATAAAGACTACACAATGAATATAATGTTCAACATTTATTTGTCATATCTTGTGAGATGATCCTCTCTCTCCTTCTCCAGAATCTTTTTGTGGTGCTCTTGTAAAACCTTCTCCATGAACGATTCACTTTGCTGTATCCTTCTCTGAAAACGATGTCTATCAGCAACGACTACTTCCCATCCACCTTTCCTGGACTGATTGTAAGCATAGGGCCATGTGACCATGTAGTGTATTTTCACAGGATTGCCATCATTTGCAAATGAGACTTTCATTTTTTTGGGATTTTTGACAGATCTCAACACTGTAACATTATCTGTACACGATTGATTGCAAGACTTATTGGCATGGCTCGGCATAATAACATTATCCTCGCAAGACTTGTTGGCATCACTCAGATTCATGGTGCTTCCTAAAATTTACATTTGATTTAAATGTTATATCACAAATAGACCTTTAGAACATAAATTATATCTTGCATTGATCACTTTTTAATGTGACTATATAGATAAATTTTGCTAGTGAATGCACATAGACAAAAACGATCTACAATGAACAAAGAAAAGGGTATGAATTGTGTATCCGTAGGGGAATTAACCAAGATGAAGAAGGACATTGAGAATTTCAAATATGAGAGGACATGCAAGATATGCTTAGAAAACTTTACCAACAGGGTCTTTTTGCCATGTGGGCATTTGGTATGTTGTGATGGTTGTAGTGAACAAGTCAAGCATTGTCCAGTATGTAGGAAGCGGATAATTGCTCGAGTGATGATACAAAATAATTACATGTAAACTGATAGAAATAAACACCATGATTGAATATACACAACTTTATTTCATTCTTTCATTATTTCATTGTTCCAAAATACAAGTACATATCCTCAAAGAGAGTCAATAGCCACATGATGTAATCAATGTTCGAATTGTCAACTGTTTGGTATATCTGCAAAGCAATGTGGCACATCTGATCTTGCCAACAAAGTCCATTGCACCTTCCCGATTGAATATACACATCAACCTCATCTCCCACAACTGTGAATTGTTTGCGGTGTAATACTCTTTGCTTGTAGTACACATTTCTGACTTTCGGTATCTTCCCACCGAAGACACTTTTCCTCAGCATAATGTAAAATTTGCGTGCTGTCATGGCCTCTAACATCTGTTTATCTGTGATAATGTTCATCACTATGTCACACCTCATCTTGCTGTCCTGGAGGAGAAGTATCTTCGCTATGTTAAATGGCATGACTTGGATCTTGGAGTATCGTGATCCCAGTTTGTCCTTACACATCATGCATCTTTCAACACTGTCCACATCCACACAGATCTCGTGGAAAAAATGACCACATCCAAGTAAGAACACGACCTGGCATGTGTCATGAATCGGAATGCTGCATACTGCACATACATGTCCAGAAGGGTTTGGCATGCTCTCTGTATCTGGTGTGCCACTGAACAGGTCATCAGTTTCATCTTCGTTGTCATACTCATATGTAATGGCTTCATCTTCGTTGTCATACTCATATGTAATGGCTTCTTCTTCTGGGTCATACTCATATTGGTAGCCCATGAAAACATCACCTCTCACATTAGGTGACTGGACGTCTTCAAACTTGAAGGCTGGATCTGGTGATGCCCTATATCTTTTTGAGACCTGGTCTGTCTCCCACTCATCTTCAACATTGTACTTTCTCTTTGCTTGTAGAGCCATAATGACATCTGATGCCTTCCACTCTGTCCGCTCTCCTTTTATACACTGTCAAAGTAGTCACATGACTGATTATGTATACAAATTGCATTTCCAAATAGAGTTTGTTCTATATTCGACTCATCATACTCATTATGTATGCATGGATTATCTAATTTCTTACACAAAGCTCATTATGTATGCATGGATTAGCCAATTTCTTACACAAAGCTCATTACGTATGCATGGATTAGCCAATTTTGTACATAAAGCTCATTATGTATGCAAGATATATTTTTCAATACATGTTTGATTCATCTCATTATGTATGCATGGACTAACCAATTTCATAAGTTTGGCTCATTACATATGCAAGATATATTTTTCAATACATGTTTGATTCATCTCATTATGTATGCATTGATCACATAATTATGTATACATGGATAACATAATTTTAGATTCATACTACGTTCACACTCATATAAATAGGTGAGCATCCCTGTGCATTCATCACACATCCAACATGTATCATGGTAAGTTGTTCACTACTAAGTCCGGTGCCATCCTTGATGAAGTCAAGTCACTTCTACAAAAGTCTCTAAGAAGGAAGGATGAGAAGAGAGTTGCTCAGTGCTTCAATGAGCTTGTCTACAAAGATGAATCTACAGGCAAAGTATGGAGGAAGGATCAACTCCCATGGGGTTGTCTTCTGACATACCTATTTGAGGATCACTCCCTTGTGGATACCACCTCTCTTCGCTCACTCTATGAAAATGTCCAATCCCGGGACAAGATGACTTTCCTTAAGAACCTCCTCAAAGTGAGAACCTCAAGAGTTGCAGCATGCCTTCCAGTATACTCCATGTCTGATGACATATCGGTGGAATTTGATCCTGACATAGACATTCCAGACTTTGCTCAACACCTCTTTGACCAAAACATCCAAAGGTATAGACACTTGAAAGCAGATCCCATCATGGCTCACTTCATCCAGGCATGGAAACTTAAAGATGTGGAAGGTTTGATATTCTATGGCAAACTAATCAACATGATACAAGAGAAAGAGAAGGCCAAACCAACAGAGAAAGCCAGAGCAATGGTTCGGGGTATGGTCCAAAGAAATGGTAACATCTACATGGGTGCCACTCACTTGGTCCTCAGTGTCCTACTACAGAAGGGTGTCACTGAAGATAGTGATATGAGAAGGTTCTTGCATTTGTGTCTACGTCTGTGTTGTGTCACAGACTCGTCTGACACAAGAAGAGATGCATGTCATCGTCTGATGATGTTTTCTGTAATCACAAGATTGATCCACGGTCCAGATGCTGATACCAACCCCGTTAGAGGATTGGGAGACCTGACTTGGGACTCTGTACCCCCTCTCCAAGACATTCCACACCATGCTGTGGACAAACACACATATAGAGGAAAGAATGGTTGCAGTACAAAGAAGTACAAAGGCCAGGGCAACATGTCTGATGAAGTCTATGAGAACTTTCATGGACCCAGACCAAAAAAGGGAATACAAGACTTCTTCTTGGAAGGAAGCATCACAAAAGAACCAAGTCTTGTCACCAACCCCTACTGGGAGACCACGATGAAGATATATCTATCAGCACCACCAGATAAGCAGAGGACAATGTACATGACTCCAACCTTCTATGAACTGCTATTTACTAGAAACAAGGACCTTTTTAATTTTGACCAAACCAATGGGGGTATCTTGCCCCTCCTTCAAAAACCAACATCTGGTAACAAAGTATACACAAGACTAGATCTTGCAAATGGGGAGGTGATCAAGGGACCATACACAGATAGGAAGTATGCATTGGTTGTGAGTCTTCACCACAAGATGATTGCTCTAGGAGACAAGCACACCCTTCCTATCACACAAGCATACCCTTATGTAAAGTTTCCTTTGATCAAGAAGCACAAACCTGTGAAAGTGTCAAAGATAACATTTGAGGATCACATAGCCAGGATGACTGCATGTGATGTAGAGTTTGTCACAAGAGATTCCCTTGGACTGACACAGGTGCATAGGATGTCCCATGATGAAGTCGCATCTCTTCCAATGACTTTGTGGGTACACTTTGCATTGAGGTATGCTCTCAACATTGGCGATTCTGGTCTCTATAATGCAATCTCTGATGGAAGTCAAGTGTTTGGGATTGATATGGAAGAGATGAGAAAAAAAGTGGATGACTCTAAGTTTACATCTGTCTGTGAGTTTCTCTTCTCTGGACGTCCCAGCTTTGACCTGTGTAAAGTGATAGAGAAAAAAATCAGTAGAGACAACATGGGATTTGTCCGTGCACTATATCCAGTGTTGGGATATGCAACAATGACAGAAGACAAGGACTCCATGGTAATAGTCAGACTGAATAACTTGATCAAGTTTGTCAAAGCTATGGGAGTTGGTCAGAGGGGAGGTGAATGACAAATTTATGTAAACCTGATAAAATTGAAAAAAAAATAAATGATATTGACAAAATGTATCTTGTATGAGTTTGATTGTGCTACATTATCGTATTAGTTAGATCTGAGTACAAGTCAGATGACCAAAGATATGAGAGCTGAACATTTTGCATTTCTGTGGGATACCATCATTGATGGAAGATACATCTTCAAAAAACTTATGTTGTTACACCACAGACAAGGGGATGCCTCCAGAGCTGTTATTGAAACTATCAAGTCTGTGAATCTATCATCAAGGGGTCCACATATCTTGGACATATCATTTCACATCTATGTCCCACAAAGAGAGAGAGTTGTCTGGATACGACAACAACAAAACAACAAACCTCTTCAAAGCGATACCTGTGACCTGATGAGAAAAGTGAGGAACATATTTCCAGATGCCATGGAGGTTGATAGGATTTTCAAGGACAGATTTGGTTTCTCACTAACTTTGAGAGACAGTAACATGTGGGAAATGTTTGTAGAGTTCATGTTTTGTCGTATCTTGTCAAAGACAGCTCCATGGGCTCAGTCTCACTGCATGAGTAAGTCTGGAGAGGAAGATGAGTGCTGCCTTTCCCTTCCTTGGTCTCAAGTCACTGTGTCTCAATCTTCTTCCACCGATTTGATATACCTAGATGAGTCCCAACATGTCAAGAGGGTGGTGCATGTGGATAATTTTGATATGGAAAGATTTTTCGACCATCCTTTCATGGATAACAGATATCCATGGGAAAGCACTGAATATTTCCTTGACTATCTTTTTCACAATAGTAAAAACCTGATCACATCAAAAGTGTTAGATCAATTTTGACTATAAAGTGGTAGGGCTACTAATAGATCTGAGTATTGACTGGGTAAGAGTAAAAGGACAGCACTATGGTACTACCAAAAGTTAATCAAACCAGTGCCAAGTATGCCCACCCAAGTCTGTTTGTAAGGGATGATGGTGGTGGTCTATCACAAGCAAGATTGTCATCTCACCATTCTGAGAAATCTCCCATGGATGGGGAGTGGATGGGGCATTCAACTGCCACAAGAAGACATGAGAGGGATTTAGAGAGGGGTGGACAAAGTACATATCCTACACAAAGTCATACAGAAGAAGCAGCACATCTCTGCTACAAACTCAGATCAATGAAAGTCACAAGTGAAGATTCAAAGCTTGAGAGACAACCCACAACGATGGATGATATGGATATGGCTTTACCAGGGAAGAAGACACAAATTCCAATATTTCATGGATATGGAGCTAAACCCAAGACCCAACCAATAAATCACATGGATTTTGAGAAATATTTTGCTCAAGATGACGATGGTGACAATCCTTTGATGGTGGCAATAATCCATGGAAAGATAACAGATGCACTTTCCATGATCAGATTAGCTCAAGAGAAAGAAAAGACTTCTCTGTTGGACATCACCAACTATGACTTTCACCAATCTGCCCTACACCTGGCAACCCTAACAAAGCAAACAACACTGGTCAAGGCTTTGGTAGATGCAGGAGTGCAAATGGATGTACAAGATAGAAAAGGCAACACTCCCCTACACATCACAATGAGGAAGGATGACTTGGATAGTTTCCAACTGATATCAAGGAATATGGTAAAACCACTACTTGTCAAGACTCTAAAAACAAAGAACTTTGATGGTGAGACATGCCTTCACATTGCAGCAAAACAGGGTAGTGTGCAGATGGTTGAAGAGATTTTGAAGTATGCACAGATTGACATCAACATGAAGGAGGGCAAAAACCATGAGACAATACTTCACATTGCAGTGGAGAGGGAACACCTCTCTCTGTTGATGTTTTTGTTACACACTAAAATAATTGATGTTGAAGCAAAGACGATGAGTGGAAATACTGCAATGGAAATTGCCAGTGGTAACAACCTACGTATGTGTATACAACTGCTTTTGAGTGCTGGGGCAGACTGTAGATCTGTAATACATCCTTCACAAAGGGAGTATGATGAAAGTGATGATGATGACAATAAAATATAAAATATTAAAACACATCTTGTATTTCAAAGTTTATTGGTACAGTGACAATCCTATCTGATCCCAATCAGTGTTCGAAGTAAATGTCCCATGAACAGAGTTTTCAATTGTTGGAGACATATATTCCACGAAGATCCTACACTTAGTGAGATGACAGACGAGATTGGATGTAGGGTCTATTGTTCTCTCACTGGTTCCCAAATCTATGGCAATTGATATGAGATTGGGTGCACTGTCAATGAGACTCTCACAATTTATAACCTTTTGTTAGATGGGAGATGGGAATGAATGCAATGTTATTGGAACTCTCACTTTAGTCACTTAGTGGGATGGGAGATGGGATTGGATGCATTGTCCATAGACTCACATTTTATAACTTTTTATTTGATGGGAGATGGGATTTTATGTAATGTCCTTGGAACTCTCACTTTGCTTACTTAGTGGGATGGGAGATGAGATTGACAATGTCCATGATTCTCTCTCTCTCTCTCTATCAAGTATGTATGAAATAATGATAAAGCAAAAGAGAATATATACACTTTCTTTGGTCAGAATTTATTCGTACACATACAATCTTTTCTTACATCGAGAAAACTTACTTTAGAAGTTGTAGATATAGACATAGTATTCCACCAACCATTGCATCTGACATGATTTCCCCCAAAGAGTAGAGTATTACAGGATACTGCACATGCATGACATGGTTGAGGAGTAACTCCCATGATACACAGATTTTCAATTTTTTCATCATGGTGTATTACCTTACTTATCTTGATATTTCTGGACTCTAACTCAAAAATGTTCTCTTCAATGTGAGACCCCTCTATAGGTTCACCCACATTCCTACACTGTGTCAGAAATCTAGGACACTCTACTCTCACTTTCAATCTCCCAAGTATGGACATCTCATCAGTTGGTTTCAGATCATTACCAAGACCATCAGAGCATGCAATGAAAGATGTCTGTCCTCCTACAGGGTTGAGTTTTTCTTCCTCATTCCATACACATTTGTTCTGATTCAGATAATGGATATCTATATATCTTTCACTCTCCTTTGTAAGTTGGATGCTGCTCCCACTGAATACATTCACTGTTCCTGGTGGCACAGTCAGGTTTACTTGAAGACAGACCTCTTTCAAACTAGAGACATACCACAGGTCCCCAATGTTCATTTGAATATTATGATGAACTCCAATTTCTCCATCTCCACTAGATATAGGATTGCATTGGGATGTGGCGACCATATAAGTGAGGAGAATAACTAGGACTATCATGTTTGGTATATATTGTATCTGTGATCAAAGGAAATCACACAAGTAAAAGTGTAAAAGCAAGTGAGGGTATGATGGATAAGAGCATCACAATAGGATTTGTCTCTCCCTTTTCAGCCCCTCCTTTTTGGTGAGCATGGAAGAGTATTTCATGATCATCTGCATCCAAATTAGAGTCGTCACTTTGGGTAGTGTATGGAGAGTCTGTGACAGTTTTTGATATGACAAGGGACCCATTTATCACTTTCACCAGATGTGGATCATGACCGTTTGCATCCAAATTAGAGTCATCACTTGGTGTAGTGCATGGAGTGTCTGTGACGCTCTCTGATATGATAAGGGACCCATTTATCACTTTCACCAGATGTGGATCAAGCTCTGGAAGATATAGAGGGTCATACTTGGGCGATCCAGTCCCCAGATACAATGCATCACATGAAGTACCCCACTGTGTATCACAAAACAATCTGTCCTGACCTGTGATCCAATCTATGCATGATATGCGACAAGCGTTTTGACAATAATTTTTGTATGTCTTGTTCAAACAAAAGTTGTTTAGTTCCATGTCTATCACTCCAACAAACTGTTCTCTCCTCTGATGTATATCATGTCGCTCTCTAGACCAGTGTTGAGAATTTCTATGTTTTATTTTGATATCAACAGTTCCAGATAAGATGAGAGTGTCAGTAGAAATGATAGTCTTTTGCATATACCATGTGCATCCCACAAATTGTATCTCTTCCGATGAAATGTTGGATAGTTTTGTAACGTCTGTCCAACGACAGTGGTTCTGTCTCAGTTTGTTGCGTTTACCATATTTTGTAACTCCAATGTGTGCATCAATTTCCAAAGACTCTACCTCAAGGGGTGGTACCTTTATGGTCATATGAAAGCATGCTTCTTGAAGTGAGGATAAATACCATAGTTCTCCCTTAGAGAGTGACAACATAAACTCAGACTCTGGCTTGGGTCTGATATATCTTCCAATGTATACTGGTTTTTTAAACCATGTAAAATCAGCATGTCCAGAGAGAAACAATATACAAAATGAAAAACAAAACAAAAAATTACCCATCATCTCTGTAATGTTTTTTGTATTTGCATAAATATCAATGTGTAATCTGAGATGGCCATGAAGAGAGGAACTACTTTAGATGTCTCCATTGTAATGTGTCATGATTTCAATTTGAATTAAATAATGGTCTTGTACTTCTGGGTACATATCAAGAGAAGAAACAGGGAAATAATCATGTCTTCTGAAAATAACATGACTATACCAGACTCTGTTATCGATGACCTACTAGACAGACTGAAGATAGTGAAACTGCACAAACAAATTCCAGAAGACTCATTTACCTTTTTCTGGAGAGAGTTCTCATGTTATGGGTATCTTTCAAATTGGTACCCATGTAAGTTCACTCTCAATGGCACACACTACAATTGTTCAGAGCAATATATGATGGAACAAAAGGCAATACTCTTTGATGATCAGATTACAAAGAACATGATCATGAGAACTCTCTCCAGAAAAA
>JYMV01015857.1_pt1 | contig 41476 bp, 37 predicted proteins | sample 338911 | NCBI WGS metagenome assembly JYMV01 (sample SAMN03354496, study PRJNA234377) | hydrothermal vent metagenome | biome: Deep sea; feature: Hydrothermal plumes at the Eastern Lau Spreading Center, Western Pacific Ocean; material: Seawater | place: Tonga | collected 2009 | depth 2000 m m | reverse complement strand
GATCTGAGTACCTGGATCGTCCCATACGTAGCTAAAACCTGTGGTGTTCGCAGTAGCCACCCCGTCACATTTTCCGAAGCAGCTGACATTCGTACTGGTTATTGAGAATACGCCGGATGGAGGTTCTGTAATCACCACTGTGCCCGAGTTGAAACATCCGCTGTCGCCTTCAACCAGGACGGTGTATGTTCCTGCGCACAGACCTGTAGCAGTGGAAGTGATCTGAGTACCTGGATCGTCCCATACGTAGCTAAAACCTGTGGTGTTCGCAGTAGCCACCCCGTCACATTTTCCGAAGCAGCTGGCATTCGTACTGGTTATTGAGAATACGCCGGATGGAGGTTCTGTAACAGTGATGCTTCCAGAGGTGACACATCCCTTCCCATCCGTTACAAGAACTGTATAAATCCCCGCACAAAGGCCGGTAGCGGTTGAAGTTACCTGAGAGGAAAGATCATCCCATAAAAAGAAAGTGCCTCCCGAGGTCACGCTCGCCTGTCCGTCACAGCGCCCATAACAGGTGGCGTCATTATCCACAATGATGGTGACTACACTGGGAGACGGCTGGGTAATTACAACTGAGCCTACTACTGTATTGCAACCATCAGAAACACTAACATTGTATGTCCCTGCGCAGAGCCCTGTTGCTGTTTGTGTTGTTTGACCATCGGACCACAAATAGGTATATTGAGGAGTGGAGCCACATCCTTGAATTGCAGTAACCTCGGCAGTACCCTTACAATCACCAAAGCACTTGTTTAACGGAGGTGCGTCTATATTTTTTATTGTTAGTGCATGCGCATAAAAAGCACCTGATAATAAAACTGCAACAAGAGCAATTATTCTTGAATTCATAACAATTGGAGTATTATTCGTTTATAAAGTTACGTTGCAGGGCGCCTGTGTCATAAGTTGCTGGCATTACATAAGTAATAGCCGTATTATTACTCTCATCTAAACCAGTGAGTTCATCCAAACTACAATACACACCAGTTAAAGCAGTAAAACCTTCCATGCCTGTTAAGTCTCTTATGCCACCATACCACATAACATTTAAAGAATCAACAGAACTGATAATAGCAGTAAACACATAATCATCATCATAAATCCCATTTCCCATATTATTGAACTCCAAATAGTTTTCAAAAACATCATCTGGCACCCACGTTGTCGGCTGCCCAAAGGCAACGCAGGGTGCAATGGTAGGTAGGAGTAGTAGTTTACTCATGGCGAATCGGTGAATCACGAGATGAAGGAGATCGGCTAAGTAAATATATGAAAAAGGGGGCAAATTTGAAAAAGTGTCCCCCCACGTGCCCCCTTCAACACAAAACCCCCACTCTACCTGATAGAATGAGGGTTTTATCGGTAGCGAGAGGGGGACTCGAACCCTCGGCCTCAGCATTATGAGTGCTGCGCTCTAACCAGCTGAGCTACCTCGCCAAATCAATTTTTCATTTACAATAATTGGCCCTATAAGCAGTTATTTCCACTAACTGTGATCTGAAATTAAACAACTTGACGGACGGTGCAGGCGGGCGCAAATATAGGAGTTTTAATTTTGTCACAATTATAATTGAAAGCAATATTTTTTTTATATATTGCATACATAAGAAAGCCAATTTTACAGATGGCAGACAAGAAAAAAATAGAGTTAGAATACATCATCCGTACCTCGCCGAAGGTACTCTACACACGACTTAGCACTGCCGACGGGCTCGCTCAGTGGTTTGCAGATGATGTGAACATCAACCACGGCATATTCACATTTGTTTGGGAAGGAGCTGGGCAAGACGCCAAAAAGGTCCGGGAGAAAGCTGGGAAGTTCATTCGATTTCATTGGGTAGATGATGACGATGATTGTTACTTCGAGTTCCGATTGGAAATTGATGACCTCACCTCAGAAGTTGCGCTTATTATCACAGACTTCGTAGCGGAGGATGAAATCGAAGAGTCAAAGCAATTGTGGGATAGCCAGGTGAGCAGCCTGATGCAACTATTGGGCTCGTAGGTCGTTTTACCTTCTGATTAATTTGTTCCTTTATGGACTCTAATATCCAAAACCCATTGGTATAGGACAGGAGGCAAGGGACCAGGGTCATTTGATCCTTCGTCCCGAGCCCCACGTCTCTGCTCAAAGCATACCGGAAAATGAAATGAATTCTAAACGACGCATCTGCCATACGCTGGCATAACAACCTGAGATTTGCTGAATAAGGTTCAAATATTTACGGTTAAATCCTATATCCCACCCTTTATCCTCACTTTCATGGTGGTGATGTTCATTCTGCTTATGCAGTTCGTGTGGAAGTATATAGACGACCTTGTGGGAAAAGGACTGGAATGGACGCTCATCGCAGAGTTGCTCTGGTATACCTCAGCAAGCCTGGTACCCATGGCTATCCCGCTCGCCATTCTCCTCTCCTCCATCATGACCTTTGGCAACTTCGGAGAGCACTACGAGCTTGTGGCGCTCAAATCAGCTGGACTTTCCCTGCATAAAATCATGCGCCCACTGGTTGTATTGTCAATTATACTGAGCATTGCTGCATTCTATTTCTCTAACAACATTCTTCCTGTAGCCAACCTCAAGATGGGCGCCTTGCTGTGGGATGTTACACAACAAAAACCTTCACTCAATCTAAAACCCGGTATATTCTACAATGGTATTGAAGGGTACAGTATCAAAGTTGACCATAAGGACACAGAGACAGGATTGCTTGAAGGTATTCTAATCTACGATCACAGCTCGAGAATGGGGGCCAGCCAGGTGGTTACAGCTAGAACCGGAAAGATGGAAACAACCGAAGATGAGCGATATATGATTCTCACGCTCAATGACGGCACCTCGTATGAAGAGGTAGAAGCCTACCCACTGAACAAGCACAATGCGATGCCCCACAGGCGGGTTAAGTTCCAAAAACAAGTTATAACGTTCGACATGGCCTCCTTTAAGCTAGAGAGAACAGATGAGGATCTTTTCAAGGACCATCAACAGATGCTCACCTTGAATCAGCTGGTCGCTGCTGAAGACACCTTAGTGAAGCGTCTTGGAGAGAGAATTGAGATGATCAATAGCAGTGTGAGCAGCCGGTATTTCTTCGGCACTCATTTGGATACCATAGCACTGGATACGGCCCACATAGAAGAAGATGTTGCACAGCTCCTTGACCCGGAAGGGAAGTTTAAGGGTATTCCATTCTCTTACACAAAAGAAGAACGCCTGTTGATAATTACTAACGCTACCCAGATTGCCAGACACAACAAAGCATACGTAACGGTTTCAAATATGGACCTTGAGCAAAAGCGGAGTCTTATCATTAAACACAAGGTCGAATGGCACCGAAAATTCACTCTGTCATTTGCCTGCCTACTGCTCTTCTTTGTTGGAGCACCGCTGGGAGCCATCATCCGCAAGGGCGGCTTAGGATTACCTGGGGTGATTGCGGTCGGCTTCTTTTTGATATTTCACCTGCTCTCCATCTTCGGAGAGAAAACAGCTAAAGCCGGTATTATAGAGCCATATGTAGGTATGTGGCTGGCACCAGCTTTCTTCCTTCCGCTGGGTATCTTTCTAACCCATAAGGCATCCACAGACTCTTCCCTTTTCGATGTAAACTCCTTCCTTGACAAGCTGAAATTTTGGAAGAAAACGGATTGAAGTGGAGTAAATGAATAAAAGAACATTCTTCCTACTTGGCCTGCTGACGCTCTTCGGGTTCTCATCCCTGGGTGGATGGATCATTGAACAGTTTCAAGACGTAAGGTTTTTCTCTTTATTCCAAACCGAAACCCCATGGTACACCCAAATAGGGATGGGGCTGCTTTACGGAACCATAACGGCTACAGGGGCATGGCGCATCGTGAACAGTGACCTCCTAACGGATACCAGGATATTCTTTGCTAAGATCATTCAGCAGTTGAGGTTATCCATTATTGATATCTTGTTTATTTCATTTTGTGCCGGCACAGGAGAGGAAATCCTGTTTAGAGGTGCCATACAACCTTATCTTGGCATATGGATCACAGCAGTGCTCTTTGTGGCCATCCACGGGTATTTAAACCCAAAGAACTGGAAATTGAGTATCTACGGCGCGTATATGTGCCTCGTTATTGGAGGTATCGGCTATCTCTGCGATTACCTGGGCATCACTGCCGCTATTGCTGCACATTTTGCGATTGATGTGGTGTTGCTTTATGCACTGGTCAAAACACCTCTGTCCCCGCAGAAAACCAAGCCAATAGTTGAAGTGGAAGATAGTCAGGAAGATTGATGACTGAAAAAGAAGCCGCACACATTCTCATGCGCACCCTAACTCATCATCTTAGCAGGTTCACCTTATGTGAGTAAACCTGGTCCCCAACCAGCAATTTCAGTGTATAAATCCCTGACGCCAGGTACCCCATACCGATATATACGGTATTGTCACTCCCTGAGAGGGCACCCAGGTATTCGGCATAGACTTCTTTTCCAAGGTAATTTACCATACTTATGCTCACTTCTTCCTCGTTCAGCATAGAGAAGGACAATTGAGCCATATCCCTTACAGGATTTGGGAACAGACGCACACTGCCTTCGAGTAACACCTCTTCAATACCGACCGTAATAATTACATTGTTGCTGCTCGTCGAACAACCATTCGCATCAATTATCTGGCACGTAACGGATCCCCCGCCCAGACCAGTTGCTGTAACCGTTGTTTGTCCTACAGCATCATTCCAGGAATAGTTGTATGGTGTTGTACCACCTGTCACTGTTGCGGTCGCTGTTCCGTTATTGCAGGTCGGGCAGGTTGAATTGGTACCTGAAGCAGTTACCACAAGTACCGCTGGCTCTGCTACTACAGCCGTTGCCACTAGCGTGTCATTTAACGCATCAATGGTCATTACTTCATACGATCCACCGCAAAGTCCGGTAGCGGTGGCATTCGTCTGTGCTGCGGGATCATCCCACAAATATTGATAAGGTGCCGTTCCAGTGTCTGGAGTAGCAGTTACCTCCCCATCGCATTGCCCATTACAAGTAACGCTTGTAACTGACAATATAATTGGCTGTGAGGTCTGCGACCAGATCTTAAAATTATCCAGGCCCGCCTCTACCAGGCTTCCACCACAAAATGGCGTAGTTGCACATCCAGGAGGCCCCAAAGCCAATATTATACTGTCTGATACTTGAAATTTCACCTGCACATTCGCCGATAACGCGATATAGTCCTCCACGTTGAAAGCATAGCGTCTCCAATTATTATCACCCTCAACCGTGTTCCAGGAACTTCCCCCATCATCTGAAATCTCCACATACCACGGGTCATTCCCAGGATTTGCAGAGGAAGGCGAAGCATTGGAAAACCACCGTCTGTAAGAAATAACAGGATTATAATAACCGGTCAGGTCCAGGATGGGTGTCAATAGCGTAGTTGCTCCGTCGTCTACATCATCCTGCCCGATATTGCCATTTTGGCCTGAAGTATTTAAACCAGTTACCGCACAAGAAAATCCTCCCTGTGTAAACTGTGTTGTGGGTGCCAGCTCATAGCCATTGTCAAACATACCTTCAGGAACCTCTAATGCCCACAGCCCCGTTACAGCTTGATCTGAAGGAATACCATAGGTCCAGAATCCAGAAAGGCTGTTGTTGTCAAAATCCTCCAGTTCCTCTTGCTGGTAATCGACCAGGATAAAATACGGCAATGTAGGCTCAGCACCATCTGCTCCAATTGGCTGCACTGCAGATATATTGCCACAGATATTATCAGTTACCCCTATATAGTACGCCACAATAGCGCCCGGGGCCTGGCCCGGAATCGTCCCAGAATAATTTGAACCTCCTGTATTCCCCATCACTACACTTATCCAGGCCGGATCATCCTTTAATTTATAGTACAACATCACATCACCAAGGTAAGTGGTCACACTCAGGTTCAATGAAGCATCAATGGAGATAGCTTGACCTGTATTTGCAGCTGCTACATCCGTGTGGGTTAAGGTAGCGTTAGAAATCAAGGTAATGCCATGCTGTCCAAAAGCATCACATATATCCAAGATGTTAGGGGTGCCATTGGCGATGTTTCCATCATCATCATCTGCCTGTAACACATCAAGCAGTACATCTCTGAACGCCTGACCTTCCTGCCCGTCGGGCGTTTGAGCCTGAAGTCCGTAATACGCATCTTCAAACAAATCCATCGTTTGTGTCATATTACTATCCAGGTTGAGATAGAGATCCCACCATGCTCCAGCAATGATCTCACCATCCGCATGTGACTCACCCACCAGATCATCCGGATATATCTTAGGATCAATGTCATACCGACGGATATACACGTTTGGATCTGTATCACTCATACCCTGCCCTAACACGGGGTAAAGAGTGAGCGAAACCCCCCATACATCAGCATAGCCCTCATGCAATGCCCCATTCTGGAAGAAACCGCCATTGTCCATGTCCATACTCATGATATATCACATCAGCTATAGTGGCCAGGGAATAGCACCCACCGCCTTGCAGGAAAAAGTTCATCTGCCCTCCTCCAAATGAAGCGTTACACGTTCCCGTTTGATCCATGTTTACCGTCACCTGGTAATCCATTCCAGTGAAGCTGGTAATCACGGTATTGACCCAATGATGAATCTGATTCACATGGTAAAAAGCATTTCGTTCAGTATCTAAGGCATCGCTGTTAAAACTCAAAGTATTCGGTCCGGCTATTAGAGACGTCGTGAATTCCGGCACCTGCCCGCTTGTAGTGATCTCCACCCAGGGGCCATCCAGATATACTGTACCAGTTGTAGCAGTAGTGATGCTGGTTGTGATGAACCCTGCTGTATCAGTATAATAATCTGTTCCATTGATCCGGATTCTCATATCCTGAAGAGGCATATTCACCGGGGTGTCATATTTGTTCTTAGGATAAATATCCGCAGAAACATTGGCTTCTATATTCGCCTTGGGAGCATGCGTATGTGACAGGTTGAATTGTCGCAACACATCACCATTGAGGGCATCAACCAAAGTATAAAAAGAGGAAGGAATCCCGCTTGGATCTATCCCATCTACCAGCACCTCATATACGAGTTTATACTCATTCTTGCCGATCATGGGTATCGGAAGAATAAACAATCCCGGATTGGCCAACGATGTCAGGTTGGTGCCCTGTGTAGCGTTTAAGGCATACGCCTCAGCCTGGGCCACACTTAGTGAAGCGGTAGTTCCAATTGTAATGTCCGTATATACATCAGCACCATACATGATCACCTTCAAGTCCCTGGTCTGGTCATTTTAACCATCATGCGGGTGTTCAGAACTTTCAAGCCGTTGTACTCCTGGTAATAATTGACGAAATTGTGTTTGGGTGAGGTGCTCTCCCCCATCAATCTTAAATCCGCCACTGGAATATTAAAGGCACCCAGCTCATTGATGATGAAGTTCATGGCACGATCCTGTACCGTAGTACCGGCAGTTGAAATACCCTTGCCATAGGCGCGGTGGGGCCGTGCATTCTCCTCGTTAAAATGAACACGCCAGGTGTTGTGTGTGGCCACAAAAGACTGCCACGCCGGCTTTGCCCTTAGCTCTTCCTGAAGAGCTTGATTGGGAATGCGCTTGTTGCTTGAAGTAAAACTATTGGCAGTACCGTCGGACTCGCCCGCCACCACAAAAGTTGGCGATGATACTATTAACGCGATACACAGTGAAGAAATGAAATTGAAGGCATTTTTCATTTTGAATAAGGTTAATATGTTTGGTGAAAGTCGCTAGAAATGCAATATTCTTTTGTTAATCTGACGACAAGTTAAGAATTATTTCGTAAAAAGCCCAAGAACAGATACTGAAGAAAGGCATAGTATCCAATGCCTCTCCCTCTGATGCAAAACGGCATTATTTCTGAATTTACCTCCCATTTTATCAGTTGGCTGTTTGTTCGACATGCAGCAGAAAATAGTCCAGTGAAATGTTTACTGAGATGTCCTCATTCCCCTCAAATCCCGCCTTAGGCCAAAAATCTTTATCTTTCCAAATCACTCTTAATGTTATTGTGGAGCAATTTCTAAGGGAACTTCTGGACACCTTTGTAAAGGATTACCTGGAGACTACGACTTATCTCGCAGGCTTCATCGTGATTGCTGTGGCGTCAAATCAAATCGCCAAGTACTTCACAAAATCGAAGCTGCCACTGGTGACAGGGCTTCTGGCTACGGGTATTATCGCAGGCCCATTTGTCCTCAAGCTGATTCCGGGCGAAGCACCCGAGCGCCTCTTCTTTGTCAACGATTTTGCCCTGGCATTTATCGCATTCGCTGCGGCGGCACAGCTCTACCTTAAAGAGCTACGAAGCAGGATGAAGAGCATTACCTGGATGAGTATTGGGCAATTCGTACTGACTTTTTCCTTTGCCAGCGGCGCTATTATCTATTTATCGCCGCAGATTCCTTTCATGGATGACATGAACATGGCGACCAAAATTGCCGTAGCCACCCTGGCGGCTTCTATATTCGTCGCACGTTCACCTGCTTCAGCGATTGCGGTTGTAAATGAGCTTCGGGCTAAAGGGCCGTTTACACAAACTGCGATGGGAGTTACAGTGCTGGCTGACTTTCTTGTTATTGTACTGTTTGCTGTAACGTACTCCGTGGCCCAGGCACTCGTACAGGGAATTGCCTTTGATTTCAAATATATCATCTTTCTGTGCTCAGAAATGGTCCTGGCGTTTCTCTCAGGTTATATACTGGGTAAAATAATGACAGTTGTCATGTCGATTCGCATGTCCATTCATATTAAAACAGCAGGCATATTACTACTCGGTTACAGCGTATACTACACCTCTCAATATATAAGAGAATGGAGCTTGGCAGAGTTTGGTTTGGAGATTTATATGGAACCTCTCCTGGTCTGCATACTGGGAAGCTTCATACTCACCAATTACTCAAGCCACAGAAATGAGTTTCTGCGAATCCTTGAGAACGTGGGCCCATCGATTTATGTCATCTTCTTCACCTTGACAGGAGCAGCCATGTCTTTGGATCTCTTGATGGAAGTAACCGTTATTGCGGTAATACTCTTCGGTGTTCGGTTGGTAGCCTTAATACTGGGTTCAACAGCCGGGGGGTTGATAGCCAGAGAGCCCTGGAGATTTATCAAGATCGGTTGGATGCCCTATGTCACCCAGGCAGGAGTTGGCCTTGGCCTTGCCACCGTGGTATCTAACTCATTCCCCGGATGGGGAGAGCAGTTGGCCACAGTAATAATTGCCGTAATTGTGCTGAATCAAATTGTGGGCCCTCCCCTTTTCAAATGGGCAATCAACAGTGCAGGTGAAAGTCATGTCAAGGCCGCCACCCGGGAATTTGATGGGGAGCACAATGCTGTAATTTTTGGGCTTGAAGGACAGTCATTTGCTCTTGCACGACAGTTACAGGACCATGGATGGAAGGTGGTCATTGCGTCCCGAAAAGGTGTTATCGACGAAGGCAGCCTTGATGTTGACATTCAGCCCATTTCAGCGCTTAGCAAGGAAGAACTGAAACGTATTGGAGTTGATAAGGCGGAGGCAATCGTCGCCTTGCTGTCAGACAAGGAAAACTACCAGATATGTGACATCTGCTATGAGTATTTCGGCACCAAGGACAAGGTGGTACGCCTGAACGACCGCGCCAATTTTGACCGTTTTCATGACCTGGGTGCTCTGATTGTTGAGCCGACGACGGCTATTGTGAGCCTCTTGGATCACCTGGTGCGATCACCGCAGGCAGCTTCCCTATTATTGGGATTTGACGAAAAACAAGATACCGTTGACCTTGAAGTACTTGATCCGAACTTGCATGGAATGTCATTGCGGGAGCTGCGCTTACCTACGGACATCCTTATCCTTGCCATCTCCCGAGACGGCCATAGCATGATAACGCACGGCTATACGCGATTGAGACTGCACGATACCATTACAGTAGTCGGATCTGTGGAGAGTATTAAGAATGTGGAGTTGAGGGTGAGCGCTCCATAGTTCGGCTTCCCGCCGACTCCGCTCAGGGTAAACCTCACGATATTATATTCGCTGCGCTCACGTCATTCACTCCCCTTCGGCTTTGCTCAGGGTCGTGTCTTTTGCTCACTTTGTTCGCGTTATTAAATTGCGAATTTTACTCTTTAACGACTTTGGCGATGTTGCGGCCAACTTTGAGAAAGTACAACCCGCTTTTAAGATCAGATGGAACCTGTAAGGTGACAGATTGCTCATTGCGAATCATGTAATTATACTGAATGGAATAATTCATCTCCTGACCTAGTAGATTTATCAAACGAATATTGTTTCTATCAGTATTCAAATCCTTCGGTACCAAGAATGTAATTTCATCGTAGAAAGGATTCGGTGACACTGAGATGACAAATCCATCACGGACCTCGTCCTTTATATGTAAGGGTATGGTGTCAATTAGTCCAGTTGCAAATAGGTTGGAGTCCGAACTGAGGCCTTGTAAGATTGAAAATTCAGCGATGAATCCTCTCATCCTGGTTTTTTGCCCTTCAGAAAGCATATTCTGACAGGTATTGTAGCTCATATAATTCTCGATCTGATCAACGACATTAGTGTCATAGACACTGTTCCCGGAAGTATCATTGGTGCAGGTATTGGCCAGCTGCGAACAGGCCCCGCTGTATGTATTAGGTGGTGTGTCACAGACCTCATCCCCCGTCGTGTCACAGACAGATCCGCACCCGGCAGAGCCACTTAAGAAGGTATGGTACAAACCAAAGGTATGCCCAACCTCGTGGGTACCCGTCCTGCCATCTGCCGAAGAGGTTCCTATAGTTCCCCATTGGTCATGGCGCACCACAATTCCCCAGGTTTTCCAGGGGCCGCCGTAGGTAAAATTGGTGCCCGGATATTGTGCATACCCCAAGGTGCCACTCTGTATTGACCTAACGATCCAAATATTATAGTACATGTCAGGGGGCCAGGCACTGAGTCTCTTACAGTTGTCAAAGTCAGGGCTGGTCGGTTCGGGATGCGGAATGATGGAGGTGTCAATTCGTACGATGCCAGCCGTTGAATCTCCGTTGGAATCCAGTTTTGCCAACATAAACTTAAAACCAACCGCGGCCGCATAAGGTTTGAATAGGCTTCTGGTTACTGATGTATCGGCGTTCTCCCGGTTAAAATCTTCATTTATAATACGCAAGCCATCCACAATCTGAGAATCTGATATATTGCCCACCCCTCCATTGTGGATCACGTGCACCACAACTGGAAAAATGAGCGTGTCTCCCTGTTGTTTTGCGAAGGACAAGCCTGCGATATTGTCTCTGATCCGCTGAAGGTCAGCCACTCCTGCTGAGCTGGAAGGTATCAACTTTGAAGCCGTCCCGCATTGTTCCTGGGCATGTACCAGCCCAGCTGCCAGAAAAAGCAACGTGCAAATCAAACCGATGCGGTGTCCCTTCATTTATAATCCATATTCAGACAACAGATACAGCAAGGTCGCCATGCCAGCCGCTCCCAGCTCCAGCTCACGCTTGTGTACTTTATCAAACGTGTCTTCCTTAGTATGGTGAAGGTCGAAATACCGCTGTGTATCCGGCCTGAACCCGATCAGTGCTGTTCCCTGATCTTTAAGTGGGCCTATATCTGCACCTCCCCAACCCTTGGCTATCTGGCCCATATTATAATCATCAAAAATGGGTTTCCAGGCTACAACACCACTGACCTGCTCTTCGGTGCCTTTAATTCCAAATCCCCGAGGTACAAAGCCCCCTGCGTCTGATTCGATCGCTGCGATGTGATTTTCGTTGTTCTGCTTTGCCAGCTCTGCGTACTTCTTCCCTCCCCTAATTCCATTCTCCTCGTTCATGAACAGAACGGCTCTTATGGTCCTCTTGGGATGAATACCAAGCACCTTGAACAAGCGCAGCGCCTCGATGGCCTGTACGCATCCAGTGCCGTCATCGTGGGCGCCATGGCCCACATCCCAGGAATCCAGATGACCACCGACCAATATGATCTCTTCAGGAATTTCGCTCCCCTTAATCTCACCGACCACATTGTACGACTTCACATCAGGGAGCGTCTCACAATTCATTTGAAAATAGAATTTCAAATCTGGCTCAACGGCTAATAACTCGCTCAATTTATTGGCCGCCAGGGTGCTAATAGCTCCTCCAGGAATCTTAACACCTACTGAATCATATTTCATGGAACCGGTATGGGGCACATCATCCAGTTTTGTGGTCATTGAGCGAACAATTGCACCAACCGCTCCGAATTTAGCCGCCTCTGCTGCGCCTTTGTGGCGTTGATTAACCGCGCCTCCATACGCGGCTCCGGTGTTGATAAGTGTTGCATCCAGTGGCCGGTTATAAAATACTATCTTGCCCTTAATCATTTCCTCACCTAAAGCCGTCAGCTCTTCTACACTCCGCACTTCTACAACCTCTGCTGTGATGCCGTCCTTACCCGTTCCAATAGAGCCCCCTAAGGCGCAGATGGGGACATTGATTGTTTCATCGCTATTTGCCCGCTGTATTCTGGCAATCTCCTGCGCACCTCTTACCCAGTGCGGCACTATCACTTCCTGAAGGAATACCCGATCAAACTTATACTCTCGCATGATCGCTTCACCCCACTTCACCGCCTGGGCAGCTCCCTCTGAGCCACTCAATCGATGGCCTATATCATGGCAGAGCTCGTCCAGCATCTCATAGCTCTTCCCATGGAGAAGTTCCTCGTTAAAGAATTTTCTCGCTACAACTGAATCGTTGTCTCCTGCGGTTAGGTTAAGAGCGAATGCGAGCAAAGGAATAATCAAATAGTTTCTCATAGTCGTGTATTAATCAGATCGAAGGGTGTAAAAATATTACATTAAAATGACAAAGATGTAAGAGAAGATATCTCATCTTTGCACAAGTTTCAGGTCATGCGATATTTCATAGCCGTCTGCACATTCTTTCTCCTGAGTGAATACCTGATTGCTCAGGGGCAGAAGTCGTTATCATATCCAGAAGAAGTACACCTTAAGAATGTGCGCCAACTCACTTTCGGTGGTGATAATGCGGAGGCTTACTTCAGTTTTGACGACAAGCGCATCGTCTTTCAATCCAACAATGAAGCATGGGGATTGGGCTGTGACCAGATATTTATTTCGGAGCTTATGGAGATGAAGGCAAAACCCAAAATGATCAGCACAGGGCATGGACGCACCACCTGTTCTTACTTCATGCCTGGAAATAAGACCATTGTATATGCTTCAACCCACGCCGTACATGATTCTTGTCCACCCGCTCCGGAGCGCATTATTGATGGAAAATACGTATGGCCCATTTATCGGGAGTATGACATATACGTTGCCAATCAAGACGGAGAAGAGGTCATGCAACTTACGGAGAAACCTGGCTATGATGCCGAAGCCACTGTTTCACCAGACGGTAAAATGATCGTGTATACCTCGCTTCAATCAGGAGACCTGGAGCTGTGGACCATGAATGTTGACGGAAGTGACAAGAAACAGGTCACCAACTTGCTGGGTTATGACGGAGGTGCTTTTTTCTCACCTGACAGCAAGAAGCTGGTGTTCCGTGCATCACGGCCTAAAGACGGGGAAGAGGCAGATGCCTATAAGGCGCTCCTGCTGAAAGGGCTCATTCAGCCAACGGCTCTGGAGATCTTCACGTGTAACGTCGACGGCAGCGAGCTAAAACAAATTACAAATCTGGGAAAAGCGAACTGGGCCCCTTTCTTTCATCCCAGTGGCAAGAAGATCATATTCGCCTCTAACTACAATGGCACGAGAGGTTTTCAGTTCAATTTGTACATGATCAATGTGGATGGTTCAGGACTAGATCAGATTACATATGATAATACCTTCGATTCCTTTCCGATGTTCTCCTTTGATGGAACCAAGCTCATCTTCTCTTCCAACCGAAATAACGGCGGAACCCATGACACCAATATTTTTATTGCGGATTGGGTGGAGTGAAAATATCTTTTTACCAACCCGCCAATATGCCATGATTGAGAATCAGCTTTTATCGCTTACTTATCCCCCAACCATTAACAGTATATTATAGGTGAATCATGATTAGAAAGGCTATTTATTTTGTCCTCTTGTTGTTTGTTCTTGTTGATTTAGGCTACTCCTTTATTCAACATTACGGTGCTCCATTGGATGGTGATATTGCAGCAAATATAGTTCCTCAAAAAGACATGGGCCTAGTGTTGGAGAGTCCATTAGGCCTAAACGCAATTATCAATCAAGAGAAATACCCTAACCCTAACCGATTTTTTTGCCATTGGTCATTTCAGGCATTTTTAATCAATACACCCTTGTTTTTTCAAAAATATGTTGATCCAATTGACAGTATCTATTTGTCCTGCGCAGTAGCTAAGACATTTATTCAACTTTGCCTAATATTTCTAATATCCATTGCAATAACTGGTACAGCTAATATACTCCGAATGGATTTTGTAGTTGCGTCTGCTCTAGTCACTCCATTCTTTCAAACCTTTGGTTATAGCAGATATATGGGGATCATAGACCCATCAATTACTTACACTTTCTTTTACGCGTTGCCATCAGCATTACTAATACTTTACTTTTTGCCACTTATTAATCAAAAATACCATGGAATAAGAATGCAATCCACCTGGGTTATTTTGATTTTATGGATTCCTCTAGGCTTGGTTTGTAGTTTAAGCGGGCCACTAAACACGGGCGTAGTATTAGTGGTTGCTTGCATCACCCTCATATGGAATACAAGAGCCTCCTTTCTTCAATCACGTGAAAACGGAATCATTAATCGAGTCATAATGGCTCTAAAAAACATTCCTAGTAATTATTGGCTTTATTTAGCCCCTATTAGCTTGTGCTCCATCTACTCCTTATATTTAGGACAATACAATTCAAATAACGATCTTTCCCCGATATCTTTGAGTGAATTGTATTTCAGGCTTCCGCAGGGTCTGTATTATCAGATTACACAAAAACTAGGCTTTCCAATTCTTCTAGCCACTTTAGTAATAAACATAATAATAATATCACGCACATATTCAAATTCTGATGGCAAGAAGATAATTGAAGTGCTTAAGTGGATTGGGCTTTTTGCCATAGTCTACATTATCCTATTGCCGTTGGGAGGATACAGAGAATACCGATTCAATACTCTTCGATATGACAGCATCATGCCAATTACACTTATGCTCTTTTTTGCTTTTGGGATCACCACCATATTCATACTAAAGATTATATCAAAGACATACAGGATTTTGTATTACCCTCTGATCCTAGCGGTTATTTTCATATTCACTTACGCAGATGAACCCAATTTTGAACACAACAGCTGTGAAAGAGCAGCATTGGAAGAGATTTCCAAATCACCTTCGAGTGTTGTCAGGGTTAGTGGTAATTGCTCTATACTATCCTGGTATGTAATATCAGAACCGGAGGATTCGGATATAAAAGCTGAATTGTTGCACAAATGGAACGTAACAAAAAACAAGAAACTATACTATCATTGAACATAGCCTTGTATAACCCATAAAATTGGTCTGACACATTTGATATAACAGTTAGATTCCAAATTGTCAGGATACAAAGGAAGACTCAGCTACCTTTTATAGTACCTGATATAATCCACATCCATTACCCCTGGAAAGGATGTATCAGTGGCGTTAGGTACCACCCCTTTTGTTCGAACTGCTACATTCACGATAATTTTCATCTTCTGAGTTGGGAAGGCTTTATCTACCTTATATCTCTTACCTTTCCTGTAATTTTCACAATCAATTTTATTAAGCCCTATACCTTTAGAGTATTTGAACTTTTTTCTTACCGATTTACCATCTACAATCCATTCAATGGTATAAGGCGTCCAGATAAGTTCAAAAGTGTGCATCCCTACTGAAAAGTCGGTAAGATACTTATGCTTAGGGCAATTATCATGACCACCGTCTTGTTCAAAATCATAATGGGTATTTGTCCGATGACGGCGTACAGACTTATCGAGTTTAAATGTTCCACCTGGCCCATAATAATCCCAAAACTCGAATACATCTATCTCATTCCATCCACCATCGCCACCAAAGGTCCAGAATGCCGGCCAATACCCTTTACCTCGGGGGATTCTACATCTAATTTCATAGCGACCATAACTAAAATCCTCTTTTGAGGTAAGGCTTGCCGCAGTAAAATAATATTTTCTAAGGTTCACAATACTGTCCTCTAGCACCTCAGTTTCTGGCTTCCAGTTTACCGCTTTCCGTATCACAGTTTCTTCTTTTACATCAAGATGGAGCTTTCCATTCGAAACCCTCACGTTTTCAGGAGACAAATACTCCTGACCCGGAGCCCCCTGAAGCCGACCGCCGGATTCGGGTGACCAATTATTTAAATTTATAGTATAGCCATCAAAATTATCCTCGAAGACCAGTACCCATGGATTGCTGTTACAAACACCATCGGTTGTTGCGGCTTCACGCTTTCCATAATCACACTGGGCAAGTAGAGATGCCTGCGCGACAAGAGATAGAAGAAGCCCACAGAATGCTGGCTTAACAAAAGCTGTAAGATCGTGAATCATCAAAATTGAATGCTGAATAATCCAGAAAGTTAAGGAATAAAGGCCTTACTCCTTAGAAGTTTCCACCAACACCCCACTGACAATCAGACCCTGGGCCAAAATGTAGGTGCCAATGATGTAGACGCTTGCGTGATCAAAGGGCAACAGGAACTTATCTATTGCGAGGAGCAGATCAGACATCATGAAGATAATTGCGCCGTAATACACCAACCTGAAGCTATGCACATTGACAGAGTCTATCCTATTTAAGGCGAAGATCACCATGGTCACGATAACTGCAGTATAAACCCCCACTGGGATCCGCAGCTCCGCTAGCTCAGGGAACAGCTCATAGTAAAAGTATCCCCCTATTAATATGAAGGGGAAAATGGCGATAATCCTGGTCTTGAATATCGACTTAGATGAATCTGTGACCGATGCTTTAAAAGCGAGTATATAAAATACGTGAGTGGTTAAAAATGCACCCAACCCTCCCATAAAAAACAGGGGTTGCTCCGAACTCTCAAACATCAACAGTACATCTCCTACCCAGGAGAACACCAATCCCCACGTAATCAGCTTGGTAACCTTATTGGATCTCCCTTGCAGCGACACGTAAAAGAAAGCCAATAACACAAGCATCAACAAGGGCTTGGCTACCCAGTGTAACATGTCATTCTCAGCATAGCGGCTATAAATCTCAGCCAGGGCTATTACCACAAATGCGAATGAAAATATTTGACCAGTACTTTTCATTTAATCAGGATTATTTTCTTATTGTTTGGTGTACTGCACCTCTTCCTTGGTATAGAAGAAACTTAAGTGCATGTACTTTGCAATGAAAGCCTTCAGCTCTGCAGAGGTGTTGAATTTTTCGTCAATGTTCTCCGTAACTTCAATGAAGGTCAGCTCCTTACCCTCAAGAGCAACTTTATGAAGGTAGTAGTCTCCCGTACCATCTTTTTGCATATTCATAAATAAGGTTCCTTCAATGTCCGTGATATGTGAGATGTACATATCCTGCGAGTAAGTGCTGTCCATGGAGCTATAAGAGTTGTCAGTAATCATATAGAGAAACTTGTCATGTTCATTAATCTCATAAAAACCAGGGTTTTCGGCTGACAGATCGCTTGTTTTAATCCACTTACCGATTAGTTTCTTGTCCACTTTCACATTGGGTTCATCAATGGGTACTGATGAAGTGTATGGGCATCCTATTAATATACAGGCCAGAGCAGCGAAACTTAAGGTTTTTAATGTCCTTTTCATACAAATTAAGTAGAGACTGGTTTTCCCTTACCAACGGCACTGCTAAAATGCTTACGTTGAGTATAGAGCCAAACAGCAGAAAAGGTTACAAAAACTCCTGTTAATACCGATATGATGGTGTGGTATGGCAGCTGCTGAAACAGCCACAATAAGCCAAAGACCGCCCCAAAACGTATAAACTCTAAGACGTAGGCTATCTTCCTCTTTTCAAATAACAATCCGCAATTCATAATAGAAAACACAACAACAACAGCAAGACTGTATTTTTCAACGGTACTCATTAAAGGCGACATAAATAGAAATAGGGCAGCAATGATCAAGGTTGGAACAAACTGCACGAATGAATAAGTGCCTACGCTGCCACCAACCTCAATATCGAATTTCTCGTAGTTCTCTTTGTCCACTTCAGAAGCATGATGAAACCCACCTAGTTCCTCCGGTGCCCATCCTGGTGATTTAATAAATACTTTAATCTTATCAGAGGCTTTAGAACACTTAGCAGCTAAAGTGAACAATTCACTCCAGTAATGGAAATTGCTCCATACCGGATTCCAGGAGGTTAACGTATTCGTTATACCGTAAACCGGTTCTTCTTCCTCCTTCTGGAACGTGCCAAACATTCTATCCCAAATGATAAAAACGGCGGCATAGTTCTTATCCAGGTATTTGGGGTTCTTCCCGTGATGTACACGGTGATGAGAAGGCGTATTCATGAATAACTCCAGAAATCCCATCTTATCAATTAGCTTGGTATGGATCCAAAACTGGTAAACGAGATTGATGGACTTTATCGTGACAAACATCGCGGGGCTAAACCCCATGAAGGCCAAAGGAAGATAAAACACCCAGGAGAAGGAATTCTGAAACCAGGCCTGCCGCAAAGCTGTGGTGAGGTTGTACTCTTCGCTGGAGTGATGCACAATATGCGCAGCCCACATGGCATTGACCTCATGGCTCTTGCGGTGAAACCAATAATAGAAGAAATCCACCCCCATGAACAAAATCGCCCATGACCACCATTCCGTGCCCATGTCAATGAACTTCCAATTATCAAAAATATGAATGTAGGCCATGAAGAGGATTGTCTTCATGAATATTCCCACTATCTCAGATCCAATCCCATTGCTGAGACTGGACAGGGCATCATTCATGCGGTAATAATCCTTCTTCAGCGCCCTGTTGAAGATCAACTCTATGCCGATAAGTAAGAAGAAAACAGGGATCGAAAGTTCAACTATTTTTGAAGCTGGTACCTCCATGACTTAGCCGAGTAAGCGCCTTATGGCGAATCGAATAAAACTCATTTTACCACTGGTGTAGGGCGGGTACTTCTGCTGTACATCAAAGGCAAACACCTTGGTCATCACCCCCTTGCGGTGAGTAAACGTGTCGAACCCGTTTTTGCCATTATAAGCTCCCATGCCACTGTTACCAACCCCACCAAACGGGAGTTCCGAACTTCCTGAGTTCATGATGGTTTCGTTAATACAAACACCACCTGACGATGTTTCGTTGAGAATTCTGTTTCTGACCTTCCAGCTTTTTGCAAAAAGATAAAGAGCCAGTGGCTTTTCCCTGGAATTGACAATGTTAATAGCTTCGTCGAGTTCGTCATAAGTAATAATGGGTAGTATAGGGCCAAATATTTCCTCTGTCATCAACTTATCATCCAGCTTGACATCATCAACGATGGTAGGCGCTATATACCTTGTTTTTGCATCTGTTTGCCCTCCATACACCACGTTTCCTTCTATCAATCCTCTAACGCGCTCAAAGTGTCGATCGTTAATGATGCGGCCCAGATCTGGAGATTTTGATGGTTCCTCCCCATAAAATCCCTCCAATGCTTTTTTCAACTCCTCAACCAAACGGTCCTTTACAGTGCTTCTCACCAATACATAGTCAGGTGCAATGCACACCTGCCCTGCATTCAGGCATTTTCCCCAAGCTATCCGCTTAGCTACAATGTCTATATTAAAATCATCGTCAACTATGGTCGGACTCTTCCCTCCAAGTTCGAGGGTTACCGGAGTTAAATTTTTTGCGGCTGCCTGATAAATGATTTTGCCTACTGATGATCCGCCGGTGTAAAAAATATAATCAAATCGCTCTTCGAGCAATTCCGTAGTTTCAGGGACGCCACCTTCTACCACCGTTATATATTCGGTGTCAAAAGTCTCATCAAACAGCACCTTCAACGCCGCAGACGTGTGAGGGGAAAGTTCCGACGGCTTCAAAACGCATGTATTGCCCGCCGCGATAGCACCCAATGCAGGGCCCAACAAATTCTTGATAGGAAAATTCCAGGGAGCAATGATCAGTACGGTGCCAAAAGGTTCCTTGTGCACCCTGCTTTTACCGGGCATAAAAAACAACGGAGTTGGTACTCTTTCCGGCCGGGCCCAGGCACGAATATGACTTAAATAATACTCTATTTCCGCAATGGTAACTCCAATCTCCGTGGCGTACCCCTCCTGTTCAGATTTCCCCAGGTCATCGTGAAGGGCCTTGAGCAAATTGGATTCATGCACTTGAAGAGCCTCTTTTAACTTCTTTAAAGCACGGATTCTGAAATTGACTTCCTTCGTGGCTCCCGTGTTGAAGTAATCCCGCTGTTTTTGAACAATCTCTTTCATCATACCATCAGGAGCTTCTGTTTCAATAGTGACACCATTTGTCTCTTCAATTTCTTCGGTGATCATGGTCGGAGGTGTTAATATTTGTTATGCATGCATAATTATTGCAAATATATCTCAAAGAACTCAGACTACCAATTATCAACATGCCAATAGTCACTAACAAATATAGGTATTCCATCGTGCAGGAATCAGCCCTTCGTATGGCCTCTGCGTTTAGAGAGGAGCAATAGCCTGTCACAAAGCGCCTATTCTACTACAACAACAAGGTATTTTGAGGCAGACCAGAACCTGACGGGATCAAGGATGACCAATTTATCAACCGACTCATCATCACCTTCAAGTTTATAGGAATCAGAGGGATGACTGGTCAGAATATTGGCTTGCTTACTGAAGAGGTCTATAGTTTCAGTTTCTGTAATATCGACCTGGGTGAAATAGTCAGTATTGAAATCCTGCTTTAGCTGTTCTGTTTTCCCAATCCCTATGAAGCCACCTTTCTTGGTAATTACCCCCTTCTCTTCCAGCTCCTTAAATGTGCCATAACAAAAGAAACCAGTGTTTAAGGCCACAGCTTGGTCTTCCACAACAAAACCCTGAATATCATAAGCCAGGGCCAGACTATCAAGAGACATGTTCATGCTAAGAAGATCATTCTTAAGACCAGCAATCTCAGCATCTTTAGCTTCTACCATAGCCGTAAGTTTGTCGATCATCTTCTGAAAATCAGCGAGTTTGATACTGGCTGCCTTTTGCTCTTTTACAAGAGAATTTATTTTCCAGGAGAAATCCCGAACCTTCTTCTTGTTCTCCTCCATGATCTCGTTGATCATTTGCATGTCTTCAATAATACGCTCTCTACGGCTCGATTCAGATTCAATATCGCCAGAGGTATTCATGGATATGACCCCTTGTTTCTCCTTAATTGTTTGCAGATTGTCCTCAATATCATTGAAGGACTGCACAATCACGAAAATTATAGAATCCTTGCGCTCGAGGTCATCTTGAAGCGCCTGTTTCTCTTCATTAAGCCTGATTATTTCGTTGTTCTCTATGGCTGCGTCACAGCCGATGATAAATAAAGGAAGTAGAAGAATGAATTTTTTCATGGTGTATGTTTGTTGAATAGGCTAATGTCCTAATAAATGTTGTCAATGACAATAAAGAACGACAATCTGCTAATATATTATTGTATTGCAGGTCTATGATTGCCTGAATCCTTGAGCAATCTCCAGTAGTAATGCTTCGTTGATTTTGTGGCCACCCTTGTACCTGGATAGCTCAAAGTTGATTGCTTTCGATCTTAGGAAGGAGACAAAATGCTCCAGCATTTGCTCAGATATGAATTCGTCATTATCGCCTACTACCAGTTGGACCGGCTTATTGGTAAATTGCTGATTGAATTTTTCGAAATCAATATCATCTGGAATTTCCCCAGCCCATATAACAAGATTGTCTGCCTGAACTTTGCCTTTAGTTAGCCATCTGCATACTGTTGCCGTTCCCTGCGAAAAGCCCAGTACATTCAGTTTAATAGCATCCCGTTCAACCTCAGCCAAGACCATTTCTAATAGTTGATCGAGATAATTGATATAGTCGTGAATCTCAATCAGGCGGTCCGACCTGGTCATCCAACTCGCCCCAACCTCTCCACCCATACCCTCCTTGTAGAATTTGTTAAGTCCCTCTGGAGCAATGACGCAACAAGTGTCACTTGCCAGATTTGTAAAGTGTTTGATAAAAAATTCGGCCAGGTATCCGTATCCGTGGCAAACGATCCATACTTCCTCTGTATTATGTCCTAACTGCCCCTCAATAAAATATCTTCCAGTCTTGGTTACCTCAATATGTTCACTTCTCGCCATGTGATTTTAAGCTCAATGTATCTTGAAAATGAGATTTATTTTGTTCTTTTGTTAACTAAGTTACCAGAATTTAAGGTTAAAACTCTAATATTGGGGATAATAGGATTACCATTTTAAGATAGAGCTATGCAATTGACCAAAGACTTTCAACAGATACTCATAGATTTCTTCACGAAGTACGATGAGAAGAATCTAAAGACCGTGCCGGATATAATGAAACGCTTTAGGCAGAATAAGCAGCAGGTAATCCTTCATTTGTGCAATAAATACAACGTTGACATAAATACCCTGGATGGTGTTGATATGACTGGCGAACCACAAAAGCCAGCAGCTGCGGTGCCTATTGTAGAAGCTGGTGGCAAAGGTGAAACACCGGTAGCAGAAACGGAAGAAGGTGCAGCAGCTGAAGGTGCCACAGCGGGCGAAGAGGCACCTAAGAAAAAATCGAAAGTCGTGATGATCATCATCATTGTCATCGTAGGTCTTGCTGTATTAGGAGGCGGTGGTTATTTCGCTTATGATAAGTTCGTGGGTGATGGAAGTGCTGATAATGAAGAAGTGGCACAGGAGGAAGCGGCTGCAGAACCAGTTGCAGAGCCTGAACCAGCGCCAGAGCCAGAGCCAGCGCCAGAGCCAGAAGTGGTTGATACGACTAAGTCTGACACCACAGCAACAGACGGCACGGAAACTGATGCTGAAGATGGTGAAGGTGGTGATGCGCCTGAGTAGAATTAAAGACAAAATACTAAAAGCCAGTTTGATTTGGTCGAGCAGGCTTGGTTAAACGCCATGCGGAAGGTATGCCAGGCAGGGCAAAGGCAGACACATGCCACTCCTGTAGCAATAACTAATAGTAACGGGCGTTATTGGGATATTGACTGCATGCTGAACCAAAATTTTATTCAACTTAGAAGCAAATATCGATGAAGTTCCTATTATCAATTACCGCATTCCTTGCAATAAGTACACAACTCGCTTTCACAACGGTGGTGCATGGAGATGGCAAGTATCAAATTGATGTATCCAACAGCAATATTGAATGGATCGGAAAAAAATTTACCGGGGAGCATTCAGGGAATCTTACCTTTGAAAGCGGTGAGATTAGCATGGTGGGGCACGGAATATCTTCCGCCAACTTTGTAATTGATATGACCACTATCGATTGTACTGATCTCCAAGGTGAGAGTGAAGAAGACCTGGAAAGTCACCTTAAGGCAGAGGATTTCTTTCATACCAAAAAATTTCCGGAAGCAACCATTACCATGGTGAGTGCGAATGCCCTGACCGACGATAAGCATGGGAATAACTTCGATATCAGGGCGAACCTTACCATAAAAGGCATCACCCATGAAATTTCATTTCCCGCTCAGGTTCAGATTGGTGACAAGCAAGTAACATTGAAGGCAAAGGTGATCTTTGACCGAACTAAATGGGGAATTCACTATAAATCAAAAAGCCTGTTTGACGATCTTGGGGACAAGTTCATATACGACGATATTGAGCTAAATATTAGTCTCACTGCCAACGCAACTTAATTGCTGTATTAAATTGTTTGGAAGCTCCTCTTTAATTAGTGGGGCTTTTTTTTATTCTCACATCTGCCTAATTTGGTAACAGAACTCGATCTTTACAAACACAATTTTCAGATAATATGAAAAATATGATTGGCTTATGACGGATTCAGGTAATTTTGGTTCCTCCTTAAAACCGAGCTAACCTTTACAAACACCACATGGATAAAAGATATATCGTAGCCCTGGATCAAGGTACCACGAGCTCAAGGGCGGTTCTCTTTGATTCAGAAGGAGGCATCGTTGGCATTTCCCAAAAAGAGTTCGAGCAGCATTTTCCAAAACCTGGCTGGGTAGAACACGATCCTATTGAGATATGGGAATCCCAGTGGGAGGTATTTGAAAACGTGCTTGCTGAGAACGGTGTAGGAGCAGCAGATATCTCGGCTGTAGGCATTACTAACCAAAGAGAAACAACCGTTGTATGGGACAAGAGCACGGGTGAGCCGGTGTATAATGCAATTGTATGGCAGGATCGAAGGACAGCGAGTATATGTGAAGACCTGAAGTTGGCCGGACATGAACCATACATTCGGGAAAATACCGGACTGGTAGTAGATGCGTACTTCTCGGGCACGAAGGTGAATTGGATACTTGACAATGTAGAGGGAACAAGAGAAAGAGCTGAGAAAGGTGAACTTCTATTTGGTACGGTTGATACTTGGTTGATTTGGAAGTTGACCAATGGTGCCGTTCATGCAACGGATTATTCCAACGCTTCCAGAACCTTGATGTACAATATCCGGAACCTGGAGTGGGATGACAATCTACTGGAAGCCCTAACGGTACCCAAGATACTGCTACCTGAGGTCAGGGATTCTTCTGGTGACTTTGGTTCCTTTAACTACCAGGGAGTTGAAATTCCGATCGCCGGAGTTGCTGGTGATCAACAAGCTGCTCTATTCGGGCAGGCCTGTTTTGAGCCGGGTATGGCCAAGAACACGTATGGTACAGGATGCTTCATGCTGATGAACACAGGGGAAAAACTCTTTGATAGCAAGGCGGGACTTCTGACTACAATCGCCTGGGGATTGAACGGCAAGGTCACCTATGCACTTGAGGGTAGCATCTTTATTGCCGGTGCTGCAATTCAATGGTTGAGAGACGGGTTGAAGATAATCGACTCTGCGCCTGAATCTGAAAAGCTGGCTGAGGCCGCGGGACCAGAGAACAGCGTGTATGTAGTTCCAGCCTTTGCTGGATTAGGTGCTCCCTATTGGGACATGTATGCCAGAGGTGCCATATTCGGGCTAACCAGAGATACTGGACGAGAACAGATCACCCGGGCTACGCTGCATTCACTTGCTTACCAAACCAGGGATGTATTATCCGCCATGGAGAAGGACTCCGGTATAAAACTTTCAAAACTCCAAGTGGACGGAGGTGCATGCGCCAATGATCTGCTGATGCAATTTCAGTCGGATATCTTAGGAACACCGGTCGAGCGGCCTGTTGTTATTGAGACGACCGCCATGGGTGCTGCCTACCTGGCAGGGCTGCATGTCGGTATGTGGGATGCCGAATCCATTAGCGGTAAGCGAGCGGTTCAAAGGAAGTTTGAACCTCAGATGTCTGACACTGATCGGGAATTGTACTATGCCAAGTGGCAAAAGGCTGTTGAGCGCAGCATGAGCTGGGAAGAAAAATAAGATATGAATTGTTTGTCCGCGCCTGAGCGCGCTGAGGCCATCTCGCAAATCCAGAAAGAAGAGTACGATATACTAATCATCGGCGGCGGAATTACCGGTGCCGGAATTTTGCTTGATGCTACAACGAGAGGATTGAAGGCTCTACTCGTTGAAAAGAACGATTTTGCCTCTGGCACAAGCAGCAAATCCACCAAACTAATTCACGGAGGACTCCGCTACTTAAAACAACTCGACCTGGCCCTTGTTCGAGAAGTTGGTAGAGAACGAGCAGTCTTATACCGAAATGCTCCCCACCTCGTCATTCCAGAACGCATGCTCCTTCCTTTGATTGTTGGGGGGTCCTTTTCAAAATTCATGTCCAGAATAGGGTTGACCATCTACGATATCTTCGCTTCTGTGAAACCTGGAGAAAAAAAGAAGATGCTCTCGAAGGAAGAAACATTGTCGATTGAAAAGGGCTTGAATGAAGAGATTCTGTTAGGTGGGGCGCTGTACTCCGAATACCGAACTGATGATTCCCGCCTAACGCTAGAGGTTATCAAAACTGCTTGCAATCTCGGAGGTGTTGCCATCAACTATACCGCCTTCACCAAATTCAACTATGATAACGAGCAGATCAATGGCATATCCGCTATTGACACAATGAGCGAAACCCGCTTTCAACTAAAGGCCAAGCAGGTCATCAATGCGGCTGGTCCATGGGTAGATGAAATTCGTGAGAACGATGGTGATTTGGGTGTGAAGAAGCTTCACCTCACTAAGGGAGTTCACATTGTTATACCCAGAAACAAATTGCCGATCCACCAATCCATCTACTTCGATGCAGGGGACGGTAGAATGATATTCACGATACCTCGCGGTGGAGCAACATATATTGGAACAACTGACACCAATTATTCGGGAGACCTAAATGCAGTTCGCGTTACGAAAGAAGACGTGGACTACCTGATTACATCGGTCAAAAAAATGTTTCCAGCAACTAATCTCTCGGTCGAGGATATCATCTCCAGCTTTGCGGGAATTCGTCCTCTCATCCATCAGGAAGGCAAGGCACCTGGAGAGATTTCAAGGAGGGATGAGATCTTCATTACTGACTCAAGACTCCTCTCCATAGCAGGTGGAAAGCTTACCGGGTACAGAAAGATGGCGAAGAAGGTAACGGACATGGCAATGGAAAGGCTGGTGAATGAATTTAATTACAAGCATATCAGCTGTCAAACAAGGTTCGTGGTATTACAGGGCGGAGATATTTCTGATATGGGCGCGTTCAAATCTGATCTGGAGAAATCACTAAGTGGCATGGGCATTTCTGAAGAGCGGGCATTTTACCTAACTCACACCTACGGCTCCCAGTCATTAAAAATTCTGGCGGAGCTCAATGGAGAAGACAAGGAAATAGCGCTGGCCATTGCGGAGATGAACTACGCCATTCGCTTCGAGTCCGTGCATACCCTGCTGGACTTTTTCATCAGGAGGACGGGACGGTTGTTCTTTGATCCGCTATCCATTGAAAAACTACTTGAACCTGTTGCTAAGAGGACTGCTTCCCTACTCAAATGGAACGAGGAAAGAATTGATAAAGAGATTCAAAGTGTGAAACTTGCTCTTAAGGAGATAGTTCAGTTTGACTAGTATTTCCAGCAGAATTACTACTTTGGCTAAACTCAAATCGCAAATCTCATATACCATGTCTGCATACTTAGGTGAATTTATTGGAACGATGATCTTAATGCTTCTCGGCTGCGGAGTTAACGCCGGAGTTAATCTAAAAAAGTCGTATTCATTTGATTCAGGTTGGATCATAATTACCCTTGGTTGGGGGCTCGGAGTAGCCATGGCCGTATATGTGGTTGGAGGTATCTCAGGAGCGCATATCAATCCAGCAGTAACGCTCGGTCTAGCATCAGTTGGTGAGTTTGATTGGAATCTGGTACCTGGGTATATTATTGCCCAGATGTTTGGGGCTATTGCCGGAGCGACTATTGTCTATTTACAATACCTACCCCATTGGCGCCAAACAGAAGATGCGGGGGTTAAATTGGGAGTGTTTTCAACTTCTCCAGCGATCGCCAATACACCTGCTAATTTGCTTTCTGAGATTATCGGAACATTCATGCTTGTTCTTGGGCTATTGGGAATCGGCTCGAATGAGTTCACCGAAGGGCTGAACCCATTGATTGTCGGATTTCTGGTACTCAGTATCGGACTCTCCCTGGGAGGATCGACAGGATATGCCATCAATCCAGCCAGGGACCTCGGGCCGCGAATTGCTCACTTTCTATTGCCAATTGCTGGTAAGGGTGACTCTAACTGGCGTTACTCCTGGATACCGGTGGCCGGTCCGATTATCGGTGGCATCTATGCAGGGTTGTTTTACTATGCCCTTTTTAAGGACGAGGTGAAAACTGAATTCTGGGGACTTACTGCTGTGATCGCGGTGTTGGCTATTACCGCAGTGATCAAAGAACGGAAAAACGCATAATCTACATTAGGGCGTTTAGGTGTTCCTTTGCCTGGGCCCTATTTTGCTCTGTAACGACAAATGGTTCTCCATACTCCACGACAACCTTTGAAAAAGGAAGCGGAAATCTCTTTTTATCCCATGTAGGTAACGTGACCGCGTGGTGGGACGTAATCTTAAGAGGAACGACAGGAACGCCAGTTTCGATGCCCATATTTAATACGCCTTCCTTAACCTGACGTATCGGCCCTTTAGGGCCATCAGGATTAATCATAGTGTTCGAACCTTCGTTCAACCAGGTGATCACCTCTACAAGAGCCGCTTTTCCCGAATTCCCCGAGGATCCAAGTGCCAGCTTCCGGGTTCCCATCCAATGGAGAATTACATGCACCGGTTTCATGTACCAGATAGGATGGTTAAGCCACACATAATCGCGGTCATATCGGGTAAATACCACAAAGTATCCCATTAGATTCTCGTGCCACAATGAAAAAATGTAGTTCTCTCCATCGTTGAGCACGTCCTTGTTCTTGTACTCAATCCTAACGGTAATGCGAATAAAACAGAAAACAAGATATACCAGCACTGCGACTGAGTATCCATACAGCCAAAACAAGGGTTTTAACAAAAGTGGTACGTTGGAAACAGTATAAGGCACAGGACGAGTAGGTTTGAAGAATAATTGGCTAATTTAGTTTCGCAATCGTAAAAATAGAATTAATGCCTGATCAAACAGATAAGTCACCCAAACTTAAAAGGACACTTGGCCCATTGATGTTGTGGGGGTTGGGGGTTGGATATGTGATTTCCGGCAACTATTTTGGATGGAACTTAGGCCTTGCCGAAGGTGGAACGCTGGGGTTAGCCATTGCAACCTTCTTCGTGATCATCATGTATGTCACCTTTACCTTTGGTTATACTGAGCTGGCCTGCGCCATTCCCAAAGCAGGTGGCCTTTTCGACTATGCGACAAGGGCCCTGGGTAGGAAGTGGGGGTTTGTAGGTGGGATGGCCCAAATCATTGAGTTCACCTTTGCACCGCCAGCCATCGCATTTGGAATAGGAGCCTATCTACATCCGTTCATCCCTGAAGTTCCAATACTTGCCATTGCCATAGCGGCATTTTTCCTCTTTACCGCCCTTAACATTTTGGGAGTGGAGATGGCAGCAATGTTCGAACTACTGGTAACTATTGTGGCAGTAGTTGGATTGATACTATTTGCAGGTGTAAGCCTGCCACATTTTGAAATGAGCAATCTTGAGATCAACGCGCTACCAAATGGATATGCAGGTGTCTTTGCAGCCATTCCCTTTGCCATCTGGTTTTTCCTGGCAATTGAAGGTGTAGCCAATGTCGCTGAAGAGACCGTAAACCCCCAACGTAATGTGCTCATTGGATTCGGTTCAGCACTGGTTACCCTGGTGATACTATGCCTCTTCACCTTCACCAGCTCTATTGGAGTCGCCGGATGGGAGGGCATCGTTTATCCCGAACCAGGTGCTGATGCATCTGATTCTCCGCTACCACTTGCGTTGGCAAGTGTGGTAGGCGAAGGGCATGTCATGTACAAGATCATTTCCGTTATAGCGTTGTTTGGCCTGGTTGCATCCTTCCATGGTATCATCCTGGCAGCAGGAAGGGTAACCTACCAATTTGGACGCACCGGTTATGCCCCCAGAGCCCTGGGTGTTGTTCACTCCAGGTTCAAAACGCCATCACAGGCGCTAATGGTAAATATGGTAATCGGTATTATTGCTTTGCTCACTGGCAAGACAGGTGAAATCATAACCATAGCATGTTTTGGCGCCGTAACCTTATACATCGTTGCCATGATCTCCCTGTTCGCACTTAGAAACAAGGAACCAGATATGGAAAGACCGTTCAAGGTGCCGATGTATCCCATCTTTCCAGCAGTGGCGCTCATCATTGCAAGCGTATGCCTCGTCGCGATAAGCGTTTACAATCCGATGCTGGCGGGAATTTATTTTGGCATCCTCCTGCTGTCTTATTTGTGGTTTCACTTTTTCGTAGCACACAAACTCAATGACTAAAGATCAAATCCTCAAAAAAGTAAAGAAGTACCCCGGTGCCAAGGTCAAGCTGGCCATCACAGACATGGATGGAGTACTGAGGGGTAAGGTAATTGCCACGGAGAAGTTCCTCTCCATACTCAAGAATGGATTTGGTTTTTGCGATGTGGTATTTGGATGGGACGCCGCTGACGCGCTTTACGACAATGTTGACATCACCGGCTGGCACACCGGATTTCCTGATGCCAATGCCAAGATAGATCTGAATACATTTCGGGAAGTACCATGGGACAATGACATCCCTTTTTTTCTTGCTGACTTTCGAGATAGGAATGATGAGGCACTGGAAATTTGTCCGCGCAATCTACTGAAGACTATAGAAACGCAAGCAAAGGCGGATGGATTCAAGGCATATATGTCTCAGGAGTTTGAGTGGTTCAATTTTGATGAAACTCCATGGACATTGGCTGATAAGGATTTCAAGGACCTTAGGCCTCTTACACCTGGTATGTTCGGCTACTCAATCCTACGAAGCTCTTTAGAGAAGGAGTATTTCAATGACCTCTTTGACCTTATGGCTGATTTTAACGTCCCCATTGAGGGAATGCATACGGAAACCGGCCCCGGGGTGTATGAAGCCGCCATTAAGTATTCAGATCCGGTAGAAGCGGCAGACAGGGCTGTTCTGTTCAAAACGGGAACGAAAGAAATCGCCTATCAACACGGTATCATGGCCACGTTTATGGCTAAGTGGAATTCACAATTGCCTGGATGCAGCGGCCATGTGCATCAAAGCCTGTGGAGCAGAAAGAAAAGCCACAACCTTTTCTATGATCCAAAGGCCAAGCACAATATGAGTGCATTAATGAAGAGTTATATTGCCGGACAATTGCACTGCCTGCCCTATATTCTGCCCATGTTCGCACCAAACATTAACAGCTTTAAACGGTTGGTAGAAGGTGCATGGGCGCCAACGACTTTGACGTGGGGCGTGGATAACAGAACGACGGCACTTCGCGTTATTACCAGTGGTAAAAATTCATCTCGGTTGGAGAGCAGGGTATGCGGTTCAGATACTAATCCCTACCTGGCCCTGTCGGCGTGTTTGGCGAGTGGGCTATACGGAATTCGAAAGGGGTTGAAGTTGAAGCAACCAGCTACCAAAGGGAATGGCTATGAAGAATTCAGCTATGGAAGGCTGCCGGGCACCCTGCAAGCCGCCACGCAAGCAATGAAAAAATCTAAGCTTGCGAAAGATCTCTTCGGAAAAGAATTTGTGGACCACTTTACCAAGACGAGGGAATGGGAAGTGAAAGAGTTCAGGAAGAATGTCAAAGGTTCCAAACCCAAAGATATCACACATTGGGAGCTAAAGAGGTACTTCGAAATCATCTAGGATGGGTGCCGACGAGATATATTCCTATTCCTACCCCACCAACATTCGCTTCGGAGCTGGAGTCATAAAGGAGCTACCTGATTACCTGAAAAGCAACAACCTCCAAAAACCCCTGATCGTTACTGATCCCAATGTTGCAGACCTCCCGTTTTTGAAAGCTATTGCTTCATCATTGAGTGGGGCAGAAGTGTTCTCGGACATTTCAAAAAATCCTGTCAAATCAGACGTGCTCAAAGGAGGAGATGCCTACGAGCAATTCAAGAGCGATTGTATTGTAGGAATTGGCGGAGGTGCGGCCATGGATGTAGCAAGAGCTGTAGCCTTGCGCGTCAACAACCGGCGGGATATTTTTGACTACGATGACCTGCAAGGCGGCTCTGTTAATGTCACTGAGTCAATTCCACATTTTGTAACCGTTCCTACCACGTCAGGAACTGGTAGTGAGGTAGGCCGAAGTGCTATTATTTCAGAAGACGAGAGTAAGAAAAAGAGAATCCTCTTCCACCCTACCCTCCTCGCCAGACAGGTATTTGCTGATCCTGAGCTAACCTACGAGTTGCCACCATCTATTACAGCAGCAACGGGAATGGATGCATTGACTCATAATTTAGAGGCCTACCTATCCAAAAACTACCACCCCCTCAGTTCAGGTATAGCTTTGGAGGGTATCAAGCTCATCGGTGCATCCATCGAGGGTGCTACCAATGCTTCTAGTCCGGAATCAAGAGCAGGTATGTTGATGGGATCGCTGATGGGTGCGGTAGCATTTCAAAAGGGACTGGGCGTTGTCCACTCCATGGCTCACCCTCTGTCAAGCCTAGTAGATATGCATCACGGGCTGGCCAACGCTATTTGCCTATCCTATGGAATGGAGTTCAATATCCATGGACAAGAAGATAAATTTAAAGACATTGCATTCGCATTAGGACTGGCGGATAGTCCTGCAACTGAGGTGATATCGTTTTTGAAAGAGATGAACACAAAGCTTGGACTACCGGCTAAATTGAGTGAGCAAGGGGTGTCAACAGGCCAGATAGAGGAATTATCAAAACTGGCCATAGATGACTTCTGCCATCCCGATAATCCGAGGCCGGTTACAGTTGAGGACTTTAAGGAACTTTATGAAAAAGCAATTTAGCAGCCTTTATTACATGGGAGCACGGCACCCTCTAAACAGCATTCCACAGAATCTAGCATGAAAAAAATAGGTGTAGCATCAGCATTCATGTACCCCGACAAGGACAGAACGGTGTTCGGGCAGAAATCACTCTGCTACATAGAGAAAGACATGGCGCGGTATCTTTCCCATGTGGAGGCCTTTCCCATCCTCATACCAGATCTGGGTAAAGCTGAGCTTGACAATTTTATGGGCCAAATGGATGGATTTGTCTTTCAGGGAGGTACCGACATTGCCCCCGAGTCTTACGGTCAAGCACCAATTGAAAATGATGCCTGGCCGGGAGACCCCATACGGGACCAATTTGAATTATCGATTATGGAGTATGCGGTTAAAAATGGTAAGCCCATCCTTGGAATATGCCGGGGGTTTCAGCTAATGAATATTTACTTTGGAGGAACACTTTATCAGGACATAGAAACCCAACGACCCAACTCCATAGTTCACAGGGATGCGGAGCTCTATGACCAGCTAAATCACCAAATTCAATTTACACCAGATTCATTTCTCTCCAAATTGTATGATGAGGAAGGAGAGGGAAGAGTCAATTCTGTTCACCATCAAGGTGTAGATAAACTCGGAGATGATCTGGATGTGTTTGCAACTTGTGCTGAAGATGAACTAATAGAGGCATTCGGATCTACGCAATTTGCGCCTGGAAGAGTAATGGGTGTGCAATGGCATCCAGAGTTTTTCTACAATTCAGAAACGCCCCTTATTTACGGCAACACACTTTACAGCCAATTTTTGGATAATTGTTAAACTTTTGAGAATATGGATATCATCAACCCAGCAACAGAAGAGGTCATCGACAACGTGCAGGAAGACGATGTACGATCGGTCGAAAAGAAGTATGAGAAATTGAAGGGTGGCCTAAATTCGTGGAGAAACACTCCCATATCAGATAGAATTGCCCTTATAGATAAGTTTAAGGAGTGTATTAAAGAAGAGATGTCAGAATTGGCAGATGTACTTTCTCAGGAAACAGGGAAGCCTCTTGCACAGGCAATTGGAGAACTGAAAGGCACATGCAATAGGATCAAGTTCTTTGTGAATAACTCAGAACAATGGTTGGCCCCAGAAGACATAACCACTGAAGGCAATATGACAGAAAGAATTGTTTACGAGCCCTTTGGTGTCATAGGCAATATCTCTGCCTGGAACTTCCCTTACGCGGTTGGAGTTAATGTATTCATTCCCGCTCTTATCGCTGGAAATACTGTGCTATTCAAAGCTTCAGAATTTACAGCCTTAACTGGACTAGCTATAGAAAGGCTGATGCACAAAGCAGGAGTTCCTGAGGATGCATTTCAAGCTGTTACCGGAGCGAGAGAGGTTGGAGAAGCCATGCTAAACTTACCTCTTGATGGATACTTTTTTACAGGTTCACATGCCACAGGAAAATACATTTATGAAACTGTAGCCAAGAAAATGGTGCCATGCCTGCTGGAGCTAGGAGGTAAGGATCCGTTGTATGTAAGTGCCAATAACAGCGATATCAAATCAGTAGCGGCGGCTGCTGCTGACGGTGCATTTTACAATAATGGCCAAAGCTGCTGCGCGGTGGAGAGGATTTACGTGCATGAGAACGTATATGATGAATTTGTAGACAATTTCAAGGTGGTGGTTTCCAATTACCAGCTCGGGGGCCCCAAGGATGAAGGCGTAACAATTGGCCCCCTAACAAGAGGTAGCCAGGTTGGATTTCTGGAAAACCAGATTTCCGATGCAGAAAGCAAAGGGGCTGAGATCGTATTGGGTGGGCACGCTGCAGATCGCAAAGGCTACTTTTTTGAACCTACTGTACTTACCAACGTGAATCATACCATGTCCTTAATGAAAGACGAATCATTCGGGCCTATTATAGGTATTCAGAAGGTAAGCAGCGATGAAGAGGCAGTCGGCTTGATGAAGGACACATCGTATGGACTTACATCCAGCGTATTTACAGAGGATGAAAAGCAAGCTCACGAGATTATGGATGCAATGAACAGCGGAACAGTCTATTGGAATTGCTGTGACAGGGTAAGTCCCAATTTACCCTGGTCGGGAAGAAAACACTCCGGAATAGGCGCCACACTTTCACACTTGGGAATAAGGGCCTTCGTGCAACCTAAAGCCTATCATTTAAACAGCGCGGAGAAGAAGAACCTTGCTCATTAATTCGCATTGCGAATTCGCAAAACATCTACAAGCTGGTTGGGGTAGTCTGTGATGATACCATCAACTCCCAGGGCGAGTAATTCATCCATGGATGTTCTATCATTGCAAGTCCAGGGGATAACCTTCATGTCGTTGTCCTTGGCAAAATCCATAAGCTCTTTACTTACAAGAGAGTAATGAGGGCTGTATATGTTTGGAATGGATCCAAACTGTTCCAGGTTATATTCAAAATCAGGATTGTCTTCAATCAATAATGCAATGGTTGTTGCTGGGTACGCTTCCATCACATAATGGAGCGTTCTTTCATCAAAGGACTGCACAATCAATCTGGATTTAATACCGCAAACCTCTACAGCCTCCATCAACAAGTCAACAAACTCTGCCGGCTTTGGATGGAAAATATCGTCGCCTTCAGGACTGCATTTAGTTTCAATATTGTATGATACCGGAGGGAGGCCATTCTCCTTCGTATAGGCTTCTACCTCTCGAATAACATCTTTCAGCAGCGGCTTGTGTGATACAATGTTCACCTGGTCAGGAAAGCGTCCGTGTGGTTTAGAGCCGCAATCACACCTGGAGATCTCCTCGTAAGTCATCTGATATAAGTTATAGGCGCGCGCCATGGAATCTGGAATTTCTGCCCCTATTGAATCGTAACAGATCTCTTGTGAGAGGAATGGTTCATGGGAAAGCAGCACCTTGTTATCCTTAGATATGACAACATCCATTTCCAGCGTTGTAACTCCATGATCGATGGCTTTTAGAAATCCCTTGATCGTATTTTCTGGATACAACCCACGGCATCCTCGGTGGCCTTGAATATCAAAAGATGACATAGATCCCTTATTTGAGCAGGAATATACAAAGAGTGAAATGACAGCGAGGGCCAAAAGGCTTTTCACTGATAAAGTAAATCTATTCATTGGTTAGGCAGTAACAGGTTCAGTAGTCCCACCATCTGTCGGATGGCTAATTCCCTGAATCCATCCGGCCACAAATGCAGCAACGCTGTCTCCCGGTTCATTGTGCGGTTCATGCCTCATTCCTTTCCATGATTGGAAGGCTGCAATGCCACCGGCATTCTTGACGAACGCTGCACTTCCTTCAGCAGAAGTTAACTTGTCTTCAGAACCGTGCATAACCAAGGTCTTTATCTGCAGGTCATTCGCGTGATCCAATGCCCAATTCCCAGCCTCAAACACTGAAAAGAACATTCCAGCTGTGATTTTTGAGTGTACCAAGGGATCGACCGTGTAGGCCTTTCCCACTTCAGGGTCGGTGCTAAGATCGGCGGGATCTATATCATTGGGCTCGGTGAAGGCTGGGTAAATATTTCTCATCATCTTCGCGAGTGCCACCTTGAAAGCAGGCGGTTCAAAAGCCAGCTTGTACCATGGCGAAGAGATAACGCCTCCTACCAGACCAGTTGTGTCTCTGCGAAGTAAGAAATTGGTGGCTATATTGCCGCCCAGGCTGTGTCCATACAAAATAACAGGTACGTTGGGATAGGTTGACTTTATGTGATCCAGAAGTGCCTGAACATCATCTAACAAATGGTCGTAAGATGGGGTATGCCCACGCTTTCCGTCAGACTCTCCGTGCCCTCTAAGGTCTATACCCAGCATTCCAATATGTTTGCTGTTCAATATACTTCCTACCCCGCCATACCTGCCTACATGCTCCCCCAGTCCATGGATCAAACAGACCACTGTATCCATATTCCCTTCAGGAATCCATGAACGGCCTTCCAGCCTTGTGCCATCTTTTGACTTGATTGTAAATGTACCTGCTGCCATTGCTTTTACTTAATTGATATTTTTTGTACTAATTCTCCCTTCCCTGAATTGAAAGACACGCATTGAACAGCGTCAAAAAATGGAAGAATCTTTTCATGTGATCAGGTCCAGAAGTCCCGTTCTATTGGCACAGCTAAATTACTAAATCCGGATCTTTATTGGATTATTAATTTGCCGTGTACCTGGAATGAATTCAAATCCTCAATCTGATACACGTAGATTCCCGGCTGAAGATCAGAAACGTCCAGAGACCAGGAACTCTGAGAGATGCCATTTAGCCCCACAACCCTTCTTCCATGTATATCCTCCAGAAAAAATGACCACCTTCCTTCATTGCTAACCTCAATTTCCAAACGCTGACCGACTGGGTTTGGATAAACGAGCGGTGAATCTGACACAACCTCTTCGATTCCTACAGGTAAGCCCTCAGTTACCGTAAGAAACTGATTTATCTGTGGGTTCACAACCTTGTCTATTGTACCTCCTGGCCATCTAACTATTAAAGAATCAATCTGGGTGGCTTGGCCCAGTCCGAAATGCCGGCTTAAGGAGTTCATTATGCCATACCCTTCACCGGACCTTACATCTCGAATCTGAATTCCCCACGGACCATATAACTCTAGCCGCGCCCCAATGCCGTTGGTATTCCCGTATACCCCAACGAGGTTTACAACTAAATAGTTATTGGAGTTACCTGAATTGATCAATACCCTATCCGGCTTATTGTAATACTGAATACTCGACAATAAAGGGCCGTTAACACTATAAATATCTCTGAATCCATCATGGTTTAAGTCTCCAACTGAAAATGAAGTAATTGTATCTGATCCAGGGAACGGGTTGGCTGCGACTGAAAATGTTTGATCCCCATTGTTGAGAAAAAGCTTGTTTGCCGCTCCACCAAGCAGCAGATCAACATATCCATCATTATCAAAGTCAGAAAAATTCATTTGAAAATTATCCAGCGATGTGTCAACAACGATACCACTGCTGGCAAATATGTTTGAGTAAGTACCGTCACCGAGATTCTCATAAAGTCGATTTGAGTTAATGTGGTTCAGTACAAATAAGTCCATATCTCCATCGTTGTCGATATCGGCAAATTCAGCTGCCCATGTCTGTGCACCGTCTGCTACTCCTATCGAGTCGCCAACCTCAGTAAAATTATTGATCCCGTCATTTTGGTAGAGGAGATTGATGCGTCTTGGATCACTGGGGGAAGAGGCCGAACCGTAGCATTTGGATATGTACACATCCAGATCCCCATCATTGTCGTAATCAGACCAAATACTGGCATAGTTACCCGCGTCAGTAGTCGTCGTAATGAGGGACATATCCAATATGAAGCTCCCAGCATTGTAATTCCTGAACGGATAGTTGATACCCAGATCATTACACGCAAAGATGTCAGTCCAACCATCGTTATTAATGTCCACAAAATTGGAGCCCTGCATATAGAATGCCAGATCAATTGTTTCCATCACATAACCCCCTGATGTATCGCTCTGCACAAATACTTTCAAAGAATCCTGCTGACCTCCAACCATGATGTCATTCACGGCGTCATGCTGTAAATCTCCTACACAAATACTCCATTGTTCATTCATAGATACCTTCCCAATGCTGGATATTGAAAATGGTGCACCTGTGTTTTGTATCGCAGTCCACATATACCTACCAGAATCCAGATAAACCACATCGTCGAGGAAGTCCGCGTTGAGATCTGCGATAGCTACTGGATAGAAGCTGCGTGCACTTTGAAATCCCAGGGAAGAAGTTTGATCAGTAAAGGATACCTGCCCGCTGGCATTGAGACAAATGCAACACAGTGAAATGATCCAATACTTATTCACCGGTAGTTCTTTTTAATAATTATTAAACATATTGTACCTAAATTAAACAAAATGCTCTAGCTTTGCAAGTTCATTTTATTACAATGGTTCTGAATAACGACACATACCAGATTGACGGCATTGACGTATTAAGCCTTACGGAAAAGTACGGTACTCCCTTATACGTATATTCAGCCAACAAGATAGCATCCCAATACGAGCGGCTGACCGATGCCTTTACAGCAACGAATATGAAGGTGCGCTATGCGTGCAAGGCGTTGACCAACCTGAACATCTTGAAGATCCTGAAGAACTGTGGTTCCGGACTTGATACGGTATCCATTCAAGAAGTGAAGATTGGATTGAAAGCAGGATTTGACCCCCAGGAAATTATCTTTACCCCCAACGGAATTTCCATAGCTGAGATCAATGAAGCAGCGACGCTTGGTGTGGTTATCAACATCGACAATATCTCCATACTTGAACAATTTGGAAATCAGCACGGAGGGAATATCCCAATTTGCATTCGAATAAACCCACATATCCTTGCTGGAGGAAACTACCAAATATCAACTGGACACATCGACTCAAAATTTGGCATCTCAATTCACCAATTGCGGCATGTGGAGCGCGTGGTGGAAACAACGGGGCTCAATGTGACCGGACTTCACATGCACACCGGTTCTGAAATCTTAGACATTGATGTGTTTTTACGCGGAGTTAATATTCTATTTGGGGTGGCCGAGAAGTTTCCCAATCTCGAATTCCTAGATCTGGGTAGCGGGTTTAAGGTGCCTATAGCACCAGATGCAGACTCGACTGACCTGGAAGCCCTCGGCACCCAACTTTCGGAGAAATTCAAAGACTTCTGTAAAGAATATGGCAAAGAGCTGGAGCTTTGGTTTGAGCCTGGTAAATATCTCGTAAGTGAAGCGGGTACCTTCCTTGCAAAGGTTAATGTTGTCAAACACACCACGGCTACGGTATTCGCCGGCATTGACTCTGGATTTAACCATCTCATCCGCCCCATGTTTTACAATGCCTACCAGCATATCGTTAACGCCTCAAATCCCAATGGAGTTGAGCGCATTTACACGGTATCCGGTTACATATGTGAAACAGATAATTTCGCCTGGGACAGAAAAATATCTGAGATCAAAGAGGGAGACATCTTAGCCATCCACAACGCAGGAGCATATGGCTTCGAAATGAGCTCCAATTACAATTCTCGTCCCCGTCCACCGGAAGTTCTAATCATCAATGGTGAGGATCATCTGATTAGAAAGCGAGAAGAACTTGACGACAATCTGAGAAATCAGATTCTCTTGGACCTCTAATCCAAGGAATTAGTGGTCACCCAATACCGCCAGCCAATAATCACATAATCGAATTTGGAAAGCTTAGTCAGGTCGCGGTAAGCGTACTTAGGCAAGACCGCTTTATTGAACCTGGCTAAAATCTTAAAGACCGGCTTCATCATATTTATTTGACAGTAATATATGGCCCTTCTCCCCTGGCATTCAGTACGCCAATCGAATTGAGCTGCATATCATTTTGCTTCGACAAAGCTAAGAATTCTCCTTCAGCCTCCGGGGTTACCGAAATCAATAAGCCCCCACTTGTTTGAGGATCACAAAGAAGATTCCGTTGAATATCTGACAATTCACCAATCTTACTTCCATAGCTCTCCCAATTGCGTTGCGTTCCCCCTGGTACACAGCCTTTCTCAACATAGTATGGTGCACAGTCTATGATTGGAATACTTTCAAAATAGAGCACGGCATTCAAGTAGCTTCCTTCGCACATTTCAACAAGGTGACCCAGCAAGCCAAAGCCTGTGACATCTGTTACTGCATTGACTCCTTTAATCTCTCCGAGCTCCGCCCCAATCTTGTTCAGTTGGATCATTTGATCGCGTGCAATATCCTGGTGCTCATCTTCCAGCAAACCTTTTTTCTGTGCTGTAGTCAGTATCCCTACCCCCAATGGTTTAGTCAGGTACAGTTTCGACTCTTCCTCTGCAGTGGAGTTTTCCAGGATTCTATCATCATCCACGATACCTGTTACTGCGAGGCCAAAAATCGGCTCTGGACTGTCAATGCTATGCCCGCCTGCCAGGGGAATACCAGCATCTGCGCACGCCTGTCTTCCACCTTGCACTACCTGCCCGGCCACCTCAGTCCCGAGTTCATTAATCGGCCATCCCAGGATAGACACGGCCATTATCGGCTTGCCCCCCATGGCATAGACATCTGAGATTGCATTTACTCCTGCAATACGGCCAAAATCGAACGGATCATCAACAATGGGCATGAAAAAATCTGTGGTACTTATTATTGCCCTACCATCTCCAATATCTATAACTGCTGCATCGTCCATACCCTGATTGCCCACCAAGAGGGTATTCGCGAAGTCCTTGCCATTGACCTTATTCGATTTTAATATCTCCTCCAGCAATGAAGGCGAAATCTTACATCCACACCCGGCTCCATGACTATAGGCTGTGAGCTTTATCTCTTCCATGACCTCGCTTCAATATTTGGCAGACAATCCTCAACGATCTTCACATTATCTTTCGCGTCCCCTGAATTAATTACAATTGTTTCCACGGTATCCTTATTACGTTTATTGAGCCCAAAAGTATATGCTTTGTCATAATACTGCAAGGTAGAGATTGCTACATCCAATAAATTTCCTTCGTCCAGGTCTTTGACCGCCTGGACTGACCGCTCGTGTCCCAGCCTACGTGAAATGTTAAGCACGCTCTTTTTAAGATCTGCTATATCAAATTTCCCATACTCCGCTACCAAACGCTCCGCCCTTATTGACCGGATCAGCTGTAAGTTAATAACAGGACAAGTCCGCATTTCTGCAAAGAGTTCATCCGGAATTCGCACTGAACCTATTGCCTGGCTTTCATCCTCTAAAATTACAGGCTTACTAATATCAAGCGTTGACCACTCCTCCCACAAATCATTTTGAAACTGCTCTGTGGTGGGTTGACCATCCTGGCCCAATCTGCCAAATGCCGATCCCTTGTGCCTGGCGATGCTCTCCAGGCAAATTACCTGATGGCCTTTCACTTTG
>JYMV01036111.1_pt1 | contig 41502 bp, 40 predicted proteins | sample 338911 | NCBI WGS metagenome assembly JYMV01 (sample SAMN03354496, study PRJNA234377) | hydrothermal vent metagenome | biome: Deep sea; feature: Hydrothermal plumes at the Eastern Lau Spreading Center, Western Pacific Ocean; material: Seawater | place: Tonga | collected 2009 | depth 2000 m m | reverse complement strand
TGTCGGTCAAGGCTCATTTACCTTATAACAATAGCGAAAATATGTGAGATCAACATAACCAAGAATGCGCGTTGACATCAATGGTGCGCGTAAACGGCTTCATCGAATGAAATGTCCCGAAGCAGAGCGGATCGGTCATTTGCCCGACATTCGATATACCTTTTGAAGTATGTGGTTGGGTTTTGATTATATTATTTTTACTCATATTATAGAGGGCCAGTGAGACATCAATGGACAGGCTAAGTAACACGCCTGATTGTCTTCGGGTAAGGATCACCATTAATTTAGGGAGGAACAAACTAATGACGTTATTAACAAGCAAGAAGGCATTGGCCACTCTAATGGCCGGTGTTTTTTTGACGCTGTCGACTGGCATAGCATTGGCAGGGCCAATCACGCTCAACATGGTAGGTGCGTGGCCGCCCAAAATCTCGGCGGCCGCTGATGTCGGAATCCGTTTCATAGAGGAAGTCAATAAACGAGCCGAAGGCAAGCTTGTCATTAAATTCAAAGGCGGAAAAGAAATCGTGCCAACATTTGACCAGCCAGAAGCACTGGTCCGTGGAGTCTTTGATATCTGGTACGGAGCGCCAAACTATTGGGCCGGCATTGTTCCAGGGGGATATGTCACTGAGATGTCTCCCTACGACATTCCGGACAACGGACCGGGTAGCGAGTTGTTTGACTTCATGGTCAACATGTACGAAAAGAAAGGCGTTCGATATCTCGGGCATTTTTCGGGTGATCTCGGCACAGGCAATCACTTCATGTACACGCAACAGAAGGTCTCCAGTATCGCGGACTTGAAAGGCTTGAAAATTCGCGTACCGCCGTTGACTCGTTTCTTTGTCGATGCGATTGGAGGCGAGCCCGTCACCCTACCCCCGTCAGAGGTCTATCTCGCTCTGGAAAGGGGGACCGTTGAAGGCTTTACCTGGCCCTACTACGACGGCTTTACCTCATTTGGGTGGCAGGAAGTGTCGAAATATGTGATTGGTCATCCGCTTTACCGGGACGGCATCAGCATAAAAATGAACCTGGCCAAGTGGAATAGTCTTTCGCCAGAGCTTCAAGGCATCATGCTGGAGTCTGTCGCTACCATTCAAGCCTGGTCTCGCGGTTGGATATCGGCCTACCAAAACACGCAATTGGCCGGCATGATCAAGGGCGGAATGAAAGTCATCCAATTTTCAGACGCTGATGCCAAACAGTGGGACGAAGTCTCCAATAAAGCCTTGTGGGCACACTTCAAAAAGGCGATGAGTGCGGATGATTATTCCCGCGCCAGAAAACTAATGGGGTATGACTGACCGTAAGTAAATAAGTCATAAACCAACGGGTCAGGCCTTAACAGTCTGACCCGTTGGATGCTCCTCGGACATGCTGTTAATCAATCAAGCTTACCGAGCCCCCTTACAACACCCTCAATATCGAAAACGCGAGCCATTCAGGTATCCCGTGGTCAAGAATCATTTATGGTCGCTCTAACCCGACTTTTTGACCGAATACTGCTGGCCGGGGGAATACTGTCAGGCTGTGTTCTGATCATCATTATGCTGATGATCACGGTCAAGGTCATCTTTCGATACGTCCTGCATGAGGGGTTGATCGGTGTTGACCTCTTGAGCGGCACGCTGCTTGTTTACATGACGTTTCTCGGTGCCGCCTGGGTGTTGAAGCACGAGAAACACGTGGTACTCGATGTCATATTAAATCAAGCGAGCCCCAACAGTGCCCGTTGGATGCGTATAACGAGCTCTTTACTCGGTGCTGCGATTTGTTTTGTGGTGGTTGTGTTCGGGACATGGGAATCCATTAGCTCCTTCCAACGCGGCATTCTGATTCCTGCGGAAATCGAAATTCCACGGGTTATCAATCTCTGGATTATCCCAGCAGGTTGCTTATTGTTATGTTGCCAGTTTCTTCGACGAGCGCTATGTCATTATTTGTCTGAATCAAAACTGACCCACGATCCAAACGAGGAAACTTGAGCCGATGGATTGGCCATTCCTGATGTTGTTCTTTTTCGGTGGATTGTCCGCTCTGCTGCTTCTCGGTCTACCGGTTGCCTTCGCGTTTTTATGCGTTAACGTCATTGGAGTGTATGTCTTCTGGGGAGGGGCAATAGGCTTGCAGCAGTTAATCCTCAGCATAGACAGTTCCATTTCTACTTTTGTACTGGTACCCGTCCCCATGTTCATTCTTATGGGTACCGTAATTTTTCACTCAGGCATTGCATACCGAATGATCGATGTGTTGGATGAATGGCTGGGAAAAATTGCCGGACGTCTAGCGCTCTTATCGATCGGTGCCGGCGCCTTGTTTGCCACCCTGACCGGCGTCGCGATGGGTAGCGTCGCCATGCTCGGTTCAACACTGGTTCCGGACATGGAACGTCGCGGGTACAGCAAATCAATGTCCATCGGTCCGATACTGGCGAGTGGAAGCCTGGCGATTATGATCCCACCGAGCGCCCTCGGAGTGATACTCGCGAGCATGGGCCAGTTTTCAGTTGGCAAGCTGCTAATCGGCATTCTCCTACCAGGGCTGTTATTGGCAGTTGTTTATGCGACCTACGTCGTCATCCGTTGCCACATTCAACCCCATCTAGCACCGCCGTACGAAGTGGCACCCACTCCGATCGGGCCACGGATCATGAGAACGCTTCAATACGTTCTTCCACTCGTCATTATCATTAGCATTGTGATCGGGACGATCTTCGCCGGTGTGGCCACACCCACCGAAGCAGCGGCTTTAGGGGCTTTGTTCTGCTTCTTGCTAGTGGCGTGCTATGGAAAGCTGACTTGGCAAGTGATCACGAAATCCGTTGCAGCGGCGACCACCATCTCGGTGATGGTTTTTGTCATTCTGACAGGGTCAGCGGCATTCAGCCAGATACTGGCATTCACCGGCATTACGGTCGGTATTACCGAACTGGCACTTTCCTGGTCGGAACACCCTATCCTGATTCTGATCGCCATGCAGGTGATTCTGCTGCTGTTGGGCATGTTGATTGAGCAGACGTCAATCGTAATGATCACAACACCAATCTATTTTCCCATCGTTAGTGCGTTCGGTTGGGATCCAGTCTGGTTCGGCGCCATCATGCTGCTTAATCTCGAGATGGCGACCATTTCACCGCCCTTTGGTTTATCACTGTTTGTGATGAAAGGCATTACATCAAAAACTACAACCATGGGTGACATCTATCGTGCGGCCCTGCCTTTCGTGGCCCTCAACCTAGTGGTCATGGGCATTATGATTGCCGTTCCCGGCACCGTCCTATGGCTGCCGGCACTGATGAGATAAGTGTTTCCCGAGTGAGCAGTCGCATCCTCGGCCCCCATTTAGAATCGCTAATCGCCCGACTCCATTCCACCTCCGCCGAAGGTTGTCGGTATATACCGCGGCGCACCAATGGCTCGGCTGAAGCGAACTTTCGTCATCACCGGATTAAAGGGCTCTGGTGGTCGCACAACCTGTAGATCTACTTCCACACTCGCGGCGATAAATTCGGGGCCCGGTCGATTCAACGCGCGGCGCAAAATCCCTCCAAATTCATCGGTATTGTCAACTGTCTGCGCTTGGTCAACACCCAGACTTTGCGCGAGCTTGGCAAAGTCGAGCTCCTTATTAGTCAAAGGCTGCCCCCCTGACGCCGCATGAACACCATTTTGAATCAGAATAATCGTTAGGTTTTGGGGCGCCACCGCGCCCACCGAAGCGAGCGCACCCATATGCATCAACAAACCCCCGTCTCCCTCAACCACCACCACTCGACGATCGGGCTGGACCGCGGCTAATCCCAGTGCAAATGGCAGCGCCAATCCCATTGCATCTTCAAAATAAAAATTTTTCGATCGATCATTCACCACCGCCCATAGATAAGATGAATTGCCAAGGCAAGTGACAACCAGCGCCTCTGATGGCAATTCAGCCGCCAGGACTTCGAAGTACGCTTTGCGACTTGGTAGTTGTGGATTCACCATTGCACGTCCTCGCGGCCCATCAACAGGACAAACGGCTGAGAGGCTTCTTCCGCATAAGTGGCCGCCTCCTTGAGCTGGCTATCGATGGGCGCATCAGGGCGAACCACCGCGTGATGGAGTCCCATTGCCCGTAACACCGGCAACGTCACGCGGCCTTTGGGAATGTGATAGAACACCGGATCGCGCGGCGACCCCCTAAACGAAGCCAAGATCAACAAAGGGATCTGATAGCGCATCGCCAGTGAGACCATGCCCGCGCCCATGGTCATAATCCCAACGTTCTGAACCAAAAGCACAGTCCGTGCACCACCAATTCGAGCGCCGCACGCAATCGCAAGCGCCTCTTCTTCGTGGGTCGCACGAATTAACTGCATATCAACATGGTTTTCTATCTGTACTAATAATTGTCCCAACCAACCATCAGGCACCGTCACCGCCATTCGAAAATCTAACTCGCAGAGCGTATCCAGCAGCTGAGACGGTCGATGTGGAAGAACCTCAGTCATTATTTTATGTTCACCTGCACCGGCAATAAGCGACCGGGAGAAGACTTCTTCGGACATTATTCACGGTTATAGTAGCATTAGCCCCAGTCACCAACGAGATTCTATCCAACTTTCCCTGAGGGCCAACATAGTGTGGTCCTGAAATAATTCATCAGCCCACCCGTGGAGACTTAGTTGAGAAACTTTGATTACAAGCTGCCAACATCTCTAGATGAATTAACCGACATGCTCAGCCATGGCGGGCATACAGCCCGGTTACTCGCCGGAGGAACAGATCTAGTTGTCGCCATGAGGGGGCGCCGCATTACTCCAGAATTCGTGATCGACACCAAGCACGTAGACGAGTTGAACGAATTGTCGTTCAACGATCACACAATGATACTGGGCGCTTCTGTGACCTGTCGCAACGTCTGTCGAGATCCACAAGTTGTTAAGAACTTCCCAGCATTGATTGATTGCGCGACTTTGATTGGTGGAACTCAAATTCAGAACCGTGCGACGCTGGGGGGAAACCTATGCAATGCAGCGCCGAGTGCTGACACCATCCCCGCATTGATCGTCTTGAAGGCACAGGCGAATATTTGCAGCCCACACGGCAATCGACGGGTGCCCGTTGAGGAGTTCTGTACTGGACCGGGTCAGACCATACTCGAACCTAATGAAATACTGGTGAGTTTCAGCATTCCACTACCACGCAAGCATGAAGGTGCGTTCTTTATACGATTCATTCCACGTAACGACATGGATATTGCTATTGCAAACGCGGCAGCAAGCATCGTCATCGACAGCAGCGGGGAAACCATCATTGAAGGCCGAGTCGCCATTGGCGCCGTAGCGCCAACCCCGCTGTACGTCTCCGACGTCGAAGCGGTGTTATCCGGCCGGCCCATCGCTGATGACGTCATAGCGCAAGCGGCAGACATTGCTCGCCAGGCCGCTAGACCTATTACCGACATGCGAGGCACTGTCGACCAGAGGAAACACCTCACCGAGGTGTTGGTCAGACGCGCCTTAAACGGTGCAGTGAATCGCGCACGAGGAAACGACTGATGAATAGACAGCAGGTAACGGCAACGATCAACGGCGAACACAAGGAGTTTCTGTGTGAACCACGCCAGAGTCTATTGGAAGTCTTACGCGATGAACTTTTCCTAACGGGAACCAAAGAAGGTTGCAACGATGGTAACTGCGGGTCCTGCAACGTGATCCTGGACGGCACGTTGGTTAATGCATGTTGCATATTTGGTGTTGAAGCGAATGGTGGCCATATAACCACCATTGAGGGGCTATCGAATGGCAACGAACTTCACCCCCTACAACAGACCTTCCTCGAAGGAACGGGTATGCAGTGTGGGTTTTGCACACCCGGTTTTCTGATCGCGGCTAGCGCGTTACTTGACGAAAATTCAGAACCAACCGAGGAAGAAATCCGCCATTGGCTAGTCGGCAATCTGTGTCGTTGCACCGGATACGACAAGATTGTCAAAGCCGTTCAAGATGCCGCCCTAATTCTACGGGAGCGAGCACTGTGAACGATTACGTCATTCCAGAAAAGCTCCGGGTTGTTGGCACGACACCAATACGCCCAGATGGGCACGACAAAGTCACCGGCAGAGCAAAGTTTGGCGATGACTTCCATCTGCCTGGCATGCTGCACGGCAAAGTGTTGCGTAGCCCACACGCCCATGCTCGAATCAAGTCGATCGATACCTCTCATGCCGAGGCTTTTCCCGGTGTGCATGCCGTCGTCACGGCTGCCGATTTTCCCAAAATCTCCAGCAACGTTATCGATGCCGGTGAAGCAGGTCAGATCGATATGCAGGATGTCGCGGACAATTGTATAGCGCGAGAAAAGGTATTCTATGATGGCCACGCGGTGGCTGCGGTTGCTGCCGACAATGCCCACATTGCCGAGGAAGCGGCGAATCTAATACAGGTCGACTACGAACTACTGGACCCCGTGATGGATGTGCGCTCGGCTATGGCCGATAACGCACCAGTGCTACACGATGACTTTCTCCCAGGCGCGTTTCTTGCGCCCACTGAGAAAGCATTGCCAAACGCTAGCAAACTTGAACTGGCCATGGGTGATATCACCAACGGATTCGATGAAGCTGACATCGTCATCGAGCGAGAGTTTACGACCGAGACCGTTCATCAAGGCTATATAGAGACGCATATTGTCACCGCCCAATGGGGTGCCAACGGAATGGTCACAGTCTGGACAACCACTCAAGGCCAATTTGCTATACGAGACCAACTGGCATTGGTTCTTGAACTACCGATGAGTGCAATCATCGTCATCCCCCTGGAGATCGGTGGGGGATTTGGTGGCAAGGACTCTATCTATATTGACCCTCTCGCAGTGGTGCTATCAAAGCAATCAGGTCGGCCTGTAAAAATGGTGATGAATCGTGCCGAGACACTCCGCGCGACCGGCCCAAGTTCAGGCACGTATATCAAGGCCCGTTTAGGTGTAAAGACTGACGGAACATTAGTGGCGGCTGAGTTTCATGGAGCCTACGAAGCCGGCGCCTACTCTGGCGGTCCCGTAGCACCCGGCGTGTCGACCGCACTGACGCGCTACAACATCCCCAACATAAAGATTGAAGGCTACGATGTGCTGGTCAATAAGCCCAAGGTCAAGCCTTACCGCGCGCCGGGCGCAACGCCCTCCAATTTTGCCGTCGAAACCATGATTGATGAATTGTGCCGGGAATTGAAATTGGACCCTGTAGAATTTCGTCTGCGCAACGCACTCACAACGGGAGATCGGCTGGTGCTTGGATTTCCCTGTCCTGACATTGGTGGCGTCGAAATCCTAAAGGCAGTCCAAAATCATGCGCACTATCAGTCGGACATAGGCGGCCCCCATCGCGGTCGCGGCTTAGCCTACGGCTTCTGGTTTGGTGCGGGGCTTCCATCCAGCGCGGACCTGATGGTGAATTCCGACGGAACGGTCCAACTGTGCTCCGGCAGCCCAGACATGAGTGGCACTCGTATCACGTTGGCCATGCAGGCCGCCGAAGCACTAGGCATTGAGCCCAGCGATATCTTCCCCAGCGTGGGTGACACAACCTCGGTGGGATACTCGTTTCAGACGGTGGCGAGTCGCACCACTTTTGCCACGGGCATCGCGGTCTACCAGGCGGCCCAGGACATACTGGCCCAGATGGCCGAAAGGGCTGCCCTTATCTGGCAAATTGCCACTGACAACATCCTGATCGATTGTGGTCACTTTCTGAACAAGGCCAATAGCCAGCAATGTTTTACCTTCAAGGAGTTGGCCGGAAAACTAGATGGCACAGGGGGTCCCATCGCAGCGCGGGCGTTGGCCTCACCTGAAGGCGTTGGATTCCAGATTACCGCCCACTTAGTCGATCTCGCCGTTGATCCTGAAACGGGGAAGATCGATATCCTGCGCTATACCGCTTTTCAGGATGCCGGCAAAGCCGTCCATCCCGATTTTGTAGAAGGCCAAATTCAAGGCGGCACGGTCCAGGGTATCGGCTGGGCATTGAATGAGGAGTATTTCTATGATGAGGCCGGGCACCTTAAGAACACCAGTCTGCTGGACTATCGAATGCCGACAATACTGGATGTCCCAAATATAGAGGCTGTCATTTTAGAAACCCCGAACCCAGGACACCCGTATGGCGTGCGCGGCGTGGGAGAAGTACCCATTGTCCCGCCTGCTGCCGCGATTGCCAATGCCCTATACGATGCGGCAGGCATTCGCATGAACACATTACCCATGACGCCCGCCAAGATCCTCGATAAGTTAAATTCCGTAACCCACTAGGAGCATCATCCTTGCCCATCGTCTGGATTCCACACTCGATGCGCGAAATGACCGGTGGAACGGAAAAAGTAGCAGTAGATGGCGACAACGTGCGCGAAGCTATACGGGCTCTTGAAAGCCTTTACCCCAACCTGGCGGGTTTATTAATACAAAACGACCAACTGGGAAAAGGGATTGCCGTCGCAGTGGATGGCAGAATCGTCCGTCGCGGGCTCTATGAACCCCTTCAAAGTAATAGCGAGATCCACTTTATACCGGCTCTCGGCGCCGGTTGATCGATCCCTCATAACGGCATACTCCGAATAAACCCACAACTTCGGGCTCTTGCATCAAATCAGATGCGTTCATGGCCCCTCAAAGGCAAGCATCATCACCAACGCTTAAATCATTGACATTCTGAAATACGTCGCTAGGCTACGCGCAAACTTTAATCAACCCTAATAAAAAGGACTTACATTGTCTAAGACGAGTACAGAGAACGATAAACGAATTGCCGCTCGATTTTCCCGATTGTGGGCTAAGAAACGCTTAGAGATGTCCATGACGCAGGAGCAGCTTGCAGGCGCGCTCGGTATTTCCCAGAGCGCGGTATCACAAATGCTGTCTTGCAAGATGCTTATCTCGACCGAAATGGTGATGAAGATCGCCGTTGTCCTCGGTGAGTCACCGACCAGTATCGATCCTGCTTACTTCAAGAGATTTGACATGAACCGATCTGAAATGATCGGATTTCTTGCACTAGAATTAATGAAGTTAAAACCTTCCGAGCGAAACAAGATAATGCAGGAAACACGAAGAATGGACAAACGGGATAACAAACGACAAAGCAGAATCGTTACCTAGCAAAGGCTTGATCGGGCAACCATCTAATGAACCCTAGACTTGACGTAACTGAGCCTCAGGATTCGGGCCTGATGAGCCAATCGTTACTGCGACAGTTTGCCGACTTACTACACATGGACATAGCGATACATCATCGCGAACTTACTGGCCGGGTGACCCAGCGTCACCCGGTGAATACCATCCGTCAAGTCCGCAGTCAGGGAAAGAACACCACATTCGCGTCATATTACGAATCAGATATCAACCGCGGATACGTCCAGCAACTCTACAACGAAGGCTACATCTTCGAGTCATTAGCCTATCTGATGGGAATTCAAACCACCACCTTATTGCCAGTTATAAGAACGCAGCAAACATCCAGCACAAAATACCGTGACTTCGAAGGTCATCTCAGGCACGCCCCATTCCTTGAGGCAATGATCATGCCGAATGCCTGGACTTATGAGAATCTAGGTCTCGCGACCGTTGTGGCAATCAGCCTCACCTTGCCCCACCCAGCAAGAGACGCTGACTGGTATGTGCCCCCTAATATCTGTTTCTTTGGCACTGTCAATCGGTCCATTATCGTTACAAAAGAATATCTGGAGACGGTATATCACCTAGGCAAACTCCTCACCGAACTGCACGACGACGCATTCGATATACCGGTCCTTAGCGACAACGTCTCGAAACGGAAATTGGTTAGCGGTTGGACTATTGTCCGTTAACGAGACTGCCTGTCACTGAGTTCACCCATCCTGGCTTTCTCTTAATCTGACAACAGTCCGCACTGATTAACAATCACATAACGAGTTGAGCTAGGCTACACAGATCGTTTCGATTATAACTTCGTGTCGTTAATTGGTATCATTTCTACTTATACTTAATAGAAGTCGCTGCATGATATCACTTACCCCCACGAACGAAATTACATCTCAACATCTAGAGTGAGCATCAACCGCAGTAGCGCGACCCGCAATTCGCTGAAGGTGTAACCTCAAACGTAGTGTGAGACCACTTAATCTGCCAAGAACACTATGAGCCACTCACCTCCAAAACGCTTTTACCAAGAGGTTCACGATACGCTTCAAGCAATCAGAGCAGGCGGTTTTTATAAATCGGAGCAGATCATTTCCTCACCTCAAGGCGCCTGTATCGAAACCCAAAACAATCGACACTTCCTCAATTTTTGCGCAAATAACTATTTGGGGTTATCCAACCACCCCGAACTTATTCAGGCTGCAAAGATTGGACTTGAATCATATGGTTTTGGATTAGCATCGGCGCGTTTTATCTGTGGGACTCAAAACATCCACAGAGAACTCGAAATGCGATTAGCAGACTTTCTTGGCATGGATGATGCAATCCTCTATACCTCGTGCTTCGATGCAAACGGTGGACTTTTCGAGCCACTACTGGGCCCTAACGATGCGGTGATTTCAGACAGCTTAAATCATGCGTCGATTATTGATGGCATACGTTTGTGCAAAGCTATTCGGTTCCGCTATGAGAACAATGACATGGCTGATCTAGAACGACAGTTACGGGCAGCCAATTCGGCTCACGCCACCACTAAACTCATTGCTACCGACGGGGTTTTCTCCATGGACGGTGTGATTGCAAACCTGAATGGAATTTGCGATCTCGCTGACCAGTACGATGCATTAGTCATGGTCGATGATTCTCATGCGGTAGGTTTCATGGGCGATTGTGGGCGCGGAACACACGAACATTGTGGCGTGATGGGTCGAGTCGATCTCATTACTGGCACCCTTGGCAAGGCGCTTGGAGGAGCATCAGGAGGCTATACCGCAGGAAATCGCGCGATTATTGACCTACTTCGACAACGATCACGCCCTTACCTATTCTCCAATTCGTTAACACCCGCCATTGTGACCGCGACTCTGCGCGCCCTAGAGATGGTCTCGGAAGACTCGGAACCGCGCCGTAAACTTATAGATAATTCAGCCTATTTCCGTGAATCGATGGCCTGTGCAGGCTTCGATCTGACTGGCGACAATCATCCGATCATTCCTGTCATGATCGGCGATGCCTCCCTTGCGCAAAATCTCGCCGAAATGCTACTGGAAAAGAACATCTACGTGACTGCGTTTTCATTCCCCGTCGTTCCCAATGGCCAAGCACGGATTCGCACTCAAATGTCATCTGCTCATACTCCTCAACAGATTGATGCTTGTATCCAGGCATTCACCGAAACTGGCAAAGCATTAAACATTATCTAGGCACTACCTTATGCAAAGCATTGGTTTTGACGTTGGAGGCACCTTCACCGACATTGTTGCGGTTGGCAATAACGGACGCCTTGCAGTGCGTAAAATTCTCTCGACACCAGTTGACTACAGTGACGCAATCTGTAGTGGAATTGCCGAAATGATCAAGAATGGTCAGGTGTCCACACAGGATGCACGACACCTGGTGCATGGGGCGACGGTTGCCACTAATACGGTTATCACCCGCACTGGCGCCAAGGTAGGCTTGATTACAACCGAGGGGTTTCGTGACGTTCTCGAAATAGGCCGCCTGCGTTACCCCCGTCTCTACGACATGGCTTTTGAAAAACCGCTACCTCTTGTGCCTCGTTATCTGCGCATGGGGGTAACTGAACGAGTGGACTATCGAGGCAATGTCGTTACTGAACTTGATTGGACGAACGTAAAAACGGCTGTGAATCATCTTTTGGAGCACAATGTTGAATCAATCGCAATTTGCCTTTTAAACTCCTACGCGAATCCTATACACGAACAACTGATTGCGGATTATTTATCGACATTTGCACCTCAAATTACGCTCTCCGTCTCCTACCAAGTACTGCCTGAGATAAAAGAATATGAGCGAACCAGTACGACAGTAATCAATGCATACATTAAGCCCGTTGTCGCCCGATATATTTCCAACTTAGAAAAACGACTAGATGGAATGGGACTAGACGCGCCTATCACTGTCATGCAATCTAGCGGCGGCACTGTGCGAACCGCCTTCGTTAAGGAGCGACCCGTCTATGCTATTGAGTCAGGACCGGCGGCCGGAGCCGTCGGTGCCGCTACCGTAGGGCGGCATCTTGGCATTGACAACATCATCGCGTTCGACATGGGTGGAACGACGGCTAAAACCTGTCTTATCGAGAACGGCATCCCCCGACTTGCCAGCGAATACGAAGTCGGTGGCGAACTCAATATTGGCCATCGTTTGCTTCGTGGCGGCGGTTATGTGCTACGGGTGCCTGCGATCGATCTTGCAGAAATCGGGGCCGGCGGCGGGAGTATCGCCTGGATAGACCGGGGCGGGGTTCTACGGGTTGGTCCTCAAAGTGCCGGCGCTGATCCTGGACCGGCGTGCTATCAGCGAGGGGGTACAGCGGCAACTGTCACCGATGCGAATGTTGTCCTGGGCTACCTCAACCCAGAGTATCTGGTAGGTGGCGCGCTCAAAATAGATCGCAATCTGGCTATGCGTGCTGTTTCAGACACCATTGGCGATCCCCTAGGGTTAAGCGCAGAAGATGCGGCGCTTGGAATTCATACCATTGTCAATTCAACCATGGTGCGGGCAGTCCGTGCCGTATCGAGCGAGATCGGGCGGGACCCAGGCGACTTTGTGCTTTTCGCGTTCGGTGGCAGTGGGCCGGTCCACGCTGCCACCCTTGCAAGAGAAGCAAGCATGGCAAACATTATCGTTCCCCCTTCGCCCGGCGTTTTTAGCGCCATAGGCCTACTCCTTTCCACCGTTGAACATCAATATGTCCAGACCTTTTGGCGTGATCTGAGCAAAGTCGATACTGAACAACTGGAAAATACTTTTGGCGGTATGGAGGAGGAAGCTACGCAAACGTTGCTTGGCGAGGGATTCGATAAGCACCAGATCAAGCTAGATCGCTTTGTCGACATGCGCTATCCCGGTCAAACTTCCGAAATACTCGTGGCTATGCCGGGAGCCCGGCGAGATGACTCATTGTTGATCACACTCGAAAATGCCTTTCACCTAGAGCACGAAAATAGTTATGGGTACCGCTCCTTGGAAGGAGAGTCTGTGGAGATTGTCAATGTGCGGTTACGTGCCCGCGGCCTCTCAGATGAGGCTTTCTCACCGGATGACCTGTTCCAGGCCGAGCAACAACGCGTAAAGCCTGTTGAAGCGATACATACAAACCGTCATGCCTATTTCGGAAATGATCATGGGTGGCTCGACACGCCCGTATACTCACGAACTAACCTTGAATCCTCACCAATTACAGGCCCACTAATTATTGAGGAATACGACGCGACGATCGTCGTACCCCCGGAAGCCACTGCCCACGTCGATGCTGCAAACAATGTTCGCATTACGTTTGAAACACCCTGAGAGGAGAAGTTGTCGTGACCAACGCCAATCGTGATCCGATCAAAATTGAGTTACTTAAGAATGCTCTTACCGCAATCGCTGATGAAATGGCAGTCACGATGGTACGCACAGCACGTTCATTACCTATCAAAGAAGCATTGGACTTTTCAACTGGACTTCTCAATGCCGACGGGGCCCTCATAGCACAAGGTCTATGCTTGCCACTTCACATGGGTTCCTTCCCCCCGACAATGACGAGCATTCTTGCCGATTACAAGGACGATATTCGCCCCGGCGACGTCTTTGCGACAAATGACCCCTATCTCGGTGGCGGCACGCACCTACCCGACATTTACATCTTCGTACCTATTTTTATGAGCGACACATTAATCGGTTTCGCAGCCACCATTGGACACCACACGGACATTGGCGGCCGAGTAGCTGGCGGAAATGCATGCGACAACACAGAAATTTACCAAGAAGGTGTTCGCATTCCACCGCTGAAGATTGCTAAGGAAGGACAACTTGACGAGATGTTCCTGAAACTCATGAGGGCAAACGTTCGGGTTCCTCAAAAAGTGCTCGGAGATATCATGGCTAGCATCGCAGCATGCCGTCGCGGCGAGAGCGGATTGCAGGCCTTAGCTGATCGCTACGGCATTGCCGCCCTTCGGGCATCCACTCTCGATCTGATTGATTACGCAGAAGAACTCACTCGGGCTGAACTGCTTGAACTTCCCGACGGACAATGGGAATTCGAAGACTTCCTCGACGATGATGGGTTTCAAGAAAATCCGATAAGGATCGTTGCCACACTAGTGAAAAAAAATGATGAACTGACTGTCGATTTCGCAGGAACCGATCCCCAGGTAAAAGGTTCTATTAACATGCCTTTTTCCTTTACTGCCTCTTCCGTTTACGCTTGCATCCGATCAGTCATGGATCCGAGCATCCCAAATAACGAAGGGTTTTTTCGACCGATTACGGTCATCGCTGAACCTGGAAGTTTTGTTCACTGCACCCACCCAGCGCCAGTGGCTGCCCGTGGATTAGGGGCCTCACGAGTGACTGACTGTGTGTGGGGCGCCCTAGCGCAAATGCTACCGGACAAAGTCTTTGCCTGCTGCGTGCAGGGGGACTATGGCGTCACGATCGCAGGCTATACTAATGACGGCGCCCCTTTTGTGAGTCTGGAATTTCTCTTTTCAGGGTGGGGTGGGCGCCCGGATAAGGATGGCATTGATGGCCTTTCATCCTTGGCTGTCAACTATTCAAATACACCAGCTGAAATACTTGAGGTCGAGCAACCCTTGCGCATTGAACGTTACCAGTTCCGGACAGACACAGGAGGCGCTGGTAAATTCAGGGGAGCGGTTGGCTTAGAACGTGAATACCGTCTTGTAGAAGCAAACGAGGCGATTTTACAGGTCCGCGGTGACCGGCAAAAATTTGGTCCGTTTGGCCTGCATGGTGGAAAAGCAGGGGCTAAGGCTAGTAACTTACTCAATCCTGACAGCGATTCACCCTCGGTTCCGCCTGGAAAATTTATGATGACTTTGAAAAAAGGAGAGTCATTTCGCGCCCAACTTGCCGGTGCAGGTGGGTGGGGGAATCCGTTTGAACGCGACCCTGCTTTCGTGCTAGATGATGTCTTGAATGAAAAAGTCTCACTAGAAGGTGCGCTTGAACAATACGGCGTCGCTATCGACAGCATCCAGATGGCAGTTAATGAGGAAGAAACCATGCGCCTTCGAAAGGCAGCATGCGCTTAAATCCTCCCGACTCACAGCACTGCGTCAACAACCAACACCTAACGCGACTGCATCCACACCCCACCTTTAATTATTGTAGCTTTCCTCTTCCGACAACTGGCCACACAACCTCCACGCGTCCAGCTCTAACGCCATAAAGATAATCATGCAGGAAGACAGTTGCATCTGAATACCCCGGCACAAATTCAATCTGTTCACCTGGGCGAGGTGACGGATTGTCTTGGGCGAGAAAAATCGAACCATGTTCTGCGGAAGACTTGAATGACTCAACCACTCCACAGCCAAGAAATCACAAATGATTCTGTTTGCATCAGGTCTACTTGTTACCGTTGTCAGAATAGTCAGCGCTGGCTCTAAGTCAACCCCAAAGTCGCGCCGATACCGGCCACATCCATAGATACCCCCCCCGGCTTCTACTTCGGTTATGCCGGGTGCAAAAGCACTGATCCAATATGTACCCGTACCCCCGCAACTGATAATGTCTAGTGAAATCCCGGCTTGTCGAATCTGATCAGCACTCTCGGTTAAAAGCGACAAAGCGGCGAGAATTTGTCGCTTCTTTTCAGACTGGTCTACTATCGTCAAGGTATGCGATTCCCACGTCTGCAGCCCCGCCAGCTCAATATTTGAAAGCCCTGAAATCTCGTTAGCAAGCGCAACCGCCGGTTGTCCGGGTTTAACACCTGCCCTTCCCATACCCACATCAACTTCGATAAGAACGCGCGGTCGCACTCCCGTTGCTGCTGCAGCTCGATCAATTTGGCGAACGTTATCTATGCTATCCACACAGACCTTCACATCCGCTTTTTCACACAATTTAACAAGTCGAGATATCTTTGTAGCACCCACCACCTCATTGGCAACAAGAATATCCTTGATGCCTGCAGCCGCCATTACTTCTGCTTCTCCTAGTTTCGCGCACGTGATCCCGTGTGCACCCGCATCAAGACACAACTGGACGAGATCGGGGTTTTTCATCGACTTTGTATGAGGCCTCCAGCCAACTCTTGCTTCATTGATAATAGTCTTGCTCATCTTGGCTATGTTGCGTTCCAAAGCATCAAGATGGATCAGAGGCACGGGGGTATCGATCAATTCGATTGGCTGACCAACTAGGTTTTTCATCAATTCACACTCCTGCACACTCGGGAAAACTCAAATAGTTACTGCACCCGTTCTTAATGATTCTTCAACTTTGGGTACGCCAAGAAAATCCAATATATTCCCACCCAAAATGCGATCTTTCTCCGCAGAGGAAAGAAACTCACAATAATTTCTAATGTAGTCTATGGACTGTCTGTAGGTGCAAAACCGTTCTACATTTGGCATATCTGAGCCCCACACCAGTTTGCTTGTACCATAACGATCTCTCAGGTTACGAATCAAGCGCTGTATCGAGGGGAACGGGTAATCAACTCGCCCGCCCCACGTAATGGGATAACAAAGTTCAAGCAAGATGTTGTCGCGGGTAAACAACTCATCAACTTCGGTGGGGAAATTCCAGGCATCACCCTCTGCAAAATACTGAATGGGGGGCGCCATAACAAGCAACCATCGTATCGATGGAAAACATTTCGAAAGAGTCGAGAACCGCTTGAGCACATCTAAATAGCCGGCTTTGTCGTAAGTCGGAATCGCCGAAAACTCAAGAAACACGGGAATTCCATGGCTTTCAATCATCTCCCAGAATGAGTTAAACCGCGACTCGTTAAACCAAACATCAAAATTATAACGACTGAATTGTTCCAGCGAATAATACAGACCACGCAATCCTAATTGCTTAAATGCTCGTTCAGCTTCATTCATCCATTGCTCTTCATTTGCCCTCGGTTCGTCAACATGGAAAAGACCAGAGAATCGCGTGGGAAATTGATGTTGAGCAAGCGCGTTATAGTCGTTCATAGCGCCGTAACCGAATCCTGCCTGCAGAATGCAATGATCGACCCCTGCAGCATTCATCTGCGTAATCATCAACTCAGGTGTCGATTCAATGTCGGCCATGGCAGGCGGCATGTACTGCACATAATAATCCTCCCCATCTACCGTAAAATCCAACCGGCCATAGGTTCCTACTCGAAATTGCACATCATCGCGAAGATCTGACCACGAATAACCATTCCCCGAGAACAAGGCAGAAGCATCACCCGGAGCGCCATCCCGAAACCGAATTACTTTTGCAGCTGGCCGAGTGACAACTTTTTGTATGTAACGCCAGTGAAGCGCGCGACTGGGTAACCCACAAGCACCGGACCACTTCTCGAAGATATGTGCGTGTGAGTCGACAATCATCGTAGTTCTCGTGTTGAGTTTCGATATTGAATGATCAGCATCTAAATCTCGTTCTCTGACTGAAGCATGTTCAGCGCCTCCTCGAATGCTTCAATGGTAAAAATAAGATCTGCTTCGCTATGCGCGCCTGAGATTGTTCCCCCAGGAAAGCCATTGAATTCGACACCATTTGCCAACATAGCCAATCGCAACTTAGTAACAGCGTGGGAGGAATTTCTCTTTAGCTCCTGCCAAGGGATTTTGAGTGGATCAAATGACGACGGATCGATCACTCTGTTGTCTGGATTAGTAAATAGATGAACAACGGAGAATTCACCATATGCCACCCACGGAATCCGCATACGATGCAGAACCTGATTCATTCCCTGACGCAGAAATGCTCCTGACGCATTAGCCCTTTCATTAACATCCGATGCCTCAATAATAGATAGTGCTGTAGATCCTGCGACGGCACTAATCGGATTGGCATTGAATGTGCCCTGGTGCTGAATTTTCTCTTCTCCCGCCGCCACCATTGCATCAAAATCTAACGCAGCCAGTATTTCTCGAGACCCAACAACCGCCGCACCCGGTAACCCTCCCGCTAAAATTTTGGCCAATGTTGTCAGGTCAGGCATCACACCGTAGTGTGCCTGTGCCCCCCCCTTGGCCACACGAAATCCAGTCACGACTTCGTCAAATATCAATAAAACCCCATAACGTTCCGTCAACTCGCGTAACGCGGAAAGATAGCCATCGACCAGTGGAACCATACCAAAAGTAGACCCGGTTGGCTCAAGAATCAACGCAGCAATATCGCTATCGCTCGACAGCCGTTCATGAATACAATCGACATCGTTAGGCGGGACTAAAATGATACTCTCCGCCACACTAGGTAGAACGCCGCGAGTCGGAGTCCCATCGTGATGAGAATTAAAACCTGATGTCATGTGGTCATGCCATCCATGGAAATGGCCCTGCAATCTGATGACCTTATTCTTTCCGGTGTGGGCCCGCGCAAGACGAAGTGCCATGTGTGTTGCCTCCGTACCGGATGACGTAAACCGAATTTGATCGGCGCTAGGCACCATACGTTGAATGACTCGCGCCCAGCCAATTTCATGTTCATGGCTATCACCAAAATGGGTCCCTGCCTGAAGCGCCACCTGTATAGCCGCACAAACCCCAGGATGTGAGTGCCCCAGCAACAGGGCCCCGTGCCCCCCCGAATAGTCGACATATTCGTTTCCGTCGACATCCCACTTATGCGCTCCCTGCGCCTTGGCAGCGTAAATGCCGTAAGGCTGCAGAAACCGTGAGTCGTGGGTGATACCACTTGGAAACATTGAACACGCCTCTTCAAATAACACAGCGGACCCAGGAGTTCGTTGACGATAAGTCTCTACAATCGAAGAGGACTCAAATCCTGTCTGACTCATGCGCTCTCCCTCAATCAGCGATCGGCTTCGATAACACTATTTTAGCGAAGACATCACCAGTGCAAAATCAACGACTACCATTGTTACCCGGTCATTAACAGGTACACCTTCCACACTATCATAATAATCGGAACTTATGTTGGAACAGAAATACCACTCCTTGAATGTAGAATTTTTCTAACGAGCGGAGGATGCTGTTGATCTTTGCCCGAACCCATCACCTGCTCCAAGACAAACATTTCGTTCGAGTCTGGTTAACGGGCGCAATCTGCAATACCGTTCGATGGCTTGAATTTCTTGGCATGGGAATGTTTGTCTTTCAAATGACCGGGTCTGCCTTTGACGTATCTATAGTCGCCGCCGTGCGTTTACTTCCGTTGTTCTTTTTTGGACCTCTAACCGGCGCCATCGCTGACCGTGTCAATCGGTCCCGATTGCTCGCCGGTAGTCTGATATTCCTAATCGCAATCTTTTCCACACTGGGCATACTCGCTAGTTTGGGCGAGTTACGACTGACACATATCAACATCGCTGCATTTCTCAGTGGTCTGGTATTGTCCGGAGAACATTCTGTTCGCCGCGCCCTACTTGGTGAGATTTCCGGTGTGAAGTCCTTAGCCGCGGCCAACGGTTTAGACAGGTCGACCGACAATATCACCCTCATCGCCGGCCCATTGATCGGTGGATTGCTTTTCCAGACGATCGGCCTTATCGGAACATGCGCAGTGGCTTGCATTATGCTGGCGATCGCACTGGGCCTGATCGTCGGGGTCCCTTCCAAACCGCAAATGACCGACGCGCCCCCTGTCTCACTCTTCTTCGACATCCGCCAGGCACTTAAATTCGCTCTGGCAACACCCGCGATTCTACGGGTGCTGATAACCACTATCATCTTCAACTTCTGTGTCTGGCCATTATGGGCTCTGATGCCAATTATCGCGGCAACACAATTACACCTTGATCCGTTGTGGACTGGCCTCTTGATGTCAACTACTGGTATCGGGTCCCTTGCAGGCGCACTGTGTGTAATTGGATATGTTAGACCGCGTCACTACCAACCAACGTTTTTTTTCAGCTCACTATTATTTCTTTTTGCAATCGCTTTATTTTCCGTATCGAACAGTCTGTGGGGAAGTTGTATTATTTTCTTTGCCGCTGGCTTAGGCCTTTCTGGATTCGCGATTTTGCAAACAACTATTATTCTATCAGTCAGTCCGCGGCATACCCGCAGCACGATAATGGGCGTTGTTGTCATGTGTATCGGGACCAGTCCTGCGGGAATCGCCTCGGGTGGATTTCTGGCGGACCAAATCGGCGTACCCAATGCCTTACTCCTGATTGCACTTACCGGATTGATTGGAATGTGTCTAACTCGGATCATCGTCAGATAATAATTTATAATTATAATGACATTTTACTATGCGCCCTATAATCTCATTCCTCACCTAACTCAAAAGAGTTAACTTGCGATTCTTTCATAAGCCTTCCCATCTAGGATTCTCTTACCATGGTTATGCCGACAAACACGTCTGATCGCAACGTAGTTGTAAAGGTTGTAGACCTCCACAAGACGTTTGGAACACTGGAGGTGCTAAGGGGCATCTCGTTAGACGTGCATGAGGGCGATGTACTGACACTGCTCGGCGCTAGCGGATCCGGGAAAACCACGTTGCTTAGGTGCATTAATTACCTCGAACAGCCCACTTCAGGTGAAACGTACATTGATGGACGCCCGCTGGGTTTTCAGATCGATGCTGCCGGGCGCCGGACCAATGCTTCCCAGACTTCCATTAATGCTTTGCGCATGGAAATTGGGATGGTCTTTCAACAATTTAATCTGTGGCCACATATGACGGCGTTCGAAAATATTATTGAGGCGCCGTTGAGGGTAAAAAAGCTTGCGCGTTCAGAAGTAGAGTCATTCGCAACAGAATTACTCAGGAGAGTTGAACTGCTTGACAAAAGGGATGAGTATCCGGCGCGCCTGTCTGGAGGACAGCAGCAACGAGTTGCAATCGCGCGGGCGCTTGCAATGCAACCCAAGGTCATGCTGTTCGACGAACCCACTTCATCACTAGATCCGGAACTTATTAGTGAGGTTCTTGGAGTAATGCGATCTCTCGCTAAAGAAGGAACCACCATGATCGTAGTCACCCACGAAATGGGCTTTGCTCGTGAAGTGTCTGATCGAGTCGTTCTACTACACGATGGAATGATTGAAGAAGATGGCCCCCCAGAAGAGGTCATAGACAACCCCAAAAGCTCCCGCAGCAAACAATTCTTTTCAAGTATTTTGCATTAGTACCCAGGGCTTATCTTGATAGAACAACTCGCTTCAATCGCCTCCGGTTTTTCTCTTTTCTGGGAATACAAGGCGGTGATGCTACCGGGTCTCTGGTATAACTTTCTGGTATTTTTTTTAGTTGTTGTCTTTGGTGTGGTTCTTGGTCTTATTTTTTCGACAATCCGCCTAAACACAAATATCGCAGTACGGGCAATCGCCACCTTTTACATCGGGTTATTCAGAAACGCGCCTGAATACGTCACGCTGGTCTGGTTTCTTTATGTTCCCGCCTTACTCCTAAGCAAACTACTCGAAAGCAACGTGACATTTGATCCGCTCGTTGTGGCCGTCATGGCCCTATCACTCTCCGCTGGCGCCTTCTACGCTGAAATATTTCGCGCTGGAATCCTGTCTGTTCCTAAGGGTCAGATAGAGGCGGCGCGCGCTACGGGTATGTCACGAACACTTACATTACGCCGTATCATTCTGCCTCAGGCCATTCGACAGATGCTCCCAGAATTTCTTAACGAGTGCGTATCAGTTTTTAAAGGAACCACACTGGTTTCTCTTGTAATGGTCCCTGACCTTGTCTACGGCGTGAATCTTGTGTCCAGTTACACCGGCCAGGCGCTGCCACTGTATACCGGAATCGCCCTGATTTACTTTGTCATTGTTTTTACAATGACCAGCATTGCTGAAAAGTTAAGCAATCCCTGGCGGGACAAACCAGGCTAACGGCCATGACATCATTCCTGGAAACTGCCTGGGGCCGAGCAATGTGGAATGCTCGGGACAATCTACTCGATGGTCTGTCAATTACGTTACAGGTGACCGCAGTGGGATTTATAGGTGCTGTCGTTATTGGGCTCGCGTTGTGTCTCATCACAATGTACATCAAACCCCTCTACTGGCCAGCCCGTTTTGTAGTCAATTTTTTTCGGGCAACGCCGATCATCTGCCAACTAATGTGGGTTAATTATGTTTGGCCACCATTATTTGGTTGGCCAACCTCATTATTTCAGGCCGGCTGCATCGCACTCGCCCTTCAATCAGCTGGATATCTTGCTGAAACCTTCCGTGCAGGCATTGAAGGAATAAATCGTGGACATATAGAGGCCGGGCGTTCACTGGGAATGCCCGCGCACCTGGTGATGAGACGTATCATTCTGCCCCAGGCTTTTGATACGATGGCACCAGCAATAATGAACCAGTTTATGGTGGTGATCCGCTCTTCCACCCTCGTTTCCATCATTGGTGTAGCTGATTTAATGCACTGGGGGCATCATTTGAGCGCGGAATGGTTTGAACCAATTGGAATTATGAGCACTATTGCAGTGTTCTATATCGTCGTTATCGGGACTTTATCTTCACTATTTAAATGGTATTCAGAGCGCCTTCGAAATCGCTACGTTTGATACCTCCCGGACAACCATTGTGCGACTGAGCACTAATAACCTAAACTAATATTGTGAGGCACCCGTCAATCGTTTATCAGGAGGAAATACTATGAACCGAGAACCAAAACATGATGACGACAGTAACCAACCCAAAGTCAGTCGACGCAATTTTTTAAAATCAGCAATCGGCACTGGTGGAATTGCAGCCACGGCGGGGGTGATTACAGCTAACCTGCCGATTAAGGACGTTTACGCCGCATTGCTGGAGTCAGGCATCAGAGATGACTCGGTACTCGCGAGAATTAAAAAAACTGGCAAGTTAAAAGTCGGCTATGCGCAAACCAAACCGAATTTTTACCTTGATCTGAAGAAGAACAAACTGCGTGGCATATTTTACGACGCAACCCAGTTTCTTGGCGAGCAGTGTGAAGTTGACGTCGAATACCAGGAGATTTCTTGGAAAAACGCAACGGTCGGGCTTCGCAAAGGTGATTACGACATGTTCGCGTCGTCACTAACCTACACCGTCCCGCGGGCACTTGTAGTTGACTATGCCGGTCCACTGCACCACAAAGGCTTCGGCATCATGGTGCACAAGGACAACGCGGGCAAGTACTCGCGTGTTGAGGACTTTAATAATGCAGATGTCACCTTCTCTGCCAACCAAGGTTCGTCTATAGAAAATCAGATTAAGGTTAATTTTCCGAATGCCAAGGTGATATCGATTCCGGGTACCCTCGCGATGTCCTTCGAGCCCGTGAAAAACAAACAGGCCACCGCTGCTATCGACGGAGATTTCGACATCGAAGTCTTCGCGTCGAGTGCCAATTGGGCCCACTTCACCGGAATTGTTTTTGAGACCTTACCGAATACTTGGGCAGTCAGGTACGGAGATCCTGAATGGGTCGCGTTTCTCGATATGTTCTGTGACCGCATGCAAAGTACTGGCTGGATGAGAAGACGCTTTGCGGCTTATCGGGAGGAACTTGTCGACGGTTAGTGGTGCGACTACGTTATATTCTCTTTGAGGTGATGTCGTTAAAAAGGAGCGGCGCAACAGCGCCGCTCCTTCCACATTCATCAATACAATATTAGTAAATGTTCCGCTAACAATCTGCTGAGACTCTGGTTTTCCTCGATACCTGATCCCAACTGGAGCGTCTAAATGCATGCTCAGCCGAATACTTATACCGGTTAAATTTGCTGTTACTGTGCTCCCGCGATTCTGATGGCTATCCATTACAACCACCGCGCTAGCTCGATCAGATCACGACGAAAGGGCAAATATACGACCCCACCCATGCACCTGATCGACCGGTACGCCGGCAAGCTGCAACGCTCGCAGGACAACCACACTCACTGAATCGTAAAGCGTTATACCAAGCTCCAACTCCAACGCAGTCGCGAGACCTGCTCCTTTTACATTGGTACAAATTACTGCGATCGATCGTGCCCCCTCATCGGCCAGTTCTCTGCAAAGCCTCCAAATGGTCGCGTCGTCTACATTAGCAAAACTGTAATTATCCGAAATGCCCAGATGTCTTTCCGCCAGGCAATGAAACCCCACCGCACCAAAATTATCAACAATCTTTGTTTGCACATCACTGGTATAGGGTGTCAAGAGTCCAAACTCATTCACCCCATGCGCTTCAAATAGATCTCTCTGCGCCAAAATACTTGTTGTCGCGCTCACTCCATACTGAGCCTCAATCGCATCGCAGATCTCTTGATCATGTTTAAAGCCACGCCATCCGCCAGAGGTCCCACTCCAGGCAATCACCTGGCATTTTGCGTCAACAAGCAATGACGCTGCCCCAAGAAACGGCTCCAGGTCAAACTGCGCGAGGGCCAACTGGTTCAAGGCGATTTCCGTAACGCGTAGACGACTAAAATGCATGGATAAACCCGGGACTTGCCGAGCGATTTCATGGGTCACAGGTTCCAACACGGTATTAGACGACGGCGTTAGCATACCGATTCTCGCAAACTCTTCGACGCCATCGGAAATCACATCATTCACCCTGATGTTCTTGATCACAGTTCTAAAAAGATACCCAACGTCGGAGTTATATCAGGATTAAAACATTCCACTGAAGACGATATCAGTGTAACCTCACAGTAAGATATTAGTTTTAATTATGTATTGGAAAAAACGAATGACCTATGATGCAGAACGACTTCTCACATCATTTTCTCTACCTGGCCGCCATTTTACGACAATTAATTAAATATCAAAGAACACCCAATTAGAGGCACAACAATGACTGCCGAGAGAACCATTATCCTAGTAAGAACTAACTCGCCGGGAGCCGACGAAGCCGAATGGAATAACTGGTACGAAACGCAACACATTGCCGCACGTCTCGCAATCCCTGGCTTTTTATGCATCCGTCGTTTTAAGTTGAGCAGCGGGTTACCGGCGGACTTCACCATTCCAGGGCCACAGTATCTCGCCTTATACGAGGTCGAGACTCAAGATGTGTTGTCTAGTAAACCTTATTTAGCTCTAGTACAACATGAGGCATCGCTACCCAATGACAGTTTCGAAGCAAGAACACGTGCGCAACCCGACATCTCTCGGGGGATCTTTCGACAGATTTTTCCCGATAGTGATTCCTACAGCATACCAGCCGACTCAGACTATCTGCTTGCAGTGGGGCACGCCGACCTCCCTGCACAGGTCCTAGATGAATATCACGCCTGGTACAACACCGAACACATTCCATCGTACCTACAAATACCCGGCGTGCTAAACGCGCGACGCTTTATGATCCAGCCAACTCCATCCGGAGAACCCAGCAAACTTGGGCCTTATGCACCGGATTATGCGGCGTTGTACGACCTTACCAGTGATGATTTATTTGACAGCGATGCCTTTCGCCAACGCAGCTCCACCCCATGGAGCACTCGCGTGCGTAACTGGACCTGGGAACGACGGAAAATGAACAATTCCTATCAGTGTATTTATCGAAGCGACACATAACATCTAGCACAGTTCGTTCGGAGGCCATCTATGGATACCTTGTTTCGGTTAAACGGTAAAGTGGCTATCGTCACCGGTGGTAACAGCGGCATTGGTGAGGGTATTGCTCACGGATTTGCGATGGCCGGTGCCGCTGTTGTGGTCGCTGCGCGCGATCAGAAAAAAACCGCTCGTGTAACCGAGGAAATCAAACAAAAATACGGCGTACCTACCTTAGGTATTCAGACCGATGTCAGCAATGAGTCGTCAATAAAGGCAATGTCACAGGAAACACTATCAGCATTCAGCCGCATCGATATACTCGTCAATAATGCCGGCGTTAACATCAGAAAACCCCCGCAGGATTTTAGCTCCGCGGAGTGGGATGAAGTAATGGACGTCAATCTAAAAGGTGCATTTCTCTGTTGCCAGTCAGTTTATGCAGAAATGTGCAAGCATGGTGGAAAAATTATCAATGTAGGCTCTATAACATCAATTTTTGGCTCTGCAAAAACCGCCGCGTATGCATCTAGCAAAGGCGGTATTGTGCAGCTCACACGAAGCTTAGCGGTCGCTTGGGCGCCTGATCAAATCCAGGTTAATGCGATTCTCCCCGGATGGATCGATACACCACTCACCCAAGGTTCGCGAAAGACATTCCCAGGCCTGGATCACCACGTCGAACATCGCTGCCCAGCAGGTCGCTGGGGCACACCGGCCGACTTTGCGGGACCGGCCGTATTCCTTGCTAGCGGCGCATCCGCTTTTGTCACAGGCGAAACGCTCCTCGTCGACGGCGGTTACGCACAATCTGCGTTGATCGTCTGACCACAGACGAGACTACCCGCGTAACAGCAACGTATTGTCGACACTCTATCCATCATCTTTTGGCACACGCCGAACTTTAAAAGGTAAAACACAATGGCAATCAAATCCACTGCGGAACAGCTACTGGCATTGATCGACTCGGATCGTATCTTAGCTCTCGAGCAGTCACTTATTCGCATACCCAGTTCGCACTTCCAAGAACAGGCCATCGCTGACTATCTGGCAGATTACATGTCAGAACTCGGGCTCGATGTTGAAATGATGACGGTCCCCCATCCATACGATTCCTCGATTCCAGATTCGCGCCAGCCCATTGGTAGACTCACTGGCAAGGGTGGCGGGCAGTGCCTCATGCTCAACGCCCACATGGACCCGGGTGTTGAAATGACCGGGTGGAGTGTAGACCCTTACGCTGGGCTGTATGAGGATGGTTGGGTATGGGGCATGGGTTCCCATGACGACAAAGGCGGCATTGCCGTCGCCCTAGGGGCAGTCGAGGCGGTGATTAAATCCGGTATCGAACTGACTGGTGATGTGCTCGTGTGTCCTGTAGTCGCACATAAGTTAGGTGGGGCCGGAACCAGAGCATTGTTAGCGCACGGTGTCACTGCAGACCTATGTATTAATCTGGAACACTCGGCAAATACAATCGCTAGTGTGGCAGTGGGAATGATCCGTGGAAAAATCAAGACGACCTCCGGAGACCTCTTCTTTCGCTACAGCGACGAAGCAAAATCGAATTACTTCAATCCGATCGAACAGCAAGCGTTGATCATGCAAAGAATGGGGCCCAGCCTTGATGCAATAGAACCCGGCGGTTGGCTATCCTTCCAGCCACATGTCGACTTACCTGGCTTTCCAAAAATCATGTTTGATGCCATTGTCAAGGACCACTATTACTATGCCAGCCGATCGGACCTCACAACTCGGGAATGCGAGTTGTACTTCCAAATTCGAACGGTACCCGGCATGACACTCGAGTCCGCCCGTACCGATGTGGAACGCCTTCTTGCTGGGATTCATGAACAATATCCGGCATTCCAGTCGGAGCTAACAATGCCAGTCTTCGATACTGACGGTTGGCTTCAAGATCCTGTTGACCTGCGACCAGATGACCCACTAGTTAAGGCTCTGGCGAACGGCCATACACTGGCAGCCGGCACCGAACCAGCTATTGGTGGTGTGCTCCGCATTGGTAATGTCGGAGATGGGAACATTCTCCACGCTGCAGGCATACCATCAATCCAATACGGCCCCGGCGACATCCGCCTCTACGACGAATGGCCGTCACCTGATGAGCGTGTACTGCTCGAAGACCTGGTGACAGCCGCAGGCGCTGTTAGCATTGCGATCACTGAGCTTTGCGCGTGATGAACCCCTAATAACCTTATCAATAAACATTGTTAGAAAAATTGTCGTTCATCAACTAGAGCTGATCGCTACAGAAAACAGACAGGACAGTGCTAACAAATCTACGAATGGAGATCGGATATGAACGATACAACTAATGTAACAACCGAATTGAGAGCCATGGTGCGCCGCGAACTTCCTGAAGTCAGTGAAATACAAGACCCAGACCTTCGGGAAAAAGTGATTGAGGTGTGGGCACTCGCAATCGCAGAAAGCAGCTTTAATGCCATTAGCGAAATCAAGGCCTCCGGCAATCCTGACACCCCACCCCTAAAACAAGGCACCCAGGCAGATCATCTGCGTGGCGTTACGCGAATTGCCATGCGCATGGCAGATGAGCTCAGTGATCTGTTTGACTTACTGACCGTACATAGAGATCACCTTATCGCAGGCGCTCTATGTCACGATGTCGGCAAGCCCTGGGAATTTGATCCAGAGAACCAGAAACGTTGGAAAAGTTCACCTAAATCTGCAGGTTTGCCGTCAATTAGACATCCAGCTTACGGTGTCTACCTGTGCTTGCGCGTTGGACTGCCTGAGGAAGTCGCTCATTGCGCCGGAGCGCACTCAGGAGAAGGGCAATTTCTCAAGCGTAGTCTTGAAAACACCATCGTCCACTTCGCCGACTATTCATTCTGGAACGTTCTCAAAGCTGGTGGAGTGCTCGAAGATGGTCAAGTGCACTAACACATTGAACAGGGTCCAAAATCACGCTCGCAACAAAGCGGCCGTCATTTCCTGAGCAGTTCGGGAAGCCACAACGCTATTTCCGGGAAAATGATTAGCAAGACGATCATAACAACCAATGATCCGACAAACGGCAACGCGCCAATCATCACGTCATGCAGTTGTCCTCGCCTACGAATCCCTTGAACGATAAATAAATTAATCCCCACAGGCGGTGTAATCATGGCAGTCTCTATGAGCAACATGATAAGAACCCCAAACCAGACCGGATCAAACCCTAGCGCGATAATCAGCGGAGTAATAATCGGCACCGTTGCTACCATCATGGACAACGTCTCCATGAACATGCCAAGAATCAGGTAGAACAACACCACAGCGATCAGCGTTTCCATGGGTGTTAGGCCCATTCCAAACACCCATGCATTGACCTTAGCAGTGAGCCCGATCGAGGTAATAATAAAATTAAGGAAAAATGCCGCTACGAGGATCATCATCACCATACCGGTAGTCCGCATCGTACCTTCTATCGCATCACGCAACATTAGAATCGTCAGCCGTCGTCGCCAAGCTGCTAGAACAAGCGCAATAATCACACCGAGCGCTGCAGATTCAGTAGGAGTTGCCCAGCCCAGGTAAATGGTACCAATCACAACACAAAAGATAATCAACGGCGGGATCATGTCCGGCAATGTCTTCCAACGCGCTTGCCAGTCGGTTTTAATTTTTTTCCCACCCCATTGCGGACGAAACAAACAACCAATTAGAATTGTCACCATAAACAGCAACGCCAAAATGAGTCCCGGAGTAAATCCGGCAAGGTAAAGCTGCGGAATCGAAGTTTCTGTGAGCACACCATAGACAATCATGTTGATCGACGGTGGAATAAGAATCCCTAACGTCCCACCCGCAGCGATGGTGCCAAGAAAGAATCGCTCGTTGTATTGATGGCGATCAATTTCCCCAATTGCCACCGTACCGATGGTGGCCGCAGTAGCGACACTGGATCCCGATACTGCAGCGAACAGCGTGCAGGTACCAATATTTGAATGCATCAAGCCGCCGGGTAGCCAAGCCAACCAATGAGTCATAGCCCCATACATACGCTCAGCGATGCCAGACCGCAAGAGAATTTCGCCAAGAAGAATAAATAGCGGAACAGCAACCAAGATAAACGAAGTGGACGAAGACCACGCAAGTTCCCCGATGGCCGGCGTCAGGTTGAGAAACGAAAACCAATTCCCAAGAACCAGCGCCGTCGTCGCGAGGACAGCCGCCACCGGAATACTGATGGCGAGCAAACTCAGCAGCACCGTCATCATTACCGTTATCATTGTTTACTCTCCCCGGACATCTCTCGATGTCTTCCCACTACCACGAGTTCTTCGTCAAGCTCTTGTTTGACACTGCGAGGTCCGATAAGACGCTGCACAGTATCCAAATCACCCACCACCAGCGCTAATACAGCCCGTGTCAGCAACAGGCTTGAAACGAATAGAAAAAATATGAGTCCAGCTGCCCACAGAAACTGTGGAATGGCGAGAGGGGTTGCTAGGGGAGACAACGTTCGGGAACTCATCGACCACGAAGATGAAAACACCTGAAAACCATACCAGGCCATAAATGCGATGATAATAGTAAAAATTAATTGAGCGATTACATCAATCAATGCACATAATCGCGTCGGCAACACAACATACAGCGACTCAATTCGCACATGAGCCCGTTCCAACATGGTGAAACTGAAAGCCCACGCACTGCCAATTGCGAGCGCAAACGTTGACAACTCGTCCGCGCCGCCGATAGACATGATGAAAAACTTACGAATGATGATTTCAACACTGATAACAACCGCAGCGCCGAGAATCAGAATCCCACCAAACCAGGCACCGTAGCGGGCCAATCGGCGAGCAAGACCAATCAGATGATCCATCTGGGGCTTAGCATAGTAAAAACGGGTGCCAATTACTGGCACCCGTTTTTATCGAAATAATCAGATCTTATCTAGCGCAATCTGCATACCGACAATTTTACCGATCGTATTATTCCACTCTACGACACAGTCCTTTCCGCAACGTTTTCCCCACTCTACAAGCACCACGTCTTCCATCAACTGTTTGTGCAAAGTCTTGTCAGAATCGATAACCGAAACGATGGTCATATCTGCTTTTTTGCCAAAGTCACATGGATCCTTACCGGTATTACAGTTGTCCGCTTGCGCTGCTGATTTGCCTACCGTTGCCCAGTAGTCTTTTTCAAACAGGTCAAACCCCTTGGTCATCACGGCCCGTACGTCTGGCCCGAAGCGCTTCCATGAATCCAGATTTACCCCCTGAACGTTAACACTCCACCCTAAGTACATCGGGTAAATGAAATCGCTGACTTCCGGCCACCCTGCTGAGTTACCACTCGTCGTGCCGGTTACAGCGCAATCGACAACACCTCTTTGCAAGGCAGGTACAACCTCGGCAAATGCCATACTGATGGTGGTACCACCCACAGCATTCACAAAATCAGACATAGTCTTATTGAAGACGCGAATCTTTCGCCCCTTCAAATCAGAGAGTTGCTTGATAGGGTCACGACACCAGAACACCTGCGGTGGGTTTGCTCCCGTACCGAGTAGCTTGGTGTTGAAATTCTTCTGCATGACCCGATCCATTGCAGGTTTCCAGGCATCGCAGATTTTGAAAGCAGTCTCAATATCGAGAGCGAGCCCAGCTAAATCACAGCCTTCGAATACCGCGTTATCACCAGCTAACTTACTGACATCAGTACTGCCAAAATCGGTGACCCCCGCCTTGAGGAGCCGTAAAACCTGGAAGCCCTTAATACCCATCAGATCCATGTTGTTGTAGTTGGCCGTAATTTTTCCTCCACTCAACCCTGGCAGGGTTTCATGCCAGAATCGCTTTTCTGGAATCACTGCGTGCCGAACGGCGCTATTGGTACCAATAACTGTCACTTGAGTCTCAGGAATACCCCCTGCCCACGCAGTTGACATGATTAATAACGCTGCGCCTGTAACCGTAAGAGCGTGTCGAAAAAGTCCTTTCATGATGTCCTCCTATAGCCCATCAAGATTTACTGTTTCAAGGGCAGTGTCCGCAAACACGCCCCCGGAACTCCAAATAGGGCGAGATCGCCCCACCAAACAATGTGACGCAATAAACTTAGATAATCAACCTTAGATGGTTTAATTTTCAGCCTATTCGAAGGGTATCTCGAGACTAATTAACATTACAGAAAATACGTTTATCGGATTTTATGGTGGTTATGTCTTCTGTCACTTTAGATTCTTGTCTTAAAGTCTTACCATCATATGTAAGTCACTCTTATGTCCGTGCCGCTTTTTTACGACAATTGAATTATAAATTGGCATTGATTATCTTTCGCTACGCTCTTATCGGCCCGAATTATTGCAATGCCACCATAATGGACACAGTTTCTTACATCGACCCCAACACCACACATATCCGCACCACATCAACAACGCTGCCTTTTACTGGAATCAATCAATGACCGACTTTCAAGACCCGATTGAATTCGAACTATTTAAAAATAGTATTTTTTCAATAGCCGATGAGATGGCCGTTACTATTACGCGAACCACCTACTCCGGCGTACTGAAGGACAACATGGATTTTTCCACAGCATTTGCTGATGCTGAAGGGAAGATGGTTGCACAGGGGCTGACCTTACCCGGTCATCTAGGTTCTATTCCAACGGCGCTGGAAGCGATCTTCCGCCATTTCCGTGATGACATGAAACCCGGTGACATATTTATTCTGAATGACCCATTCGATGGCGGCATGCATTTGCCAGATATTTTTGTATTCAAACCGATCTATCATGAGGGGAAACGCCTGGCCTTTGCTGCCACGATCTGCCATCACACTGATGTCGGAGGCAGAGTCGCCGGATCGAATGCGTCAGATTCAACGGAGATTTACCAGGAAGGCTTGCGCATACCACCACTGAAATTCTACGAAGCCGGCAAACGCAACGAAACCGTTGTGGCCTTCATCGAAAAAAATGTGCGTCTTCCTGTCAAAGTGATGGGAGACCTTCGAGCGCAACTCGCCGCATGTCACAACGGCGAGCGTCAATTTCTCGAACTTGTGGAGCGCTATGGAGTTGACAAGATTGCCCCCTATTTTCAGGAGATTCTTGACTATGCAGAGCGTATGACCCGTGCAGCACTCAGCGAACTCCCCGATGGCGAATTTAGTTTTGAGGATTGGATCGATGATGACGGCGTTGACTTCGGGAAACCCATTCGACTATTCGTGACACTCACAAAGAAGGGGGATAGTCTGTTGGCTGACTGGACGGGCACCTCTCCGCAGGTCAAAGGCGCCATCAATAACACGCTCTCTTTTACCAAAGCGGCAGTCTACTGTTGCGTTCGATCTGTACTGCCACTAGGCATACCTAATAATGAAGGGGTTTTTCGAGCGATTAAAGTAACAGCGCCAGCCGGCACTATCGCTAATATGGTGTTGCCGGGTGCGTGCGCGGCGCGCGGTCTAACAGGGTTTCGAATGCTTGATTGTTGTTTCGGCGCATTAGCGATGATGCTTCCAGACAAGGTGTTTGCCGCATCAGATGGCGGCAACACCGGTATCTCGATTGGTGGTTACGACAAAGACAGAAATCCCTTCATTTACGTCGACTTTACCTGTGGCACGTGGGGCGGGCGTCCATTTGCAGACGGCCTTGATGGTAATTCCAACATGGGAGCTAACATGGCGTCGACGTCGGTAGAGATCACTGAGGCTGAACACCCGATCGAAATTCTCTCCTACGAATTCGTCCCGAATAAGGCTGGCGCCGGAAAATATCGTGGGGGCACTCCCTACCGCCGTGATTACAGACTCCTGGAAGAAGAAGCGGTATTGCAAGTCCGATCTGATCGAAGAGATTTCCGACCTTACGGACTCTACGGTGGCTATCCAGGAAAACCGTCATTAACTTTTATCAACCCGACCGGCAAGAATGATGACCCGGTGCCTGCAAAGTTGACTATGACAATGAAACGTGGAGACGTCTTGCGCCACGAGTTAGCTGGCGCCGCTGGTTGGGGCGATCCATTAGATCGTGATCCGACAGCGGTTCTTCGCGATGTCCGCAATGAGATGATCAGCTCAACCACTGCCGAAAACGAATACGGTGTCGTCATCGACATGGATCATTGGACAGTAGATGCTGAAAAGACCGAAGTCCTTCGAGCCGAAATCTCTCAGCTGCGGGGCTGGGCAGAGGTGCCAACCGTACTGCGTGAAGATCCGCCAGCACTTGCAGCCAAATGGCGCCAAGCAATTCGCTGAGCAATTCTACATTTACCTATTGGAGTTGGAGTAAAGAGTGATGGCACAATTTCGAGTCGGCGCGGACATCGGCGGCACATTTACCGATATCGTCTTCCTGGGCCCCGACGGTGAGTTACACACGAAAAAGATTTCCTCCAGTGTGTCTAACTATGCCAAGGCAATTGCAGACGGACTCAGTGATGTATTCGAAGAAGAAGGACTCAGCGGTGACGATGTTTCAGAAATATTGCACGGCACAACGGTGGCCTCTAACGCAATTCTTGAACTTAAGGGTGCCAGGACAGGGTTAATCACAACCAAGGGATTTCGCGATGTCCTCGAAATACGAAATCTCCGAATGCCGCGTCTGTACGACATGGCATGGGTTAAACCGCCAACTCTCGTTGAACGATATTTACGGGTTGTAGTGCCCGAACGCATCAACGTGCGTGGAGCAGTTCGTCAACCGCTCGACCCGGCTGAGGCAGAACGCGCAGTCAATCAGTTGTTAAAAGAAAATGTCGAAGCAATCGCTATATGCCTTCTTAACTCTTTTGCTAACCCCGAACACGAGATTCTTATTCGGGACATCGTCCATCGTCGTTCACCAGAGACGCTCTGCTGTATCTCATATGACGTATTGCCGGAAATTAAAGAGTACGAACGAACATCAACTACTGTCATTAACTCTTACGTCATGCCCATCGTTTCTCGATACCTTGACAGTCTCCGACAAGACCTTGACCGGAAACAAGTGAAGGCGCCGCTCTGGCTGATGCAATCAAATGGGGGTCTGACCACAGCAGAAGAAGCACAAAAAAAGCCGATGAATATCATCGAGTCAGGTCCGGCCGGGGGCGTCATAGGGGCCCAGGCCCTTGCACGGCGCCTGAAACTGCAAAATATCATTACATTCGACATGGGCGGAACAACTGCAAAAGCGTCCCTGGTCGAAAGGGGCGAAGTCACACGGTCTCTCGAATATCAAGTAGGTGGCGGCATCATGATGGGGTCAAGATTGCTAACCGGTGCTGGCTATATGCTGAAAGTACCCGCCATCGATCTCGCCGAAGTCGGTGCCGGTGGTGGATCGATTGTAAGTATTGACGCCGGTGGCTCGATACAAGTGGGCCCTGAAAGCGCGGGCGCTGAACCAGGCCCTTTATGTTATGACATCGGTGGAATAGACCCGACCGTTACAGATGCCAACCTGATACTGGGCTATATCAATCCGGATCACTTAGTTGGTGGCGCAGTCAAACTGAATTCCGCTAAAGCGGTAAAAATTTTCGAAGAGAAAGTTGCCATCCCTTTGGACCTCTCACTTGAACATGCAGCGTACGGAGCCCACCAAATAGCCGCCTCAAACATGATTCGGGCCATCAAAGCCGTTTCCACGGAACGTGGCCGTGATCCCAGAGACTACGCATTGTTTGCCTTTGGTGGAAACGGCCCTGTCTTTGCAGCCGGTATGGCAGCAGCCCTGCATATGACACATATTGTTATCCCACCATCTCCCGGTCTTTTTTCCTCGTTCGGTTTGCTTTATGCGGATGTAGAACACCACTACTCCCAGACATTCAGGAGACTTGTGCGAGAAATAGATATCAACGAACTGACAACTGAGTGGGATCGTCTAACTGAACAAGCTACAAATCAACTTATCGCGGACGGCTTTGTATCAGAACAAATTCAGATTTATCGATCCGCAAGCATGCACTACCAAGGGCAGACATTCGAACTTCGAGTAACTATGCAAGATAGTCAATTAAACGAAAACGCCATAAGCAACCTAGAGGAAGCATTCGGCCAAGAACATGAACACACATATGGCCACCGAGCAGGCATCGAAGAACCTGTTGAAATTGTGAATCTGCATGTCGTCGGTCGGGGCATGCCCAATGAATCGAGAGTACCAGAACGACTACAGACAAAACTAGCGAGCAGTCGTGTTTCGCAAGCGCCCCGGCAGGCTTACTTCGGACGGGATCACGGCTGGCTAGAGACTCCCGTCATAATGCGATCCGACATAGGAACGGGTCGAGCAGGACCACTGATTGTGGAAGAATATGATGCAACCTGCGTTATCCCACCCCAAGCAACAGTCAATCTTGATGACTACGGGAATATGCTGATCGAGTTAAGTGCAAATCAATAAACGCTGATCTGCTGGGACTATTCTCCCATCAGGAACTGAGCAAGACTTAATCGTGAGACGATCCGCTGGCATGCCTTTATAAAACAATCGTTACAATACAGGAACAATTTCCTTAAACAACGACTCACAGGATCAACCAAAACCTGCCACGCGCATCGCCTTTCCAAAGGTATAGCGAGAGGAAGACTCTGTTAGATTAGGAACGCCATCGACTACTACGCCCTCAAACAAACATAACGGGCAGTAACGACATACTCATCAGTCCATCCTTGTACGACGGTAGCCTCACATAGATGAGACTCTTTACAACTTGTACCGTCGCTCAGCACTTAGAACACCTTGTATTGCTCAAAGAGTTCCCTGATGTCCCCCCCTTCCTGCAGACGTGCGCGAACAATATCTTCCTTACCCGTCACGACCAATGTTCGCTCAACAACCTCAGTCGCGAGGTTTTTCGGTATAACCAAAATGCCATCAATGTCACCTAGGATGAAGTCTCCTGGCTCTATCAAAACCCCACCAATTCTGATCGGAATAGAAAAACTGTCGATATTCCATCGATATGCCGCGGTCAATGGTGAATGATATTTTCGGAAGGTAGGAAAGCCGACATCGAGAATATGCAAACTGTCGCGCACACCACCGTTGATCACAATCCCGGTTGCACCTCGCTGTAATGCCGTGTTTGTCATCAATTCCCCCCAATGAGCCGCTGATCCCTCCTTACCTGGTTCAACCAGGATCACGGTACCCGATGGTATTGCATCAAGCATATCCATTTGCTTGTACCTGGGGTCAATTCCATCATCATGGTACCGGGGTCGACCCAGCACCGTATAGGCAGGGCCTGCTACCTTCATCGTCTCCGCGAGCGGACGAATGTCAGAGGGCAAACACTGATTGTGATACCCCATGTCGTCCAATGTATCTGCCACGGCCCCTGTGTAAAGTTTTCCCAGCAATTCTGTTGTCATCCTGATCTCCTTCAAACGCTATCCAACGATAAAATCACCAACGATGACTGCAGGCACTGTCAGTCATCTTTCCTTCCAGTTTTCAACATGCAACAACCAAGACCCGTTTACCTTCGTCTCTCGGACAAACATCCCTGGTCAGTCGTTGGCAAAGCACACGATCCAAACACGACCTTATCTTAATTATCCACGATAATATTACCCATACATACAATCCATCTGCGGGTATCAGAGATAGCCACAACCTTGGGGGATAGATTCGGCGGCGCATCGCATTCGTCCGATACAGCTATGCGACAACACCGAGCAACTTCTGCGACCTTTCCATCACGACAAATATATCGACCATTCGAAGGTCGTGATAATGTCCCAATATCAAAAACACAGAAGAGATCTCTATGCGCTTCGCAATCTTCGGCGCGGGTGGACTCGGCGCCTACTACGGCGCCCGTCTAGCAGATGCAGGTGAAGAGGTAGGTTTTATCGCCCGCGGTAGCCATCTCGCTGCAATCCAGTCCAACGGGCTAAAGGTACTCAGCCCAATCGGCGACATCCATCTGAGTAATCCACTGGCTACCAGCGACCCGGCGGAAATCGGCGCTGTCGATATAGTGATTGTTGCGGTTAAGACCTGGCAGATTCCGGAGATCGCTGCTGCCATTGGTCCATTGATTCGCGACAACACGATCGTCATTCCCTTCCTCAATGGTGTTGAGGCGGCCGATCAGCTAGCGAAAGTGGTGGGAGAGGACAAAGTCTTTGGCGGGTTATCTCGCGTCTTCAGTGAAATCAGCGCCCCTGGGGTGATTCGGCACATGAACCCCAGCGCTTACATCGAATTCGGTGAACTGTCCGGCGCAGCCTCCCCTCGGGCAAACGCGTTGCGGGATATCTTTGAACACGCCGGAGTGGAGGCGACCGTCAGCGAAGATATCCGCTCTGCACTGTGGGAAAAACTGCTATTGGTGAGTTCCTGGGCAGGTCTCAGCGCCCTGTCACGGAGTCCGATGGGAGAACTACTTGCACAGCCAGAATTATGCGCGCTTGTGGAACACTCGATCGACGAGGGCATCGCCGTCGGCAAAGCGATGAATTACAATCTTCCTAACGAGCTAAAAGCACGTATGTGGGCTTTTTATGAAGGACTGCCGGCTGAAACCACCGCATCAATGACGCGCGACATACTCGCGGGAAAAGCGTCCGAACTCGATGCCTGGAACGGCGCGATCGTGCGTTTCGGGCGCGAAGTTAACGTCGCGACCCCCGTTCATGAATTCACTTATCACACGCTGTTACCCATGGAACGGCGGGCTCGCACAAACCGGTAAGGTGGAGAAATTCTGCTACGGATCATGATGAATAGCGATAATCTTTGGTTTTCAGATCAGACCAACCACCGAGGAGCAACACCATGCTGTTAGACGCACGCACTTATACCTGTCGTCCCGGCACCATCAACAAACACCTCGATCTTTATGAAAAACTAGGAAAAGGACCCCAGACCAAACACCTTGGTAACCCACTTGCTTATATGAAATGCGAAACCGGCGACCCCAACAAGTACATGCACATCTGGATGTACGAGAATGCGGGAGACCGTGAGACAAAACGGGCTGCGATGTGGGCTGACGCGGACTGGATTCGCTATACCGAAGAAAGCGCCAAACTGGGCGCATTGGAAAAACAGGAGAATAGTCTGTGGTCACCGGTCTCCTTCTTTTCCTCGCCCGGCACCTAACGCTGGTCGGCATCGACTCTGACGAAGGGAAGCCCCAGATTCGCTGGGGCCTTCCTTATCTTCTTCGCCCAACGTCTGCCGCATCTGACGTTGAAAAACCTGCGCCTGAACATTGTCCTGAAATGACCGAATGTGGATTAACTTGGTCCGCACCGAGCGCAGGAGCCGAGTATGATGGGATCCTCGAAATCAGACGGCCCTCCGACGGCTATCGGACCTCAATAGCACCATGAAGACCCCCTGATGAAGGCACCTGATAACAGCATTGAACCCGCTGACATGGTGGATCTCTGGCGCTACCCCATTGAGGACATCACAAGTACCAACGGCGCGGCCTTTGCCGATAGTTGCCGCCAGCGCTATCTACAATCGGGCCTGTGTGCGCTACCCGACTTCATCAAACCACCCGCGCTTGACGCATTGCGTGTCGAAGCAAATCGCGAGTCCGATAAGGCCTTTTTCTGCAACAGCACACATAACGCATACTTAACACAAGACGATCAGCATTTACCTTCTGACGACGTAGCAAGACATCAAGAAAGTACTGTTGTCGGTTCGGTTGCGTTCGACGAACTTGGAGACGATGCCCTGCTGCGGCAATTGTATCTGTGGGATCCATTAAAAGATTTCGTCGGGCACGTGCTTGGAAAATCTTCCTTCTATCGCTTCGCCGACCCACTTGGCGCCTGTTCAATTAACGTCTTTGTCGACGGTGGCAAACACGGCTGGCACTTTGATGAATCTGAGTTCACGGTTACCTTGATGCTGCAACAACCCCGGCACGGCGGATCATTTGAGTATGTTCCAAGGATTCGCGGTCTCCCAAACGAAAAACAGATGGTGACCAGCGTTCTTGGCGGGGACCGTCATCATGTGCTGGAGCTGCCGTTCAGTCCTGGGACTCTGCTTATTTTTGGCGGCGCGCAAACCCTTCACCGAGTAACCCTCGTCAGCGGCGACATCAAACGGTTAGTACCCGTCTTGGCTTACTCAGAACAAACCGACCAGAAAAATAGCGATGCCGTTCGTTCACTTTTCTGGGGTCGGACAAAGTCTGTGCGACAACAACCTGGACATGATTGAAATCTCCGCTCATCAGGTCAGCGCATTTACGCAAGACGGCGCCGTTTGCCTGCGCGGATTATTTAAAAAAGAATGGTTAGAAGATCTGTCGCTAGGAATGGAAAAGAACGTCGCCGAGCCTGGACCAGACGGGACGATTTATACACCGGAAGGTCAACCGGGGCAGTTTTATGATGACTACTGCAATTGGCAACGCATTGACGAATACCGGAAATTTATTACCGACTCCCCAGCCGCTGAAATCGCCGGGCGGTTAATGCAATCACGCAGCGCCCGCATCTACCACGAACATGTGCTGGTAAAAGAACCCGGCACACGCGAAGTCACTCCATGGCATCACGACCAGCCCTACTACGGTGTGGACGGCGACCAACTGTGCTCTATTTGGCTACCCTTAGACCCAGTGTCTAAAGTGGCCTGTCCCGAATTTGTAGCCGAATCACATACCAGCGGCAAGTTATACAACCCAAGACTGTTTATTGACCACTCCAACTATGCGGAGGGTTTTCCCGGTTTTGAAGATGTGCCCGACATCGACTCAGAAAGAAAAAACCACCGCATCCTTTCGTGGAATTTGTCTTTAGGAGACTGTATCGTATTTCATATGCGCACTGTCCATGGTGCACCGTCAACTGTTGGTATCAAAACTCGACGACGCGGATTTTCGACACGCTGGCTCGGTGACGACGCTCGTTTCGCCATCAGACCATGGGCGACATCGCCTCCCTATCGGGGCGTCGATCTTGAGCCTGGCGCCCCCATGAACCACCCCATGTTTCCCGTAATGTGGTCAGCGTAGGTTTCACTGACTCATATCCAATGTCGCTCCCATCGGACGACACGCCCCACTCATTAATGACTGCCCAAGCCTCACTGAACACGGCCATCAACCGCACAACTCTCGAACGTCGCGCACCGAGTCGTGGAAACGTGTTGTCCGAACAGAGCGATCCGTTTGATCTACGACAAACAATCGGGGCCTAAACCATTAAACGAAACACCCATGGCCGTATCGGTTGCAATGACGGTCACTACCATATCTCTCCAAACGGCCTGAGCTCTACTCGAAAAGACCATGCCGAACGATCCTGGTGAGCAACGCGGAACACCTCTTCGGCAATGGCCGTCGGTTTAGCGAAAAAGTCATCCGGTTTGTCTGGCGCAAGGATCGGTCGAGTGCGGGGCGTGTCGATGGACGCGTCGACAATGAAGTAGGCAACATGAATTCCCTGGGGTCCGTATTCCCGCGCGATGGACTCGGCCAAAATGCGCTGCGCTGCCTTGGTCGAGGCGAAATAACCCCAATGCGCTTTTCCCCGAGTAGCAGCAGTGTTCCCGGTCACCATAATTGCGCCGTGCCCCGCTTTTAACATGGCGGGAATAGTGGCCCGTGCCATATAAGCCAATGCGGTTGTATTGACTCTGAAATTCTTTTCAAGATCGGCTGGATCCAATTCGAGGAAACTTCCGCGCACACTGCGCAAAGCGTTATGCACCACAACCTGCGGCGCACCCATTTCGAAACTCACCTGATCAATCGTAGAAACGAGTAGATCAAGATCCGACACATCACATGGAAAAGCCCGGCTGCCTGGAATGGATTTTTCCAGAACCGAAAGCCGGGCCGCATCTCTTGCCAGCATGGCCACACGATAACCACCGCTGGCAAAGCGACGAGCGATTTCAGCTCCCGTGCCTGTGTCCGGCCCAACTCCCGTCACCAAACAAACGGGGAC
>JYMV01041238.1_pt1 | contig 41519 bp, 32 predicted proteins | sample 338911 | NCBI WGS metagenome assembly JYMV01 (sample SAMN03354496, study PRJNA234377) | hydrothermal vent metagenome | biome: Deep sea; feature: Hydrothermal plumes at the Eastern Lau Spreading Center, Western Pacific Ocean; material: Seawater | place: Tonga | collected 2009 | depth 2000 m m | reverse complement strand
TGTTGTGAGATCAAGATCAGTCATATTTTTTTTCCTGTTTTTTCTATTTGGATGTTCTTCACAGTCAGAGAAAACAAATGATTCCAGTGGCCCATACGGCTATGAGTTGGTAAGTGACGTTATGGTCTCCATGAGGGATGGTGTTAAACTGGCAACAGACCTCTATTTCCCTACAGAGAACGGAAAACGCCTATCAGGAAAACTTCCTGCTATTATGGTCCGGACTCCATACAGCAAGTCACGTGGTTTCCCACCAAGTGTATCAGCGGTCTACTTCGCCTCACATGGTTACGTTGCGATGTACCAGGATACTCGTGGCCGCTATAACTCCGAAGGTATCTGGCACATGCTTGACGATGATGGTGTGGACGGATACGATGCCGCCGAGTGGCTCGTGGAACAGCCTTGGTCTAATGGGAAGTTCGGGATGTACGGCACCTCCTACGTGGGCGGGACTCAGCATGCCGTGGCATTAGAGAATTCTCCCGGTCTTACCACCATTATACCGGTGGATGCCATGTCAAATCTTGGTTACTACAGTATGCGCTACGACGGTGCGTACGAACTGCGGTTCTGGAACTGGATCCACTGGGCTGGACAAGGTGGCGGAAGGCAGAGTCGGGATCCGGCAGTCAAACAGATGCTTGCAGATTTCATTGAAGTTGACAACAGGAGAAAATACCTCAAACTATTCCCCGTTCGTGAAGGGACCACTCCCCTGAAGTTCATGCCTGAATATGAAGAGTGGCTTGTGAACGCTATGAAAGAGGGCGGCAACACAGCTTTCTGGAAGCAGAATAATGTCCGTGATTACACAGAGAATTATAAAGATATCCCAGTTTATCTTGTCGGTGGTTGGTATGATTCCTGGGGCGTAAACACCACAGAGAATTACATGGCTCTCAGTAAAACCATCAAAGGTCCTGTTTATATGATTATGGGTCCATGGATTCACGGACAGCAGGGAAATTACAGCCACGGTCAGGTAAGTTTTGGTAATGATGCTGCCATTCCTGACCTATTAGCCTGGCGCATGGAATGGTATGATCATTGGATCAAAGATGAAAAGACGGCCGTTGGAAATGAGGATCCATTCAAAACGAATGTACGGATATTTGTCATGGGTACAGGAGACGGTCACATGACTGAAGATAGTCTCCTTACTCATGGCGGTTACTGGAGAAATGAGAATGAATGGCCTTTGGAGAGAACCCAGTACACTCCCTACTATTTCCACGCCAACGGTTCAGTCTCTGCTGAAAAACCAGCTCAAAGGAACTCCTCCACTGATTTTGTTTCTGACCCGGACGATCCTGTACCCTCTATAGGAGGAAATACATCATCGGGCGGTGGGATTCTCCTACAAGGCGCATGGGATCAGAAAGGGGGCGATCATGTCTGGAACTGGCCCCTCCCCATTCCCCTTTCAGCCCGTAATGATGTTCTAGTGTTTCAGACAGAACCATTACAGGAAAATGTGGAAGTGACGGGAGAAATTCGCGTCAAATTTTGGGCAACTTCATCCTCTTTGGACACAGATTTTACAGCCAAGCTTGTTGATGTTTACCCTCCAAGCGCAGATTATCCTGGTGGTTTTGATATGAATATAGGGGATGGAATCATGCGGGCTAGATACAGAGACTCAAGAACGGAAGAAAATTTGATGAATCCCGGAGAAGTTTACGAAATGGAAATTCGGTTATACCCCACTTCAAACGTCTTCAAAAAAGGCCACCGCATCCGTGTGGATTTATCCGGAAGTAATTTTCCCAGGTTTGATGTGAACCCCAACACAGGTGAGCCTTTAAACGATAATCGCCGGACAATGAAAGCAGTGAATACTATCTATCATGATAGAAATCGCCCTTCCCACATACTTCTTCCGGTTATTCCTGCTGGATCTTAATCCACATTTTCGCCGCTAAACAGGTAACATTTTGAATTGGTTAGCTGAAAAATGGATCTTCCTAATAATGTTTGGTGTGTATACCATCGTTCTGATTCGTCACGCCATTGAGGGTAACAAGAAAACCAAAAATGTCACGGACTATTTCATCGGTGGACGATCCCTTGGCGGTATAACCATAGGTCTTTCCTTTTTTGCCACCTATTCCAGCACCAACAGTTTTATCGGTTTTTCCGGCCAGGCTTACACCTACGGTATCGGATGGTTACTGGTAGCACCGTGTGCTGTCATTTTCTCTTTGATGGCGTGGCTGATCGTAGCTCCCAAGCTTAGACGCTTCACTGAACATCTCGATTCTATAACAGTCCCTGATTTCATCGGTTTACGATTTGGTAGTGACAGCGCCCGCCTTATTGCGGCTGTTATCGTTATTTTCTCCAGTTTTCTTTATATGACGGCGGTATTCAAGGGTGCAGGGAACCTCCTTCAATCCTTTCTGGATATGTCATACGAACTGGCAATATTTCTAGTGCTCATCATAGTTATGCTTTACACAGCTGTTGGTGGTTTTATTTCTGTTGCTAGAACGGATGCAATTCAAGGAATCATCATGTGCGTCGCTGCCGTTGTTCTTTTCTTGGGTGCCTCCTCCTCTTCAGGTGGCGTGAGAACCTTATTTGATCTTGATATAACTGAGGCTGGTGAAAATCTACTTTCATGGAATACTGCCATGCCTTTTACCGTTCTCCTGGGCGTCATGATGGCGTCTACCATGAAATTCATGGTAGAGCCAAGGCAGCTGTCCAGGTTCTATGCAATCAGCGATAAAAAAAATATCGCCATCGGGCGTGTTGTATCAACAGCTGCATTTTTAGTAGTTTATACCCTCCTTGTTCCTATTGGTCTTTATGCACATAGAATTATAAAAAGTCCTTTGGCTGATTCCGATATGGTGGTTCCCACATTGCTGACAAATACGGCAGTCTTCAGTCCACTACTCAGTTCATTTTTGGTACTAGCAATGGTGGCGGCCGCAATGTCCTCGCTAGACAGCGTTCTGCTTGTAATGGCGTCTACATTTCATAGAGATATCATTTCCCTTAAGAAATCTGAAGAATCAAAAGAGCTGAATATCAGTGCCACAAGGATATACGTAATTACAGGTGCAATAATAACTGCACTTATTGCCCTTCGTCCCCCCGGTGGTATTGTTTTCCTTACATCATTTTCAGGAAGTTTATATGCGGCGTGTTTTTTACCTGCTATACTGCTAGGTCTCCACTGGCGTCGTGGCAACAGCCTGGCTGTCTGTTCATCCATGGTTACAGGAGCTTTTGTGCTGTTTCTTTGGCCCTATCTACCCTATAGTGAATCAATTCACAAAGTTTTCCCTGCAATGCTTCTCTCTACAGTGCTGTACCTCTTTTTTACACAAACCAGGGAGAATACAGCAGATGAGCGCGTAGAAGCTCTTTTCTCACAGACTTCTCTGTAAATTGATTGTAAATGTACCTCATTGATCAAGCCGAAAATTTTGGTCATCAGGTTGCGCTTGAATGCGATGAACGCTCTATTAACTACGGTCCGCTATTGGATCAAGCTCAATCTCTGGCGGCTGATTTAATAAAAGACCAAGATGATCTCGAAAGTGCGCGGATTGTTTCCCTGCTTTCACCTTCAATTGATTACGTAGTGCTTCAATGGGCTGTTTGGCTAGCTGGAGGAGTATTTGTCCCTTTAACAGCAAAATCCTCTGATGAAGAACTAGGTTTCCTTTTTGACGATATTGAACCCACCATAATTGTAGTTGATGAGGAAGAAAAGGACAGATTGTCGGCCATAAGTAAAAGGTATGAAATAAAATCGGTAAATGACTTTAACATAGTATCAGAAAATATATTGCCCTCTGTTGATTCTCACCGGCCTTGTATGTTGCTTTATACCTCAGGAACAACAGGAAAACCTAAGGGTGTTGTGGTTACTCATTCAAATTTGGAGGCGCAAATAAAAAGTCTTCAAGAAGCGTGGGGATGGTCTCAAAAAGACAAAACAGTCTTGACACTTCCCCTTTATCATGTCCACGGGAATGTAAACATTCTCTGTTGTGCCCTCGCATCAGGCTCGAACTGCAAAATCCATTCCCGATTTGATCCGGAAGCGGTCTGGAACGAATTCAGGAACGGAGATTTAACACTGTTCATGGCCGTTCCGACCATTTACGCAAAGTTGATGGAATGGTATGATAACGTTAATTCAAATGAACAAATGAAACTTTCCAAAGCCGTTTCAAATCTCAGGCTGACTGTGTCAGGATCAGCTCCCTTATCTACTTCACTCTTTGAACGTTGGCATGAGATTTCAGGTCATACAATGCTTGAAAGATATGGCATGACGGAAACCGGCATGATCCTTTCCAACCCTCTGAATGGGGCACGTCGAAAGGGGGCGGTTGGTCAACCTCTTCCTGGCGTGACTGTGAAACTTGTTGATGACAAGCTTCAGGAAGTTGCTACGGGTGAATCCGGTGAAGTATTGGTTAAAGGGAAAAATGTGTTCTCAGAATACTGGAAACGATCCAAAGAAACTGACGCATCTTTCCACCAGGGCTGGTTTCGGACAGGCGACCTGGCAGTAAATGAGGATGGTGACTACCGACTTTTAGGAAGATTGAGTCAGGATATTATCAAAACCGGTGGGCATAAAGTGTCCGCACTGGAGATTGAAGAGGTCTTGAGAGAACATCCTGACATAAAAGACGCATCGGTCGTATCCATCCACGATGATATGTGGGGAGAGATCGTCTGTGCCGCAGTGACCCCACAATCTGATTTACTTTCTGATAAACGTCTTCTTGAATGGAGTAAAGGCTATTTTATCAGTCATAAACGTCCAAGAAGAGTCTTAATCATGGAAAACTTCCCCAGGAATAGCCTCGGGAAGGTTATAAAAAGTGAGCTCAGAAAAAAGTTCGAAAGGTCTTCTGAAATGGAATCAAAGGACGATACTTAAAAGGCGATCTTTCACCAGAACTGTCTTCTTGATTTTGTTACCGTCCACATACTTCTTTACATTGTCATGCTCAAGTGCCAGTGCCAATGCCGATTCTTCATTAATGCCGGGAGTAACTTCAATCTCCGCTCGCCGCTTCCCGTTTATCTGAACTGCAATCGTTATAAGATTTTCCTTCACCAGTTCTTCGTTGTACTCCGGCCAGTTACAATAAGCCAGAGTATCATTATGTCCCAGCTTCTCCCAAAGCTCTTCGCACATATGTGGGGTAAAAGGACTCAAGAGAAGTACCAGTGATTCAACAACAGTTTTAGGATATGCGTCCAGCTCTTTTATTTCATTGACCAGGATCATCATTTGAGAGATAGCTGTATTGAAGCGAAGTGCCTCAATATCATTAGTCACCTTTTTGATGGTTTGGTGAATTAACCGGGTCAAATCTTCATCAGACTCGACGTCGCTGATTTTTGTTGAAAGATTTCCATCGTTTTCCATCAGCATGGACCAGACCCGCCTGATAAATCGGTTGCTTCCCTGAATTCCTGATGTACTCCACGGTTTTGCTTTTTCCAGAGGTCCGAGGAACATATAGAACAGGCGAAGGGAATCAGCGCCGTATTTATCGATAATCTCATCGGGATTGATGACATTTCCCCGGGATTTACTCATCTTTACGCCGTCTTCTCCTAAGATCATTCCCTGATTCACCAATTTTTTGAAAGGTTCCTTTGTAGAAACATAACCCAGGTCGTAAAGAACATGGTGCCAGAACCGAGCATATAGAAGATGAAGTACAGCATGTTCCTGACCGCCGATATACAGGTCAACAGGCATCCAGTACGACTCTTTATCTTTGTCCCATGGTTTATCGTTATTCTGAGGATCGACAAACCTGAGGAAATACCAGCAAGACCCCGCCCATTGTGGCATGGTGTTGGTTTCTCTTTTTCCTGATTTACCATCGATTTCCACATTCACCCAGTCACCGGCATTTGACAGTGGTGGGTCTCCCGACTTCGACGGCTTATATTTCTCTACTTCTGGAAGTTCAACAGGAAGATCTTTTTCAGGTATAGCCTCCACATCACCATTGATGTGGAAAACTGGGAACGGTTCACCCCAATAGCGCTGCCGGGAGAACAACCAATCCCTCAGTTTGTATTGAATGGTAGGTTTGCCTTTTTTGTTCTCTTCAAGCCAATTGATCATTTTATGCTTTGCATCATCCATGGTCAGGCCATTGAGAAATTCACTGTTAATGGCAGGACCATCATTGAGGTATGCCTCACCCTCGAATTTATCAGGTGGCTGTACTGTCCTGACAATGGGAAGGTCAAACTTTTTAGCAAAATCCCAGTCACGCTGATCCTCGCCGGGGACGGCCATGATAGCTCCCGTCCCGTAAGTCATAAGGACGTAGTCGGATATCCAAATGGGTATATGTTCTTCATTAGCAGGGTTAACTGCAAATGAACCGAGGTAAACTCCTGTCTTTTCTTTCTCCAGTTCGGTCCTTGCAAGGTCTGATTTTCTCAGAGTTTTTTCTACATATTCATGGACCTGTTTTTTCTTATTGGGAGCCGTAAGCCGTTTAACCAAAGGGTGTTCCGGAGCAAGCACCAAATAAGTTGCTCCAAAAAGTGTATCGGGCCTTGTGGTAAAAACAGTGACAGTGTCATCAATGGATGGTAGTTGAAATATAACCTCCGCCCCTTCTGAGCGTCCTATCCAGTTACGCTGAAGTTCTTTAATGCCCTCAGGCCAGTCCAATTCATTCAACCCCTCCAGTAAACTTTCGGAGTATTCGGTTATTTTCAGAATCCATTGACGCATAGGTACCCGGTAGACAGGATGACCTCCCCGCTCTGATTTTCCATCAATTACTTCTTCATTGGCCAAAACGGTGCCGAGCTCTGGACACCAATTCACTGGTACTTCAGCTTCGTAAGCAAGGTCCTTTTTGAACAACTGGAGAAATATCCACTGAGTCCACTTGTAGTATTTTGGATCAGTTGTGTCTATTTCACGGTCCCAGTCATAGGAAAGGCCGATGGCCTTAATCTGCCTTCGGAAATTATTAATATTATTAGCTGTTGTTACAGCGGGATGAGTCCCGGTTTGAAGTGCGTATTGTTCAGCAGGAAGTCCGAACGCATCCCAACCCATGGGGTGAAGAACGTTGAACCCCTTCATCCGTTTGTAGCGGGCTACCACATCCGTTGCGGTATACCCAAGAGGATGCCCTACATGAAGTCCTTGCCCTGAGGGATAAGGAAACATGTCAAGGATGTAATACTTAGGTTTTGACTTAACCTCAACAGCCTTGAAGGTTTTGTTCCCTTCCCAGTAGCGCTGCCACTTCTGCTCTATATTATGATGATCGTAACCGCTTGCCATAACAGGCGATAGTTTATAAGAAAGTCAGAATGCAGTACAACAGTTGTATTAAGAAGAGATATACTATTTGTTATCCAGTTTGCTGGCGATATATCCAGCCAAAAGTCCCATAGCGAAAGAGGGTGCCATGACATCCAGTTTTTCAAAGTAGACGCCAAACGTTGCATTAGTTGCCAGTATGAACTTGGTGATGGGGACGGTGACAAAGCCGGCGATCATGGCAGCGATGGCCCCATTTTCAGTAAAATCTTTCCAGAAAAGAGAGAGGATAATGGTGGGGCAGAATGTGGCTGCTATGCCGGACCAGCCGAAAATGACAAACCAGAAAATGGTACGGTCAGGGGAAAGTACCGATACGGCCATGGCGATTGCCAGGGCGATAAGTGCCATAACCAGTGTAACATACCTTGAAAGAGCGGTCAGTCTCCTTCCTTCCATATTTGGATGAAAAATCTGTTGATAAAAATCTCTCGTAACGGCACTGGAAGCCACAACAAGAAGTGAATCGATGGTGGACATGACAGCCGCCAGAATAACACCTATATAAAGTCCCACAAGAGCGATAGGAAGCACTGTTTCCACCAAGATGGGAAGTACGTTCTCAGCACTTATCCCGAGAATATTTTCTGGATTGTCCCCGATCCTCGTAAAAAGTACCCTACCCAGGATACCAATGAAGACAGCTGCTGAGTCTGTAAAAAGAGTGTAAAGAAGGGCAACCACCTTTCCTTTTTCTATTTCCTGTTCATCACGGATAGCAATGAATCGAACATAGACCTGAGGTGATCCCATAAAGCCGAGTCCTATGGTGGCAAGACCTATAGCTGTAGCAACATTAATCATGTTGAAACCGCCGGGGCCCCAAATATTTAAAAGATCAGGATCTATATTGCCAAGGGCAGTAAAAATACCACCTGGAAAATCGGCAACAAAAAAAGCAACAACGGGTAGAGCAACCAGGCCAAAAAACATCAGTGATCCTTGGAACAGGTCAGACCAGGCAACTGCCAAAAACCCTCCAATAAATATATAGATAAGAACGATAGTAAAACCAAGAAGAGCCCCCACGTAATAGTTTATACCGAGGAATGTTTCAAACGTCTTTCCCGTAATATCGATTTGAGCGCTTACATAAATGATCACGAATACGGAAAGCACTGTGGCCGCCACGATCCGCAACCTGTTGGTAGTCGATTGAAACCTGCTCACAAGGTAATCAGGAATAGTGATAGCTTCATATTCGTCAGCCAGCCTTTTGAATCTTTTTGCCATGAATTGCCAAGATATAAAAACACCCAATACCTCTCCAATAACCACCCAAAAGGCGCTCACTCCCATCATGGCACCCATTCCCGTCACACCCAATATAAGCCAGCCCGACTCTCCTGTTGCCCTGGCTGAAAAAGCAGCCACCCAATGCCCAAGATTTTTTCCACCTAGGTAGAAATCCTTCAAAGAAGAGATTCTCCGGGATGCCACAATGGCGATGCCAAATAGGATCGCGAAATAGAGGATCAGAACTGTGTACTTAGCAATCATCTGTCTTTCAGCTCAAGTTTTGGGAATGAACGTTTTTGGAGGTGGATTCTGTCGGGGTGGGGAGATTTGAACTCCCGACCTCGTCGTCCCGAACGACGCGCGCTAACCGGGCTGCGCTACACCCCGAATACCTGACGGACAAATTTAGAATGACTTTACGTGGAATTGCAGTTAAAAGAGATACTTGATAGCTAAAAACCCGCCGATCAACAGAACAGTAAAGACAACGGAAAGTAAATTAAAATATTTTTCTATAAACCCCTTAATGGAGTCGCCAAAAAAGTAAATAAGTGTAGCCACAGCAAAAAACCTAAACGTCCGTCCAATGGCTGAAGCAACAAAGAATTCCATAAAATCAGCCGAGACGGCGCCAGCTGTGATAGTAAAGACTTTATATGGTATGGGAGTCAGGGCTGCTGCCAGTACAGCAAAAAAGTTATAATGACGAAATGTCTCGCTAAGAGAGTTAAACTGACTCTCGTATCCGTAGAAATGTATAATGGGCCAACCCATCATTTCCATGAACTGAGAACCGATGATGTAACCTCCCACTCCTCCCATTACTGAAAAAAGACTTGCGTAAGATGCATACTCAAAAGATCGTCCCGGAATAGCGACAGCCATAGCGATGAGGAGAATATCAACAGGAATGGGGAAGAATGATGATTCGGCAAAGGCCAGCGCCATTAGTGCAGGAATAGCGTAGGACGTTTCCGCCCAATGGAGGACCCAGTTATAAAGTTTTTTCAGCCAGCCAAACATGCTACCAGAGATAACATTTGAAATACATGGCGGCGAATTTAAGTGTGTCTCGGATGTTTCTCATGGCAGATTTCTCCAACCCGTAAACTGTAGGGATTTTGACATGATCTATAGAGTATCCTGACATGGATGCTTTAATTAACAGTTCACTCTCAAACTGAAATCCATTTTGATGGAATTCTACTTCTTCGAAAAGCGATAGTGGAATAAGGCGAAATCCACATTGTGAGTCTCGAAGACACCTGTTTGTCCTGATAGATAACAGAAGAGATGTGAACCGGTTAGAGAAAACTCTGGAGAGTGGCATGGATTTCAGATCAGTCCGGTGGCCAGTAAGAATCACCCCTTCTCTCTTTTTTTCCATAAACTCCCGGATTGCGGATGGAGGGTGTTGCTGATCGGCATCAAGTGTCAGGATCCAATGGAAATTGTTCTCAATTGCCCATTTGGCCCCAGATCTGATTGCCGCTCCTTTCCCGAGATTGGTTGAGTGACTGATATGAGGAATCCCATTATCGTTTAGAATTTGGGCCGTGGCGTCAAAGCTACCATCATCAATAAAAAGAAGCTGTTGAATATTTGTTTCATTAAGAGCGGTGTGAAGTTTGAAAATGGACCGTTCTCCATTGAATACGGGAACCACAACAAGAATGCGTGAATCAGACAATGAAAATGCCCGAAGCGATCCTTACCGGGCGTAGTCTTTAATGGACTTGGCGATGGATGTGGAAATCTTTTTTGCGGCCCTGTTGATCATTTCACCCTCAATGGGTACCCGTTGTTCACCTTTTTTAGCCAATTCTCGGGTGCTATATGAAATTGCTCTATCATCACCTGAATATGTGGCCCATGATACATTGGAACTTGAGAACTCTTCGAAGGAATCACTCTTCAAAATTCGTGCCGTTTCTACGTCCACAATGTTGTAAGAACCGCGAATCCGGGCGCTGGTTGTTCGCTTAAAAACAATTACCTTGGCCTCAACCTCACCATAAATTTTTCTCACCTTTTCTTTCCCTTCATCATCAACATATTTTTCACGACGGATGACAACTCTTTTCTTTTCATTGCGCACATTCCGAGTTGTCTGTTCAGGGGAAACGATAATCTGAGTGATCTTTCCGGATAGGATCTCATTTACACCCAATATTTTCCCTACCTCTACTGCCATGGATTCATCGATAATGCCGCTCTGTGAAAGTGCCTGTTCCTGCATTACCTGTTGCAGTCGCTCTCTAGAAACCAGCTCCAGAAATTCTGTGGCAGAATCGTCGCGGAGAATATAACTGATCACATCGTCCATAATCACTTCAGAGACAGGGCTGTATTTCCGCCATGTCTCTGTTTTATCTTCAAAAGGCATTATGGCCATTCGTAGGATAGCCGCCAGCCGCATCTTTTCGTATTTTTCAGATGCGTCTCTGTATTCCGAAACAAAGCCCAGTGCCATCTTGAACTCTTTTGCCGCCTGTTTCTTTATTTTGAGATCGTCACTTGAGGATAGAGTCACTCCTTCTTCGTAATGAGTTTCGGCAGCCATCTGTTTAGCGGTATCTATTTGAGAAGAATAATCAGTCGTCTCAATCTCAATTAATTCTCCTGTTGCCTTTAGTCTGAGGGATGGGAGCTGCTCAATAGTCTGGTTAAGCCTGATAAGATCGTTGTATTCTGACACGATCTTGTCCCATCGGAATTTTTCTGTACTGGAGGAAAGGTTTTTCAGATGCGACTCATGTTCAATGACAGCAGCTTTGAAGGAATCCTGTATCAGGAATTGCGCCGCATCATAAGTTGGATTAATTCTTAGAGCATAGGCACAATCATAAACCGCCTGGTCGTAGTTGCCATTTTGGTAAGCCTTCCGTGCCTGTTTTTCAAGGCGTCCGTAAGCTGTGAATGCGGAACATCCAGCCAGCCATAAGGAAAAGACGAAAACAACAATTAGTTTAACCAATTTCATTCTTTTTTTAAATGAAGGGGGTAAACCTCAGGGCGGCGATCTCGAAAAAACAGTTTCCTGGCATGGGATGAAGACACTTGATTGAGATCAATGTCAGCCATAAGAATGTGATCTTCACCGGCAGGAGATTGCGCAATCACCTCCCCAGCCGGATTCGTGACGAATGATTCACCAGAAAATTCCATTTTGTCCTCAATACCAACCCGGTTGGAAAGTGCGCAAAAATAGCCGTTCTGGAAAGAGGAGACTCTTAGTTCTGCCTCAAACAGTCCATTAGGCCACTCTCCCACCGTACCCGCCTGCGGGATGACAACCAGCTCGGCCCCGTCCACTGCCAGGGATCTCATGAATTCCGGGTAGTGACGGTCATAACAAATGGCAACACCTACCCTACCAGCAGCAGTGTCATAAACAGGCGCACCACGATCTCCTGGAGCATAATAGTCCTTCTCAAAAAAGCAGTCATAATCAGCAATGTGAACCATTCTTGTGGTTCCGAGAAGAGTGCCGTCAGCATCAATAACTGGTGATGAATCATAAGTCTTGCCGTCCGCCTCTTCAAAAAGATTGATCACAATAACCATGCCGTGTTTTTTCGCTTTTTCCATGAAAGCCTCAGTAGTAGGTCCGGGTACTTTTTCTGAAAGATTTGCGACAGACCCGCTAGCGTGGTTCTGGGGAAAAAAGCGTGTAAATGCAAGTTCGGCGAATACCGCCAGTTCGGCTCCCTGTTCAGATGCTTTGTCAATGGCGATCAATCCCCGATTCAGGTTATCCTCATTATCTCTGGATGCATGTTGTTGAATAATAGCAATTATCATGGCTTAATCAGTTTACTCAATTAAAAATAAGCAGAAAGTTATCATAAACAAATGTCTTGAAATTCCCCCACTATCTCCGTTTCTTCTTGTAAGAAAGTTAGAAGAGAGAGGTAGTATGAAAAAACCAAATTTTGATTTAACAGATAAAGTTGCGATAGTTACGGGAGGATCCCGAGGAATCGGAAAGGCCATTGCAAATGGATTTTGTAATTCAGGGGCCACAGTTGTCATTGCTAGCCGAAAACAGGACGGGTTAGATAAAGCAGCCGAGGAGATCAATAGTGAAAGTGGAAAAGTTGTTCCCATCGCTGCCCATACGGGGGACAGAGATGCTGTGGAAAATCTCATCCAGAAAACGTTAGATTCATGTGGCGGAATTGATATTGTTGTTAATAATGCTGCCACAAACCCGCAGTTTGGTCCACTCCTTCAATCTGAGGAAAGTCAGTGGGATAAAGTTTGGGAAGTGAATGTCAAAGGATATTTTCGATTAGCAAAAGCATCATTTTCACACATGAAGAAACGTGGCGGCGGGAAAATAATCAATGTTTCTTCAATAGCCGCAAAACTACCTCTTATAGGAATGGGAGTCTACTCTATCAGTAAAGCTGCAGTTGTAATGTTGACAAAAATGTTGGCTCAAGAATTGGCACCTGATAATATTCAGGTTAATGCCATTGCTCCGGGATTTATCAAGACTCAATTCAGTTCGGGGCTCTGGAAAAATGAAAAAGTTCACGATGAAATCCTCAAAAGCATCCCTCAAAAAAGGTTGGCAGAACCTGAAGAAATTGCCGGTATAGCTCTCTATCTTGCCTCAGATGCTTCTTCATTTACCACAGGCGAAACCATGACTGTTGATGGTGGGCAAACCCTGGGTCCCCCCTTCAATCCAGTAAAATATTATTAAGTTGACAATAAATAACAAAATAAGTGCATTTGTCGAGTCTGAAGTGATACCTCTTGAATCTTTATTGCTTTCCAATGAATTCTCGAAACTTATGAAACATCTTAAAAATTTGAGGAAAAAGGTAAAAAAGAAAGGCTGGTGGACGCCCTATCTACCGAAAAATGATGGTGGTATGGATCTTTCATTAACACAATTTGCCGAAATTAGTGAAATTCTTGGCAAATCACCTTTGGGTCATTATGTATTCAATTGTCAAGCTCCTGATATTGGGAATATTGAACTCCTTCGAGGACACGGTTCACCAGATCAGAAAAGTACATACCTTGAGCCACTCATTGCAGGAAACATTCGAAGTTGTTTCGCCATGACAGAACCAGATAAACCTGGATCAAATCCTACGTGGATGGATACTACATCAAATTTGGATGGGAACGAATACATCATCAATGGACGAAAGTGGTTCACTTCGGCCGCTGACGGAGCCAGTTTTTGTATTGTCATGGCAGTAACAGATTCACAAAGTAAAGACAAATATGGTCGAGCAAGTATGTTCATTGTCAGTAGTGATAATCCTGGATATGAAATCGTTAGGAATATCTCAGTAATGGGAGATACTGGTGAAGGGTATTTTAGCCATGCGGAAGTGGTTTTTCAGGATTGCCGCGTCCCGACTTCATCCCTGTTGGGCAATGTTGGTTCCGGATTTACACTGGCTCAGGAACGTTTAGGCCCTGGAAGGATTCACCACTGCATGCGGTGGATTGGTATATGCGAAAGGGCCTTCGATCTTATGTGTCGACGCGCATCTTCTCGTGAATTGTCTCCTGGCCATGCATTGTCAAACGAAGGGGTAATTCACAACTGGATTTCAGAATCTAGGGCTGAAATAAATGCTGCGCGACTTTTGGTACTGGATTGTGCCAGACAAATAGATGAAAAAGGACCCTATGCGGCCAGAAGGGATGTCTCTATCATTAAGTTCTATGTGGCTGATGTCCTTACAAAAATTCTGGATAGAGCTATTCAAACGCACGGTGCTCTCGGAATTACCGATGATACCCCCCTCTCCTTCTGGTATCGTCATGAGCGAGGGGCTAGGATTTATGATGGTGCTGATGAGGTTCATAAACGGTCAGTGGCAAAACAGATTCTTAAACAATATACTGATGGATAATGATACCATCTCCGTTCGCCCTGATGAACGGTTTGATGAATCGTGTCTTGCTGAATATTTGCGGGGAAAACTCGAAGGCACTGAAAAAGCACTTACAGTAAGGCAATTTGGCGGTGGTGCTGCCAATCTAACCTATCTCTTAGACTACGGAGCCTGTAAATATGTTTTAAGACGGCCTCCTCTTGGACCTGTGGCACCATCCTCGCATGACATGGACCGAGAGTTTAAGGTTCTTTCAGTTCTACATGAGGCGTTCCCATACGCACCACAGGCGTTTCTGTTATGTGCTGATCCAGAGGTTATCGGTGCACCTTTTTTCATCATGGATCGACGGCGGGGTATTGTGATAAGGAGAAACTTGCCAAAAGAATTTTCCAGCATGCCGGAAGCTCCTCGCTATATGAGTAAGGCCTTGATAGACGTACTCGCAAAATTTCACAAAGTTGACTATAATGTTTTAGGATTAAGTGAACTGGGAAAACCGGAAGGTTTCATCTCCCGCCAAGTGAATGGTTGGTACACTCGATGGGAAAAGGCAAAACACCAGGAAATGCCAGAGATGGATGAGATTTACGCCTGGCTTGAGAATAACCTTCCAGATTCAACACATTATTCTCTTGTTCACAATGATTACAAACTGGACAATATTATGTTTTCCAAAAACAGTCCTAAAGAGGTGGTAGCAGTTTTTGATTGGGATATGTGTACACTAGGTGATCCATTAAGTGATCTCGGTTCATTGTTGAGTTATTGGAGTGAACCGTCTGACCCAGAATTTTTAAGGAAAGCGGCAATGATGCCTACGGAAAATGGATTCTTATTCCGAAATGAACTGTTGGAACGTTATTCAGAAATAATCGGTCGTGATATTTCAGATATAAAATTTTATCATGTTCTTGGCCTTTTTCGTTTAGTAGGGATTGTGGCCCAGATATATATCAGGTATGTAAGAGGTCAAACTGAAGACAAGCGTTTTGCTATATTTGGTGATATGATACCCTTCCTGACTCAGTCAGCGTTAAATCTTATTCAGGAGCCCTGATTATGGCAAAACCGGAATAAGTAAGGCTCCCAAGGTAGAGCATACCGTCATGCTCTTCCACACTTGTTATGGGTGAAAATGAATCAGGTGAAGGGTCTTGGAGATTATGAACGACATTCCCTTCTCCATCAATTCCTAAAACAAAGCCATATCTTTGTGGGGCTGGTTGAATGGCTTCTGGCAACCTAAGAATCATCTTCCTCATAATAGGGTTATCAGAAAGATCATCAATAATGGTCTGCCGTCTTGATGGTAGAGCAATCCAATAGATTCCACGACCATTAGAAGAAATTCCATCAGGGAACCCGGGAAGTCCATCCATGAGAATCTCACTCTTACCTTTCATGTTTCCTTTAATCCACACTTTTCTCACCCTGTATTCACTTGTTTCATTTACCAAAACAAAATCACCTTCCGGGCTGACAGCAACGCCATTGGCAAAATACATACTGTCTTGTACCAGATAAGTCCTTTTACTTTGGGGCTCATAAGCAAATAGACCACCATAGGGGCGGTGATCAACAATATCATGTCTGTAGTCAGTAATACCAGTTTTTGAAGATGCATCTGAAAAATAGATTGTTCCATCTGGAGAAATATCCAGATCGTCGGTAAACCCGAACTTGAAATCATTGGTACCTGTTGTTAAGACGGTGATTTTTCCTACAGGATCAATGGAGAGTAGTCCCTGGAGTGCGTCAGCAACTATGAGATTCCCATATTTATCAAACTCTAGACCTAAAGGTCGGCCGCCAGTGTGAGCGAAGCGCTCTCCTCCACTGCCGTCAGGTTTATACCGGATTATTTCACCTTCTTCATAACCGGTGTATATATTACCGAAAGCATCTACATCGACATCTTCTGGCCCAATACCATCACCCAAACCAAATCTTTCAACGTTTACTAAATAGTTATTAGGGGTGTAATCACCTTCCAAGGCAGGAGAATGAGGAGGTTCCCAAATGACAGGATCTACGGGAACAGGCCAGAAAAAAAGATAAAGAACCATTGAAAGAAAAAGGAAAAGTAATATCTCACGAATTTTATTCATGTTCTTCTTCTTTGAATCTTTCGAATTGGATACCGGTGTAACCTGGAAGTTTTTCCAGGATAGAGGTGCCTGCTAACATTGCAGGTGTGTAATAACCTCCATCAACCCTGTTTGAATTAAGGAAAGAAACAATTTCAACGGCCCCTACAGCCGTAACATCATATCCGTTCCCAGTATCGAAACGACCAACAACAGAATCCCCAGAAGGATTCATTAGCTCTCCCCAGATGTTCATTTTTGAATTTTTCCTTTCTTCCTCGGATTGACCTTTTATATTTTTTTCGATTCTACGTTTAAGAAAATTTTGAACCATAGCTGGCTTCATAATTTTTGCATATTTACGTCTTTTTCTTAGCCGCTCAATTCCTTTTTCAGACATAGGGAGGTACACCTGAATATTGGGGATGCCTGTGCTGAAATAAGCAGTTGATACATCTCCCCATGAAATGGATACAGTATTTCTAGGCCCAGAACCAAAATCGATTTCTCTAGTTGCATAAGCTAAAGGAACAGAAAGAAGCTGCCCATTTTTTCGTATCCAGCCTCCTTTGGACGCACCTTCCACAGCTGTCTTAGCTGTTCCGGGACTTAATTTGCTTGCAACAGGCTGGAATGCTAAAGAAAGATCCGTGCCGGATGGAAGCTCCCTTTGTAACATTACAGCGAGACAGTCTGTCGGTACTACATCAAAACCAACACCCGGGCAAATAACCACACTTGAAGCCTTTGCCTCTCTATTTTTAGAATGGGCATATTCGAAAACATCTATTTCTCCGGTAATGTCAATATAGTGGGTCGAGGTATGAAGACAGGCTGATATCATCATTTCAGCGGTAGATGAGAAAGGACCAGCACAGTTGAGGAGAATATCTATATCAGAAATTTGCTCAGAAACAGAGTCAAATGATGTAAGGTCAAAGATACGACTATCCAAACCATGTTCTGAGGAAAGTTGATCTATTTGATCACGATTTCTCCCAGCAATAATTGGTTTCATTCCCCGTTCAGAAACAACTTTCAAGATAATCCGCGCCGAATATCCGTTAGCACCATAAATCATCCAGGGTTTCATGTCTATCTCCATGTTAGCGGCATCTATTATCTACCACATCAGCCTCAGCTGCGATATATCCAAAAGCAGGCCAATAATCACTAGCCAGTATTGACTTTAATAGTTGGGACCCTTTTTCCTCGTTTCCATTATAACAGTGCCAATTTGCAACGCCGTAAGCCAATGTGGTATTTTGCAGAGCGTCCTGCCCTTCCTTAAGCAGATCTCTTTCAGCAATTTTGCCCATGTAAAATAACAGCAATTGATGGTAGGCATCGTTTTCAATAATATCCATCTTTTCGGAAATTGGAAGTAGAAGATCAGCAGCTTCTTTTTCCCGTTCCATACGTCTCAGGGTCATGTAGAACCAATGAGAAGTTGCTACTAGCATGTCATTATTACCGGATACTCTCATGCATTCCATATAACTGCGGAAAGCTTTATCCAAATTCCCAGTAAGGTAATATGCCAGTCCAAGATGATACCAGATATTGGACTGTAATGTGCTGGTGGGAATATTCCTGTTGTTGGGGAGACCGTCTGGTTCAATTTCATCCTCTTTATTAAAAATTAGCTTCGAAGCCTTTTCAAGATCTTCAATAGCCAAGTCAAATTTTCTTGTACTTATATAACGATGCCCCCGATGACGGTACATTCTAGCATCATCCGGGAATTTTGTTATCCCTTCACTGAAAATCTCTATGGCTTTGTGGTATTCACCGAAATATGCAGTCCGTCGGCCAAGCCAGATGATGTTGTCTGCATTTTCAGGATTATTATCATAATCCGTCTGAGCCTTTTCAAGATTTCGGATGTAAGTGTCAAGGATATTGCCAGAGAAATTCATGGGATACAGTGATATTCCTAATAGGGATATCACCTCAGGAGCGGATGAATGAGGCTGAACCCGGGAAGTTCGAACACAAGAATTGAATAGAGAAAAAATAACTGCCAGTAATAAAGGAATACGGATGCCAGACATCCGGACTAATTAGTTTTTAGGTAGTGAGAGAAAAAATCCAGTGTCTTAGACCATGCATCCTTTGCAGGAGTATCTTGATAATTATTTCCAGAAGGGTTTGCAAATGCGTGCCCTGCTCCTTCATAAATATGGACTGAAACAGTTTTGTTTAAATCCTTTAAAGTCTGTTCAAAAGCTTTTACACCGTCTGCAGGAATGCCCCTGTCTTCACCACCAAATATTCCAAGTATCGGCGACTGAATGGAGCTTAGTTGCTTCTTATCTGAAATGATTCTACCGTAATAAATAACACATGCATCCAGGCTTTTGCCCAGTAGAATGGAAGTTTGAAGTGACCAACCACCTCCAAAGCACCATCCAATTACTCCAATTTTCTCAGATTTAACTACTTCCTTGAGGTATGTAAACGCTTGTCGAATATTTTGCTTTGCAGAATCCGGAGCTTTTCCAACAGCAGACATAAATTTTCTAGCGTCGGCAGAAGAATCAGCCACTTTACCCTCATACATGTCAACTGCCAACGCAACAAAACCTTTTTCTGCAAATTGATCTGCCACATTGCGAATGTTATCATTTAAACCCCACCATTCGTGGATAAGGATAATTCCGGGTAAATCTGAAGCCCCTTTTGAAGGCATAGAAAGATATCCGGATATCTTTCTGTCATTAATCTTTCCATAGACCACGTTTTGAGAGTACACGAAATTGGATAATGAAACCACCATTCCAGATGAAACAGGTGTATCATTATCGTGAAGACGGGACATGGTCTTCACATAGTCCTGGTAAGATTGAGAATTAAGAAATACCGAAAAAAGAAGAAATGTTGAGAAGAGACGCAACCTCAGATCGTATTTGTATAGTGGTTAAAGACCCAATCATCATGGGTATGTTTCCAGTGTTTTTCTTCACCACTGCGAATAGCACAATCAGAATCTATAGATAAGCGGGATGTAATCCCGACATGGGGGTAAAACTCCATGACTATCCTAGGTCTTTCATAATCATAGACACAGTTGATAATCTCTCAAAAGAAATGACCATGTCGCAAAAGTTATGAAAGTATACCTTTAATTAATTTTCTCAACCACATTTATATTAAAATAGTTAGTTAGTAATTTTAGTTAATAAGAATGCTCGTATTTACTAAAAAATGTAAACTCAAGAACTGAATTTTTTATTTCGTACGTTTCCTCTCTCGGGTTCAGTAACGATTTAAGGCCTGATTTATTGGTTTCTTTGTAAGTATCCTTCATCCCTCAAAGTCACTAGTTAATTTTTCTTCTCTTTCAAATCGAAATCAAGAGATATGGAATTTAAGCAATAACGTAAACCAGTTGGATTGGGACCGTCTTCAAAAAGATGTCCTAGGTGACCACCACATTTTGCGCAGAGGATTTCCGTACGCTTCATAACCATGCTACGATCCAATTTTGTCTCAACAATCCCTTCTGATAAAGGTTTCCAGAAACTGGGCCAACCTGATCCGGAATCATATTTAGTATCCGAAGAGAATAGTTTCGCGCCACACCCAGAGCACTTGTAAATACCCTCTTCATAATGTTTGTTGAATTTACCCGTAAAAGCCATTTCTGTTCCTTTTTCTCGAAGAATTCTGTATTCCTCCGGGGTAAGACAACCTTGCCACTCTTCTTCAGTCTTATTGATCTTTTGGTTCATTTCTTTATTAGTAATTTTTTCATTTTGAGACCACAAAGGAACAATCATCATATAGATAACAAAATAGACGATGCTCCTATTAAGTAATTTATTGATACAAGCCTTCACAACATTGCAGTTCATTTTTCGCACCAAAGATTAATTGCTCTCAGCATATTTGCCAATAACCTTCCAGCTTTGAACCAATTCACCGCTTGTCGAGGTTATGGCACACACCTTACCTGAATTGACACAGCTTGGTCTTACCGCCAAAGGAATACCCTCAGCAATGTATGTTTGCATTGGATTGAGAATGAGATCATCATCCCACAATGTTCCTGTGATTAATGTTCCTTGATCAGTTAGCACTTCTAAAGTTAATAACCAAAAAGTAATAGGGAGTTCTGATATGTTTGATATTCGAACATTACAGAATAGGGTCGGTGAAATAGTGTTGCTGTGGCTTAATAGCTCAAAAGAAAAGTCAACCTCCTGTTCAGATTCAGTGATAGTAGCTAAAGGAAGAGAAGAATCGGAGCACCCACAAAAAACAATTATTGAGAATAGAAAAAGTTTAATGATATTTTGATGCATTTCCATTTATCCAAAAGATTATGGTCGTGTCTTCATTGGTAATCTTTTTTCCACCTCACGACGAAGCTTTGCTTCACGGCCCCCTTTCGCAAATTCTTTGTATGAATAGTGGTCCTTAAAAGCCCCAACACAATTAGATTGGTGGGGTTCAAGTATCTACTCTATTGCACCATATTTTTTTAATATTTTTACTACCTCTTCAATTGAGATCGCTTCAGATCGACCATATTTACTTTCGACGGTTGTTGCCATAAGAATTGAATTTACAATGGCTTCCTCCGTCCCTTCAACAACTGCCTGAAAAAGAGGACTCATGTGCCGGTTATGTACTTCTTGCAGAACAAACTCTAGATCATTACCTCTTGAAATACGACGAACCTTTTGAGATGTCGAAAAAGCAATAGCATAATCTCCGCTTCCATTTGAAGAATATGCGCCTACTCTACCGAAAGCATGTGCTGTCCGCTTCGCCATTCGCTTCAGGTTTCTCGGCGATAATGGTGCGTTCGTAGCAACTACAATCATACATGACCCTTCGTCTTCGATGGTCAAATCTTTCTTGAAGAGAATCTTCCCCATTTCTTTCCCTACGGGTACACCATCAATGGTAAAGAGGCCGCCGAAATTGGATTGGACCAACACTCCTACGGTGTAACCACCTAAAGACTTAGGCAAAACTCTGGATGCGGTTCCTATTCCTCCTTTAAAACCCAGTGCGCGGGTACCGGCGCCCGCCCCAACGGATCCTTCTTCCACAGCCCCGCCAGTAGCATTATTTATGGCAGCAAAAACATGCTGTTTGTTTACATGCCTTCCCAGGATATCATTCAATCCAGAATCATTTGTTTCGCCTACAACAGGATTAACAGATCGAAGTGGCCCAGAGACAGTAATCATATAATCGATAAGAGAATTAGCGACCAAAAATGTGTTAAGGGTGTTGGTGAGAGCAATGGGGGTTTCAATTGTACCCAATTCTTCGATTTGAGTTGTTCCAACCAACTTTCCGAAACCGTTGGTTACATATATTGCACCAGGTACTTTTTCATGAAAAAGATCGCCACCATGCGGTAAAATGACCGTAACACCGGTACGTACACTGTCACCTTTTATAACCGTTGTCTGTCCCACCGTAACACCCTCTACATCGCTGATTGCATTATTTTCACCTGGGGAGAATATTCCAATTTCAACACCTAGATCCCGGGCACGTTTTCGATTTTCAGCTGAAAGATTTACAATACAGCACAGGATCACTAAAAGACAGAGGTCAACCTTAGGCAATTTTCTAATCACCTTTTGAGCCTTCAACGATTTCAATAAACCGACGGGAACCCTCTCTGAGTTTCCGTTCTTGAGTAATAAAGTCAACCTCATACAAGCCAAATTTCATGTCATAACCTTCTGTCCACTCAAAATTATCCATGAGTGACCAGTAGAAATAACCTCGGACGTCATATCCTTCTTGAATTGACCTTGAGACCGCCCGAATGTAACGATCAATGTAAATAGCTCTTCTGTCATCTGTCCCATCTGCGATGCCGTTTTCGGTGATATATATAGGCACCCCCATTTGCGATGCCACCTTAATGGACCGATAGAGAGCTTCCGGATAAATGGGGTAATGCATATCCGTCATTTGTTCATGAGGGTAAAACTCAATGGTGAAGAATTGTTTCAGGTTGAGATGTGAATTGATTCGCTGATGAGAATAATTGTTGAGCCCAATGAAATCCAGTGTACCAACGGCCTTAGGATTTTCATATTCCACTTTTGCCATGGTGGGCATTGAAAAATCGTATGTTCCTGAGATCAAGAAATCCAGAGCCACACTGTTGAAAGCCTTGTCCAGTATCCGGGTTACCATCCAATCCAAAGGATTCCAACGGTTGTAAGGATCAAAGGGAAATATGTTTTTCACAATGCCGATTTGTGCCCTAGTTCCACCCTTTTTTGACTTAAGGGCCTTATAAACACGGACATGTCCCTCTAAAAGGTTTTTTAATACTGTCCCGGCTAGTTGAGGATCCATTTTCCCCGGCGGCCAAACTCCATTAAAATATCCCTGGTAGGTGTAAACAGCTGGCTCATTAACGGTGCACCATATGTCTACATGGTCCTTAAGATAGTCAAAAACCTGTTCAGCGAACCTGACGAAATATTCCAGGTTTTCTTCTTTCTCAAAAGCGCCCTTGGCCTCAAACCAAAGTGGATTGGTGAAATGGTGCAGGGTGATTACTGGGGTGATACCCGATTGCTTTAAAGCAATACAAACATCTTTGTAGTGTTCTAAGGCACTGTAGTCAAATTGTCCCTCCTGGGGTTCTATTTTGCTCCATTCAACAGAAAAGCGATACATATCTACTCCCAGGCTTTCGATAAGTCCAATGTCTTCCCTGTAACGGTTCCAATGATCACAGGCCATACCTGATTTATTACCTTTGTGAATTCTTGGGTTACCGTTTTCATCGGGAGTATTCTCCCACTCCGACCAGTTATTTGTGCATCCACCTTCAACCTGATGTGCTGCCGTTGCCACGCCCCAAACGAACCCTGGCGGAAAACTTAAAGTTTTCGTTTCTTCCTTTTCCCAATCCCACCTTACTTCAGGATGCCTGGCACTCATGGTGATTACATAAATGAGCCACAAACCAATTGGGACAAAAAGGATCAGTTTTTTATCCATAATCCAAAAAAATTACTGTGCAATGATCAATCGTTAGTACGGTTAAATGTCTCAAAGGAGTCTGAGCACAGAAAATTCTACTTTGGAGTGATACCCATGTTGAGGGAGCGAATCTACTTTCTTCAGTCGTGATAGCTTCAGGAGAAGCATTCTGAGGCGGTGCCCCACACCCAGCATAATAAATAAAAAGTAAAGTAAAACTAATAGTCACTCTTTTCATCGAAATCCCTCCTCCATAAATACCAGTGGTTAGGATCGATAACCGGTTTTTCCTTAGCTCTAATGAGAACCGGATCTGAACTGAGCTTAATTTTTCGAATCCTGTCCCCGATATTCACCTCAACAGGGAGTTTCATTCCTACTGCTTCTACACTCAAGGCATAACGATTCTCCTTGACCTTTCGCACAACAGCTACTGGAAGGTCTGTGGTATAGAGCATCATATGGATGAAAGGACTCAGATCCTGGCCGGCGCGGCTGCTGAAGTGCATTGTGAAATCCTTTTCCAGTACAAGATTTTGGTAGGTGTATTGAAGGTCTGTGATGAAATCCCTGAGAGCGTGAAAAAAACGTCTATCGCCCATGATGAAACGAAGAGAGTGCATCAGGTATGATCCTTTGCCGTAGATGTCACTTTGGTAAACTTCATCTGTAGTGGCATTCCGTTTGGGAATAATGGACATCACATTTTGGATACCATGTCTCGCAATGGCCATTTTTTTATGATATCCTTCTTCCCCGGCCATTTCCCGGTGATAAAGGGCGTCTGCGTAAGTGCAGATCCCTTCGTGAATCCAGTAATCAGACCAATCAGCGGCATTCATTTTGTTTCCCCACCACTCATGCCCCAACTCGTGAAGAAGAAGCCAGTCAAACGACTCCCCGCCCAGTTCAGTGTAACGGAATTGATTTCCATAAGCGTTGATGGTCTGATGTTCCATTCCTAGATAAGGTGTCTCCACCAGACCGAACTTTTCATAAATGAATGGGTATTCACCAAAATAGTTTTCATGAGAGCTGATCATCTTCATTACCATGTTTAGATGGGGTTCCGCCTTGTTTTTATTTTCTTTCAACACGTAGAAAATGACAGGCATTGACCTTCCTGTGACGGAGATGAACTCTTTCTCAACTTTTTCGAAAGCGCCAATGGTGAAATTGATATTATAGTTGGCAATGGGGTAGCGTGTTTTCCAGTTATAGGTTGAACCCTTATCAGTTTCGAATATATTCAGCAAATTACCGTTAGAAGCCACGGACAATCCTTTTGGAACGGTGACTGAAATTGCCATGCTGTCTGCTCGATCGGATGGATGGTCCTTACATGGAAAGAACACTTTTCCTCCTTCGTTAGCACAAGACATTCCAATCCACGGATTTCCGTCACTGTCTTCTTTCCAGGTAAATCCGCCGTCCCATGGAGGGTTGACGGCTGTTGGAGGATGCCCATCATATTTGATTTGGATCTTACAGAATTTACCCTGGTTATAGGGTGGTATATCTACCCAAAGAGCATCATTTTGGTGATTAAAAGGCACCCGTCGTCCATTTGCCTTGACGTCTCGCACCGTAAATGCATCAACTAGATCAAACTTGAGACTGTCAACCCTCTCAAGAATATTTATATGTGCTGTGGTTGTTCCTTTTAGGAATCGTTTTTCCGGATCGATATGGAAATTGAGATCGTAATAAGTAACATCGTAGGAGGCCTGGTTGGGATGAAGTATTCCGCCGGAGGTGTATCCCTGTGCGCATAAGAAAAAATTGGAATAGAAAAGTGCACTAATTAAAAGTGAAGAATACTTCACAGGTTGACTACTAATGCAGGATTCTGTCCCCCTTTTCCCGTTTTTGTTTCTTAACCATCTTTCTTACATCGTCAAGAAGCCGTTGAGCGTCGTAAACAATTCCGTCCTTTATGGTGAACTTCACACCCCCTACCCGTTCAACCTCCCCGGTTTGATCATTCAGTCTGACAGCTCCAGTGGCGTAGAGTACTTTCAGATTTTCCACAGGGTTTTCATCAACAATCAACATATCAGCCAGCATTCCTGAACGGATGACTCCAAACTCGATGGGTTTCCCCAACGGTTTATAAAGGGTTTCGGCCCCGTGCATTGTAGCGGAGCGTATTACCTCTAACGGATGAAAACCAGCCTCCTGAAGAAGTTCCAATTCTTCAATGGTACCAAATCCATACAGTTTATAGATAAATCCCGAATCTGAACCTGTAGTAACACGCCCACCCATGTTCTTGTATTCATTTAAAAACATCATCCAGACCCTATAGAAATTTCGCCAAGCCACCTCATCCCAGGTGGTCCAATCAAAAAAGTATGATCCGTGGCTCTCTCTACTGGGTGTGTAAAATTCCCACATTGACGGCAAGGTATATTCATCGTGCCAATCCGCGTTCCTGGCATGCATCACATCACGACCCGCCGCATAGATGGTCATGGTGGGGTCAAGAGTAGTGTCCAAAGCCAGAAATTCTTTCAACAGCGATTTCCACTTTTTACCGTGGGGTTTCACCAGTTTCCACTGCTGGGCTACCTGTCCAAAACGGTACTGCTCATCACTATAATTCATGCCCACAGGCCATGGTTGAACGTCGTTTGTCTCATACATGGATTCGAACAAGCCATAAAAGTGTGTAACTGAGCCGAGCCCCAGACGAGCAGCGTCGATGGCATTCATTTGTGCTACACCAGTTTGTGCCAAATGCGCCGTGGAACCGAGATTTTGCTTCTTTGCTTCGTCCAGTAATGCAGCCATAACATCCGGAGGGTAGGAGCCAAGTTTCATTCCATCAGCGCCTTTTCTTGCAGCGTAACGGACCCACCTACGTGCCGTCTCGGGAGTATTAACAGAACCATCCTTCCAGTCATCTCCTCCACTTCCAGGACGATGATAAGAGAACATTCTGGGTGCAGTAATTTCATTCTTTTCGCTTCTTCCTTTTTCACTAAGAGAAAGGTCAAATCCGGTAAAAGGAACACCACGCGTAGTTGTTATTCCATGTCCTAGCCAAAGTTTATACACATATTCAGCTTCTGGTGCCTTAGGTACGCCACCTAGATGCGTGTGTAAATCAACGATTCCGGGCAACACGTACATTCCATGGGCATCTATTTCAAAAGTGGCATCCTTGGGGCGTCGTTCCTCATCAATTTCAATAAAGGGTGTTCCCACACTAGCTACCCGGGTAATTTTATTTCCCTCAACGACGATATCAACTGGACCACGAGGAGGCGCACCAGTACCATCAATTAATGTTCCTCCTCTAATAATTAACTTCTGAAAGGGCCCTTCACCTTCACTACGATCGGGTGCAGGTTCAATAGTTCTACGGTTTTGTGCTGATAGAAACGTTACGGTCAGTATGGTAAAAAGAAGGAATTTTGTAGTTTTCATGTTTTCTCCTTTATTTCAATTTTCTTGCTTATTGCCCCATATAGTCTATGAAAATACCACGGAGGATTGATTTAGACAAAATGGGTAAGAAAATAAGAAAAAGAGAATTAAAGATGCTGTTTGTTGTAGAGATGAAGCCAGCCACCAGAATTGTAAGGCCGTTCATTAATGGCAAATTTTGTCTCAGGCTTAGTCTTTTCTTCTATTAGGTCAGCAACATATTTTCCTAATGCCGGTCCGTGTTTAAAACCGTGTCCTGATCCCGCTCCCACAATCCATTGATGATTAAAGCCAGGAACTTGAGCTACAATCCAATTGCTATCAGATGTGGAGGTGTATTGACATAGACGTCTTTCTTTTACCTTTGCTCCAGAAAGATCTGGAAAACGCTTGGTTAAATAGTCTTTGCACCATTTCAATTGTTCTTTGCTGAGTTCTCTTTCATCTTTGTCAGGATTAAATTCCTTGCCTCGAACATCTGAAGCAAGTTTAAAAGGCCGCCCTTCGCAACCGCCACATCCGTAAAAAGCTTCTTCTATATCTGTATAAGCGGGGACATTGGGTGCATCCCATTCTGGGGGTGATTCAAAGAAAATTACTTCCTGTGTAGTCACTTGAAGGTCCATGCCCAGATCAAAAAGGAGAGGTATCCACGGTCCGCATGCCCACACTACAATATCCCCCCCAACGTCGGTTCCGTTAACCATTACACGGCCTCCAATGTTTTCTGCCCTTCCTTGAATAAAATTCCCTCCCATTTCAGAAAATGCCGAACGTAGAGCATTAACGGATTTTCGTGCTCGTAAAATCCCACCAGTTGGTTCAAAGACGATAAAACTAAGATCATCACCATTAAAACTTGGATAAAGACGTTCCCCCTCGCTGGGATCAATTCGTTCTACTGGAATTCCTTCACTTTCCAATGTTTTTAGGCTTAACGCACCCCACCCATCCTCATCATGGGAAAACCAGGCGACTCCACATTCCACCATTAATTCAGTTGACAACCGATTTTCAAGTTCTTTCCAAAGAGACCTCGCCATCCAGGCTGATCGGGTGTACCATTCATCACCGGCATGAGAAAATCTAATATTTCGTGTGAGTCCATTACTGGTTGTTCGAGAATCGCCCTGATCAAATTGTTCCACTAGAGTAACTCTGTGTCCCCTATCCGCTAGCTCTAATGCTGTAGATGCACCAAATATACCAGCGCCGATGACCGCAATTTTTGAACTCACTATTTATTAATGAAAATGATCTGAAGATTAGCAGCTTCAGTCAATTTTTCTTCTGGGTCTGGGCAAATTGGTACGCTCGTAATATTCGTCATAATACTGATCCATAGCCTTGGGGTATGACCGACCACCCCAGACATAACGTAGAGAATCACCGGTATGACTTTCTATTAACTCGTCCTGTGGTTTTTGTACATGCAAAAATACCAATCTACCAAGTCTTAACATTTCTTCATCATTAGGCGTTTTGCCCATAACAGCAATCATAAGATCCATATGTTTTGTTTTCATTTGGTCCATGAGCAAGGATTCAACTTTAGCCTGGAGGCCCCAAACATATTTAGCTTTGGATGCCATTGATATAAGATTAGCAGTGCGCGGATTATTTTTGTTTTCAAGTGCAATCCTTGCCGCAATAAGGTTTTCGTATTCTACATCTGTAACAAATATTGCCGGTGATTTGTTAATGTAATGAGCTTCGGAAATGTATTCCATTGAATTGGTTATTTCATCCCAGAATTCACGTGCTGTAATTGTACCATCAACAAAATTCCTCAAAACAACAGAACTGGTTGAAGCAGTAAGTTGAGAGTCATCACGTCCTACAGGAATACTGCAATGAATTGTAACAATAGAAGGAATTAATGCAACATAATTAGATTTATTTTCTTTGTGCATTTCACGCTGCATCACTTTCCCAACACAAGAAAATCCAAGGATTACAACTTCCTCAAAATTGTTTCTTCGTGATTTAAGAGAAATTCTGAAAACAGTGTTGTTGGTTTCCGCTTTGCGGAAAGAAGTATTTTCACCTGAATAAGGCAACCTATAATACTTTAATGCAGAGTGGACTTGATGTGTAAAAGCTGATTTTCTTTGAGGATTATCTATAAGATCAGATCTTTGAAGACTAGTCTCATCTGGAACTGCGTGTAATGAGGAGAGAATAGCAATTAATAGTATTCGGTTAAGCCTTATAGTAGATGTCCGTTTTAGATTAAATATATTATTCAAAGTTGATTACTTGATTTAATTCCCCTACTTATCCATTGAATTTTCTCAGTGATTGACAAATTAACAACAAAAAGTGAATATACGTGAAGTATGAAATTCCCTATAACAAAACCAAATAGCGCACCCGCCATAACATCACCTGGATAATGAACACCTACATAAACCCTGCTGAATCCCACAAGGATTGCAATAAACAATAACCAACGTCTCATTTGGGGGTAGAAAAAACCTGTAACTATAGCAAACGCCATACTGTTAGCTGCGTGGTTGGAAGGAAAAGAATATTTCCCCCCCTTCCCCACAAGCAGTCTTATAGATTCAGACAATTCATGAGAAGGGCGAATTCGACCCACCATCGGTTTGATCATTTGTGCGGCCATCACATCAGATAGAATAAGACAAAAAACGGCTATGAGTAATGCCTTTAATGCCCGCCTCCAGTCATCGCGGAAAAGGTAGATGTAGAAGGCGATTAGAGGTAATACCCAGTTAGATGAATCGGTAATAAAAGGGAAAATAAAATCAAAAAGAGGATTTGCGACACTCCTGTTAAAAAGTTCCAGAAGCATCACATCGGTAGAATTAAGAAATGACAACACTGTAATATTATATCATTATTCTGCCTTGTATTCAATCTTTCCATTAACAATTGTATAAAGAATCTTGGTTCCTAGGATGGCGTCGTCAGAAACGGTCATAATATCCCGGGAAAGGACAGTGAAATCAGCAACTTTACCCACTTTGATGGAACCTTTGAAATGTTCTTCGAAGGCACCATAGGCGGCGTCCAGTGTATAGCTTTTCAATGCTTCACCCCTGGTCATTTTCTGCGACGGTTCATAACCATCGGGTGGGTATCCCTCCAATGTTTTTCTTGTAACTGAAGCGTAAAATGATTCAATGGGACTGATGGGCTCAACGGGAACGTCTGTGCCATTAATAACCACAGCGCCTGATTTAAGTAAATTTCTCCAAACATAGGCACTCTCTTCAATTCTTTTTTTACCCAGACGATCAATAGCCCAAGGTCGATCTGAACTCATATGAATACCTTGAATGGATGCTATAACACCCATATCACTGAATCGTGGAATGTCTTCCGGATCTATATGCTGGGCATGTTCAATTCTAAACCTGTGGTTTTTTTCCGGAACTCTTACGAAAGCGTATTCATACTGATCCAAAACCTCGCGCACCGCTCTGTCACCAATGGCATGAGTGTTAACTTGAAAGCCATACTGAAGACCTTTTTCTGATACCTCACGAACATAACTCAATTCCTGGGTAGACATGCCGGCATGTCCCGGGCGGTCACTGTAATCTGCTAAAAGCCATGCCCCTCTGGAACCGAGGGCACCGTCGGCATTTAGTTTTATAGCCCTAATGGTAAGAAAGTTATTTCCAAGACCAATTTCTGGTCCACTTTGGTACCAATCTTTTAACAAATCAGGGTCACGGCTTGTGAGCATGACATATAAACGAATTTTCATTTTGCCAGAATTCAAGAAACGTTTGTAAGTGTCAATACTGGCTTTTCCTGATCCAGCATCCTGGAAAGAGGTGACACCGTATCGAAGACACTCATCTATTGCGAGTTCAAGAGATCTGTCGCGGTAGGAATCGTTTTCTTCTGGTAAATGTTTGGAGATTAGCCGTTGAGCTACCTCGTTGAATATACCTGTAGGGCTTCCATTCACGTCTCTAATTATCTCACCATCATTTCTTTTTAAAATAATTTCATCACCCAATTCCATTTCAAAGTTAGACCCAGAGGTAATCCCAGCAATTTCCATAGCCTTGGCGTTAGCAAAACCTGCATGCCCGCTGGCATGAGTCAAATAAACAGGATTGTCCGGTGATACGGCACTTAGCTTGTGATGCGTCTGAAAACCTTTCACCATGATTTTTGGTTTAGGTGTCCATTTGCTCTGGTGCCATCCTCTTCCCAATATCCATTCTCCCGGCTCCGTTTCCGACACGGCATCAGCCACCATATCCACCAGTTCATTGTAGTCCTTGATTCCGTTCAGATCGAGTTTCATCTTTGAAGAACCTAGACCCATGATGTGACCATGGGATTCGATAAAACCGGGAATCATCGTTTGGCCTTGAAGATCAATAACTACAGTGTTAGGACCTATAAGGGGTTCAACAGCGGAATAAAAACCAACAGCTACTATTCGTCCATTTTTCACTGCAACAGCAGACGCTTTGGGATTTCCAGGATCTACAGTATATATTTTTGCGCTTTTGATTACCAGGTCAGCGCTATTATCTCTGGAGCAACCAAAAATGAATAATATCGCAATTATGGTGATGGAATTGAACCTCAATGACTTGAGTTGCATAATTTTTCCTTAACAGTTAATGAAATAGTTTACTAAATGTCGGGTCTACACTAATAAAGATTTTACGTAGAATAAATCTATTGAATAAGGAAGATAACCTGACAAAATCAGCGAAGTAGAACAAGTCTTTTTGAATATTGTGAACCATCAGCCTCCAATGTGTAAATATATATTCCACTCGCAACAGGATTGTTGCGGCTATCCAAACCATTCCAGACAACCTTGTGTGCACCAGCTGATCTGTTACCCGTTTCCAGTGTTTTCACCAGTTCACCATTAATACTGGATATGAAGAGGTTTACATCACGTCTCGCACCCAGTGAATACTCGATGGTGGTCGTAGGGTTAAACGGGTTGGGATAGTTCTGGAAAAGACTGAAAGTATGCGCCACGAGGGTTTCATCAATCGCCAGCCAATAGGGGTCGCGTTTGCTGCTAGCCAACCTGAGATCATCCATAAACCATGTAGCTTCATCACTTACTGCAGCTGAAATTGCATCGCCAATTGAATCAAGTTTTGCTTCCCGTCTGGCATGGATACCCATGGCAATCGTGTGAATGTTGGTAATCACGTTATCGTGATCAGGGCTGGATGATGAATCTGGTGTAAACATGTCAGCAAATGGTATTACAATCTCACGATACATGGCACCTGTAGTTCTCCCATGATATCCTTTAGGATAGTCTGAATCTATATGGTTTAACAGTCCATAATGACCGGGACGCTCATTATCTCCACCCCAGCGGAAAAGCTGTAGAGAACCGTCAGAATTCATGTCCTTTACATCAAAGGTGAAGAGGAGGTTCTTGCGTATGGGTACGCTAGTCACCTTAAATCCCAAGCGGAGCGATGTGGCATTACCAACGGCAATTGGGGTGTCAAATGTATAACTCATATCAGACCACATTCCCGAGACATAAAAGCTTGATTCGTCCATTGTAATGTTTCCCTTAACACTACCTGCACCTTCAGCATAATACTCACTGCTATTTTCTAAGGTAACTATATTAGCAGGATCACCTGTCTTAACACTCCAATCTGCGACATTTTCTTCCATGCTCAGAAGTTGACCGTGATCACGGCTTCTGGCAAAATAAAGGTCATCAATGAGAAATTTCACCGTATCTGAAACCTCACCTCCCGTTGAATAAGAGACAGAATCATTATCAGTATGAACACCAAAAGCAAACTTCCTGATAGCACTGAAGTCCATCCATCCATCCGTAGGAGAGTACCAGGCTGGCTGTACCAGATTCCGGAAAGGAATTGTTACATCAAACCAGGATGAAGCAATGCTATCATCGGTGGTAATAGAATGTGGAGTATAGAAAATGTCAAGATCTTCTGGGTAACGCCACATTTCTCCCGCTTCACCCGCACCATCATCTTCGAAAAGATCACAGGTGAACTGCAGACTGCGGTGGTTTTGAGTCGGCTCTTTAATTATCTTCAGTTTGAAATGAAGTTCATCATAGGTAGATGCGTCATAAGCTTCATCTAGTGTAAAACTGATGTCAGTCCAGCCTCCCCAAACGTAGAAGGTATGGTATTCAACCATAACTGACATGCTAGCTAAACCTTCGACGTAGTCTTCATTATCGTTTTCAAGAACAATAGTATTCTCAGGAAGTGAGCCACCTGAAGCCCAAACACTGGCATCCTCGAAACTGATCATGGTTGACTGACCGTATAGAGAAACTAGTCCGATTACAATAAACACAAAAGTCAGAGCCAAAAACCTTCCTCGATTAAGATGGCACATAATTTACAATCGTAATCTCAGACCAATGTCCGCCGTTCGACCATAGTGCTGTTCAGATGACGGAAAGCCCTTCCCTCTAACAAGATTTCGGTCCACTGATCCGGTTATATTATTAATGTTTCCATAGATTTGAAGACCATACCATGGCAAGTCTTGTTTTACAGAAAGATCCCAACGGGTATAATCATCTGTAGACTGTCGTAACTCTTTCCAAAAGTCCGTCCTTTGAAAAACCTGTGAAATATGCAGCATGGACAGTCTTGCTGAAAAACCTTTTCGATCATATCCAATTGCAATATTGGCAATATTGTTTGGTTGATCTATCATTCTATCGGTGTAAAAAGTATCAACATTTGTCATCTCAGCCCTGAAAGAAGGTTCAAAATAATAGGTTGTCACTATTTCAGTTCTTGGATATTGAGCTTTCGATTGGATATATGTATAGTTCATGTTCAAAACAAATCCGTTCAAAAAACCGGGGAGATACCAGAATCGTGTCTGCCAATCAACTTCCATACCCTGCATTTCAACAGCGAATGGATTATTCATGGTTACACCACTAATAAACTTCATCTTTTGGTCTTCGTCCAATCCATATTCTTCTGGATCTATAATAAGTTTTCTTCCAACACTGAATATCAAATCTTTTATTCTTTTTGTAAACACACCCAGTGTTAAAAAACCTATATGTTGTTGATTTACTGAAAAATATAAATCATTATTGAGAGAACGAGCTACCTTCAGATCAGCGTTCTTCCATGATACACTGGTATTTGAAATATACCAGAACGGAAGAATTTGTGTATAATTGGGACGTGAAAGTGTATGAGTCTGTGCAAATCTTATGTCAAACCAATCTGTTGGACGAATCCTAAGCATGTAATTGGGAAGCCAAAATTCGTTTATCCTTGAATGAGTCACTCTATTTGAAGAATATTCCATCCAACTTGAAATACCGGCATAACCTTGAGTTGAAGTATAAGTGGTAATATTTTTCTCATAACGGCCTCCTGTTATGAAATTGATTCTTGAGCCGAGTTTGAGATCAACCATGATATACCTTGCACCGTATTCTTCATTGCCTGAATAATCATTGAGAAGAGAAGCTGACCAATCATTTCTCATCACATCATGAGGTAGCAGTAGTTCATATACACCATTAAGCAACGATGGATCTGAGACGGGGCCCAGTTCGTAATTGCCATTGAGAAAATTAACAGGTTGGTAGTTATAATCCATAAAACCGAGAAGGGAAAGAAACTGGGTGCCCAAAGCTGACCATTCCTGCATCTCAGGATAGGCTTTCAAAATCTGATCTCGAGCATTTTGCCAACTGCCCCAGGCAAGGGGTGAAAAACGCCTGAACCGATCATAATATCTTCTCTTTGTCCTGTATTTGTTTCCTAATTTTATTTTTGCTGAAACTTGTCTTGAGAAGTTGAAATCAAATTCTACATTTACGCCTCGCGAGATTTCTGTTTCTTTGTTTGCAGAAGAGTCCATGTTTACACCTGTTAAAAATGCGTCAATAGTGTCATTCCTGGCAAAAGACGGTACATCCTGAGGAGCGGCATTCAAATCTGGATTTTTAAAGGCATTTGGTTCAGTAAAAGACCAGCTGAGAGTTCTAGGAGATACGTTTCCTGAAAAAGAATGAGCTAAAAAAGCATCAACCTTGATCCCTGAAAATTGTTGCTCATATAAAAGTGAATTCGTAGCGACCGTGATGACTCTCTGAATATCAGAAGTTCCAAATGAGCGTGAATCTTGAACAATACCATAGTTAGTGCTATGCAGGATTTCATCTTTATCAATTCTGCTGTATAGGTTCGTTAAACTGATGTTTCCATTAGGAATATTCGCATCCAGGACAAACAGCCCGTTCAATCGGTCGTTTATTCGTGTAACATCACGAAGACCTAAACTCGAAACCAAAACTACGTTTGTATCAACCAGGGAGGGCCCGTTTATCCAGTAGTTGGCCCCTAATTCATTAGAGCTCCTGTTTCGTTTTTCTGTATCGATCTGTCCCACAATTCCAAAACGGTTCCCCACGAAACGATTACTTACATCAGCTACAAGCTTGTAATCGTTGTAGGTCTGTCTGAGAGCATTGTTACTTCCCTGAGCAATAAAATTATATTTGAATCCTTCAGCCGCCTTTTTTATCCTGAAATTCACCGTGCCACCGAGAACATCGGCATCTTTATCCGGTGTAGCGGCCTTTGTTACTTCAATCCCTTCAATCATATACTGGGAAATCATGCTTAAATCAGTGCTTCTGTCATCACTATCCGTTGACGCCATGCGAATTCCATTAATAGTCACAGCATTGTACTTGGGAGAAAGCCCACGGATAACCACCTTGTTGCCTTCTCCCCCTTCTCTTTGAATGGATACACCGGGAAGACGGGCCACTGATTCAGCTGCATTGGCATCAGGCAATTCCTGAATACGATCAGTTGCTGGTTTATAGCGCTCATCTGCCCTCTTGCCTGAACAGTGACTGTCACCATCTCCCCCTCTATCGTCGTGTATGACAACCTGAAATCATAGGTCAGATCCTGGCCGTCCGTTACAGTGATACTATCCTCTTTGCCAGTATAACCAATATAGGTGGCTTTGATAAGATAATCCCCAAAAGGGACATTAGAAAAAGAGTATGATCCATTTTTATCTGCCGCATCACCAAAGCTTGTCCCTACAAGAAATACATTTGCGCCCAATAGAGGGTCACCTGTAACAGAATCTTTGACAGTCCCAGTTATTGTAGCACCGTTTACGGATGAAAAAAGAGGACCCAATAGCAAGAACAAAGATAGTGCTAAGCTTCGCTGGTTCATTTATTATTGGGAATTCACTTAGTTTGGGCTCACTAAAGGCGGCTTTTCTATGATTGAGTTTATAGCCAACTAAGGCAATTTACATTTGATCTTTTCATCTAAAAATAGGAAACCTCATTCTAAACTGTGACTTAAAATAAATTCTTGCATCAGTTGAAAATATGTTCTTATGTTTGCCTGTCGTCGTGGGAAAGAATTGGCGGGAATCCTTGATTCTCGAGAAAGCTTTGATTTCCCGATTTATTAACATCATTAAGGAGGAGCTAGAAGTCATGAAAAAAACGCTATTCGTTTTTATGTTTCTTGCTTTAACTAGTCCATCCGGACTTGCTGGTGATACAACTGACGTTGCAGCCAGCACTACTGCTGATCCTTTCACACTTAATGCGGCACATGCTGCTGGCGCAGCCGGCACAGTGTATCGCCTTGCACGTGATGGTCAATACCTTGTGAACGCAACAATTATTGATTCATCTGCTTCGGGACTGCATGTTGTAGGAGCCGCTGGAACCGGTAATCTTCCAATCATCCAACCTGCACCTGCAGCTGATGGTTCTTTACCAAATACCTTTTTCAAAACTACGGGCACAACCGTTTTGAAAGATCTTGCTTTTAATGGCAATGGTCCAGGGAAAATTGGTCGAGTTGGCAATATGTTTGAAGGAAATGGTAAAGATCAGAGAGTAGTTGTGGATGGCTGTGTTGTAGAAGGATTTTCCGGAAGAGGATGGGGTGGCGGTGAAATGCTTGCTTCTACTTCCTCTGGTATGAGGTTTCACATAACTAACAGCATTTTCAGAGGTCTTAATAGCGGTAACATATTCAACGGCGGTGTTCTCAGAGGTGCCGCAGGTGGTGGAATGAGTTATGATACCCTGATTGTTCAGAACAGCAGTTACTTTGGTTCAGCTAGTTATCTTTGGGTTGGACCTAATCCTAGCGGATACGCGCTATTTGATCACAACACTGTTGCGAACATTATGGCAAACCCATTTTTCACTCCTGGAATGGCCAATACAACCATAACAAATAACATATTCTATAACACCCAGATCTATGGTCAGAACCTAGATGAGAACAAAGGTGGATGGTTCGGTGAAGACTCAGCCAGAGTTGCTGGGGGAAGCTATCATGGCACCATTAGTTTCGACACCCTTAGTTCCGCTTGGAATGACAGTGGTTATACCGAAGCTAATCGGAATATCACCGTTTCCAATAATGTCTATTACGATGACGCTACAGTAACAGCCTTTCGTACAAGGTCTCTTACTGTGACAGTGTCTAACGCTGCGGGTGATGGTGACTCCACATACACAGATCAGAGACTGGATGTACCTTGGATGAATGCTGAAGTAACAGCAATGTTTGCTGCTAACTCTAGTTTGACAGCTGCAAATAACCAGAATGTAGATCCCGGTTTCATACATACTTACCGTCTTAATCGTGTAAGAGATGAAATGATAGCTCATTCCACGGATTTCCAAGAAGATCGTGCTACATCGGGAGCATGGGATTGGCTTAGCGATGCCGACGGCGGTGGTAACAACGCAGCGGCATACGATAACATGACGCTTCCTGTTTTAGAGGATTTCAGCTATACCAATGCTACTGTAGCAACCGCTAGTAGCACTGGCGGACCTGTTGGTGATCCTAGATGGGGGGCTGCAGCAGTTGACGATTCAAAAGGTATACTGCCTGAAGCCATAACACTGGATCAGAACTATCCTAACCCGTTCAACCCGTCAACTGAGATTACCTATTCTTTGAATAGCGACTCACATGTCACATTGACTGTCTATAACATGGTCGGTCAAAAGGTGAATGTGCTTGAGAATAACATCCAGACAGCTGGTTCACATACCGTTCAATGGAACGGAACTGACCTTTCCGGTCGGCCTGTGTCCAGTGGAGTTTATCTCTATACTCTGGAAAGTGGTAATTTCACCATGACAAAGAAAATGATCCTTATGAGATAACTCATTTAATCATTCTGAATGGTTAAGTCTAAAGGGGCAGGAACCTGATTCTTGCCCCTTTTTTTATTCTGTTTCATTTCATAATGTTGGTTCGCTAATGTCAAGAGAAAGAATTATCATATTCGTTACTTTTGTCATAATGATGACTATCTCTCCTGTTACTGTTATCGGGGAGAAATTAGTTATTGGATATTATCCTCATTGGTTAAAAGACGATCTCCCACCTGAGGAAATCGATCTAAAAAACCTAACTCATATTATTCACGCATTTGCCTGGCCAAATAGTGATGGCACATTATCTACATACAATGGTATGATCGATGGAAACCTGAATTATCAGGTTCATTTGAGCGGTAAGCAAATTCTGATTTCTTTGGGCGGCTGGGGTAATTCAACCGCATTCTCTGACGTAACTGGCAATTCTTCTCTCAGATCCACTTTTATAGCGAATATTATCAGTTTCATTCAACAAAATGACTATGACGGTGTGGATATTGACTGGGAGTATCCATCCACCTTAGTGCACAAAGAAAATTTGACGCTTTTCGTGTCTGAGCTTCGATCCGCTTTAGATATGATTGACTCTGGATATCTACTAACCATGGCCATCAGTTCCGGCAATTGGTATGGTCAATGGTTTGATTACGAGAAACTGGTCAGTATTTGCGACTGGTTGGGCGTTATGACTTATGATTTTCATGGTACCTGGTCCAGCCATGCGGGCCATAATTCCCCCATTTCATCCCCCTCAAATTGCAGTGACGGTTCCGTTGAAACAGCATTGAGCTATCTTCGGGACCAAAGATACATTCCTTCCAACCAGTTAGTACTCGGAATCCCGTTCTATGGTAAAGTGTTCAACGCTCCCCTATTGTATGAGTCTTTTACCGGCGTTGTTACTGATTTAGAATACAATGAGATTCCCTCATTGATCAATGCTGGCTGGAGCAGATTGTGGGACGATTATTCTAAAGTACCTTATCTTCTGAATAATGACGCAACCAAACTCATCACATATGATGATTCAATCTCAGTGGCATTAAAGGCGGAAAGGGCAATCCAGGAGAATCTATCAGGAGTCATGATATGGGCAATTGGTCAGGATCTAAATAATGGTCGCCAACCCCTCTTGGAGGCGGTCGGGAATAGTATGCGGGCAGTATCTATCATAAATGATATCTCGTCCCCGAATACCATGAGGCTGTACAACAGTCATCCAAATCCATTCAACAGCAGTACTACTGTTCAGTTCAGGATACCTCAAAATTCACATCTCACTCTGGATATTCTGGACATTAACGGACAAATAGTTGAAAAACTCTTTTCGGGAAATTTGGAGAAGGGATCACATTCCGTTACATGGAATCCGCCTCATATCTCTAGCGGTCTCTACTTTATGGTGCTACAATCCAATAAACAGGTTATGACGAATAAACTGCTCTACATAAAATAGACCAGTGAGTTATAAAACGGGAGAAAGAATCGTTTCCCTTGATGCTTTCAGAGGGATCACTATTGCATTTATGATACTGGTTAACAATCCAGGAAGTTGGACTTATGTCTATTCCCCGCTTCGCCACGCCCAATGGCACGGATGCACACTCACAGATCTTGTATTTCCGTTCTTTTTATTCATTGTAGGGACGTCCATGCGTTTCTCGTTTTCCAGGTTTGATTATGAACCTTCACCTTCTCTAGTGAAAAAGATTATCTGGAGATCGGTAACAATTATTATCATCGGAATCCTTTTGAACGCTTTTCCGTTTATTCGCCAAGACTGGGACTGGACCTCCCTTCGAATCATGGGGGTTCTGCAACGAATTGGAATTGCTTACGGATTGGCCTCTTTGGCTATTCTCTACATCCGACCAAAAATATTGTTCATTTCGTCCACAGCATCTCTGTTGATTTATTGGCTGGTTTTGTTCCTATTTGGAACTGGTGATCCATATTCATTGGAGACTAATGCGGTTAGGTTGCTTGATTTATGGTTTTTGGGTTCAAATCACCTCTACATGGGGACAGGGATACCATTTGATCCGGAGGGTTTGCTGAGCACGCTTCCGGCCGTTGTAACAGTTATTATCGGTTATGCTGTAGGAAGGGTGATTCATAAAGAGTCTGACGGACATGTTGTTCTTCGAAAGTTAACCGTCTGCGGCCTTGCGGGAATTATGTCAGGCCTTGCTTGGGGATTTCTATTTCCAATAAACAAACAGCTATGGACAAGCTCCTATGTTCTGTATACCGGCGGTATCGGAACTCTATTTATGGCGTTTTGCTATTGGCTAATCGATATGAAAGGATTACAAAAAGTCATCCGGCCGTTTGTCATTTTTGCTACAAACTCAATTTTTGTCTATGCCGCTTCAGGGCTTTGGGCACAGATTCTCCTTAATATCAATTTTCAATATGATGATAGAATAATTTCCGGATACGGGTATTTATACAAAACTATCTTCCAACCTCTTGCTGGGGACTTTAACGGGTCCCTCCTGTTTGCTCTATCGCACGTGTCGGTTTTTTGGCTCCTCCTGTACTGGATGTACAAAAAAAAGATCTTTATTAAGATATAACCGACTTTCATTTAGTTTTTACTTGAATTATAATACAACAATTGCAAACTTTTATAATCGACCATTTGCCTATTCATTATTTGATATTAACCTGCTTTACCCCATCTGATCATCCTTCATGTGCTTCTGGTGTTTGCAGAAAAAAACAACCATTAATAAATACACCTGGGTTGGACACCACACTATATTGATTTCTCACCAAATATATATTGGACACTTTATGGCATTTTTATTTTGTATGCTGTTATTTTTTAGCTGCGGAGGGTCTAATATTGATAAGCCCATTAGTAAATCAAAAAACTCAAGTGAAATCCAATTTAAAGATGTTACGGAGGAAGCTGGACTGGGTGAATTCAAGCATGAAAACGGCGCATTCGGTGCTAAATGGTTTCCCGAATCAATGGGTGCAGGTGGTGGTTTTATTGATTTCAATAACGATGGATTGGAAGACATACTCCTGGTTGGTGGGAATAATTTGTCTGAAAAAGATGATAACATTGTTTCAGCTCTAGTACTTTATAAAAATGATGGCGATGGAAAATTTTCAAATGTCACTACCGATGTTGGGTAGGTGGAATAAATGCTTACGGCTTTGGGGTTTCTGTTGCCGATTATGATAATGACGATGATCAGGATTTCTTTTTTACCACTCTAGATGAAAATAAGTTTTTTAGGAACAATTCAGGGTATTCTACTGAAGTTGGTAAAGAGATTGGAATTTTAAGCGAGCATAGAATCAGCACTTCCGCAATTTTTTTTGATGCGGATAAAGATGGTTTTTTAGATCTTTATGTGGGTAACTACATA